>Ga0181519_10002899_pt1 | contig 14283 bp, 15 predicted proteins | sample PEATcosm2014_Bin_26_FD_121102 | JGI IMG/M metagenome (GOLD analysis project Ga0181519, IMG submission 121102) | Peatland microbial communities from MTU Mesocosm Facility, Houghton, MI, USA - PEATcosm2014_Bin02_10_metaG | ecosystem: Environmental > Terrestrial > Soil > Wetlands > Peat | place...
ACGCTGAGCTTGTCGAGCGGCGCCACGCGCGAGGCCGGGCCGAGTTGCAGGGCGCGGAAGTAGCAGAGCCACGACAGGCCGGTGGCGAGACCCGAAAGCGCAAGAAAGATGCAGGTGCGGCGGTCGAGTGCGCGAATCTCAGTCCATCCACCGACGCCGGGTTTGGCCAGTGCAAAGACGATGGCCCAGGCAAAGACCACTACCACGCTGGTGCGCAGGGCCGTCGCAAGGTTCGAGTCCACATGAGCCACGCCCACCTTGGCGAGCAAGGCTGTGGCGGCAGCAAAGGTGGCGGAGAGCAGCGCCCATCCAATCCAGTTCATGGGACTCATGGTACGCGACGGGACGCAGGTTCAAGACAATAAACTGGAATAGATGAAACCCGGGAAAGCCAGCAAGACAGCACTTCGCGTCGCGATCCGCCGCGCGGCGCACCAACTGATGGAGAAGCCTCCCATACTGGAAGATCCGATCGCGCTGCGGCTGATCGGCCCCGAGTATGCCCGCGATCTGGAGCGCGCCAGCCACAAAGTTGCGCGAGATTTTCGAGCATTCATGGCCGTGCGCAGCCGCTATGTTGAGGACCGGCTGTCCGAGGCCGTTGCACGCGGCGTTCGGCAGTACGTGATCCTCGGCGCAGGGTTGGACACGTTTGCCTATCGCAATCCATTTCCGAAGCTGCGCGTCTTCGAAGTGGACTTTCCAGCTACACAGGAGTGGAAGCGCGCGATGCTCGACGAGGCCGCTATTGCCGTGCCAGATAATGTGACTTATCTGCCGTTGGATTTCGAGCACGAGACGCTGGCCACGGGGCTGACGGAAGTGGGATTTGACGGCAACGCACCGGCTTTCTTCGGCTGGCTGGGCGTTGTGCCTTATCTCACTCTCGATGGCTTTCGCGCGACACTGAATGCTATTGCGCAACTGCCAGCAGGCAGCGCGGTGAGCTTTGACTATGCTGTTGCACCGGAGACGCTCAGCAAGGTGGGCCGGACGGCCTTCGATGCGCTCGCTGGGCGTGTGGCCGCCGCCGGCGAGCCATTCCAACTCTTCTTCACGCCGCAGTCGATGGCTGCCGAGCTTATTCGCGCGGGATTTGGCCGCATCGAGCAGTTGGATTCAGACCACCTGAACGAAATCTACTTCAAGAATCGCGCCGACGGCCTTAGGCTCTCTGCGGTGAAGCTCGGGATGCTCGTGACAGCCTGGGTCGGACCTGGGATAGCCGCGCGGTAAAATCGGATCATGCGTTCCCTGGCCATTCTGCCGATCGCAGCGGCCCTCTTCGGACTCACCGGCTGCGGGTATCACACGCTGGGTGCGGCAACCCATCAGCCACCCGATGTGCACACGCTGGCGGTGCCGGAGTTTGCCACGCAGACCGAGAGCTACCGCAGCGAGACGGTGATGACGCAGGCGGTGATCCGCGAGTTTGCGACGCGCACCCGGCTGCGCGTGACCCCAAGCGGGTCTGAGGACTCAGACGCCGTGCTGCACGGGACGATCCTCAAAGAGGTGGTTACGCCGCTCACCTACAACACCTCAACGCAGCAGTCGTCGAGCTTCCTGATCACTATGGTGGTGTCGGTTACACTCACTGGCCGGGACGGCAAGGTGCTCTACGAAAATAAGAACTACGTCTTCCGCGAGCAGTATCAATCGACGGCTAACCTACCAACCTTCTTTGAGGAGGACCCGGCTGCCGTCGAGCGGCTTTCGCGGGAGTTTGCGCGGCAGTTGGTAGCCGATGTGCTGGAAGGGTTCTGAAAAGCAGGGAATAGGGACTAGGGCAGAACAGGAACGGTTATCACTGGTCTTGGCGCAGCGAGAGGGGTATTCTGTAGGCGCATGGAATGCGCATTCATTCGCCGGGGGCCGAAGCGGTGAGCGGCGCGCGCTGGGGCGCGGGATTCACTGCGACAGGCCGCTTTGTCGCCGAAATCGAGGCTGCTGCCGGCGGCAAAGGGCCGCTCAAGCCCGGCTATGTGCTGGCCGGCGACGAAGCCTTTCTCCTTGAGCGCTGCCGCGCGGCTGTTCTCAAGGCGTTTGCGCCTCAGGATCTGAGGGACTTTTGCCTCTCGGATCTCGACCTTTCCAGCACGTCGATTTTTGAGATACTGGACCGTGCGCAAACCCCTTCGCTGATGGCGCCGTTTCAGGTGATCTTTGTCCGCAACGTGAGGCAGCTTTATACGCGCGGCGCAAAGAAAGAGGAATTTGCGGCGCTGGATCGCTACTTCGGTTCGCCCAATCCGCAAGCACTAATTCTCTTTGTCGCCGATTTCATACGCATCCCGAGCGATACGCGACGAATGGAGATGGACGACAAGAATCGCTTTGAACGGCTCACCGAGACGCTGGGCGAACACTGCGGCATGGTCGAGCTGGCGCGGGTGAATGAAGACGACGCCATGCGCTGGGTAGCGGCAACTGCGCAGGAGGAGGGCGTGCGCGTCGAGCCCGATGCGGCACGCGAGCTGGCTGACGCGCTGGGCGCAGATATGATGCTGATCTCTTCAGAGCTTGAAAAACTGCTTCTCTATGCGCACGGGCACGGAAAGATCACGCTGGGCGACGTGGAGACGATGGTGCTGAGCGCGAAGCAGCGCTCGCTTTACGAGCTGACCGACGCCATTACGGCGCATGATCGGGCGCGCGCGCTGGCGCTGTTGCAGGGCCTGTTGAACAGCTCGGATGCGGGCGAGGACGCGGCGATCGGCCATCTCTATATGCTGGCGCGCACCTTCCGGCAGATGCTGGTGATTCTCGAAAAGAACGTGCGCGACTCGCGCGCCATCTGGCAGGCGCTGTGGCAGGGCTTCCGCATGCCGCCCTTTGCGGCCGACGATCTGATCCGACAGGCCCGGCGCTTCAAGAGCCGCCGGGAGCTGACGCGAGCCTTGCGCCTGATTGCCCGCGCCGACCTGGAGTTGCGTTCCTCGCCACCCGATAAGCGACTGGTGCTGGAGCGTCTCGTCTATGAACTGGCGTCGGAGCCGAAGCCGTCGCCGCCGATTTGGGCCACGCCGCAGCTACTCTTCGAGAGCTAGGATTCTTGAGGCTCGTTCAGTGGATGCCGTGCTCATTCAGCCAGGGTCCGTACTTCTGGTCCTCGCCCTGAATGTGCTTCGAGAGCCAATCTGAGAGAAAACTCAGCAGATGAACGCCTAGCGTGATATCGCCCTTCTCGAGACGGGTAACATAGTCCTCGACCTGTTTGGTCAACTCCCGGTGCTTGAGAATATGTGACGCCCACTCCGAATACTTGGTCTCCTGCATCAACTTTTCTTCGGCAGCAAAGTGATCGCGAGTATAGTCGACGAGTTTGTTCAGGATGTCACTGGCCACCGCGCGAGCCTGGCCCTTCATCATGGCGGCATGAAGCTCGTTCAGAGTTTCAATGAGGGCTTTGTGCTGATTGTCGAGGGTTTGAACACCCACTGAGAACTTGTCTGTCCAGGTCATGAAGGCCATAGGGATCTCCGGGCGGTTTGCGCCGCAGGTTGTTTTATCGGCCAGAATCAAAGGAAGTTGAACGGCAGATGCCGTGGAACGCGACTGGGTCCCGCGTCATTGCAAAGCGCCGCTGGCGTATCAACGAACACCGCGTTGATTCATGTAGGGTCCATACAGCTGGTCGGTACCTTGAATGTGTTTCTTGAGCCAGTCGGAGAGGAACCCGGCAAGGTCGGTGCTCAGCGTGAGATCGCCGCTCTGGAAACGGGCAATGTAATCCTCGACCTGCTTGGTCAGATTGCGGTGCAGCACCCGGTGTTGAGGCAGATCCGGGTATCCAGAGCTCTCGAGCATACGCTCCTCATCGGAGAAGTGATTGCGCGTATAAGTCAGCAGCCTGGCCAGCAGCTCACCGACGATGGTTCTCGCCTGTCCCTTGATCATGGCGGCGTGGAGTTCGTTGATGGTGTCGAAGAGAACAGTGTGCTGCTCGTCGATGTTCTTGATGCCGACGGAGAGCTTGTCGGACCAGACTACCAGTGGCATGAGATTTCTCCTGCCGGCGCTTGCCGGCAGAGACAATATCGGCAAGGCGAGTCCAAAATGTGAATGGTCTTCAGTCGACGCCTCTGTCGTTGAGCCAGGGACCGTACTCGCGATCCATACCCTCGATGTGTTCGGAATAGGAATCGCGCAGGAAGCAGAGCAAGGGGCGCATCTGCATCTTCTCGCCATGTTGCACGCGATGGGAGGACTGAAGAATCTGCGCGAGGATGCGCTGGTGCTCGATTCGATGCTCGGCGAGACCGGGAAAGGCATATTGCTCGAGGAGTTGCTCCTCGCTCCAGAAGTGCATGCGGGTGAACTCGATGAGCCGGTCGAGCACCTCGCTGACCTGTTCCCTGCCTGAACCGCGGACCGCTACCAGGCGAAGCTCGTTCATTGTATCCATCAGTATGCCGTGCTGATCGTCCATGGCTCTCACGCCCACAGTGCAGGCGTGGTTCCAGGTCACAAGGGTCACAGGGACCTCCTTTAATCACTGCCAAACGTATCGGTCAATCGGAGCCGAAACGTTAGCCTCCCTTCCAATGGCTCTGGTGACAAAGGTGCTACAGGGGCAGGGTGAAGTCGTTCATTCGAGGATGATGACCGGGTCCTTGAGGGTTCCAGGACGCGGACCACGGGTGGTCAGGGTCACGGCCGCTGCCAGGATGAGGCCTCCTCCGACCCAGGCATAAGGGCCCAGACGCTCGCCGAGCAACTCGACGCCCAGCAGTGAGCCGACGGCAGGCTCGAGGTTCAAAAAGACGCCGGCGCGCGAGGCGGGCACATGATGGATGCCCCAGTTCCACAGGAGCGTTGTGGTGGCGGTGCACAGAATGCCACTGAAAGCCAGCGCGACCCAGGCCGTGAGGCTCACCTCGGCGAAAGGCGGCGGCGCAGCCTTGCTATGCCGCCAGGGATTCATCAGCATGGGGCCGAGAATCCAGAGAACCAGCATCATCGTTCCGAAGAGAACGTTGTAGACCGAGACAACGGTCGGGCCGTGGGTCTGCATGAGCCTCTTGCAGAGCAGAATCCAGACGAGTGCGACCACCAGCGAGGCCATGACCAGCAGGTCCCCGGCGAGCGATGGCTCGCCGCGCGCAGCCGCGCCCCGGTTGCCGCCGAGAACGATCAGCACCGCCCCCACCGTGGAAGCGAAGACGGCCAGCCAACCGAGGCTATCGAGCCGTTCGTCGCTTGCTCCTTTGGCAGTCAGCAGCGCCCCCGCGACGGCGAGCATCATCGGCAAAGAGCCCACCATCAGGGCGGCATGGCTCACCGTGGTGAGAGCGAGCCCGTGAAACTGGAGGAGAAACTGAACGGGCACTCCAAGAAATGCGCAGATCAGTAATCGCCGCGTCTCTCTGCGGGTGAGACGGAGGCGGCTGCGGCTTGCCAGGGCCACGGGCAAGATGCCCATCGAGGCGAAAAGAAAGCGGTAGAGGACCATGTGCTCAACGCTCATCTCGTTGAGCGCCAATCTGCCCCAATAGAAGCCTGTGCCCCAGAGGCAGCCGGCGACAAAGCAGGCGCTGTAGCCGAAAAAGGCAACACGCCGGAGTTCCACCCCTGCGACTTGGACCTGTCGCTGGGGGCCCCGGTTTGTCGGTACGTTTGTCGTCATCCCTCTTTAATTTCGCACACGCCGGAACCCTGGGTGTATCACTGCCAAGAACCAGCCGGATCGGCGAAAATAGGGGGCGATGGGGATTCGGCTGTTTGGGGCGGGATCGGGAGAGTGTAGACGGCTTCTGCTGGCGGTAGCCGGCGCCGTATTTGCCACACTTCTGCCGGCTTTTGCGGAGGAAAAACTGATCAGCGCGCCGGAGCCGGCCCATCCGACGAGGCCGCGTGTGCTATCCGGCCGGCTTCCCGATAAGCCTTCCCTGCCTCCAGTCTTCAAGATCTCAGTTGGGCCGCTGGGTTTTGCAGCACCGGGCGCGTTCTATATGGGCCAGCGCACGAGCCTGGTTTCGCTCGATTTTGTCGATGAGGATCGGTTGCTCTTCACCTTTCGCGTGCCGGGATTGATTCATCGCGAAACGTCAGAGCGCGACACCGCCGGAGAACAGGAGCGCCGGATTCGAGCACTGGTGCTGAAGCTGCCGGACGGAAGAGTCGAGTCCGAGACGGTGTGGACAGTCCATGACCGTGCTCGCTATGTGTGGATGTTGAGGGATGGCAGCTTTCTCTTCCGCGATCTGAAGAACCTCGAAACCGGCGACGCTTCGCTGGAGTTGAAGCCCTATCTGCGTTTTCCGGGAGCACTGCTCTGGCTGGAAATAGACCCCGCGCAGCAGTTCCTCGTGACCAACTCGCTGGAACCAGCAGCGGCGCAGATGCCCGAAGATAGGTCGACTGATCCCAACGGCGTCGATGTGTCGCTTCAACCCGGTGGGCGGGGGTCGGAGTCGACGGGGTTGGGATCGACGATTCCGACTGAGAAGAGTGCGCCAGTCGAGGCGCAGAAGCGTGCCAAGCCGCCAGATTTGGCGGTGCGCATCCTGCGCAAGGACTCAGGTCAGGTGATTCTGGTGAGCCGGAGCCGCGCCGCGGTGCATCTGCCGGTCAACTCCGACGGTTATCTCGAGAGCCTGCGCACGAGAGGCGGTGGATGGCTGCTGAACCTGAATTACTTCAGCGGCGGAAGCACGATTCTCGGAGAGATCGACTCGGCGTGTTCGCCGCTCTTCGATTTTCTATCGCAACGCGAGGTGTTAGTGACCGGCTGCACCTCTTCGGGCGCGGGCGACCTGGCGGCAATGACGACCGAAGGCCGGCACATCTGGGAGGTTCAAAGCGCGGAGACGACGGTCTGGCCCTTGTTAGTCAGGGCGCCGGATGGTTCACGGGTGGCGCGAGAGACGCTGGTAGTTTCGACTCCGGTCACTGCTCGCGCGCCCATCGATCCAGACGATATCAAGGGCCAATTGGTCGAGGTTCTCGATGCGGCCAACGGTAACACGGCTCTTGAAACCACTGCCAACCCGGTGCTGGATGCGGGAGGCAACGTGGCCATCTCGCCATCGGGGCGTCGAGTGGCAGTTCTCAATGGCGACAAGATTGAGATCTTTGAATTGCCCGCGGCGCCGCCGCTGCCGGAGCCGGCTGCTCACTCAACGAAACACTGATCAGACCTGTCGCAATCGCAAAGCGTGTACACTGGGCTGCGGGAGAGTTCCTTTTGAGCACGGCGCCAGTTCGTTATGCGGTTGCCGCGGTTTCCGACGTCGGCAGAAAACGCTCAGGCAACGAAGATGCCTTCGGCTACTCCGTCGAAGCGGGCGTCTACGTTGTCTGCGATGGACTGGGAGGCGCGGCGGCAGGAGAAGTTGCCAGTGCGCTAGCCGTCGATGAGGTGATGCGCCTGCTCACCGCGCGCACCGTGGACGAGACCTCGCCGCTCGACACCTGGATCGAGGAGAGCGTCCGCACCGCGAACCTGGCGATCCTGACACACGCCGAGAGCGACAAAAAACTCGCCGGCATGGGAACGACGCTCGTTGGCATAGTTGCCGAAGCAAGCCGCGTGCTGGTCTTCAATGTGGGCGACAGCCGCTGCTATCGAATGCGAAAGGCGGGGCCAGAGCCAACGGGGATGGGCCGGAGCGTAGAAGAGCGCGGCAGCTTGCAACAGATCAGCCTCGACCACTCGCTGGTCCAGGAGCAGGTCAGGCTGGGCCGAATGAGCATTGACGAGGCCGCGCATTCGCCCTTGCGCAGCATCATCACGCGCGCGCTGGGCACTCAGGGCGAGGCTGAGCCGGATTTGTTTGAAGTGGAGGCCAAGGCCGGCGACATCTTTCTGCTCTGCTCCGATGGGCTGACGAACGAACTCTCAGATGCAACGATTGAATCGATGCTCGCGGCCGATCTGCCGCTCGATGAGCTTTGCGCAAGCCTGATTGCGGCCGCCAACGAGGCCGGTGGACGGGATAACATTACTTGCCTGTTGGTGCGCGCGGAATAGTGTCCATCCAGAGCCACTCTAATCGTGCTTCTTCATTTTCTGAAAGAGGAGCACCAGTGGGATGCACAACAGAGCGAGAAAGGCCATCAGGCGGAAGTTGTCGGCATAGGCAAGCAGGGCTGCCTGCTGTTGCGCGCTACGGTAGAGCGCGCCGAGCGCCTTATGCTGCGCCGTGACTGAATCCGTTCCCTGCATCACGAGCTTTGCCTGGAGGCCGCGAACCAGCCGGAGTGCGAGGGGGTTGCCTGACGCGGCATTCGCAGCCAGAAAACTCTGATGGATCTGGGAGCCACGCACTAACAGCGTGGTAATCGCGGCGATGCCAAACGAGCCGCCGATGTTTCGAGTGAGATTGTAGATGCCAGTCGCGTTGCCGATCTCCTGCTTGCGGAGGCGGCTCAGCGTCATGGTGGTCAGCGGTACAAAGATGAAGCCCATGGCGAAACCGCTGATCACATTTGGCACGATCACCGAGCTCATGGCGATTTCAAGACTGATCCGGCCGAGCATCCAGGTCGAGTAACCGAGCAGGAAGAATCCAAAGGCCATAAGGAGGCGGCCGTCGATCTTGCGCACCAGCGCTCCTGCCGCAATCATCGAGGCCATGGCGCCAATGCCGCGCGGACTGATGGAGAGGCCACTCTGCATCGCCGAATACCCCAGCATGGTTTGCAAAAAGAGCGGGAGCATCGCCGTCGTGCCATAGAGGACGAAGCCATAGAGAAGCGTGATCAACGTACCCATGCCAAAGTTGCGATCGTGGAGCACGCGCAATTGCACGATCGGATCGCGATCCGTGAGCTCGCGAACGATGAAGGCCACCAGCGCAAGGGCGGAGATGGCGACCGTCCAGCGCACCCAGGTTGTCGCAAACCAATCTGCCTCCTGGCCCTTGTCGAGGACCAGTTGCAGGGTTCCCAGCCAGAGAGCCATCAATGCGAAGCCGAGATAATCGATCACGCCTCGAAATGCCTTGCGCAGGTAGGGAGGATCCTCGACAAATGCGTTGACCATAAACAGGGCGAGGATGCCGATGGGCAGATTGATGTAGAAGATCCAGCGCCACGAGTAGCTGTCGGTGATCCATCCACCCAGCGTGGGACCAATGATCGGAGCTACGACGACACCGACACCATAGACGGCCATCGCCGTGCCGTGCTTCCGCGGGGGAAAGCTCTCAAGCAAAATCGACTGCGCCAGCGGCTGCATACCACCGCCGCCCACGCCTTGCAGTACGCGCGCCAGAATCAACATGGGCATGTTGATTGCCAGCCCGCAAAGTAGCGAGGCAACGGTGAAGAGCAGGATGCTGAAGAGCAGAAGGCGGGTGCGCCCGATGCGCCGCGCGATCCAGCCGGCGGCGGGGAGCATGATTGCGTTCGCAACAAGATAACTGGTGAGGACCCAGGTCGACTCATCGGTTGAGGCCGAGAGGTTGCCTGCTATGTGCGGCAGGGCCACGTTGGCCACCGAGGAGTCGAGCACCACCATGAAGGTGGCCAGCATCACCGACGCGGCAATCAGCCAGGGATTTGCGGAGGGCTTCCACGCGTGCTCCCCGGCCTCCTGAAGAGGGCGGGAGATGGTCGCCGTGCTCATCCGGCGGTCCGCTCCCGCGAGGTAATATGCAGCGCAGGAAACTGCTCGCGCGGAGCATTCGGTTGAGCTGACGGCATGGTGAGTCCAGTATACTCGACAGTCGTACGCGAGAAATCCCGCAAAGGGAGTTGCATTCCTTGGCTATGAACAGACGCGAGTTGCTTCAATGGATGGGCGGAGCATGTTCCGCTCTTGCACTTTCACGATTTGCAACTTCTCAAGCGGCGCAAAGCGCGAGCTTTGTGGGAACAAGGCGATCTTTGCAGGGGTATCGGATTCCTGACTGGTATCGCGATGCGAAGTTCGGCATATGGGCGCACTGGGGCCCGCAGTCGGCCATTGAAGATGGCGATTGGTACGCGCGGAATATGTATATGCAGGGATCGGATCAATACAAGTACCACGTGGAGCACTACGGACATCCCTCGAAGGTCGGCTACAAGGATCTGATCGATAGCTGGAAGGCCGCCAAGTGGGACCCGGACCATCTGATGAGCCTTTATAAGAAGGCCGGCGCCAAGTACTTCGTCAGCATGGGCGTGCATCACGACAACTTCGATCTGTGGGACTCGAAGTACACGCGCTGGAACTCAGTGAAGATGGGACCAAAGAAGGACGTGGTGGGAATCTGGCGCGACGCGGCGCGGAAGCAGGGATTGCGCTTCGGGGTCAGCGATCACCTGTGGATCAGTTATAAGTGGTGGTCGGTGGCTCATGGCGCAGACAAGACTGGTCCGCTGGCCGGCGTTCCATACGATGGCATCGATCCTAAGTTTGAGGACCTTTATCACGACGCCGATTGCGCGCGTTTTGGCGATAAGCTGGATTGGAATGAGGATGGCATTCCAAAGGCGTGGAGGCGCCACTACCTTGACCGCATGACCGATCTGATCGATAAGTACCAGCCCGATTACTACTACACCGACGGTCTTCTGCCATTTGAGGAGTATGGCTTGAAGTTGGTCGCGCACCTCTACAACGTCAACTCTCGGTTGCATGGCGGCTTGACGGAGGCGGTCTATACCAGCAAGGAATCGACCGACTGCGCGATCGGCACCTGCCTGCTCGATCACGAACGCGGCGTGTCCGACGCGATCGCAAAGGGGCCATGGCAGACCGATACCTGCATCGGCAATTGGCATTACAAACGCGGCCAAAAATACAAGACCGCGAAGAAGGTCATCGATTTGCTGGTAGACATCGTGAGCAAGAATGGCAACCTGCTGCTGAATTTCCCTCTGCCCAACTCAGGCGAATTGGATGACGAGGAGATGAAGGTACTTGAGGGAATCACCGCGTGGATGGCGGTCAACAGCGAGGGTATCTATGCTTCGCGACCGTGGAAGATCTACGGGGAAGGTCCATCGACCAAGGCCAAAGTTGAGACCGGAAACTTCAACGAGGACAAACAAAAGGATCTCACGGCAGAGGATATTCGTTTCACGACCAGGGACAGCACGCTTTATGCATTCGTGATGGGATCGCCTGCGGCGGAGGTGGTTGTGCCATCGCTCGGTCTTGCCAGCCCACAGCAGCCCGGCAAGATCCGCAAGGTGCAGTTGCTCGGAGACGCTGGAGAGGTCAAGTGGAAGCAGGGCGAGGCCGCCTTGAAGGTTGAGATGCCGGCGGAGAAGATCTCCGACATCGGAGTCACGCTGAAGGTTGAGCTGGCATAGAAAATGAATCCCGCGCTGGCGGGTTTTGGAAGTATGATTGTCCAACGGCAGACCGCGTCGATCGAAGACATGGGCCTGTCGCGATTGACTGACTGAGCCGGGGTGAGCAGCTGCGCATCCTGATTGTTCGCGACGCTGGAGGAGATTGGATGAAGGACAAGCACAAGAAGAAGCACCACGAGGGCGATGAGCCTGTAAATGGCAAACAGAAACATGGTGATCTGCCCGCGCCCGCGCAGGACGATGCAGTGGCACTGCATCTGGGGAAGGACTGCGACTATGAGCGCGAACTGGCAAGACTGCAAGTCGAACTCGTCAAGCTGCAGGAGTGGATTAAGCAAGAGGGCCTGCGGGTTGTGATTCTGTTTGAAGGCCGCGATGCCGCAGGTAAGGGCGGAGCGATCAAGCGAATCACTGAGTCACTGAATCCGCGCGTTTGCCGCGTGGTGGCGCTGGGTACGCCAACGGAGCGCGAAAAGACGCAATGGTACTTCCAGAGATATGTTCCACACCTGCCCGCGGCCGGCGAGATGGTGCTCTTCGATCGCAGTTGGTATAACCGGGCCGGTGTCGAGCGGGTGATGGGCTTCTGCACCGAGGCGCAATATCAGGAGTTCATGCAGAGCTGCCCCGAATATGAGCGTATGCTGCAGCGCTCGGGGATTCGGTTGATCAAGTACTGGTTTTCAGTGAGCGACGAGGAGCAGGAGCGTCGTTTTCAGGACCGGATGAAGAATCCCACCAAGCGCTGGAAGCTGAGCCCGATGGATCTCGAATCGCGCAAGCACTGGGCCGATTACTCGCGCGCCAAGGATGACATGTTTGCCGTGACCGACACCAAGATGTCTCCCTGGTATGTGGTGAACGCGGAGAATAAGAAGTGCGCCCGGTTGAATGTAATCCGGCATCTCTGGCGATGTTCGATTATCGCGATCTGACGCCGGAGCCTCTGGAGCTGCCGAAGCTGGAAAAGTCGAAGTATGTGCGCCCGCCCATCCAGGAACAGAACTTCATTCCGCAGGTTTACGTGTAGCTACAACCGATTGAGCAGAGAGACGAGACGCGCAAAGCCTTGTTCGCGTGCGGTCTTGTTGCCGGGGACTTCATTGCCGGGGTCTTCACCGGCGCGCATGAATCCGTGACCGGCGCCATCGTAGGTTACAGGTTCGTACTTCTTGCCGGCAGCTTTCATGGCTGCGGTTGTTGCGGGCACCGTTGCGCCGATGCGGGCGTCGTTGCCGGCATAGAAGGCATAGACTGGCGCGGTAATCGTGATCACATCTGCGGGCCCTGGGCCGTAGAAGACAAAGGCCGCAGAGAGGTCTTTGCGATGGGCCGCGAAGGCGAAGGACTTGCCACCACCCCAACAGAACCCGACTGTTGCGACCTTGCCATTGGCCGCTGGAAGCTTTTTCGCGTAGTCGGCGGCTGCGTCGAGATCGGCGTTGACCCCATCTGCATCAAGAGCGGAGACGGCTTTGACGGCGGCATCCTGATTGGGGAACTCGCTAGAGCCTCCGCCGTTGGGGCCGAAGCCGGAGAGAAGGTCGGGCGCGACGACGATGAAGCCCTGCGCGGCAAGTTCATCGGCCATCTCCTTGGCCCAATCCGTCAGTCCCATGATCTCGTGAATCAGGATGACTACGGTTGCTTTGTTTTTCACTTCGGGGTAGACGACGAAGGCTTGGAGGGTTCGGCTGCCGTGGTGGAGGGCGACGTATTCGTGGTGGCGGGGCGAGGATTCGAGGCGGGCTTTTGCCCACTCCTGCGCTGGAAGGGGTGCAGAGAGCGAGCACAGAAATAGTGCGCCTGCGAAGAGCCTGAGGACAGGGGGAAGTCTCTTCATCATGGTCAGAATTCTAATAACACGGAAGACTGTGCGACAAGAGTCTCTGTTGATTTACTGGCTGCTTAGCCGGGATAAGCCTTGCCGCGCCAGGTCGGCAATCGCCCTGGCCAGGGTGACCGAAGCGTTGAGCGACTCGGGCCGTTCGAGACGCATATTTAGTTTGGAGGCGACTTCGCGGAAGTGGATATCTACGTCGTAGAGGATCTCTACGTGATCGCACAGAAATCCGATGGGCTGAAGCAGGAGCGTTTTCACGCCCGAGGCGGCGAGGGCTTCGAGGGTGGATTCGACGGTGGGTCCAATCCACGAACCGCCGCTGGCGCCCTGACTCTGGAAGGCGAAGTACCACTGCGGAATTCCCGGCACCCTGGCGGCGACTAGAGCAGCTGTGCGCTTGGCCTCCCCTGCATAGGGATCGCCGCCCTGGCCGTCGGGGCTGCCGGCGGGAGCCTGAATCGTGCGGCACGGAACACTGTGCGCTGTAAAAAGCACCGGAACAGGCGCACCGTTTTCTGTGCTGAGTCTTGTCCAGACCGGTCGAAGGCGCTCTGCAAAGGCCTCGATGAGGAGCGGATGCTGTGCCCAGCCCTCGGTGAAGTCGATGCGCAGGCCAGCTGCTTCGGATTCGACCGCACTGCGGTAGAGGCCTACGCTGGTGCGCGAGTTTTGTGGTGCTAGGCAGATCACTGCGGCCTCTTCCACCCCGTCGGCTCGCATCCGGCGGACGACATCGGCGATGTAGGGCTGCCAGTTGCGCATCGCGACGTAGACGGGCATGAGCTGGCCTGACACGGAAAGCTGTGCTGCCACTGCGCGGCCTTGTTGAAGCGTAATTTCTGTGAGCGGGCTGTGGCCGATGAGCGAGTAGCGGTGCTGGATCTCCGCGACGACTTCATGGGGAATCTGGCGGCCGCCGGTGACGTTGAGCAGATACTCGGGGATCTGGTCGACGGTCTCGGGGGTGCCGTGAGCCAGCAAGAGAACGGCTTGTCTGGAAGGCCTTTGGTCGTTTGCCTGCAACAGGTTTTCCTCGCTCAAAACCCGCTCATCGCGATAAGACTGCGATGAATGATTGCATGATAGCGTCGGCTCCCTCGACCTGAGTAAACTGGTTGCGGCTAAACGACCACGAAGCTCGGGAGGAAAGGAGCCGAGCATGATGATTATAGGCTGTGATTTTCATC
>Ga0181519_10002900_pt1 | contig 14279 bp, 12 predicted proteins | sample PEATcosm2014_Bin_26_FD_121102 | JGI IMG/M metagenome (GOLD analysis project Ga0181519, IMG submission 121102) | Peatland microbial communities from MTU Mesocosm Facility, Houghton, MI, USA - PEATcosm2014_Bin02_10_metaG | ecosystem: Environmental > Terrestrial > Soil > Wetlands > Peat | place...
CCTCGTTGACCTCGAAGAGGCCCAGGTCAGAGCCACCCGCGATGTTGAGCAGGATGCCTCGCGCGCCTTCGATGGACGCCTCGAGCAGCGGGCTCGTGATGGCAGAGCGTGCGGCGTTGACGGCGCGCCCCTCCCCCGTCGAGCTGCCGATGCCCATGATGGCGGTCCCCGCGTTGGTCATCACCATCTTCACGTCGGCGAAGTCGGTGTTGATGAGCCCGGGCACGGTGATCAGGTCCGTGATGCCCCGCACACCCTGCAAGAGGACCTCGTCGGCCATCGAGAAGGCGTTCATCATCGAGGTGTGCTCGTTCGACACGGTCAGCAGGCGATCGTTGGGGATGACGATGAGGGTGTCGACCTTCTCCTTCATCGTGTTGATGCCCTTCTCGGCCTGGGTCGAGCGCCGGCGACCCTCGAAGGCGAAGGGACGGGTCACCACGCCGATCGTCAGGGCACCGAGGCCCTTGGCGATCTCGGCGACCACGGGAGCCGCACCGGTGCCGGTGCCGCCACCCTCACCGGCGGTGATGAAGACCATGTCAGCGCCCTTGAGCGCCTCTTCGATCTCGCCGCGGTGCTCCTCGGCCGCCATGCGTCCGACGTCCGGGTCGGAGCCGGCGCCCAGGCCTCGGGTCAGCTCTCGGCCGAGGTCGAGCTTGAGATCGGCGTCGCTCATCAGCAGCGCCTGGGCGTCGGTGTTGGCTGCGATGAACTCGACGTTGCGCAGGCCCGCCTCGATCATGCGGTTGACCGCGTTGATCCCGCCGCCGCCCACACCGATGACCTTGATCAGGGCCAGGTAGTTGGTCTGTGAAGACATCGTCATGGGCCGTCTTTCCTCTCAGAGAACCAGTGCTACAGAGCATCCTGCCCGACGACGACCGCTCTGTGGTGGAATCTGCCGGGTCACCAAGCGTACCGCGGTGCCTCGACCTGCGCGAGAGGTGGAGATCACCGGACCCTTGAGCGGACCTTGAGCCTCACCGTGACGGCTAGGGACCCGTGATGGTCGAGGCCTGAGGGACCGAGACGTCGAGGACGTCCCCGGCGTGGAGGGTGGCCCCCGCGATCACCGCGGCGACGTCTTCGTACTTCTGGGTCAGCTCGGTGGCTGTCCCCAGCTCGACCTTCACCGGCGAGGTCAGCCGCAGCGAGATCGTGCCATCTGGGTGGGCCACGACGGCGGCGACCTGGCCACGGAAGGCCACCGGCAGGGTGGCCGCCACGTCCAGGGCGGCATCAGCCTTCGCTGGCGTCGAGCCACCGACGAGGGGATGGGCGGGAGAGGGCACCACGATCAGCAGCTGGCCGAAGGGCCGAGCGGTGAAGCGCTCGAGCAGGCGTCCGGTGCCGTCGACGAGGTACCAGCTCGAGCCCAGGTGGACGGTGCCCACCGGGGTGCGCTCGACGATCGTGATGCTCACCGTCGAGGGCCACTTCTTGGTCACCGACGCCGACTTCACCCACGCCAGGCGCTCGACGCCGGCCGCCGCCTCGCCAGGTGAGATGGAGATGAGGGGCGGGTGCGACGCCAAGCCGGCCGCCGCGATGACCGCAGCGGCGCTCTCGTGGGAGGTGCCGCGCACCTCGATCGTCTTGGCCGAGAACCATGAGCGGTGCAGCAGCACCCAGCCGCCGAGGATCAAGAGCACCACCACGAAGAGCCCGCCCAGGATCCAGAGCCACTTTCGACGCTTGGAGCGCTCCACGCTCCTGCGCCGAGTCGAGATCCTCGGATCCTCCGGCACCGGCGGCGGTGACGACCGAGACGAGCCTGCTGAGTGCTTGGCCTTGATCGCCATCAGGCTCCCCTGTCGTGCTCGAGCGCGAGGGCGTCGTCATCGAAGCCCACCAAGCGGACCTCGCTGTGGAGCTCGACACCGCTCTGCTCGGCCACGCGACCGGCGATCAGGTGCATCAGGGAGAGCACGTCATCGGCGCTGCCGTCGGCATCGGCTTGGATGAAGTTGGCGTGCTTGGGCGAGACCATGGCCGTGCCCAGCCGTGCGCCCCTGAGCCCGGCCGCCTCGATGAGCGCACCGGCCGAGGCGCCCTCGGGGTTCGTGAAGACGCTCCCGCAGTTCGCCCCTCCCGGCTGATGCTCTCGGCGCCAGCGCACGATCTCGCGCAGGGCCTCCTGCCCGACCTCCCTGGTGCCCAGCGCGAGGGCCAAGGTGGCTTCCACCACGACCTGGCGCCCCCCGATGGAGGACGAGCGATAGCCGAAGGAGAGCTGGCCGGCCTCAAGGGTGCGGAGGCGAGCGCTGTCGAGGTCGAAGAGGGTGACCGAGACCACCGACGCCGCCATGTCAGAGCCGTGGCCCCCTGCGTTCATCGCCACCGCCCCTCCGACCGAGCCGGGCACCCCGACGGCCCACTCGAAGCCCGTCAGGCCCGCCTCGACGCTCCGGCGGGCCACGACCGGCAGGTCGGCCGCCCCGCCGGCCCTCACCACCGTGCCCTCGACGGCGATCGTGGCGAAGGCGTCACCGAGGTGCACCACCACGCCGTCGAAGCCGGCGTCAGCGACCAGCGTGTTCGAGCCTCGCCCCAAGACGTAGAGGGGCGTGGACACGGTGAGCCTTCGGGCCAGCTCGCCGAGCGCCTCGAGCGACTCGATCTCGAGGATCTCATCGGCCTCTCCCCCCACCCGCAAGGTGGTGCGAGCGCCGAAGGGTGCGCGCGGCGTCATCGGAGGCGACCCAAGAGCACGTCGGGCACCTCGGTCAGATCGCCAGCTCCCATCGTGAGGCACAGATCGCCCGGCTCGAGCATCGTCGACAAGAGGCGGGGCAGCTCAGCGAGGTCCGGGACGTAGCGCACGTGCCCTCGTGTCGCGGGGGTCTCGGCCGCTTGGACCACGAGGCGTCCCGTCACGCCGGGGATGGGCGTCTCGCCAGCGGCGTAGACGTCGGTGATGAGCACCTCGTCAGCTAGGTCGAAGGCGCCCTCGAAGCCAGCCGCGACCGAGGCCGTCCGGGTGAAGCGGTGAGGCTGGAAGACGGCGACGATGCGACCGAAGCCCCCCGCACGGGCGGCAGCCATGGTCGCGGCGACCTCGGCGGGCAGGTGGGCGTAGTCGTCGATGAAGGTCACACCCCCGGCCTCGCCCCGGAACTCGTAGCGGCGAGGTACGCCGGTGAAGCGGCGCAAGCCCGACACGATGGCGTCGACGCCGAGGCCCGCGGCATCGGCCAGTGTAGCCGCGATCGCCGCGTTGGCCACGTTGTGGAGCCCCGCCGCCCCCACACGGAGGGCGACCGTGCCCGACGCCAGGCCCAGCGAGAAGCTCGAGTGCGCTCGACCGAGCTCGATCCCGTCCACCGGGAGGTCGGCGTCGCGACCCGTGCCCACCCGTGCAGCGCCGGTGGCGTCGGCGATTCGCGCTGCGCCGCGGTCATCGCCGAAGACGATCCCGCCGTGGGAGGCACGGGCCACCAGTGAGGCGAAGGCCTCTTCGAGGCGCTCGAGCGTGCCGTAGTGATCAAGGTGGTCCGCCTCGACGTTGGTGATGCCCACCACGTGCGGCTCGAGCTCGGTGAAGCTGCCGTAGCTCTCGTCCGCCTCGATCACCAGCAGCTCACCGCTGCTCCACCGAGCGTTGGCACCGACGTCGCTGAGCTCAGCACCCAAGAGGAAGGAGGGCGCCACCCCCGCCTCGAGGGCGATGAGCGACAGCATCGAGGAGGTGGTCGTCTTGCCGTGCGTGCCCGCCACTGCCAGCGTCGGCTTCAACCGAGTCAAGGCACCCAGCACGGTGGCTCGGGCGTAGAGCGGGATCCCCCGATCACGAGCGGCGAGCAGCTCGGGGTTGGCATCAGGCACGGCGGGAGACGCGGTGATCCAGTCTGCGTCGCCGAGGTGCTCAGCGGAATGGCCGACCATGACGCGCACGCCGGCACGCTCGAGCTGCTCGAAGACGGCGGCGCGCCGAAGATCGCTGCCCGAGACGCGATGGCCCATCTGGGCGAGCACCAAGGCGAGCCCGCTCATGCCCGCACCGCCGATGCCCACGATGTGGATCGAGGCGGGCGACGAGCAGTCGAGGGCGGAGGGCTCAGGCGACATGATCGAGCACCACCTCGGCGACCTCATCGGCCGCCTGGGGATGGCCGAGGGAACGGGCGGCGTCTTCCATGGCCCTGCGCCTGGCGGGGTCGCCCAAGAGGGGGTCGAGAGCCGCTCGGAGACCCCTGGCAGAGAGCTGGTCGTCGGGGATGAGGATCCCTGCCCCTCGCTCGGTGAGCGCTCGGGCGTTCTTGGTCTGATGGTCGCCCGGAGCCCCAGGCAGTGGGACGAGCACCGCGGGCAGACCAGCGACCGCCAGCTCGCCGCAGGTGAGCGCTCCGGCGCGGGTGATCGCCACGTCAGAGGCTTGGTAGAGCAGGGTCATCTGGTCCTCGAACGCCACCAGCCGGTGCTCGACCCCTGGGGAGGTCGAGACCGAGAGGCCATCGAGCTCGGCCGCGTCCCGTCGACCCGTCACGTGGTAGATGGTGCCAGAGAACTCCGGCCACGCCGCCGCGAGCGCCATGACCGCCTGGTTGACCGATCGGGCACCCAGCGAACCGGTGACCACCGCCACGAACGCTCGATCGGGGTCGCAGCCGAGGGCTCGGCGCGCTGCCCTGCGCCCTTCCTCGGTGCGGTCGAGCTCAGTGAAGCCCTGGCGCACAGGGATGCCGGTGACGTGCGGGTTCCTGAGCGGTGTGCCGGGCACCGCTACGCAGCTGGCCGTGGCGAAGCGAGAGAGCGCTCGGTGCGTCAAGCCGGGGACGGCGTCGATGTTGACCAGGATCAGCGGACAGCGTCGAAGGACGGCTGCGAAGCCGACGGGCGCTGCCGCGAAGCCCCCCACTGAGACCACCGCTCGGGGACGCCACACCTTGAGCAGCGAGAGCGAGCGGAGGAAGGCTCGAGCGATGCCGACGAGGGCGCCGAGGTTGTCGAGAACCGCTCGCGGGGCAAGCGAGCGCTTGATCCCTCGCCCGGCCAGCAGCTCGAGCTGGATGTCGGTGTCAGCCAGGAGCTCTCGCTCCTGGCCACGTGCGGAGCCGACGAAGCGAAGCTCGTCCTTGACCAGGCCACGACGCTCCAGCGCCTCCGAGACGGCACGCGCCACGAAGACGTGGCCGCCGGTGCCACCACCGGCGATCACCACGGGCCGGCTCACCTGCGCGAGGTCGCGCGCGGTCTCGCCGAGGTGGGCCGAGGTCGGGCGCGTGACGCTGACGCCTTGGGCACCGTCTGACGTCGCAGCGCGGCCGCCTCCTTCGCACCTGGTCCTCCTTGGCGAGCCAGGTTGACCAGGATGCCGGCGGCGATCATCGTGATCACCAGCGAGGAGCCGCCGAAGGAGATGAACGGGAGCGGGATGCCGGTGACGGGCAGGACACCGACGACGGCACCGACGTTCAAGATGGCCTCCGCCGAGATCCACGCCACGAGCGCCACACCCAAGAGCTTGCCGTAGAGATCGGGCGACTCCTCTGCGGCTCGAAGGCCCTTCATGGCGAAGACGCCGAGGAGGCTCAGCACCACGACGACGCCGATGAGGCCCAGCTCCTCGCCGATGATGGAGAAGATGAAGTCGGTGTGGGGGTTGGGAAGCAGGCCCCACTTCTCTCGGCTGTTGCCGAGCCCCAGGCCGTAGAGGTGCCCCGAGCCGAGCCCGATGAGCGATTGGACGACTTGGTAGCCCGCGCCCGACGCCTTGGCGCCTGGGTTGATGAAGCTGAGCAGACGAGCTCGTCGATACGGCAGGGCGAAGGCGAGCAGCGTCACACCGAGGACCATCAAGCCCAAGCCCTTGGCCATCACCTTGCCGGGGATCCCCGCAGCGAAGAACAGTGCCAGGACGATCACCATGAGGACCATGGCCGTGCCCAGGTCTGGCTGCGCCACGACCAAGAGGGCGGCGATGCCGGCGACCAGGAGCAGTGGCGCGGCGACCTGCTTGAGCGGCGCGCGCGCTTCGATGCGGCGACACAGCAGGTCGGCCCCGAAGAGCGCCAGTGCCAGCTTCATCACCTCAGAGGGCTGGAAGCGGATCTGACCGGCGCCGATCCAGCGGCTTGCCCCCCCTGAGGAGGCGCCGATGCCGGGAGCGAGCACGATGACCAAGCAGACCATCGAGATGACGAGGATCACCGGGGTGAGCTTGCGCCAACGGTGATAGTCCATCCGCAGCGCGACCACGAAGCAGATGAGGCCCAGCACCACCCAGACGAGGTCCTTGATCAAGATCGACCAGGGCGAGCCATAGAGGCCGACCGAGATCACCGACGACGCCGAGCCGACCATCACGACGCCGAACACGCAGAGGATCGTGACCAAGGTGATCAGCCACGTCGAAGTTCTGAGCCGCAGCCTGCCGCGCCCCACGGCGGTCTTCGCTGCGCGTTCAGGCATCGAGGCCCCGACAAGCCTTCGTGGTCATCGCCACAGCCTTGCCGACCGCAGTCCCGAAGTGGGGGAACCTCATGGCTCAGACCACCTTGCTGACGCTGAGGAAGTCGGCGTAGAAGATCCCGAGACCGAGGGCCGCGAAGAGACCGGCCAGGATCCAGAACCTCACGATCACCGTGGTCTCAGGCCAGCCGAGCAACTCGAAGTGATGGTGGACCGGCGCCATCTTGAAGATGCGTCGCTTGAAGAGCCGAAAGCTCAGCACCTGGAGGATCACCGAGGCTGTCTCGATGACGAACAGGCCGCCGAGGATCAAGAGCAGCAGATCGAGGTTCATCAGCAGGCACAGGGCGGCCAGGCCGGCCCCGATGGACAGCGAACCGGTGTCGCCCATGTAGATGCGAGCGGGGGCCGCGTTCCACCAGAGGAAGCCGAGGCACGCTCCCGCGAGGGCGACCGCGCAGAGCCCCAGGTCGAGCGCGGAGGCGACGTGGTAGATGGCGAAGTGCCTGAACATCCAATAGGCCATGATCGCCAGCACCGCAAAGCAGAAGGTCGCCGACCCCGACGCCAGGCCATCGAGCCCGTCGGTCAGGTTGACCGCATTCGAGGTGCCCGTCAGCACCAGCACGCAGAGCACGACCCAGCCGACCTCACCGAGCTGCCAGCCGGGCAGCGAGTAGCGGGTGAACGAGAGCGTCGTCGAGGTGTGGGCCCAGTGCACGGCGAGCTCGGCGAAGACGAGCGAGAAGCCAAGCTGGAGGCCCATCTTGGCTCGCTTGTTGAGACCCAGGCTCCGACGATTGCGGATCTTGATCAGGTCGTCGAGCAGGCCGATGAACCCGAAGGCCACCACCGCGAGAATCACGAGGATGCCTGGGCGCGAGAGGTTCACGTCGGTGCCCACATGGCCGACGCCGAAGCCCACCACCACAGCGAGGATGATGACGATGCCGCCCATCGTGGGGGTGCCCGCCTTCACGGCGTGGTGGGCCGGGCCGTCTTCGCGGATGTGCTGACCGATGCTGCGCGCCTGGAGGCGGCGGACCAGCACGGGGGTCAGCAGGGCGGCAACCCACAGCGCGATGCCGCCTGCGACCATCAAGCTCAGCACGAGCTCAGCGCTTCCTTGCGAGCTCGGTCAGGGTGCTGAGCGCGGCGGCCCGGTCATCGAACGGGATCGACTCGTCAGCGAAGTCCTGGGTCGTCTCGTGGCCCTTGCCCGCGATCAGCACGACGTCGCCCTCACGCGCGTCCTCGATCGCTGCTCGGATGGCGAGGTCGCGGCTCGAGATCTCCAGCACCCTCGCGCCCCCCGTGGCTCCTGCCACGACAGCCCGAGCGATCGCTGCGGGATCCTCGTGACGCGGGTTGTCGGTGGTGATCACCACTCGATCGGCCAGCTCGCTCGCTACCAAGCCCATCACGGGTCGCTTCTCCGCGTCTCGATCGCCGCCGCAGCCGAAGACGACGACGACCTCACCTGACGCCATCGGTCGGACCGCTCGCAGCGCCCCTTCGAGCGCGTCAGGCGTGTGCGCGTAGTCGACGAGCACCAGCGGAGCACCCTCTCCCCCAGGGATGACCTCCATGCGGCCGGGCACGGGCTCGAGCTCTTCCAGCGCCTCGACCACCGTGGTCGGCTCGACGCCCAGGCTGACGGCGGCCTCAGAGGCCAAGAGCGCATCGATCACGTTGGGCCGACCGAGCAAAGGCAGCTGCACGGGCAGGCCTCGCCAGCGATAGGTCGAACCTCTCGGGCCGACCTCCAAGCCCTCCGCATCGGACCATCCGACCGCCACCGACGTCCCGTGGCGCCCATCGAGCAACCTCTGGCCCTCAGTGGTCTCGCGCCACACCACCGCGCACGTCGCCACGTCATCGTCGAAGAGACGCGCCTTGGCCTCGAAGTAGGCCTCCATGGTGCCGTGGTAGTCGAGGTGGTCGTGGCTCAGGTTCGTGAAGACAGCCACCGCGAAGTGGACGCCCGCGACCCGCTCTTGGTCGAGCGCATGGCTCGAGACCTCCATGGCCACCGCGCCCGGTTGGCTGAGGGACTGGGCGACGCTGGCGGCGTCGGCCAAGAGCCGATGAAGCACGGGAGCCGGCGGCGTGGTGCGCGAGCCCGTCAGGGTCCCGATGACCGTCGTGGCGAAGCCTGCGCGCTCAAGGATCGATGAGACCATGGAGACCACGGTGGTCTTCCCGTTGGTGCCCGTGACGCCGATCATGGTCAGTCGCTCGGCCGGGCGCTCCGTGATCACCGAGCTCAGCACGGCACAGGCGCGCCGGGCCTGGCCGCTCGGAACCCGCAGCTCAGCGACCTCCAGGTGCTGCGCGGCCTCGACGTCGCGCTCGGTGACGATCGCCACGGCCCCCCGTGCGATCGCCTCGGCGACGTGCTCGTGGCCGTCATCGCTCGAGCCGACGACGCAGCAGAAGAGCGAACCCGGCTCCACCAGACGACTGTCGAGCTCAACGCCGTCCACGTCAGCCTCAAGATCGCCGTGGACGAGGGTGACGTCGTCGAGCGAAGCCATCAGCTGACCGAGGCGCATCGGTGCATCTTCCCCGACCAGCGCCTCGTCGTCACGTTGTCTCCTTGACTGAGTTCTGGGCGGCCGCTGCCGTCTGGGCGCCACTGCCTCCTGGCGACGTCGGGATCCCGTAGCGGTGCAGGGCGTAGCTCATGATCTTGGCGAACACCGGTGCGGCGATGTCGCCACCATAGAAGTCTGGCTCGGGTCGTTGGAGCACCACGATGGCCGACAGCACAGGGTTCTGTGCAGGGGCGAAGCCTACGAAGGAGGCGTTGTAGGCACCGGCGAGATAGCTGTTCTGGCTCGGAGACGGGATCGCTGCGGTACCGGTCTTCCCCGCGATGAGATAGCCCGGGATGGCAGCCTTGGCTCCTGTCCCCGAGGTGACCACCTCTTCGAGCATCGTCTTGAGCGTCTGGGCGACCGCGGGGCTGATCGCCTGGCGCGAGGCCGCGGCCGCCACGGCGTGCATCTGGCCGTCAGCCCCGACCGTGGCTCGCACCAGGCTCGGATCGATGAACGTGCCGTCGTTGGCCACGGCGTTGTAGGCGTCGAGCACCTGCATCGGCGTGGCCGCGTCGACCTGGCCGATCGGGAGCGCAGCCATGTCGGTCGGCTCCCAGTGGGCGGCGTTCATGAGCAGGCCGTCGGACTCTCCGGGGAAGTTGAGGCCAGTCGCCTGGCCGAAGCCCAAGCGCTCAACCTCGGCCAAGAGGCCGGACTCACCAAGCGCGTTGGCGATCTCATAGGTGCCGATGTTCGATGATTGGGCCAGGATCTGGGTGGCCGACAGTGCCTCTGGGCCGTGCGCCTCGGCATCGTGGAAAGTCGAGCCGTCGACCTGGACTGAGCCTGGGACCTGGAAGATCTTGTCCGGAGAGATGATCCCCTGTGAGAGCGCGGCTGCGAAGGTCACCAGCTTGAAGACGCTCCCCGGCTCGTAGGTCTGCGTGACCGCCAGGTTGTTCTGTGCCTGTGCGATACCAGGGATGCCGGTGGGCACGGTCGACGCGAGAGGGCTCGGGAGCGAGCCGTCCTTGTTGGTGGTCGAGACCTCGTTGGCCATGGCGAGGATCTGGCCCGTCCTCGTGTCCATGACGATGGCGGTGCCCGAGAGGGACCCCGAAGACTGGATCTCAGCACCGAGGGCCTGCTCGGTCACGTACTGCAAGGGCTGGTCGAGGGTCGTCTCGATGCCCGTGCCAGCTACCGCTGGCGTCGCCTTGACCTGGCCCCCTTGCGGGAGGGACACGCCGTAGGGCGTCTCGAGGAGGGTCTCTGAGCCGGCGCTTCCCGCCAGGAGTCCGTTGTACTCGTACTCGAGGCCGGCGGCACCCAGCCCCTGGGCGTTGGTCACACCGAGCACCGAATCCCCGAGCGCTCCGTTGGGCTGCGTCCGCGTGGCGGTGTCGATCATGGTGATGCCCGGGAAGTGATCGCTGGTGACCTTCGCAGCCTGGGCGGTGCTGAGGTACTTGGTGAGCACGACGTAGCCCGAGTGCCGCTGGAGCTGCGGCTCGAGCACCGTCGCCGAGATGCCCAGGAGCGGAGCGAGGGCGAGCGACTCAGTCACCGGGTGCGTGATCTGGAAGTCGTCGGCGATGATCTCCTTGGTCGGCACCGACATCGCCAGCACCGCACCGTTACGGTCGAAGACGCCACCGCGGATCGCAGGAAGCGCCACGGTGGAGCGGAGCTGGAGGGAGGCGGCCTTCTGGTACTGCTGACCACGGAGGATGTCGAGGTCGAAGGCCCGCAAGCCCATCGCCACCAGGGCCAGGACGATCAGCAGGCGGATGAAGCGCACCCGAGAGCCGAAGCGAGAGGCATCGACGATCGGTCCTCGCTTGGGCGCCGAGCGCTTGGGAGCAGGACGAGGGTTGCGAGGTTGCGAGGGAGGACGTCGGTTCGGTGGACGCGTGGGGGCGACCCGAGACGTCGGGGCGCGCTTGGGCGCCGCGCGTCGCTTGGGCGGGGCCGAGCGGCCGGGCGGTGCGGGCCGCCTGGGAGGTGCGATGGTGGGCGGGGTCACGTGCCGGAGGCCGGTGCGATCTTGAGCGGCGGTAGCGCTTGGTTGAGCGAGACCGAGGGGAGCTGCAAGATCGTCGTTGGGGGGACGAGGTGGTAGGCCCCGGCCTCTTGCGAGATGCGAGCGGGGGTCTCGAGCTCAGAGACGCCGAGGACCGTTGAGCGGTTGATGGCCTTCTCCTTGACCAGCTGCGTCTCGATCTGACCCATCTTGAGCTGGCCCTGGGCCAGCAGAGCGTGACCGACGACGATGGAGAGCAAGCTGGCGCAGACCACCGCCACGGCGAGGATCTTGGCCAGCGGGCGCGGAGGGCGCTGGTGCTTGCGCTGCCCGACGACCCGGAGGCGCGCCCTTCTGTGGCGAGAGGGGCTCGGCGAGGGCTGGCGCTCAACGGTGGCGCGGCGAGCGGCCGCGGTGGCCGGCGTCACGACGCCACCTCGAAGCAGCGAAGCCGAGCGCTGGTCGAGCGCCGGTTCTCGGAGGCCTCTTCCTCGGACGCCTGGACCGACCGCCGAGCGATCAAGCGGCCCTTCGACGTCGCACCGCAGACGCAGGGCATGTGGGGCGGGCAGACGCAGTCACCGTCGGCCCACCGACGAAAGGTGTGCTTGACCTGGGCATCTTCACCCGAGTGGTACGAGATCACCGTCAGTCGCCCGCCGGGCACGAGCACCTCGAGGGCCTGATCGAGCAGCGCGCCGAGCTCGTCGTGCTCAGCGTTGACCTCCACGCGCAGCGCTTGGAAGACACGAGAGGCGACGTTGCCGCGCCGGCGGCCGGCTTTCGGTACCGCCGCATCCACGACCTCCACCAGCTGGGTGGTCGTCGTGATGGGCCTGGCAGCGAGGATGGCGCGGGCGATGCGACGGGCGAAGCGACCCTCGCCGTTCTCGCGGAGCAGTCCGGTGAGGTCATCGAGATCGATCCGATCGAGGAGCGACGAGGCGGGCTCCCCGCTCGAGGTGTCCATCCGCATGTCGAGCGGACCAGGACGCGAGAACGAGAACCCCCGCTCTGGCTCGTCAAGCTGTGGTGAGCTGACCCCCAGGTCGGCGAGGATCCCGACGACAGGCGCAGGGTCGTCGACGCCCTCGATGGAGGGCCACAGACCAGCCTGCGATCGTCGGGAGGTCACGATCGCTTCGAGCTCGGAGAACCGACCAGCGTGGACCACCGCGCGGCGGCCGAAGGGCGCTAGGCGTTCAGCCGCTGCCGCTCGGGCCGTGGCGTCTCGGTCGATGCCGAGGAGGCCGACGTCCGCTCGGTGCTCCAAGAGGGCGACCGCATGGCCTGCTCCGCCAAGCGTGGCGTCAACGATGACCCCGGCGGGGACCGGGTCGAAGAGTGCCGTGACCTCAGCCAAGAGGACCGGTGTGTGGTGGAAATCCTGGGCCATCCGCAGCCCCTCGACCGACGTGGGTGACGGGTAGTGGAGGCTCCCGAGTCCGACGGGGAAGATGGCGGAGGTGTTCTCTTCCACCGTGCCTGTCGAGAGGCTGCGCATGGTCCTGGCCAGGTGTGTAGGGCGATGTGCTCTGTGAGCTCCTTTGGTTGTGGTGGCGATCACTCGTCGTCCTCGAGGAACCACGCCTCCGCCGGACGGACGCGCTCCTCCCAGAGGCTCGGGTTCCACAGCTCGATCCGATCGATCGCGCCGATGATGAGGACGTCGGCGCCGAGGTCGGCGAAGGCGCGCAGCGAGCTCGGCACCGGCATGCGGCCCTGCTTGTCGATCTCGACCTCCGCTGAGCTCGACGCCCAGATTCGAGCGCGGTTGCGACCAGCTCGGTCGGCCTTGGAGTCCTCGAGCATCTCGGCCATCTGACGGTCGAACTCCCCCGGCGTCCAGAGCGCCACGCACCCCTCGCGATTCGAGGTGAGGAAACCACCGCGCTCAAAGGAGCTGCGGAAGCGGGCAGGGAGGATGACGCGGCCCTTGGCGTCGACGCTGTGCTCGAACCGTCCGACGAAACCAGCCACAGGTCACCTCCTCCAAGGTCCCGGAGGGAGCCATGCTCCCTTTTCCTCCATTTCGCTCCACTCTACGCCCTCTTCCTCCACTTTGCAACCATTTCCACCACTTCGTCTCCCCTTTCCGCTCACCGCTCGCTGGGAGGGAAGCGATCGCTGGCGTCTTGTGGTGCGGGCGCGCCGAGATGAGCCGACGGCGGCCGTCGCTCAGGCGCTACGCCCCAGGCTCCGAGCGGCCCGGCGCACGGCGAAGGCTCCCTGATCACCTGAGCCGCCATGGGCCGGCCGGGCGCACGACGCTCCGGTGCCGTGGTGCTTACAGATCAGATCGCCGGGCTTCTGGCCTTGGCGTTGGGCAGCCCGGCGCGCTCCGAGGGTCCGCCCTCAGAGCCGATCGAAGGTCCTTGAGGCCAGCTCGATGACCGAGGACCCGTCCTCGTGCGCCCCAGGACCGCGGCGACGCCCGATCCGGCACTCGTGTGGCCGCGACACCTGGCCCATCGACCGTGTGGCTGCGCTGTGGGCCTCTTCAGCGTTCGCCGGTGCGGGACGAGCTCGCGCTCGCCACCTGGCGAAGCTGACCTCATCGCTCCGAGACCCGCTTGCCGCTCAGGTTGACCCTGTTCGAGGCGCGCCTTGGTTCAGGTCGAGCTGGTGGTCGCCCTTCGAGCTGCTGCGTAGTCGCCGCGATGCTTCCAGATGATCGAGAGTCCCGTCGCGCAGATGGCAAGGAGCGCGAGCAGGATCACGCCGAGCACCAAGAGCAGTGCGCTGAGCCAGGCGCTGGAGGTCTCTGCTGCTCCGATGAGCGCAGCAACGAGTCCGACGAGCAGGACCACCACGAGCAGGATGAACGCGGCGAGTGAGATCGAGGCGGCCAGGAGGGTCGCCACTCGAGCGAAGGTGCCCGGTCGCCCTCCCTCTGGGGTGTAGATCGCCAAGCGATCGACCGAGCCTGCAGAGCGCTCGCTCGCTGGTACCTCCACGTGCGCTGAGGTCCGATCAGCGCTCACCCCGCTCGGGGTAGCTCGCTCAGGGACCTGCGCACAGCTCGGGCACCGTCCGTCGACCGTGGGTGTGCCGCAGAACGGGCAGCGGAGGTCGTAGTCGGCCACTGGCGTGATCAGCCCTTGAGGAGGCCACCGATGAGACCACCGACGCTCGCGGACGTGCTCGACGAAGAGTCGTTGCCCGGCAGATGGTCAGCGATCTCCACGGCGAGCTGCGTGATGCTCATCGACTGGAGCCAGACCTTGCCCGGCCCCGTCAGGGTGGCGACGAAGAACCCGTTGCCGCCGAACATCTTGTTCGACAGACCCGGGATGGTC
>Ga0181519_10002903_pt1 | contig 14272 bp, 11 predicted proteins | sample PEATcosm2014_Bin_26_FD_121102 | JGI IMG/M metagenome (GOLD analysis project Ga0181519, IMG submission 121102) | Peatland microbial communities from MTU Mesocosm Facility, Houghton, MI, USA - PEATcosm2014_Bin02_10_metaG | ecosystem: Environmental > Terrestrial > Soil > Wetlands > Peat | place...
AACTGGCGGCCTTTGCGGGATCGAGCTTTCGTTCCAGCGTGCCATCGGTGGACTCGAGTTCGGCGAGGAGCTTGGGTGCGATGGTGAGCAGGTCGCAGCCAGCGAGCTCGATGATCTCGCCGATGTTGCGGAAGCTGGCGCCCATGACCACAGTCTTGTAGCCAAATTTCTTGTAGTAGTTATAGATGGTGGTGACGGACTGGACGCCGGGGTCGTCGGCGCCGGTGTAGTCCTTACCGGTGTCCTTCTTATACCAGTCGAGGATTCGTCCGACGAAGGGCGATATAAGCGTGACTTTGGCCTCGGCGCAGGCGATGGCCTGATGCAGACCGAAGAGCAGCGTCATATTGCAGTGGATGCCTTCCTTCTCCAGGACTTCAGCGGCCTTGATGCCCTCCCATGTAGAAGCGAGCTTGATGAGTACACGCACGCGGGAGATGCCGGCCTTTTCATATTGCGCGATGATCTCGCGTGCTGTCGCGATGGATTTTTCCGTGTCGTAGGATAGGCGCGCATCGACCTCTGTGGAGACGCGACCGGGGATGATGGCGAGGATTTTAAGGCCGAAGGCGACGGCAAGCTCCTTGAAGGCGAGGGCTGCGACGGTCTGATCGGAGGCGGCTGGGCCAGCCTCGGCGCGCGCCTGCCGCAGGACGCCGTCCACGATGGACTGGTAGGCGGGCATCTGGGCCGCAGCCGCGATGAGCGAGGGATTGGTGGTGGAATCCGTCGGCTTGAACTGTTCGATAGAGTTGATGTCACCGGAGTCGGAAACGACCGTGGTCATGCCGCGAAGTTGTTCGAGAAGGGAAGCCATGCTGCTCCTTACGTGTTCGTCTCTCTCATTTTACCAAGGCGGCACTGGTTGTGCCGATGCGGGGGTGGATGGATGCGCCGATTGCGGACCTAGTTCGCGCGACCTCATCGCTGCCGGCTGCATGAGCCAGGAGGACGACTATACTGTGAGGTTGTGGCACATAATGTAGTAAAAGCAGAAGCTAGACAAAGGGAAGAATGAGAGCACTTGTAATCGACCGGCCTGGCGAGGCACGCGTCATAGAGATGGAACGTCCGGCTGCCGATCCGCTGGAAGCTACGATGCGCATTCGCCGCATCGGCTTGTGCGGGACCGACCTCAGCACATTTTTGGGCAAGAACCCTCTGGTGACGTATCCGCGGATTCCTGGACACGAGGTGGCGGCGACTCTGGAGCATGTGCCCGCCAACGACCTTGGGCTGACCGAGGGAATGAATGTGACGATGTCGCCGTACACCAACTGCGGCAAGTGCAGCGCCTGCCGCCAGGGCCGAGTCAATGCCTGCCGATACAACCAGACACTGGGCGTGCAGCGCGACGGCGCACTGACGGACTACTTCAGCATGCCACTGGCGAAGCTCTACGCGGCGCTTCTGCCTCTGGAGGAGCTGTGCATGGTGGAGCCGCTTACTGTGGGCTGCCATGCGGTTGCGCGCGGATGCGTCACTGCGACGGATACAGTAGCCATCTATGGATGCGGTGGCGTAGGTCTGGGTGCGGTGGCGGCGGCGGCCTTCCGCGACGCGCGGGTGATTGCGATCGACATCGACGACAAGAAACTGGCGATTGCCAGGGACTGCGGAGCGCGGGAGACGATCAACTCTACGAGCGAGGACGTTCATGCCCGGTTGCAGGAGCTGACCGGCGGCCATGGCCCCGATGCGATCATTGAAGCTATTGGACGACCGGATACCTATCGCGCCGCGGTGGAGGAGGTGTGCTTCGCCGGGCGCGTGGTGTATATCGGATACGCCAAGGAGCACGTGAGCTTTGAGACGCGCCTGTTTGTGCAGAAGGAGTTGGACATCCGTGGCTCGCGCAACGCGCTGCCTCAGGACTTCAGGGAGGTGATCCGCATGTTCGAGCAGAAGCGCTTTCCTACTTCGGACGCCATCAGTGCGACGGTACCTCTGGATGATGCGCCCGCGATTCTGCGCGCCTGGAGCGAGAATCCGGCAGCCTATACCAAGATCATGATCGCGTTCGATTAGCCATACATGGTCCTCGGTGCGCATCGCGGCTAGAAGCTGGGGGGTTGGTGGTGGAGGAGCTGTTCGACGACGGAGTGGACCTGGACGATGGACCAGGGCGCGGAGACGGTTTGGGGCTGCGATTGCGCGGGCTGGTGGATGAGGAGGGCGGGACGCGGGTCGAAGATGCCGCGTGAGGCCTGCTCGTCTTCCGCGGTCCAGGCGGGCAGGCCGCGCCACATGGCGGTGCGCCAGCCGTGGTCGCCTTGGACGATGAGCGCGGTCTGGCTCCAGCGGGGTGAGGATTGGAGGATGGCCAGGAGTTGGCCGAGGACGCGGTCGGTGAGGGCGAGATTGTCGAGGTAGGAGCTGCCGCACTGGTTGGTGAAGCCGTTCTGGGCGCGGCTCCAGGTGTTGGGGCTGTGGGGGGCGGAGAGGTGAAGGAAGACGAAGTCGGCCTGATCGGTGCGCAATAGCTGGAGGGCGTGCTGCTGCAGGTCGATCTGGGTGAGGTGGCGCAGGCGGAGGTCGTAGGCGCAGAGGTCGCGATCGGCGCGGGCGGGTGAGACGAGTTCGACTGCTAGCTGTTGCAGCGGGGAGGCGATGTTGGCGGAGAGAGTGGCGCTCTGCGACATGGGGCCGTCTTGCATGTCGTGGTCGGTCCAGTAGCAGTTCTGAATGTCAGGGGCGTAGAGGGAGCAGTAGGGGTTGTACCAGCCGACAGCTGCGGTGCGCCAACCTGATTGCACTGCGTCGCCGAAGACGGAGCCAGGGCCATCGATGAGCTGGCGGCCTGAGCCGTCGGGGTGATGGACCCAGAGGCGATTGCGGAAGGTGTAGCGGATGCCGTCGACCAGGTTGCCGGTGAGCAGCGAGGGGATGACCTTGACGGTGTGAATGCCGATGGACTGGGTGTTGGTGAAGAGGGTGCTCTGGGCGCGGAGGGCGTCGAAGTTGGGGAGGGGGAGGCCGGGAGCGCGATGTTCGAATATCTGGTCGTAGGAGAGCTCGTCGAAGACGATCCAGACGATGAGAGGATGTTGGCGCGAGGGTTGGGGTGTGGATGCCCAATTGGCGGTGATCTGGTTGGGTAATGGCTTCCAACTGGCGACCCAGAGGAGTTGCGCGACGCTGGCGAGGGCGAAGAGTGCGAGCGCGACAGTAACGAAGCTGCCGGTGCGCAGGAGGCGGCGATACCAGTTGGCGAAGCGCAGAAAGAGAAACATGACGATAGCTGCCCAGAGGACGAGGAAGAGCGCGACCATGGCTTCGATGAGATTGAACGGATTGATGGACTGGGTGCGTTGCAGGAGATAGGGCGGGAGGACGATGGCGAGCAGAAGACGTACCCAGGGGTAGAAGCGGGTACGCGCGACCAGGGTGAGAAGAAGAAATAGCAGAACGGTGAGGAGGAGGATGTCCACGATATGGGCGTAGCAGATATGGGCCAGCGAGAAGGGTGTGTGCATGCGAACGTCGGCGCCGCCACCCAGCAGGTCGCCGTAGTTGAAGACCAGGATGATCGAAGCGAGGCCCAGAGATTGGCAGAGTTTCTTTAGCATTCCTCGATCCTCTGTAAGAGGTGGAGGACGCGTCCGTTGTCGAGTGGGTGGCGGTCGATGAGGTGGAAGCGATAGTCGCAGGCGGCGAGTAGGTCGGCCTCACTGAGGGAGCCGTAGAGGGAGTCGCGTCCGCGCAGGAGACTCTGGAACATAGGGTCGTGTACGGGAACCCACTCGACGAGGAGATGGCGGCGGGTGAGGCGATGGCAGAGAGAGAGAATCTCGGGCAAGGGAATCTGCTCCATCAGAAGGAGGTGATGGATGACCGCGAGCATCAGGACGAGGTCGAACTGGGCTTCGAGGCGGGGAAGAAGGGCGAGGGATTCGGCGTTGAGCCAGCCGACGGCGGGGGTGGGGCGGGCGAGGTCGGCGTGGATGGTCTGGATGGGAAGATTGCGCTGGCGCGCCATGCGGAAGAGGCGGTCGGCGGCAGCCTGATCGCGCTCCAGTGCGACGACCTCGGCCCCGAGCGAGGCGGCCAGTGAACTGAACTCGCCGGTGTTGGCGCCGATATCGAGGACGCGTGCGGGCTGTGCTGAGACTAGAGCCTGGCGTACCCAGGCGAGCTTCTGTTTGGATTCTTCGGGAGTGTAGTGGTTGAGGGTCTGCGGGTAGTCACTCCAGTTGGAGGAGACGAGGCGCGGTACGGCACGGAGAGTGCGGCGTCGGAGGGTCTTCAGGGTGCGGCGAAGGATGTGGGTGTCGACCTCGGGGCCGTGCGGAAGGGATTTCTTGGGCGGAGACGCGGAGTTTTGCGATGTATTGGCAGATTTGCGGCGTTCGAGCAGGGTTGGCAGAGTGATGGGCCAGAGGGCCGCTCGGGAGAGACGGCGGCGCCAGGGTAGCGCGGCAAAGCATTCGGCCGGCTCGTAGCCGTCGCGGCGGAAGAGACTGAGAGAGAGCGGCCAGCGGAGGAGGCGATCCATAAGCAACGGCAGCAGGAACGTGCGGACGTACTGCCCGTAGGCTAGCCAGAGGCTGGGGCTTGGGTCGCGTCGAGCGGGATCACGGCGTTCAAAGGAGAGGATATCGACGAGGATGGGGCGAGGGCCGTTGAAGAGGACGTTGAGCGGGGTGGCGTCCTTGAGAATCCATCCGGCTGCGAGGGCCTCATCGCAGAGGTTGAGGGTGAGTTCGGCGGCGACGAGCCACTGCGAGGGGGTCCACTCCCATGGATAGGTGGGTATGGAAATCCTAGGATGGCGGAGGATGAGTTGCGGGCCGGAGTCGTCTGCTTCGGCGGCGATGAGGTCGCCACGTTGCTGCATGGCCTTGCAGAAGGGCGAGGCGAGGAGATCGAGTACCTCCGTGCGCGACGATTGGGCGATGGTGCGGACGGCCAACTCTGCTTGCAGGGTGAGCGAACCTGCGGGATCGCGAAATGTGGCGCGTGGCGACGCAACGGTCATGCGACTTCGCTGGGCTTCGGAGTCTCGGTCGTGACCGGCATGGCTATGGATGCGGGCTTCTCTTTGCGCGCGAAAAAGGTGCGGATACGTCGGCGGATGACGTAGGCATAGGCCGCGCCCACGGAGGCGAAGGTCTGAAGCGCGATTAAGCCCGAACCGGGATCGACGTAGCCCCAGGCCCGGCGATCTGTGGCTAGAAGGAGGCAAAAAGTGATGAAGATCGATAGCGAAATGGAAACTAGTCGCTTCATGGAGACGCCTTTCTCTGGTTGAAAGGCCGCTTTATAGCGGTTTCACCGTAGTGTGATCGAGCAAAAGTTTCGTAAAGTGGTCCTCCACTCGGAAGACCACGCAAAGTTACAACGATTCTGGAACGATCTAAGGTGAAACCGCTCCTGCTAAGTGAGAAGTGTGAAGATGGCCCCAATGGAGAACAAACCTGACTACAAGCCCCTTGCTAAAACACAGACCGGCGGAAAAAGTTGCTGCGTAGCGAATTTTTTTTCGATCCGCATTGGAGGCGCCTGCTGATAGAAAAGACGAAGTGCTTGCAGCGGAAGTTGCATCATCGAGAAAGTTATGCCGTGCCGGGTGTTGAGATGCTCATCCGGTGCGCCGCGGAATGACAAACAAGGAGGCAACTACGGAGATTTTGGGACTTCGGCTCAGAATGGCAAGCAAAGGCAAAAGGGGTGGAACGGGCTAGAATAGGGCACATGGAACCGACCGAGATGCAGGAGTTTTCCAAGCAGATGAAGGAGAGCGGGGAGGAGTCGCTGACCAGGATTTCGCTGGCGATCTCGATCCTTGCGGTGCTGGTGGCGATGGTGACAGTGCTGGGGCATCGCAGCCACACCGAGGCGGTGCTGATGCAGTCGCGCGCCGGCGACCAGTGGAACTTGTATGAGGCGAAGAAGATTCGCCAGGATAGCCTGGTGGTTGTGATCGACCAGATGGCGTTGCAGCCGACGGTGGATGCGAAGGCGACCGCGGCCAAGATGGCCGAGTATAAGGCGCACATTGCCAAGTGGAATGACGATTTGAAAGAGGAGCAGGAGACCGCCAAGGGCTTCCAGGACGAGGTGGCCAAGGCCGAAGCAAAGGCGGTGCGCTTCGACCTGGGCGAGGCGCTGCTACAGATTGCAGTGGTGCTGTCGTCAATTACGTTGTTTACGCGGCGGCGAAGTTTTTTTGTGGGCGGGCTGGGACTGGGAGTGGCAGGCGTGGCGATTGCGGCTTCGGCGTGGTTGGTGCGTTGAGGTATAGACTTGGTGCGCTGTAATTGTGGAGGCATTCACGATGAGCGAAGAGGGAACAGGCAAGACGAGCAGGCGTAGCTTTCTGGGTAAGGCAGCGGGTGCGGCGTTGGCTGCGACGTTACCTGCATCGGCCCAAAATACGGTCCAGAGTACGGCGAAGCAGGCACCTGTGGCGGCCAGCAAGAGCGCCACAGTGGTGCGGGGAAAGCGTCCGCTGAATGTGCTGTTCTTTATGTCGGATGATATGCGTCCGGAGCTAGGCAGCTACCGCAGCCGGTTCAATGTGCATAGCCCGAACATCGATGCGCTGGGATCGCGCGGGGTGCGCTTCGACCACAACTACTGCCAGTTTCCGCTGTGCGGACCATCGCGCTCGTCGCTGTTTTCGGGACATCTGCCGCGGCAGACTGCGATATTTGGCAACGCGCAGGATGGCGGCGTGGCATTCCACCATCCCGATTGGATCACGCTGCCTCGTCTGTTCCGTGAGAGCGGATACACGACGCTGCGCACGGGCAAGCTGTTTCATCCGGGGCAGGACGATCACAATGGCTGGACGGATTTCGACGGTTATGTGGAGACACTGCATCCGACGACGATTGGGAAGAAGATGGAGATTACGCCGGCGCAGATACCCATGCCCAACGGCGTATTGCCACCGCTGCCGCAGGACAGCGAGAAGGCGGAGCACTCCGACGAGATTCTGGTGCTGGATGGCAATGGGGAGGGATCGGGCGACTACCTGGTGGCCGACCGCGCCATCAAAATGCTGAACCAGGTGGCTGCCGATCCCAGCAAACCATTCTTTGTGGGATGCGGGTTCAGTAAGCCGCACAGCCCGCCGACCGCGCCGCAACGGTTCTTCGATATGTACGATCCGGCAAAGATTCAGCTACCACCGGACTTTGCGGCGTGGCCAACAGTACCGTCGGGATGGCCCAAGGCGGCGATCCGACCGCGCAATGCCGATTTGTTTATTGGGCGCGGGGCGTCGCAGGCGGAGGCGCAGCAGGTGATCCGGGCGTATATTGCGTCAATATCGTGGGCAGACTGGAACCTGGGGCGTGTGGTGGCGGAGTTGGAGAGGCTGAAGCTGCGCGACAATACGGTGATCGTGTTTGTGGCCGACCACGGCTACCAGCTTGGCGAGAATGGGAAGTGGTCCAAGGCCGGCAGCTTGTTCGAGGGCGGATGCAGTGTGCCGCTGATCATCGATATGCCGGGGGCGCACGGCAATGGGCGCGCCTGCTCACGCATGGTGCAGTCGATCGACCTGTACCGGACGATGGCGGAGATATGCCATCTTGACTTGCCGACGGGAGTGGAGGGAACCAGCCTTGTGCCTCTGCTGCAAGACCCGCGCGGGCCAAAGTGGGACCAGCCAGCGTACACCATATGGAGCGAAGATGGCCGGACCATCCACGGCACCGCGGTGCGCACCGAGCAGTGGCGCTATGCGGAGTATGGCAAGAACGCTGCGAATGGAGCGCTGCTATTCGACATGCATGCCGACCCTATGCAGTTGCATAATCTGGCGGACGACCCGAAACACGCCGCGACTCGCGCGGAACTGTCGAAGCTGGTGAACGCGTATAGCTATCCGGCGTGAGGCGGTGTGGCTGCGCTGATATTCTTGTAATAACAAGGATGGAGCAGCCATGGCCGGTGCGGCGAAGAGCGAAAAAGCACCCTGGGTGACGGTGGGTGTGTGTGGCGGAGTGGCCGCGTACAAGGCTGCCGAACTGGTGCGCGAACTGCAACAGCGCGGCGTGGATGTGCATGTGGTGATGACGCGCGCGGCCGAGGAGTTTGTGCGGCCGCTGACCTTCTCGTCGCTGACAGGGCACAGGACCATCACCAGTATGTGGGGCGGATGGGGCGAGCAGGGCGGATCGCCCAGCGGACTCGACGAGCAGGGACAGATCGAGCACATCTCCGAAGCGCAGGGCTGCGACGCGGTGGTGATTGCGCCCGCCACGGCGCATGTGCTGGCGAAGATGGCGCATGGACTGGCGGACGATTTCCTGTCGACGATGATTTTGGCGACGACTGCACCGGTGATTGTGGCCCCCGCGATGAATGTGAATATGTGGAACCACGCTGCGACGCAGGCCAATGTGAAGACGCTGCGCGAGCGGGGCGTGATCTTTGTCGAACCGGAGAGTGGCTATCTGGCGTGCGGGATGACCGGGGCCGGGCGGCTGGCCAGCGTGCAGGCGATTGCGCAGGCAGTGATGGACGCGCTGGCGGGCGCGGCGGCGAATGAGGACGGTCAGGACAGCAAGCAGGATTTAGCAGGCGAGACTGTGCTGGTGACGGCGGGTGGAACGCGCGAGGCGATCGATCCGGTACGGTTCCTGGGCAACCGCTCCAGCGGAAAGATGGGCTATGCGATTGCCGAGGCGGCGCGGCAGCGTGGTGCGCAGGTGGTGCTGGTCAGTGCGCCCACTGCATTGCAGCCGCCGGAGGGGTGCGCGTTCGTTCCGGTGACCAGCGCGGAAGAGATGCGCGTTGTAGTGCTGGAGCATCTAGCGAAGGCGACGGTGGTAGTAGGCGCGGCGGCAGTGGCGGACTTCCGCATGGTAGGGGTGAGCGCGCAGAAGCTGCGGCGCGAAGGTGCGCTGCGGCTGGAGTTGGAGCCGACGGAGGACATTGTGCGCGATGTTGTTGATGCTCGCGGAGCTGCCGATTCAAACCATCCAGCAACGCTTGTGATTGCGTTTGCCGCGGAGATGGACTTGGATATTGCCCGCGCGCGGGAGAAGATGCAGGCCAAGGGCGCGGACGCGATTGTCCTGAATGATGTATCGCGGGCTGGGATCGGATTCGACTCGGAGCGGAATGCGGCGGTCTTCATCACGACGCAGCGCGCGGTGGAGATTCCCGAGATGAGCAAGCGCGACGTGGCGGAACGGATTCTGGATGAGGTGGTGCAGATGCGGGTGAATGCTCATTTATCGCGAGAGACGAAGGCGCGGTGAATGGAGCGGACGGCTATATCTCAGAGTGCTTTCTTCGCCACTCATTCAGAGGGGACATAAGTGCGGCAAGTTTTTCAGGCATCTTGCTGACGGATGCGCAGAGTTTCTGTCTGTGGCTGGGTTGAATAATCATGAAATACGATCTTGCAGTGCCTCGACGAAAACGAAAACACTCAATCCCCGCGCCGCGAAATATTTCGACAAACCTTCGTCTGAGACGGCTTTCCTGTAGATCATGGGACTCTTCTCTTCCAAGATGGTGATAGACGATCAGGCTCTTACCTGTCTCCCAAAAACGATGGAGTTCGTTCATGCGGACATGTTTTGAACTCACTTCGGCAGTCTCGTTGCACACACCGTTGTCCGGGTCGAAAAAGAGTATGTCGCAGTTTTCAAGCTTTCGTTCAGCTTTGCCCAGCCATTCGTTCCGACTTGGGATGAGGTGACAGTTTTCGTCGAAACAGACTGAATCAGACGGGAGAAGATCATACAAATCTTGGACACAATGGGAAGCATCTTCGAGTAAAAAATTCTTTTGGGTGAACCCGATGTATAGGTCTTTGTCTACATGCTGCAATAGGTGAAGATCACCCTCTGCTAAATACTTACGATGCTTGCCGTCTTTCGTCTTGGTCTTCTCTCCTTCAACCATGTGCCAAATCACACCCAGCTTGAGTCCACTTGTTCCAATCAAGCAGCGAAGGAGAGCTAGCTTCCCATAATCTCCGACATCCCCAACGTATCTATTTTGCATTGGTCTCTAACTCAGTGTTTGTGGAGGACTGAGCTGCGGAGTGTTTACTGCGGTTGTTGTAGCTGGCAGCGATGAAGTCACGGAAGATGGGATGGGGCTCCAGCGGCTTGGATTTGAACTCGGGGTGGAACTGGCATGCGAGGAAGAAGGGGTGGGTGGGAATCTCGACGATCTCGACGTAGGTGGCGTCGGGCGTAGTCCCGGTGAGGCGGAGGCCAGCGCCGGTCAAGATGGGTTCGTACTCGCGGTTGAACTCGTAGCGATGGCGGTGGCGCTCGCTGATTTCGGTTGCGCCGTAGGCCTTGGCGGCCAGCGAGCCGGGTTCGAGTTTGCAGGCCCAGGCGCCAAGACGCATGGTTCCGCCCATCTCCTCGACGCCGGTGAGCTCGCGTAGTTTATAGATGATGCGGTGGGGCGTAGCGGGGTCGAACTCGCCGGAATTAGCGCCGGTGAGGCCACAGACATTGCGCGCGTACTCGATGCAGGCGGTCTGCATGCCGAGGCAGATGCCGAAGTAGGGTATGCCGGACTCGCGCGCGTAGCGGATGGCGTTCAACATTCCCTCAATGCCGCGCTTGCCGAATCCACCGGGAACGAGGATGCCATCGAAGCCGGCGAGTTGCGCCTCGTAATCGCGGTTCGGCTTACCGGAGAGATCGCCTGTAGGTGGATCGTGCGTCTCCAGCCCCTCGGCCTCGATCCATGTGACCTTGAGCTTAAGGTTGTGGGCCAGCGCGCCGTGGACGAGAGCTTCCTTGAGCGATTTGTAGCTGTCCTCGTACTCCACATACTTACCGACGATGGCAATGGAGACCTCGTCGGCGGGGTGGTAGGCGCGGCGAACGATCTCTTGCCAGCAGGCAAGATTGGCGGGCTTGGCGTCGATGCGCAGGAGCTCGAGGGCGAGCGCGTCAACCCCTTCGGCGGCGAAGTTGAGGGGGACCTCGTAGATGCTGGCGACGTCGCGCGCGGCGATGACGGCGTTCTCCTGCACATTGCAGAAGAGGGCGATTTTGGCGCGCATCTCGCGGGGAACGGCGCGATCGCTGCGGCAGAGCAGGATGTCGGGTTGGATTCCGATGGAGAGCATCTCCTTGACGGAGTGCTGGGTGGGCTTGGTCTTAAGCTCCTGCGCGGCGGCGATCCAGGGGATGAGAGTGACGTGGACGAAGAGGGTGTTGTCGCGGCCCAGGTCCTGGCGCATCTGGCGGATGGCTTCCAGAAAGGGCAGCGACTCGATGTCGCCTACCGTGCCGCCGATCTCGACGAGGAGGACTTCGCAGTCGGCGGCGACCTTGCGCATGGCGTTCTTGATCTCGTTGGTAACGTGGGGGATGACCTGAACGGTCTTGCCGAGGTAATCGCCGCGTCGCTCCTTGGTGATGATCTGCTCGTAGATGCGGCCGGTGGTGAGGTTGTTGTCACGCGAAAGCTTGGCGTGGGTAAAGCGCTCGTAGTGCCCGAGGTCGAGGTCGGTCTCCGCGCCGTCGTCGGTGACAAAGACTTCGCCATGCTGGAAGGGAGACATAGTGCCTGGATCGACGTTAAGGTAAGGATCGAACTTCATGAGGTTGATCTTGATGCCGCGCGCCTCGAGCAGGCAGCCGATGGAGGCTGCGGCAAGGCCCTTGCCGAGTGAAGACACAACTCCGCCGGTTACAAAGATGTATTTCGCTGACATCTCCGCCTCCGAGTATTTTGTTGTCTGGATTGGCCACGCGTGTGGGGCACGTACAAGTATCGCAGGAATTGGAGGTGGGGGCAATGGGGTTTTCAGGGGCTAGGTTCGAGGTACGAGGTTCGAGGGCAAGGCGATCCGCTAGATGCACCAATACAGCGCTTAGGGGTATGATCGCGGCATGGCGGCAGCGGGAACGATTGCGAGGCGGTGGATCGACGCGCAGGAGTGGTCGCTGGGGCGGTTGCATGGCCTATGGGCGCGGATGGGAGGCGGCCCGGCGACCGCACCCCACCTGGTTACGGGGCTGGACGGCGAGCGCACGGCGTATTTCGAGCTGAAACGGCGTGGATACAGTGTGGTGGCGCGGCGCTGGACCAACGCACGAATGCGTGGCGACGTGGATCTGATCGGTTGGGATGGGGATGCGCTGTGCTTTGTGGAGGTGAAGACACGCACCCAGCGGGACAGCACTCCGGCGGAGAGCGCGGTGGATGAGGACAAGCGCAGCATGGTGCGAGACCTGGCCAGGGCTTATCTGCGTACCTTGCCAGAAACGGAGCGGGGAGCGGTACCGGTGCGCTTCGATGTGGTGTCGGTGTATGCAATGCAGAGAATCACGGAGATCGAAGTCTTCCCGGGTGCATTTGGATGGCAGTAAACTGACCCGCCGACGGACACTGGTAGTAGGTCAATTTGAAGTAAATGACTGGAGTTGGCGAGAAGCGACATTACAGTCAGTCCTGCTACACACTCAGGAGCAGTACAATTCAAGCGAATCGGTGCCGAAAAAGGAAATTCCAGATTTAAATACTCGGTTCGGGATGCGAACGGGAGCCGCGGATTCGAGGTACACACACATTCTTCGGCAAGGGACGGCGTATACAAAATTGGTATTTCGTCAGGAGTGCTCATGAAAAGGATGCAGTTGTGGACGTTGGCGCTGGTTCTGATCGGCACGGGCACGCTGTGGGCGCAGGGGAAGAACATCGCCGGCAACTGGCAGGGAACGCTGCGGACGGGCGATGGCGAAGGCCTACGGATAGTGCTGAAGATTACCGGGGATGATGATAAGTACAGCGGCCAGCTCTATTCGATTGATCAGGGGCCCGGCGTGGTGGCGATGAGTTCGATTTCGTTGCAGGGATCAGAGGTGATCTTCGCCATCAAGTCAATCGGCCTGACCTACAGGGGTACGCTGAACCCGGACGGCAACACAATCTCCGGCAGCTCAACGCAAGGCAAGCAGACGCTCCCTCTAAACCTGCAGCGTGTGTCCGAGGAGGATACCTGGGCGATTCCCGAGCCGACGAAGCCGATGGCGAAGGATGCGCAGCCGGACTTTGAGGTGGCGACTATCAAGCCGAGCAAGCCGAATACGCCGGGAAAGACGACCGACTTCGAGGGGCGGCAATTTACGATGGTGAATTACAACGTGAATGATCTGCTCTCGGACGCTTATGGGCTGCATACCAAACAGATTTTCGGCGCCCCGGCGTGGTTCGACACGGAGCTTTACGACATCGACGGTGTGCCCGATGTACCGGGTGAACCGAATGATAAACAGGCTGGCATGATGCTACAGAAGCTGCTGGCAGACCGGTTTGCATTGAAGTTTCACCGAGAGCAACGGGAGCTTTCAGTCTTTGCAATAACGGTGGCAAAGGGCGGGCCGAAGATGACGATCAGCGCTGTCGGGCAGGTAAACGAGGACGAATTCAGCTTTCGCAAGCTTGGCGATCTTACTGCAACCAACATAACGATGGATGAGTTTGCAACGGAAATGCAGGGCAGTGTGACGGACCGTCCTGTCATCGACCGAACGGGATTGAAGGACCGCTATGACTTCAAGCTGAGGTGGACGCCGGACGACTCTCAGTTTGCGCAGTTCCGGTCTGCGGGCGTGCAGCAGCGCAAGACAGACAAACCGAGTAACCAACCGGCGCTGAAAGACGCGATACAACAACAGATTGGGCTGCGGATAGACGCGGTGAAGGCGATGGTGGACGTGATCGTGATCGACCACGTGGAGCATCCAACGCCGAATTAGTGGCTGGATGCAAGGCGTTTCCGCGATAAAGATTCTCTTGAGCGAGCGCCGTACAGAGTACTCCGCAGTACCCCAGCGCGGCATTCGAACCTGTCGAAAACGGTGTTTTCGCCAACCTCGATTGCACCGGAGTTCAAACTGAGCCAACACGCCTGCCTCTGGACACTTTGGTGGCGCCCGCGGTGTCTAATAAGATGGAGTCCTGGATCAGGGATTGGGACGGAGGATTGGGTCGATGACGCTGTTGAATGCACCGCAGTACGACGAGCGCAGGAGAATCTTCGCCGCAACATCTTTCTCGGCTCAGGAATCACCATTGCGCTGCTGGCCGTGCTGACCGTCGTCGGCTTCCTGATGGGGCACGGCTGGCTCTTCACCAATCTGCCCGCCGAGCATAAGGTCAGCACCTTCTTCGACGCGCTCGAAGCCAAGGACTACTCCAGGGCCTACGCAATCTACACCAATGACCCCAACTGGCAGCAGCACCCCGACCAGCACAAGGACTACCCCATCGACCGCTTCACCGAGGACTGGACCAGCGAAAGCCCCATCAAAGCGCCCATCACCTCCCA
>Ga0181519_10002905_pt1 | contig 14262 bp, 14 predicted proteins | sample PEATcosm2014_Bin_26_FD_121102 | JGI IMG/M metagenome (GOLD analysis project Ga0181519, IMG submission 121102) | Peatland microbial communities from MTU Mesocosm Facility, Houghton, MI, USA - PEATcosm2014_Bin02_10_metaG | ecosystem: Environmental > Terrestrial > Soil > Wetlands > Peat | place...
CGGGCGCCGTGGCCCTGGCGCTTGATGACGACGCCCTCGAAGATCTGGATACGGCTGCGGGTGCCCTCGATGACCTGGAAATGGACCTTGACCCGGTCACCGGGCGAGAAGCTTGGGACGCGGCGCAGTTGCGCGCGCTCGATGGTTGCGATAACGCTGCTCATGAGAAAGGGACCGCACCTCGTTCCACGCGCCCAGGCAAACCGGGGGCACTCGAACGGTGCGAGTCGCAATGGTAGCGGACCGTCCGCCCGGCGGGCGTCGCCGGGCCCTCAGGAGGGCGGGGACGCCTCGCCGAGCGCCGCTGCACGTTCGCGGCTGCGCTCGCGCCGCCAGCTCTCGATCCGGGCGTGGTGGCCCGAGAGCAGCACCTCGGGAACCTTCCAGCCGCGGTACTCGGCGGGGCGGGTGTAGTGCGGATACTCGGGGTTCCCTTCGAGGGCGGCACTGAACGACTCCTCGGCCGCCGAGCGCTCGTCGCCGAGGGCCCCTGGGAGCTTGCGCATGACGGCATCGCAGAGGACCATCGCGGCGAGCTCGCCGCCGCTCAGGACGTAGCGCCCGATCGAGATGACGTCGGAGGCGAAGTGCTCGATGATCCGCTCGTCAAAGCCCTCGTAGCGCCCGCAGAGCAGCGTCAGCTCCGGCTCGCAGGCGAGCTCCTCGACGAGCTCCTCGTCCAGCAGTCGTCCGCCGGGGGCCAGCGCGATGACCCGCCGCCGCGCCGGCAGCTCCACCGGGTCGACGCCGTAGCGGGCCCGCAGGGCGCTGTCGAGGACATCGACCCGCAGGACCATCCCGGCGCCGCCGCCGAACGGCGTGTCGTCGACCTGCCCGGCGCTCAGCGGGGTGTGCTCGCGAAAGTTGATGCACTCGATCCGCGAGCCCGTGGCCGTCACGTTTGCCACGTGGCGCTGCTGCGAGAGCCAGCCGAACCACTCCGGGAACAGGGTGAAGATGTCGATCTTCACGCGCCCGCACCGGGAGGCTCGGCGCCGAGGAACTCCAGGTCGACCTCGACACGGCGCTCGCCGGGCTCGATGGCACGGATGGCCGCTTTGACCATCGGCACGAGCAGCTGGCCCGCGCCGTCGGCCCGGTCGACCTCGAGCGCCTCGCACGAGGGCAGCTCGAGCAGCCGTTTGACGGTCCCGACGAGGACACCGGAGTCGAACACGGTGCAGCCCTCCAGTTCGTGCGCCCACCACTCGCCCTCGCCGAGCTGCGGCGCGTCGGCGCCGGCGACGGTCAGCTCGCCGCCGCGCAGCGCTTCGGCGGCCTCGCGGCTGTCGATGCCCTCGAGACGGATGATCGGGCGCTCCTCGGTCCCCGCGCGGCGGACGATCGCGCGCTCGGCGGAGTCGAGCGTGACACGTGTCCCCTCGAGCAGCAGCCGAGGCCGGGGGCGGGTCACATAGAAGCTGCCATCGAGGCCGTGGGGCCTGCCGACACGGCCGGCCGGCAGCGGCGGGGCGCCGGCGGGCGCCGTCGGTCGGCCAGACTCCCCGCCGGCGCTCAATCGACGATGTCGACGAGCACGTGGCAGTCCTCGCTCGCCGCCGCGGCTTTGACGACCGTGCGCAGGGCGTGGGCGGTCCTTCCGCCCCGGCCGATGACCCGGCCGTAGTCGTCGGCGCCGACGCAGAGCTCGAGCACGACCGTGCCGTCGTCCTCCTCGAACCGCTCGACCGACACGGCCTCGGGATCGTCGACGAGGCCTTCGGCCAGGTACTCCAACAGCCGCTTGGGGTTCTCGCCGGCCATCTGCGCGAGCGCGGGCCTAGCCCGTGCGGGTCTCGATGCCCTGGATGCGCAGCAGCTTGCGCACCGTGTTCGACGGCTGCGCCCCGCGGGCCAGCCAGCTGCGGGCGCGCTCCTCGTCGATGACGATCGTCGAAGGGTCGGTCTGCGCGTTGTAGTGGCCGATCGTCTCGATCACCCGCCCGTCGCGGGGAGAGCGCTGGTCGGCGACGACGACGCGCCATATCGGGTCCTTCTTGGCGCCCACTCGCGTGAGCCTCAGCCTGACTGCCACGGTTTCCTCTCTGGTGCTTGAAGACGGTGGATCGGTGGATCCTCGTCGCAGAGCTTAGACGGTGCGGGCCCGGCGCGCGGGCAGCAGCGCCCGGAGCCGCGCCCCGGCGCCCCGCCGTGGAGCCCTCAGCGGGCGTTGCGCATCAGGGCGCCGATGTCCGGCATCTTGCCGTTGCCGACCTGGCGCATGACCTTGCGCATCTGCCCGAACTGCTTGACGAGTTTGTTGACCTGCTGCACGCTCGTGCCCGAGCCGCGGGCGATCCGCAGCCGGCGCGAGCCGTTGATCAGCTCCGGTTTGCGCCGCTCCTGGGCCGTCATCGAGAGGACTATCGCCTGGACCCTGTCGAGCTCGCGTTCGTCGAGCTTCATGTTCTGCAGCTGATGGCCCGCGAGCCCCGGGATCATCCCGAGGATGCTCGTCAGCGGGCCCATTTTGCGGACCATCCTGAGCTGGTCGAGGAAGTCGTCGAGGCCGAATTCGTTCTTGCGCAGCTTGCGCTCGAGGGCCCTGGCGTCATCCTCGTCGAACTCCCGCTCGGCCTTCTCGATCAGGCTCATGACGTCGCCCATGCCGAGGATCCGCTGGGCCATCCGGTCGGGGTGGAAGCGCTCGAACTGGTCGAGCTTCTCGCCCGTCGAGGCGAACAGGATCGGCTTGCCGGTGACCGCTTTGACCGACAGCGCCGCACCGCCGCGGGCATCTCCGTCGAGCTTGCTCATGATCACCCCGTCGAACTGGACCGCCTCGGCGAAGCTCTCGGCGACGTTCACGGCGTCCTGGCCGGTCATCGCGTCGACGACCAGCAGGACGTTGTGGGGTTTGACGGCGTCGCGGATCCGGACCAGCTCGTCCATCAGCTCGGCGTCCACGTGCAGGCGCCCGCTGGTGTCGACGATCAGCACGTCCTTGCCCTCCTCGCGTGCGCGCTCGAGCGCCCACGAGGCGATCTCGACGGGGTCGGCGCCGGTCCCCTGCTCGTAGACCGCCGCGCCGGCCTGGGCGCCGACCTTGACGAGCTGCTCCACGGCGGCCGGGCGGTACACGTCGCAGGCCGCCAGGGCGACGCTCGAGGAGTGCTCGGCGATCAGATAACGGGCCAGCTTGGCGCTCGCGGTCGTCTTGCCCGAGCCCTGCAGCCCGGCCATCAGGATCACCGTCGGCGGGCGCGGCGAGAAGCTCAGCCCGGCCGAGGCGCCGCCCATCAGCGCCGTCAGCTCCTCGCCGACCAGCTTGACGACCTGCTGGCCCGGGTTGAGCTTGCCGATCAGCTCGGCGTCCAGGCAGCGCTGCTTGAGCTCGGTCGTGAACTGGCGGACGACCTTGAAGTTGACGTCGGCCTCGAGCAGCGCCAGGCGGATCTCGCGCATCGCCGCGTCGACGTCCTGCTCGGTCAGGCTGCCCCGCTGGCGGACCTCGCCCAGGGTGCCCTGGAGTTTCTCGGCGAGCGAGTCGAACATGCCGTCAGCCGGCGTGCGGGCCCGGCGGGTCCAGCTTGGCCGGCCGCTCGGGCCTCGGTGCGCCCGTGGCGCCCTTCAGCGCCGCCCCGATGCCATCGAAGGCCTGGGCGAACTCCGAGGGGATCACGAACACCTTGTTGGAGTCGCCTTCGGCCAGCTGGGGGAGCATCTGCAGGTATTCGTAGCTGAGCAGCTCGCGGTCGGGTTTGCCCTCGTGGATCGCCGTGAAGACGGTGTCGATCGCCTTCGCTTCGCCCTCGGCGCGCAGAATCGCAGCCTGTCGCTCGCCCTCGGCGGTCAGCACGGCCGCCTGCTTGGCGCCCTCGGCAGTGAGGATCTGGGCCTGCTTTTCACCTTCGGCGGTCAGGATCGCGGCGCGCCGGTCGCGCTCGGCGCGCATCTGCTTCTCCATCGCCGCGCGGATGTCCTGGGGCGGGTCGACCGACTTGATCTCGACGCGGTTGATCCGGATCCCCCACTTGCCTGTGGCCTCGTCCAGGACGGTCCGCAGCTCCGTGTTGACGCTCTCGCGGGCTGTCAGCGTCGCCTCGAGGGTCAGCCCGCCGATGACGTTGCGCAGCGTCGTCACAGTCAGCTGCTCGATCGCCTGCAGCGGGTTGGCGATCTCGTAGGTCGCCGAGCGGGGCTCGGTGATGGTGAAGTAGAGCACCGTCTCGATCCCCACGACGACGTTGTCTTCTGTGATCACCGACTGGGGCGAGAAGTTCACGACCTGCTCGCGCAGGTCGACGAGCGGACGGACACGGTCGATGAACGGCGTCACGATCGTCAGCCCGGGCTCGAGCGTGCGGCTGTAGCGGCCAAGGCGCTCGACGACCCCGGCGCGGGCCTGGGGGATCACGCGAATCGAGCGAGCCGCGACGAACAGCAGGAAGACGACGATCACTGCGATGACGATCAGTGCGGCCATGGGCGGACTGTCCTTTTCTAGATTCCCTCGATCACAGCCTACCCGCGCTGCGGCTCAGTGCATAACGAGCGCCGTGGCTCCCTTGATCTCTACCACCTCGACGCGCTCGCCCGCCTCGATCACGTCGTCCTCGGCGTAGCTGCGGGCCGTCCAGACTTCGCCGTTGTCGATCCGCACACAGCCGACACCCTCATCGTTGGCGATCCGCTCGAGCACCATCGCCCGGCGCCCGACGAGCGCCGCGGCACCCGTCCGGATCGGCGCCGGCAGGCGGCGGTGACGGCGGGCGACCGGGCGCAGGGCGCCCACGACCACGACCGACGTGGCGAGGAACAGGATCCCGCTGAGCAACGCACCCACGCCCAGCAGGGTGACCGCCGCCGCGAGGGCTGCGCCGATCGCGAACGGGAGCAGATAGAGGCCACCGGAGTGCATCTCACCGATGCCCAGCAGACACGCTGCGACGAGCCACAGAATCCAGGCCATAGCAGGAGGTTAGCTCTCCGCGATCAGTGCGCGTGCAAAATCCTCCGCGTCGAAGGGCCGCAGATCCTCGACGGCCTCGCCGATTCCGATCAGCTTCACCGGCAGTTGGAGCTCGGATGCGATCGCCAGGGCGATCCCGCCGCGGGCTGTCCCGTCGAGCTTCGTCAGCACGACGCCGCTCACCCCGGCGGTCTCGGCGAACATCATCGCCTGGCGCAGGCCGTTCTGGCCGGTCGTCGCATCGATCGTCAGCAGCGTCTCGTGGGGAGCCCCCTCGAGCTGACGGGAGATGACCCGGCGCACCTTGGCCAGCTCGCCCATCAGGTCGTCCTGGGTGTGCAGGCGACCGGCGGTGTCGATGATGACGACGTCGACTCCCTCGGCCCGCCCGCGGGCGATCGCCTCGAACGCCACGGCGCCGGGGTCCGAGCCGGGCGGCCCCGTGACGATCGCGCAGCCGGCCCGCTCAGCCCAGCCTTCGAGCTGCTCGGCGGCGGCGGCGCGGAAGGTGTCGGCGGCACCCAGCAGGACGCTCGCGCCGAGCTCCCGCTGCAGGTGCCAGGCGAGCTTGCCGATCGTCGTCGTCTTGCCCGTCCCGTTGACGCCGACGGCCATGATCACCGTCGGCTTGGCGCGGATGTCGATTCTCCCCTCGCCGACCCGTGTCGTCTCGGCGAGCAGCGCGATCAGGCGCTCGCTCAGCGCCTCACCGCCCTCGAGTGCTCCGGATCCGACTTCCGACTCGAGCGTCTCGACGACCCTGGCCGTCGTGGAGGCCCCCACGTCGGCCATGATCAGCGCCTCCTCGAGCCGTTCCCAGGTCTGCTCGTCGAGTACCCCGAAGAGCGTCGCCTGGATCTCCGAGCCGAGCGCCTGGCGGGTCTTCGCCATGCTCTGGCGCAGCCGCCGGAAGAGGCCTCTGCGCTGAGGCTCGGCCGGCGCGTCCGGCGCCCGCCCCTCGGGGTCGGCACCTATGAACAGTTCACTCCATTCGCGCGCCACGGGCGGCGCGATGATAGCTGGCCCCGGCCCGGCCTCAGGCCAGCGCGGCCTGTTCGAGGGCCTCGGGGGCCTCGGATGTTTCGGCGGGCAGCCTGCGCGATAGCACCTTCGAGACGCCGTCGCCGCCCATCGAGACCCCGAACAGCCAGTCCGCCGCCTCCATCGTGCGCTTCTGGTGGGTGATCACGATGAACTGGGCCCGGCCGGAGTAGCGGCGCAGCAGCGCCAGGAAGCGATCGAGGTTCAGATCGTCCAGCGCGGCCTCGACCTCGTCGAGGATGTAGAACGGGCACGGCCGGGCAAGGAAGACGGCGAACAGGAAGGCCAGGGCCGTCATCGACTTCTCCCCGCCCGAGAGCAGCGTCAGGCGCTTGCTCGACTTGCCCGCCGGGGTGATCTCGATCTCGACGCCCGGCAGCTGCTCCTCCTGCGGGTTCTCGGCCTCCGCCTCGGCCTCGGCGGCCCGCTCGATGGCCTCCTCGCGATCCTCGCCGGCGGGCAGCGGCTGACCTCCAAGCACAGGGCGTGGCCCCTGCTCTTCGTCGACCAGTCGCAGGCGGCCCGAGCCTCCCGGGAAGACATCCCCGACGAGCTCTTCGAAGTTCTTCGCGGCAGCCTGGAAGGTCTCCTCGAAGGTCTCGGAGATCTGACGGTCGGTCTCGCGGATCAGCGTCCGCAGCTCCCGCAGCGCCGTCTCGAGGTCGCCTCGCTGGGCCTCGAGCTCCTCGACATGGGCGATCGCCTCGGCGTACTCGTCCTGGGCCAGCGGGTTGACCGGCCCCAGCTGCTCGCGCCGCCGGGTCAGCCGTTCGACGCGCGCGCTCAGATCGGCCAGCTCGTCCTCGCCGAGCGCCGGGTGCTCGCCATCCTCGGCCCCATCGGACTGCAGGCCGAGGCGCTGCGCGACTGTCGCGGACTCGAGCTCCGCCTCGGCGGCCTGGTCGCGCAGTCGCTGGGCGGCGACCTCGGCCTCGGTGACCTGCTCGCCGGCTGCCCGCAGACGTCCCTGGATCTCAGCCTCGATCGCCGCGCACTCGCGCAGGCGCCCGGTCATCTCCTCGCCCGCCCGGCGGTCTGCGGCGAGCTCCTGCTCGAGCTGCTCGACCCGCTGGGCGACGCCCGCCGCGGCCAGCCGGATCGCCTCGCCGAGGCGCTCGGCCGCCGGTGCCAGCGCAAGGTCACAGGAACGCTGCGCGCGCAGCCGCGCGATCCTGGCCCGGCGGCTCTGCAGCTCGGCGGCGCGCTGCTCGGCCTGGCGGCGCTCGGCCGCTAGCTCGCCTTCGAGCTCGGCCTTGCGTACGGCCAGCGGCCCCTCCGCGGGCGCTGAGCGACGCTGCTCGAGCAGCCACTCCGAGCGACGCACGGCCTCCTGGGCCTCCGAGCAGCGGCGCTGGGCCTCGCGCAACCCGTCGTCGGCCTGCGTGCGGGCCGCTTCGGCTTCGCGGACACGCTCGAGGGCCGCATCGCCCGCCGCCTTGGCGGCATGCTCGGCCTGAGCGGCCCGCTCGACCTCGGCGACGAGGCGATCGCGTTCGTTGCGCCTGGCCAGGACGAGCTCGGTGCCACCCTCGCTGAGCTGGCGGACCTCGCCCCAGCCGGCAAACCAGACGCGGCCGGCGCGGGTCGCGGCGATCCCCGCGAAGGACTCCGGGAGATCCTCAAGGCGCTCCACGACCCAGGCGTCGGCCAACAGCCGCCGCGCAAGCTCGAGGACCGCGGGCGGGCCGCTGAGCAGCTCGAGCAGGTGCACCGCGCCCGGCACCGGCGCCGGCGCGGGGACCGGCGGGCTCCCGGCGCCGCGGGCCAGCAGGGCGCTGCCCCCTTCGGGTCCGGCTCGGTCGAGGATCCGCTGGGCACCGGCGACATCGTCGACCAGCGCCGCATCGAGGCGACCGCCGAGCGCGGCAGCCAGCGCGAGCTCGAAGCCGTCCTCGATCCGCAGCTCCCCGCTCAGCGGCCGCGGGGCATCGGCCTGCTCGCCCGCGACGCCCAGATGACTGCGCAGGAACTGGTTCGCGGCCGCAAGCTCGGCGCCCACGCGGGCGGCCTCGCGTCGTGCGCCGTGGACGGCCTGCTCGGCCCCCGCCAGGCCCTCGCGCGCCTCGCGCGCGGCGACGTCGGCCTGCTCTCGGGCGCCGCCGAGACGCTCCATTGCGTCCAGCGCCGATCTCAGCGCCTCGCGCTGGAGTGCCAGCTCGGACTCGAGGCCCGCAAGCTCGGACTCGAGCTGCTCGGTGCGGCGGGCCTCGATCTCGGCAAGCTCGCCGGCCAGCGCCGCCATCCGATCATCGAGCGCGCCGTCGTCCGGGCCCTCGAGCTCGCCGGGCGGCTCCCCGGCCCCGGTGAGCTCGGCAAGCTCGGCCTCGGCCCGCTCGATGCGCCGCACCAGACGCTCGGCGTCGGCCGCGACCTGCTCCCCGCGCAGCCCCAGGCGCTCGTGCGCCGAACGGGCCTCGTAGACGCGGCGGGCAAGAGCATCGTGGCGCTCGGCCCGCTCGGAGAGGGCGCGCTCGGCCTCTGCGCGGCGACCAAGGGCCCGCTCCAGCTCGGCCTCCAGGCCGGTGCGCGCCGTGCGCGTCTCGGCGACGCGGCCCTCGGCCGCCACCAGCCCGATCCGGCGGGCACGCAGCACGTCGCGGGCGATCTCCCAGCGCGCTTCGAGGATCTGGCGCTCGAGGCGCTCGTGCAGCTCGGCGGCTTCGGCCTGGCGCTTGAGCGGTCGCAGGCGGGTCCGCGCCTCGCGCTCGATGTCGAGCGCCCGGTCGAGGTTCTCCTGCGTCCTTTCGAGCTTCAGCTGGGCCCGGCGGCGGCGCTTGCGGTGCTTGCCTAGGCCGGCGGCCTCCTCGATCAGCAGCCTGCGCTCGCGGGGCTTGGAGGTGACTATCGCCTCCACCCTCCCCTGGGAGATAACCGAGTGCGTCTCCTTGCCGAGACCGGTGTCGGAGAGGACCTCGATCACGTCCGTTAGCCGGCAGCGTGCGCCGTTGAGCCGGTAGCCGCCCTCCCCGTTTCGATCGAGCCGGCGGACGATCGAGATCTCCGAAAGCGGCAGATCGACGGTGCCGTCTGAGTTGTCGAGGACGATCTCGACCTCGGCCGCGGCGCGGGCCTGCACGCCGTGGCCGCCCCCGAAGATGACGTCCTGCATCGACTGCCCGCGAATCGCCAGCGGGGACTGCTCGCCCATCGCCCACAGGACTGCGTCGGTGACGTTCGACTTGCCCGAGCCGTTCGGCCCGACGACGACACTGACGCCCTCGCCGAATTCGAGGTGGGTCCGCTGCGGGAAGGACTTGAAGCCGTCCATCGTCACCGACTTCAGCCGCATCGATCGAGCACCCCGCTCACCTTCACTCGCTCGCCAGCCGCTCGACCGCGATCCGCGCGGCCTCCTGCTCGGCGTGCTTCTTGCTGCGCCCCGAGCCGGTGCCCAGCTCGCGGCCCTCGACACGGGCCGCGACGGAGTAGATCCGCTCGTGCGGCGGGCCCTCCTCGCTGGTCACGTCGTAGCTGACCTCGGCGCCCCTGCGGGCAAGCAGCTCCTGCAGGGCGGACTTGAAGTCCACGGGGTTGGCCAGCGAGTCCTCGATCTCCGGCCCGAAGGCCTCGACGACCGCTTCGGCCGTGCGCTCGTAGCCGGCATTCAGGTAGCAGGCCCCGATCACGGCCTCGATCACAGAGGCCAGGACCCGCTCCGTCTCGACGAGCGCGGCCGCGCTCTCGCGCACGCTCTCCGGAGCCGCCGCGCGCAGCTTGCCGGGCAGCCCCAGGCGCTCGGCCACCGCGCGGCAGGAGACCCCCGAGACCGCCTGGGCGCGGATCTTCGTCAGCCGCCCCGCGCCGAAGCGCTCCGCCTCCAGACGGGGGTAGAGATAGGTCGTCACCGCCAGCGAGAGGACGCTGTCGCCGAGGAAGGCCAGGCGCGAGTAGGAGTCCCCGCGCCGCTCGCTCCAGGAGGCGTGCGTGAAGACCTGGCGCGCCAGATCCTCCGGGAGTTCCTCCAGCAGGTCGGCCAGCAGCATCCTCTTCCCCCTCCCAGCTATGCGTGCTCGGGCTCATCTAGGGCCGGGTCGTGTGCGAGCACGAAGTCGACCGCGGCCCCCACGGTCAGGATCTGGGCCGCCTGCTCGTCGGACATCTGGACGCCATAGGTGTCCTCCAGCTCCTGGACGAGCGTGTAGAGGTCCAGCGAGTCGGCCTCGAGGTCCTCCTTGAAACGGGTCGTCTCGGTGATCACCGCGGGATCGAGGTCGAGCTCGTCGGCCAGGTGCTCACGGATCAGATCGAGCACGTGCTCGCGGGTGAGGGAGCTCATCATTGCCGCAGGCTAGCGTCCGGCGCGGACGCCGGTGAGTGCCTCAGCGCACCCGCCTGCGAGAGCGCCAGGCGGGTCTTCCCCACCAGGTCCTCGCGGGCTCCCAGCTGAGCCCGCAGGATCGCCTGGGCGAAGCCCCGGCGCCCGAAGCGCCCGTGCGGGACGACACCCAGACGGCGCAGACCGAGCAGATAGGCACCGCCGCTGGCCTCCGGGTCGATCTCCGCGCGCAGGTCCTTCAGAGATCCTTTCAGCAGCGCCCCGCCGAGCTTGCCCCGCGCCGAGGACATCGCCGCGTCGCGAATCGCGCCCAGGATCGTCTGCGAGACGCCCTCCATCAGCTTCAGCGAGATGTTGCCCGTCAGCCCGTCGGTCACGACGACGTCGGCGCGGCCGCTGACCAGGTCCCCGCCCTCGACGTTGCCGACGAACTCGAAGGCCTCGATGCCCGCGCCGGCGCGCTCGCGGAGCTCGGCGTTCGCCTCGACCAGCAGGGCCCCGCCGCGGGCCTGCTCCTCGCCGTTGGAGAGCAGGCCGACGCGGGGACGCTCCACCCCCAGGACGATCCGCGAGAGCGCCGCGCCCATGAAGGCGAACTGGACCAGATGCTCGCGCCGGGCCTCGGCGTTGGCGCCGACATCCAGCAGCGTCACCGGGTAGCGCGGGACGGGCAGGGGGATCGCCAGCGCGGGCCGGTAGATGCCACGGTCGCGCTTGATGTTGAACGTGCCCGCGGCGACCGCGGCGCCCGTCCCGCCGGCGCAGACGAGCGCCTGGGCGCGGCCCTCGGCGACCGCCCGGGCGGCCATCACGATCGATGCGTCGGGGTTCGCGCGAACCGCCTTCGCGGGGTCGGCGGCCTTGGCGATCGAGACGGGCGCATCGACGATCTCGACCCCCTCGAGCGGCTCGCCGAGCTCGGCCGCCGGGCCGAACAGGAGCACGCGCGCGCCGGCGGCGGCGGCGAGGGCCGCTCCGGCGGCGACCTCACCCGGGCCGAGGTCGGCGCCGTTGCAGTCGACCGCGATCACCGGGACGTCCTCGAGCGGGCCGCCGGGCGGCGGGTACGAGGGCACAGCCTCCTGCGTCACTGCCCGCTAGGCGTGGTCGTGATCGTGATCGTGCCCGTGCGATGCGGGCGCGACGATCTCTCGGCCGGCGTAGGTGCCGCAGACGGGGCAGACCCGGTGCGGACGACGCGGACTGTGGCACTGCGGGCAGCTGTTCAGGCCCGGAGGCGAGATCTTGTGCTGGGCACGCCGCTTGGCGGTGCGGCTGTGGCTCTGCTTTTTCTTGGGGACGGCCATGCGGCCACGAAGGGTAACAGGGCCGGGCTCCGCGGCCCGTGCCCGCTCGTCGCTATTCGAGCTTCAGCTCGCGCAGCTTCTGCCAGCGGGGATCGGGGGCGGCCTCGTGGCTGTGGCCGGGCGGCGCCTGGTTCAGGTCGGCGGCGCAGACCGGGCAGAGCCCCGCGCAGTCATCGCGGCAGAGCACCTTGGCGGGCATCGCCAGGGCGAAGGCGTCGTGCGCCCAGGCCGCCAGGTCGAGCTTCTCATCGCTGACATAGGGGCTCTGCAGCTCCTCGCCTTCGCTCGGCCGGTCGACCTCGCGGGCGTCGACCTCCAGCGAGCGCTCGGCAGGTCCCAAACATCGCATGCAGGGGCCCGCGATCGCCGCCGAGAAGCGCAGGTGCAGCGCGTAGCCGCCGCCGGTCATGCGCGAGACTTCAAGCACCACGGGCACCTCGTGAGGGTCCGCCTCGTAGCGCTCGCCGCCCAGCTCGAGGCCGTCGATCGGCACGCGCAGCTCGAGCCGGCGCCCCTCCCCTGCTGTCAGGCGCATGCTCGCCAGGTCCAGTTCGGCGGTCAGCGGAGCCATAGCTCCAGGCTAGCGATGGGCGGGCGCCTGCGGGGACCTCTGCTTGACTGCCCGCGTGTCCTCTCCCATCGAGCCCCCCGCCCGGCGCCGGGCGAGCTCCCTGCTGGGGCGGATCGCGGTCGATGTCTCGCCGCTGCGGGCCTCGCGTGACTTCCGGCTGCTGGTGCTCGGCAACTTCATCACCGGCCTCGGCACCCAGGCGACGCTCGTGGCCCTCCCCTACCAGGTCTACGTCCAGACCCGTTCGCCGCTGCTGACCGGCCTGTTGGGCGCCGTCGAGCTGTTGCCGATCGCGACGATGTCGCTCTACGGGGGCGCGCTGGCCGACCGCATGGACCGCCGGCGCCTGCTGCTGTTAGACCAGCTCGCACTGGTGGCGATCTCGGGCGCGCTCAGCGCAGGGGCCTTCGCGGGGCACCCGCCGCTGGGGCTGCTCTATCTGCTGGCGGCCCTGCTGGCCGGCTTCAGCGCGATCCAGAACGTCGCCCGCAGCGCGATCGTGCCGAACGTCGTCGCACCGCAGCAGCTGCGCGGCGCACTGGCGCTGAACTTCGGGCTCTACCAGCTGACGATGGTGATCGGGCCCACCCTGGGAGGCGTTCTGATCGCGCTCGCGGGCCTCGGCCCGGCCTATCTCGTCGACGCCGTCAGCTGTCTGGGGATGGTCGCGGCGGTCGTCGCGATGGCGCCTCAGCCGCCCCACGGCGCGGCCCACGAGCGGCCGGGGATCGCCTCCTCGATCCGCGACGGGCTGCGCTTCGTGCGCTCTGAGCGCGCCCTGATGGGGTCCTTCGGGATCGATCTGGCGGCGATGACCTTCGGCATGCCCAGGACCCTGTTCCCCGTGCTCTCGCTGAGCGTCTACCACACGGGCGCGGCCGGTACCGGAGCGCTGTTCGCGGCGGTCTCGGCCGGCGCGACGGTGGCCGCCCTGACGACCGGCTGGCTGTCGGGGGCAAGGCGCCTGGGCCGGGTGGTGATCTGGGCGGTCCTGGCCTGGGGCGTGGCGATCGCGGCGGTCGGGCTGGTGCACAGCCTGTGGGCGGCCATGGGCCTGCTGGCGCTCGCCGGCGCCGCCGACAGCGTCAGCGCGGTCTGCCGCTCGACGATCAACCAGACGGTCACGCCCGACGCGATGCGCGGGCGGATGTCCGCCGTCTTCTCGCTCGTCGTGACCAGCGGGCCACGGCTCGGGGACATCGAGTCGGGCGCAGTCGCCTCGCTCACGACGCCGCGCTTCTCGGTCCTCTCGGGCGGCATCGGCTGTGTCCTGTCGGCGCTGCTGCTGGCCCGCGCCTTCCCGGCGCTGCTGCGCTACGACGCCGAGGAGGCGATCGCCGGCCGCGGCCTCAGGCCAGCTCGCGCTTGAGGATCTTGCCGGTCGCGTTGCGCGGCAGCTGCTCGAGGAAGACGACGTCGCGGGGCACCTTGTAGCGGGCCAGGTTCTGCTTGACGTAGTCCCTCACCTGCTCCTCTGAGAGCCCGGCCCCGCGGCGCTGCACGATGTAGGCCCGCAGGCGCTGGCCGAACTCGGCGTCGGGCACGCCGACGACGGCGGCCTCTTCGACCTGGGCGTGGTCGGAGAGCAGGTCCTCGACCTCGCGCGGGAACACGTTCTCGCCGCCCGAGACGATCATTTCGTCGTCGCGGCCATCGACGAACAGGCGTCCGTCGCCGTCCAGATGCCCCACGTCGCCGGTGCTCATCAGACCCTCGATGATCTCCTTGCCCCCGCCCCCGGTGTAGCCCTCGAACATCAGCTCGTTGGCGACGAAGATCCGCCCGCTCTGCCCCGCGGAGACCTCCCGGCCGTGCTCGTCGAGCAGCTTGACGACGGTACCGGCCGGCGGGCGCCCCGCTGTACCGGGCGCCGCGCGCAGGTCCTCGGGCGTGGCGATCGTCGCCCATGCGACCTCGGTTGAGCCGTAAAGGTTGTAGAGGACCTCGCCGAAGGTGTCCATCACGCGCGTCGCGAGCTCCCCCGGCAGCGCCGAGCCGCTGACGGCGATCACCTTCAGGCAGCTGACGTCGTAGCGGGCAATCGTCTCGGGCGGCAGCTCGAGGATCCGCTGCAGCATCACCGGCACGACCACCAGCGCGCTCGCCCGGTGCTGCGCGATCGCCCTCAGCGTGTCCTCGGGGTCGAACCTCCTGC
>Ga0181519_10002906_pt1 | contig 14259 bp, 10 predicted proteins | sample PEATcosm2014_Bin_26_FD_121102 | JGI IMG/M metagenome (GOLD analysis project Ga0181519, IMG submission 121102) | Peatland microbial communities from MTU Mesocosm Facility, Houghton, MI, USA - PEATcosm2014_Bin02_10_metaG | ecosystem: Environmental > Terrestrial > Soil > Wetlands > Peat | place...
CCGATTTTCTTTGTCCCACGGAGCATTCGGATTCTATAAGACCTTACGCCGCGTACGCCCACACTTTGCTCCGTTTCTCGGTGCGAATCTCCGCGACTCACCATGCTAACCTGAGCATTCAGCCCCTGGGAGAGAACTTTGCAATCCAGCGCCCTGCTCATCGACGTTCTCGAGTTCGTTCTGCTGCTTTTGTCGCTCACCGTTCACGAATGCGCTCATGCGTGGACTGCCTCGCGGCTCGGCGACCAGACTGCCCGCATGATGGGCCGCATCTCCCTCAACCCGATGGATCACATTGATCCCATCGGCACTTTGCTCATCCCCGCGATCGCGATCTTCGGGCCGCTGATCGGCATAGGCTACCTCGGCGGATACATCTTCGGATGGGCAAAACCCGTCCCGGTGATCAGCCGCAACTTTGGCAACTACCGGCGTGACGATATGCTGGTCAGCCTGGCCGGCCCGGCATCGAACCTGTTGCTGGCAGTGCTGGCCTTCTTCGGCCTGGCCGCCGTTCTGTTCACCGAGCGGTTTCTTCCCCAGGGCGCCGAACCGTCGGTTGCGCAGCAATCTCTGGTGATGCTCTTTAACATCGCTCTGCAGCTCAATCTTGTCCTCTGCATCTTCAACCTTATTCCGATTCCGCCGCTCGATGGAAGCCACGTTCTGCGCCAGTTTTTGTCCTACAATGCAACGCAGGCCTTCGACCGGATCACAGGATTCGCCAGCTACATACTCATCATCTTCGTTGCCCGTTTCCTGCTGGGCCCGTTGATGAATCCGGTGCTGGGGATCGCCTACTCCTTGCTGAGGCACATCTAGCGCTTAAAGACACGGGTTGGGCGGACTGCGATCAAAACTAGCCGCCTCTGCATCTGAATTGCCCGTGCGGCGTGCCGCTACAATGGAATGAGCCGTTTTCTCGATCATCGAAGAGCGGCGAAATTCTATCGGCAGCACCACGGAATCGATACGTCTCATGTCTGAATCTGCAATTCCATCCTCTCGTCCGCGCGTTTTGAGCGGCATGCGCCCTACCGGCAAGCTCCACCTCGGCAACTACATGGGAGCCCTGGCCAACTGGGTCAAGCTGCAAGACTCCTCCCAGTACGATTGCTACTTCTTCATCGCCGACGTACACGCGTTAACTACCGACTACGCTGACACGTCACAGATCGCGCCAAACACGCTTGAAGTGGCGCTGGACTTCCTTGGCGCCGGTCTCGACCCCGAGCGCTCTACTATCTTTGTGCAGAGCCATGTGAAGCAGCACTACGAACTGCCCTTGTTGCTTGGGATGATTACGCCACTCGGCTGGCTTGAGCGGGTTCCCAGCTACAAGGAGATGCAGGAGAACCTCGCCAACAAGGATCTGACGACCTACGGATTCCTGGGCTACCCGGTCCTGATGGCGTCGGACATTCTGCTCTACCAGTCGCAGTTCGTGCCTGTCGGCCAGGATCAGCAAGCGCATGTCGAGTTGACCCGCGAGGTGGCGCGGAGGTTTAACCAGTTCTACAAGCTCAACGGAACCGAGGTGCTGCCCGAGCCGCAGGTGCTCTTGACCCCATCGCCCAAGCTCCCCGGCACCGACGGCCGCAAGATGTCCAAGAGCTACGGCAACACCATCCTGCTGACCGACTTGGAACCGGTGGTCCGGCAGAAGCTCAAGACGATGGTCACCGATCCGGCACGCATCCGCCGCAGCGACCCCGGCGACCCTGACAAGTGCCCCGTGGGCGATCTGCACAAGGTCTTTTCGACGCCTGAGATGATGGCCAAGGTCTACGAGGGCTGCCGCTCGGCCGGCATCGGCTGCATCGAGTGCAAAGGCTGGGCTGCTGACGGTCTTGTGCAGGTTTTACAGCCGATTCAAGACAGGCGCGCCAGCTTCACTGAGGCCCATGCGGTCGAAATTCTCGAAGCAGGCTCAAATCGCGCCCGCGCTCGCGCCGAGCAGACGATGGTCGAGGTGCGCGCCGCGATGCAGATGACGCTTCCCGGCAGATAACCAGAATGCGGCACAACGAAGGCGGCCCGTTAGAATCGAATCCAGTGGCTGAACAGCCTTTAACGGAAGCTTCTCCGCCAACGCGCTCCAGATGGGCGCGCGGCTTGAGGTTGTTGCGTCCTTCGCACACGCATACCGCTTTCACCGGAGGGGTCCTGCTGGCGGCTTTTTCTCTGCTGTCCAGCATCCTCGGCCTCTGCCGCGGAAAATTCATTGCCTGGCTCTTTGGCGCGGGACCGAATACCGATGCCTACATAGCCGCCTTTCGGCTGCCCGACCTGATGAACAACTTCCTGGTCGGCGGGGCCGTCTCCATCACATTTATCACGATCCTCAATCGCTATCGAGAGCAGGATGCGGATTCAGAGGGCGAGCGTGTTTTATTGATCGTGCTCAATCTGATGACGGTGGTGCTCACTGCGGCCACGATCGTTCTGATGTTCCTCGCGGCGCCCTTCATTCGCTTCACCAACCACGGCTTCACCGCAGACCAGGTGGCGCTCTGTGCGCACATGACGCGAGTCCTGCTGCCGGCGCAGATCTTCCTCTTTATCGGCAGCGTCTTCAGTGCCGTGCTGCAGTTTCGCAAGCAGTTTCTCTATCAGGCAGTGACGCCAATCATCTACAACCTGTGCATCATCGCTTCGGGCATCATGCTGCATCGCCGCCTGGGAGTGTCGTCTCTGGCTCTGGGCGCGACGGGAGGTTTTCTACTGGGATCGTTTGGCCTCAGCGCACTCGGCGCGGCCCGTGCCGGGGTACGCTACCGCTTCGAGATCGACCTTCATCATCCCGGCATTCGTTTGTGGCTGCAGATGACCCTGCCGCTTATGTTCGGATTCACGCTGCCTTTTCTCGATCAGTACTTCGCGGGCTACTACGCCTCTGACCTGGCCGGCGACATTACGCGCCTGGCCAACGCCAAACAGATCTTCAACGCGCCGATGGCGATGCTTGCGCTGGCTGCCGGAGTGGCTTCGCTGCCCTTCTTTACCGAGCTCTGGGCCAAGGGCAAACACTATGAATTTGCGGTCGGCGTTGCAGATTCCGTCTCCCGCGTCGTCGCCCTGGGACTGCTCGCATCGTCAGTGATGATCGCTCTGGCGCATCCCATCGTGGGCCTGATCTTTGGTGGGGGCCGATTTATGCCGCAAGACGTGCACCAGACCGCGCTTTTCTTCGCTCTCTACACTCTCTCGCTTTTCTTGTGGTCGGCGCAGGCAATCTATGCCCGCTCCTTCTATGCCGCGGGCGTCACTTGGCTGCCCATGCTGGCCAGCACGATCATTATGCTCGTTGCGTTTCCCCTCTATGGCCTCGGCTACCACTGGCTCGGAGCCGCAGGCCTGGCTTTGGCCTCCGATGCCGGCATCGCTCTCCAGGCCATCACTCTCGCCGTGCTGCTGCATCAGCGGCGCATGGTCTCGGTGGCCAGCCTGGATTATGTCGAAATGGGCCGATGCTTGGTGGCTGCCGTCACCAGCGGTCTGGCGGTTGGCTTTGTCTTCTGGTGGTTCGCTGGCCTGCTCCACGGGGCGTTTCCAAGGGAGCCTCGCGCGATCGATCTGGTGGTACTCGTTGCAGGATCGGCGATGTGGCTGGCAATGGCAACGTGGGTGCTCGAAAAGAGCGGATCGGAACTGCCCAGAGTTGCAATGAAGCGGCTCGGGATCGGATAGACAATGCCACCGTCATGCCCCGAAAAAAGCACGGGCGCCCCTCCGCCTCAGAGGGGCGCCCGTGCTTGAGAGATTGCCGAGCTTGAGCTACGCCTGGACCGGCTTGGGCGCCTCGGGAGCAGCCGGTGCTGCCGGAGCCGCGGTTGCCGGCTTGGCATCGCCCTTCCGGATGTCGATGCCCCCCTTGAAGAAGGCGCCATCTTCGATGCTGATGCGAGCCGCCGCAACATCGCCGGTGAGTGCGCCCTCGGCACGGATATCGACCCGGTCGGTAGCCGAGACATTGCCGCGCACCTTGCCCAGAATGACGATTTCACGAGCGTTGATGCTGGCTGCAACCTGTCCATTGCGGCCCACGGTGACGCGGTTACCCGGCAGGTTGAGGCTCCCCTCGATCTTGCCGTCGATGAAGATCGATTCGGTGCCGGTGATCTCTCCCTTGATGAAGAGGCCTTTGCCGATGGTGGCTTGGTCGCCGGCTGAAACCGGGGCGCGGTTGACGGGTTCGGCCACCGGTGCTGGCGGTAGAGGGCGTGCGGGCTCTGGTGTTGGGTTTGGAATAGCGGGGCCGGTTTGAGTGGGTTTCCACATAGCGCTCACAAGGTTCCTTTTCTGTCCTCTATGGACTGGGCTTTCCAAAGCAAGGGCCTTTGCCGTGGGCCTAAAAAATCTGAGTGAATTGGTTGCTGAATCGCGGCCACAATTGCGAGGTTATCTCTTTGCGGTCCGCTTTGATCTTTGCGTTGCCGCTATTCTAAGCCCGATGGCCTTCGCTTGGCGAGAGCAGCAGCTAAGGTTGATGAACGTGAGCCAATAATGACAACAGGACACGGGTCAGAGCCCTGATGCCGAGGCCCGCGATCCTGGTTGCGGTTGCATCGGGCGCGGCGAGCGAGCGGGAGATTGCGAAGCGGGCGAGTCGGGCGTCATAGCCTACTCTTGAAATATGAGTGACAAAGAACGGCTGGCGCGGACCGATAAGGAATTGCTGGCGCGAATTGCGCGCTCAGCCGGCGGGAAGGCTGGATACAAGCAGCTCATCCGCGAAATGAACCTGGCGGGCGGCAGGGAACGGCGTCTGCTTCTGGAACAGCTCGCCCGGCTGACTGAGCGCGGCCAACTGATGAAGCTGGACCGCGAGCACTGGAGCATTCCCAGGCCACTCGGCGCCGGCGGCACACGCGACAATCTGGCAGCCGGACGCCTCGATCTGCATCGCGACGGCTATGGCTTTGTGCGGCCCAATGCGCGACAGGCGACGGGTGAGGAGGATATCTTCATTCCCCCCAACGAGATCAACGGCGCCATGCAGGGCGACCAGGTGCTCGTCGAGGTTGAGCCGCCCAAGGCCGATGGACGCCGAATGGGCCGCATCGTCCGCGTGCTGGAGCGCCGCAACCCCACCGTGGTTGGTGCTTTTCATTACGCTCGATCCGACCGCGCGCCGGGAAACACGGTTGTCCCCTTTGACGAGCGCATGGCGCAGCAGATTCTGATTCCCGACGGCGAGGAGATGCCGCCGGCGATAGAAGCCGCTACGCCGCACCGCGTTCTGGGCTCCAGAGCAGCATCGACGGAGGCTCACGACGATCTTGAAGGCTTGATCGTCGATGTCGAGATCACCGGTTGGCCCACGCCAACCAGGCCGCCAATCGGACGGGTTATCGAGATCCTCGGCTCGCCTGACGACTTCGGCGTCGATGTCGAGATGATGATCCGGAAGCACCTGTTGCCGCGGATCTTTCCTGACAATGTGCTCGCAGAGGCCCGCGCCGTGGCGCGTCTCGATCCTGAGGAGGTCAATAGCCGCCGCGATTTTCGTGAATTGCCAATCGTCACCATTGATGGCGAGACTGCCCGCGATTTTGACGACGCGGTGCTGGTGACGGAACGCCGGGACGGCGGATACGAGTTGCAGGTGCATATCGCCGATGTGGCCGAATATGTCCGCGCCACAACCGACCTCGACCTGGAGGCGCGGCTGAGAGGAACGAGCGTTTACTTCCCAGATCGGGCGATTCCGATGCTGCCGCAGGAGCTATCGACTGATATCTGCAGCCTGCGACCCGGCGAGGACCGCCTCGTTCTGAGCTGCATCATGCAGCTCGACTCCGGTGGCCGCATCGAGAGCTACGAGATCGTCGAGGGCGTCATCCGTTCGGCGGCACGCATGACCTATACAGCCGTTCACGCAATTCTCGAAGGTGACGCCGAGACGCGGGAGCGCTATGCGTCGTTGGTTCCAGGCTTCGAGCTGATGCGCAAACTGGCCGGCCTGATGAACAAGCGCCGCGAGGCTCGCGGTTCGATCGACTTCGATCTTCCCGAGCCGGTGATCGAGTTTGACGAGCAGGGCCAGATGTGCGGCGTCACCAAATTCGAGCGCACCTGGGCCAACCGGCTCATTGAGGAGTTTATGCTAGCCGCCAACGAGTGCGTGGCGACCTGGCTCGAAGACCTGGGCGTGCCTTCGCTCTATCGCATTCACGAGAAGCCGGAGCCGCGCCGCGTCGTGCAATTTGAAGAGCTGGCTGCCAGCTTCGGCTACTCGCTTGGTCTCGGCGCTCTGCCTGTCAAGCGCATCCAGACTCGCGGCGATCGACGCGACGCGCGACGCACTGGCCGCAACGTTCGCACGCACGAGGTTCCCGAGGATATTCCGGTGACCCCTCGGATGTATCAGAAACTTGCCGCAAAGATCGAAGGCAAGCCTGAGGAGCGGATTCTGAGCTATCTGATGCTGCGTTCGCTCAAACAGGCCCGCTACTCCGAGATCAACTTGGGGCACTTTGCGCTGGCCGCACCAAGCTATACCCATTTCACTTCGCCCATTCGCCGCTATCCGGACTTGATCGTCCATCGGATCACCAAGGCTCTGCTGGCGGAAGGTGTATCCGGTGAGGGCATTGTGGCAGCTGGCCGGCACAGCTCACCCTGGACTCATCCGAATGAAGGGCTGGCCGGTATTGTGATTCATCGGGGAAAGAAAGTGCATCATGCCTCTGGATTTGCCGGAGAGCCGCCGATTCCCGAGTCCGAGCTGGCCCAGATCGCCGAAGAGTGCAGCCAGACCGAGCGCCGTGCAGCCGAGACCGAGCGAGAACTGGTCGAGTGGAAGAAGGTGCGCTTCATGGAAGACCGGGTCGGCGAGGAGTTTGCCGCGCTGGTGCTCAACCCGGCCAAATACGGCCTCTTTGTCGAGCTTACCGATTTGTTTGTCGAGGGACTTGTGCCTATCGATTCTCTGCGCGACGACCGCTACACCTGGCGCGAGAACACTCACGAGATCATCGGCGAGCGCACTGGCCGCCGCTTCCGCGCAGGCGATCGCGTGCAGGTGATTCTCGATCGCATCCTCGCGCAGGAGCGCAAGCTGCAGTTTTCGATTGTCGAAGAGGGATTGCCGCTCGCCGGCAGGAAGGCGGCCAAGACTCCACCGAAGCCGAAGAAGAACAAGCGAAAAACCGCGGCTGCTTTGCCTGCAAAAGCGAGGAAGCGGTTTGGCAAGAAGGGCAAGCGACGCTGAGGGCTACCAGCCGTCAGCGCCACATGCCGACAGGTATTGCTGCCTTAGACGCCTGCCTGCTTTGCTGCCAGATCACCAATTAGCGGTAGCTTGAAGAGATTCCCTTTGAAGGCGTTGTAGACCAGCAAGAGCCAAAGGCCGAGCCAGCATAGATCGATCAGCCCCCACAGGAGACCACGCAGGAAGAATGGCAGGAAAAACGTGAGGATCCCGAGGACGATTCCCAGAACAACCGAGATCACAATTGCGGCGACGGTCAACAGAATCGACTGCCAGGCGTGAAAACGAATAAACGCTTTCTGGTTATAGGGAGCGACCATGAGAAAGATCACAGCCGGGATGAATGTGAAGTACGCAAGCGCGCCGGCTGTGTTGTCGTAGATTCCGGACTGGTCGACTGGTGGCTGGGCGGGATTAGTCTGAGTTTCTTCAGGCACGATAGCTCCTTCTGGATCGAGATCCAGTATTTGGAATTGAATCTCCCACGCCCGTACCTGGACCGGGGAGCCTGGCGGAGGTCCAGATGCTCAAAAAAGGCGTGGATTGAGACGAGATAAGGAAAGCTCTGGCTCATGCGATTGTCAAGTAGATTCTGCATGAAAACGCCAGCAAAGGCCTCCGATTCACCGCTCGATTCGCCTTTGCGAAGAATTGTGGGGACCGAATGAGCGCGAAACCCCGATCCACTACAATTAGCTTCAGGAGTATGTGGATGGCACACACGGTATTTTGCGTTCGCTACAAGAAAGAGATGGAGGGCCTCGAGGAGCCACCCTTCGACTCGGAGTTTGGCCAGAAGATTTATAAAAATGTCTCTCAAGCAGCTTGGGCCGAGTGGGTGGACCGGCAGAAGATGTTGTTGAACGAATACCGATTGCAGCCTTGGACTCCCCAGGCGCAACAGTTCCTGGTCGAGCAGATGGAACAGTTCTTTTTCAGCGAAGGCGCAGGACTCCCGCAGGATTACGTGCCACCCAGCCATTGAGAAGGTCCATCGGCGATCCAGGAAGCAATCCGGCTCAGGACCGATCACCGAATCGGCCAAGAATCCTGAATGCATCGGAGCAATTCCGCCGCCAACTGCGCGCCAGGATGGCTGGCCTCGTGTAGACTATTCATGACCCCAGAGGCCGGCTCGCCTGAGTCGGCTTGATCGTGTCGGGACGTGGCTCAGCCTGGTAGAGCACTCGCTTGGGGTGCGAGGGGTCGGCAGTTCAAATCTGCCCGTCCCGACCATTTGATTCATAAACTTACACCTACCCACTTCAGCCTTCCAGCTGTCCAGTTGTGACGTGATTGTGACGTTTATCCAACGAAGCCGGCCACGCGCCATGGTCCAGCACGGCCACATTCACTGAGCTGAGAGTATTGGCACTGCGGATTTGCTACACAAGCGATGATGGACCGGCCCTACAAGGCCACCGTTGCAGGCAAGATCGCATCCACATCCACCCACTGGGTCGGGTAGTTGCCGGTATAGCAGGCAGTGCAGAAGCCGGTATGCTCTTCGCCCTCGCAGCACTTCAGCAGACCATCGAGAGAGAGGTAAGCCAGCGAGTCGGCTTCGATATAACGGCGAACTTCATCGATGGAGTTATTGGCCGCAATCAGCTCGCGCTTACTCGGGGTGTCTACGCCGTAAAAACATGGCGACACGGTCGGCGGACAACTGATGCGGAGATGGACTTCCTTTGCGCCTGCTCCGCGCACCATGCGCACGATCTTTCGGCTCGTCGTGCCGCGGATGATCGAATCGTCGATCAGGACAACTCTTTTGCCCGCGAGCAGATTGCGCACCGGATTCAGCTTGAGGCGCACGCCAAAGTCACGGACGCGTTGTTCCGGTTCAATAAAGGTGCGGCCGACATAGTGGTTGCGGATAAGGCCAAGGCGGAAGGGCAGGCCGGCCTCCTCTGCATAGCCAAGAGCCGCGGTGACTCCCGAATCGGGGACGGGCACAACGACATCGGCGGGCACGCCTGACTCACGAGCGAGTTGACGGCCCATCTGATCGCGGCTCTCCTGCACCCAGCGGCCGAAGATGCGCGAGTCTGGCCGGGCGAAGTAGACGTGCTCGAAGATGCAACTGGATTGCGGGACTCCGGTCGCGTACTGACGGCTGGTGACCCCGTCTTCGGTGACCATGACCAACTCACCGGGCAGCACATCGCGCTCGAACTCCGCGCGCAGCAGGTCGAAGGCGCAACTCTCCGAGGCAAAGACGATGGTGTCTGGACCGTCGGGATTCTTTATGCGGCCCATCGAGAGCGGCCGGAAGCCACGCGGATCGCGTGCGGCGAAGATGCGGTCGCGAGTCATCATCACGATGGAGAAGGCGCCATCAATCTGCGAGAGCGAATCGGCAATGCAGTCGACAAGTGTTCCTGCGTGCGAGTGGGCGATGAGCTGGACGATGATCTCGGAGTCCGATGTGGTCTGGAAGTAAGCTCCGTCGCGCTCCAGGCGCGCGCGTACGTTGCCCAGGTTGACCAGGTTGCCGTTGTGGGCAATGGCGATGAGGCCCTTTGTTGAATCGACGCGGATGGGCTGGGCGTTGAGCAGGGCAGAGTCGCCGGTGGTAGAGTAGCGCGTGTGACCGATGGCCATCGGACCGGGTAGCTTCGCCAGTACGTCGTCGGTGAAGATCTCCGAAACGAGGCCCATACCTTTGATGTTCGCCAGGTGTTGACCATCAGCAGTCGCGATGCCCGCCGACTCTTGTCCGCGATGCTGCAATGCGTAAAGACCAAGATAGGCTTGACGGGCGGCATCGGGATGGCCGTGGATTGCGATTACGCCGCATTCTTCGCGCAGTCTGTCGTCTTCGACGACAGACCGAGGGACGAGGGACGAGGGACGAGGGACAAAGGCTTCGGCGGAGCGGTGCGGGACACCGGGGAGACCTTGATAAAGCAAGCGCATCAGGCCATAACCTCGCCGTGGAGGTTGGCTTCCAGGGCTGAGGCCCAAGACTTGCGGAGCTCAGTGAGCGGCGACGAGATGAAGGTCTCGCCGTCGACCTTGATCTCCAGGCGATCACCGCCGGTTGTTCCAATGCGGGCGGCGAGGAAGTTGTATCTTCCGGCGAGCTTTTCATTGCCGAGAGATTGCTCGGGTGCGTCGCGACCAACAGCGTCGAGGCCGGTTCGGCGAAGAGACCAAAAAGCGGATGCGCCTGGAGCGATTCGTCCTGCTCGACGGTCGCACCGATTCCTTTTGGAAAGCCGGCCTGAGCCAGGGCGACGGCGATGCCTCCATCGGAGATATCGCGGGCCGAACGTAACAGCCCTTCATCGGCAAGCAGCGCCAGCAGCTTGTGCAGACTGGCTTCCGCATCCAGATCAAGCGAGGGTGGAGTGCCCCAGAAACCGTCCAGCGCTACCTTGGCGTATTCCGAGGAGCCAAAGGCGATCAGCCGGGAGTCGGGAGAGTCGATCGTGTCTTCGGGAAGATCGGAAACTGGGTCTGGAACGGGGGATGCCATGGGGAAAGGCGGAGGCAGAGTGACAGGAAGCGCGACGTAGGGGCTCATCGGCGCCGGAGTGAAGGGCACTTCGAGCTTGGGGTCCGGCTCCTGACCGCGCGGAATCGGCCATAGAAGCACAATTGCATCGCCTGACTCTTGAAAATCCGCGGGAACCGCCTTGGTCACGTCGTCGATGATTCCCACAATGCCCAGCACAGGAGTTGGATAGATCCCCTCGCCTTTGGTCTCGTTGTAAAGAGAGACGTTGCCACCGGTGATCGGCGTTCCGAGCGTAGTACAGGCTTCGGCGATGCCGTCGATGGCCGCAGAGAGCTGCGCCATAATCTCCGGTTTCTCGGGATTGCCAAAGTTGAGGCAGTTGGTCGCGGCCACCGGTTTTGCGCCGGTCATGGCCACCTTGCGCGCGCACTCGGCCACGGCGTGCATCGCGCCGAGCTTGGGATCGAGATAAGCCCAGCGTCCGTTGCCGTCCAGGGCCATCGCAAGGCCAATCTCTCCGACGGGTCCGTCAGCCGCGTGCGGCTTTGCAGTGCCCTTGATGCGCATCACGCCGCCCTCGCCGCCGGGGCCAATGACCGTGTTGGTCTGAACCATCGTGTCGTACTGCTCGTGAACCCAGCGCTTCGAGCAGATGTTGGCGCTGGCCAACAACTGCTTTAAGTCGGCGTTGAAGTCGCGATCCTCCGTGAGCTTGGCCGCTATCTCTTCCGAAGGCTCCATCGGAATCGGCGTCTTCCACACGCCGACCGGGCGATGGTAGAGCGGAGCGTCGTCGGTAAGCGAGGTATTCGGAATGTCGGCCACCAGCACTCCGTGATGGCGGATGCGGAGACGCGGCTCGGGCTGCACCGTGCCGACGATCACGCCGTCCAGTCCCCATTTTTTGAAGACGCTCAACACCTGATCTTCACGGCCCTTCGTGGCCACCAACAGCATTCGCTCCTGACTCTCCGAGAGCATGATCTCGTAGGCGGTCATGCCGGTCTCGCGCTGCGGAACCAGATCCAGCTCGACATCGAGTCCCACGCCGCCGCGCGCCCCCATCTCGCAGGTCGAGCAGGTCAGCCCTGCCGCGCCCATATCCTGAATGCCGACGATGGCGCCGGTGCGCATGGCCTCGAGGCAGGCCTCCATCAGGAGCTTCTCCATGAACGGATCGCCCACCTGCACATTGGGCCGCTTGGCTTCGGTTCCTTCATGGAACTCTTCACTGGCCATCGTCGCGCCGTGAATGCCGTCGCGGCCAGTTTTGGCGCCGACGTAGATGACCGGGTTACCCGCGCCCGACGCCTTGCCATAGAAGATCTCGTCTTTGCGAACCAATCCGAGAGCATAGGCGTTGACCAGTGGATTGCCGCTATAGCAGGCCTCAAACTTGGTCTCGCCACCCAGGCAGGGCACGCCGAAACAATTGCCGTAACTGGCGATGCCGCTAACCACGCCCTCGACGATCGAATGATTCTTAGCCACAAGCGCGGAGTCCGATTCGTCGCCTCCCGCCTCGATCGGCCCGAAGCGGAGCGAATCCATCACCGCCAGCGGCCGCGCGCCCATGGTGAAGATGTCGCGAAGAATGCCGCCGACACCGGTCGCCGCCCCCTGAAATGGCTCGATATAGCTGGGCTGGTTATGGCTCTCGATCTTGAACGCGCAGGCCCAGCCCTCGCCCACATCGATAATGCCGGCGTTCTCACCTGGCCCCTGGACAACAAGGTCGCTCTTGGTGGGCAGGCGCTTGAGATGGACGCGGCTAGATTTGTAGGAGCAGTGTTCGCTCCACATCACGCTGTAGATGCCCAATTCGGTGAGCGAGGGCACACGCCCCAACGCTGCCTCGATGCGGCTATATTCATCAGCGGTGATGCTGTGCTGGGCCAGCAGCGCCGGAGAAATTTCGACCGGTTCGGGAACGACTGCAGAGGATGCTGTTGTCATCACGATTGCCTTAATTGTCGCACGGGAACGGCCTTCAGAGACCGGTCGGATCGTGTGGAAAGCCGAGGCCGGTCCCAAATGCCATGAATGCTTCCGGTTGGACCTCTGCCCGCGACCTGCGAACACGCGGCCGGAGCCTGGTTTCAGAGCCGCCGCGATTCCAGATCGTTTCGGGATTTCCTGCGCCGAGGGCGGTCCGACACAGATTTTGGCGCAAAGGCAAGGGCTGTGCGATACTTTTGAGAGCGGATTCCAACCCCGAGCCGGGATGGCGGAACTGGCAGACGCAGCAGACTCAAAATCTGCCGGCCCTTGTGGTCATGGGGGTTCGACCCCCCCTCCCGGCACCATAAGTAAGATATGTAAAATAAATAATTTACAAGATATCTGAATCTTTGAGTGCAGACTGTGCCCAGGTTTTCCCCACATAGGCATCGCTTTCGGACCCTTGATCCAATCACCAGTACCTTCAGGCTTGCGAACCTCATTGTTCCTCGGTACTTGCTCGTAGGCTCAATGCGCCACTAAAGAATACTCCTCAAGTCGTATCAGCGCTTTTTGCAGCTCCTCTGGCGACGATCTGGGCTGAATAAGATTGCCCTGTCAGGACGATCACAGGCCGCGTCTTGGCAGAGCGTCTGAGTCGAGCTTCAACTTCACATTCGATCCACATGCGTGAAATATCCGATCAGATCGTATATTTTGCGGCAGACTATCGGACACCTTAATAAAGGTCCACTGTTCAGTATCTTGAGGTCTGGCTAGGGAACGGTTGAAGTATCGGAGTGGCCTTGGACTTGTTCCGCGGTCAAAATCCGCCGGTTCCAGTGTTTGGGGTAAATGCGCAGCAGTTGCTGGAGAGTCGTGAAACAGAAGGCAATGGTCTGTGAGATTCCAACTCTGGCGCCCCGCGATCTAAGGCGGACATGCGCGCGTCTGTGCCATCAGGCCGGCGGTGAACTTGTGCAGTTCAGTGCCTGTTAGGCTTAGCGCCTGGAACATCTGCGGTGAGCGCCGTTTGAGCTTTCGATGTTCCTGCCTGGTTTGGCAGACACAGCGCTCTCCCACAGCCTTGCCGCCATGTTCGCTCTCAAGAAATACATGCGCTACAGACTGTAGCGACATGCAAATCCCTGGAATGCTTTTACGCGACGGAAGTGCTTTTCCGCGATTTGATCGCTTCTTTTGTCGAGGACTTCTCTTGTGGAGCTGTGGTACTATTCCTCCGACCTCGAATCGTGACAGATTCCGGAAGCCCAGGCCTCCTTGCAGAAGAGCCGGAGTTTGCTTTGGGCCGCTGCTTATCAACCACATAAACAGCGGCGAACCGGTCAACCTTCCTTGCAGGAGAAATCTAGTCATGACTTGCCAGCCTCCCCCGATTTTCTCGCAGCTTTTCGCAGCCGTCTCCGATCGAATCTCCAACGATCCGCAAAAGCGGACGCGATCCTCCGCCTTGTGCGCGGTTTTCTTCTGCCTCCTGTTGTTCGCGTCTGGCGCGCCTGCCCATCCACAGGGAGTGGGCGATTGGGCGTGGATGAGCGGCAGCAGTTCCCTCGGCATCTACGGTGGCGAACCTGGGGTGTACGGCACCTTGGGAACATTCGCTGCCGGGAATGTA
>Ga0181519_10002910_pt1 | contig 14252 bp, 14 predicted proteins | sample PEATcosm2014_Bin_26_FD_121102 | JGI IMG/M metagenome (GOLD analysis project Ga0181519, IMG submission 121102) | Peatland microbial communities from MTU Mesocosm Facility, Houghton, MI, USA - PEATcosm2014_Bin02_10_metaG | ecosystem: Environmental > Terrestrial > Soil > Wetlands > Peat | place...
ATGGGACAGGCCGGCGGCGCCGAAGCGTCGCCCGGCGGCGCGTAATCGGCGCCGTTCAGCCATTCCTCGCCCTGCCACCGGTCCCAATTCGGGTCGAGTTCGAGATCGCGGAACAACCGCGCGATCAGGATCTCGGCCGGCTTGGTCGCGAGATCCCGATACATGTCGTCCTGGTCGAGGCGCAGCCGGAGCCGGCCGAGAAGATGCTCGCGCTCGCCCTGATCGCCCGCCTCGGCCTGGATCGCTTCCTTGACGACGCGGTTGACGGTGCTCTTCGTGGCGCTCCGGCGCTTGCGCTCGGCCTCGATCGCCTGTTCGGTCGCATCCTTGGCGGCCTCCTTGGCGTGTGCCGCGAAATCGCGCATCAGCTTCTCTTCGAGCATGTAGCTCAAGCGCACGGTGCGCGCGATCCGCTCGAAGGCCCGGCTGAGTTCGATATGGCTCGGCCGGTCCGGCGCGACTGCGGCCGCGCTCCGTGACGGCGCGGCGGACTCCGCCGGCGTTGCGTCCGGCGGGTTCGGCGCCTCGGCCTCGGCGGGCCGCGCTTCCGGATGCAGCCCCTTGGCAATGGCCAGGCCGATCTCGGAGAGCAGCTTCAGCCCGGCCGAATACCGTGCGAGCCGCTCCGCCTCCGTCTCCGGCGAACAATGCGGACAGCGCGGCGACGGCGTGGCGGAAGGGTTCGAGGGCGTAGAGTTCATAGGGCGAATATAGAACATAAATGAATTCTACTGTCAACAAAAAATTGCGGGTACACGCGAATAGGGAAACTCACGCTAAAATACCCCCAGCGCGAGTCCGGCCGCGAGCGCCGCGCCGAGTTCCGCCGAGCGCTGCAGATCCTCCTCCGCGATGACCTTCGGGGCCAGGATCGCCGCCGGGGTCTGGGCGCGGGTGCAGACGATTACCGGTTCGGCCACTGCGCGCAGGCGCCAGCCGGTGGCGATGCGGGCGATCTGCCGCGCCGCATTCGTGCCGTCGCCGCCGGCGCAGATCAGCACCGCATAGGGCCGGCCCTGGAGCCGGTCCAGGCCGGCGTAATAGCTCCGGTCGAAGAAATCCTTCATCACCCCGGTCATCGAAGCCAGCGCCTCCGGGCAGGCGAAGATGAAGCCATCGGCGGCGAGCAGGTCGTCCGGCCCGGCGGCGGCGGCGGGGCGGAGCGCGACGGCAATGCCGTCCTCGGCGGCGGCCGCGCGCGCTGCCGCTTCGGCCATCTGCCTTGTGCCGCCGGTCATCGAGTGGAACACGATCAGCAGGCGCTTCACGGCACCTTTCCCTTTCATTAAGCCTTTTGCGGCCAAATCCGGCCTGACATCAGGCGGTACTGCCGCCAGCGACCGGCACCGCCGGGTTGCTTCAGCAAGGCCGCCAACCATGCCCGACCCCACAGCATTCCGGCCGCATCTGATCGTCGCCACGCCGTGCTATGGCGGCTCGGTCACGAATTATTATGCGCTCTCCGCGATCAAGCTCCAGGCGGCGTGCATGGAACGCGGCATCGAGCTGTCGTTCCGGATGCTGGGCGGCGATGCGCTGATCACGCGGGCGCGCAACAATCTGGTCGCCGAATTCCTGGCCGAACCCGCGGCCACGCATCTCCTGTTCATCGACGCCGATATCGGCTTTCGCGCCGAGCAGGTCTTCGCGCTGATCGAGGCCGAGCGCGATGTGGTCGCCGCCGCCTATCCGATGAAGATCGTGAACTGGGACCGGGCGCAGGCGCAGGCCGCCGCCGGCCGGCCGCTCGTGCCGGCGGCGACGATGAGCTACGCCGTCGAATTCCTCGATCCCGCGGCGATCACCCCGGTCGGCGGGCTGGCGCAGGTGCGCTATGTCGGCACCGGCTTCATGCTGATCCGCCGCGACGTGTTCCGGCATCTGGCGGCCCATTACCCGGAACTCAAATTCCGCGGCTTCGGCATGGCCCGGCCGGGCGATACCGAACGCTACGGTTTCTTCGAGAGCATGATCGATCCGGCGACCGGCAGCTATCTCAGCGAGGATTATGCCTTCTGCAAGCGCTGGCGCGACATCGGCGGCGAGATCTGGATCAACCTCGACAGCCGCCTCACCCATGTCGGCGCCATCGCCTTCGACGGCGATCTGATGAGCCTGTTCGGGTAGCGGCCGCGCGTCAGCCTTCCGCCAGATAGCTCAGCGCCGCCGAAACGCCGCCCGGACGATGCGGCACGCCGGCGGCGATCAGCCCCATCTCGACCCCGGCGAGCGTGCCCATCAGCATCAGATCGTTGAAATGCCCGAGATGGCCGATCCGGAACACCTTGCCCTTGACCTTGCCCAAACCCTGGCCCAGCGACATGTCGAAGCGCGCGAGGATCAGCGCGCGCAGCCGGTCGGCATCGTGCCCGTCCGGCAGGACAACCGCGGTCGTGACCGGCGACATCTCCGCCTCGCGGACGGCCAGGATGTCGAGCCCCCAGGCGCGGACCGCGCGCCGCGCCGCTTCGGCATGGCGGCGGTGGCGCGCGAAGACGTTGTCCAGCCCTTCCTCGGCCAGCATCGCCAGGGATTCCTGCAGGCCGTAAAGCAGCGTGGTGGCCGGCGTGAAGGGGAAGAAGCCGTTGGCGTTCGGCGCCAGCATCTCGTCCCAGCGCCAATAGGCGCGCGGCATCCGGGACTCCCTGGACGCCGCCAGCGCCTTGGCCGACATGGCGTTGAAGCCCAGGCCGGGCGGCAGCATCAGGCCCTTCTGCGAGCCCGCGACGGTGACGTCGACGCCCCATTCGTCGTGGCGGTAATCGATCGAGCCCAGCGACGAAATCGAGTCGACCATCAGCAGGGCCGGATGCCCGGCCGCATCGAGGGCGCGGCGGACGGCCGGAATGTCGCTGGTGACGCCGGTCGAAGTCTCGTTATGCACGACCATGACCGCCTTGATCCGGTGCGCGCGATCCTCGGCCAGGACCGCTTCGACCGCGGCGGCATCGACGCCGTGCCGCCAATCGCCGGGCAGGTAGCGCACCTCGAGCCCGAACCGCTCGGCCATCGCTTTCCAGAGCGCGGCGAAATGCCCGGTCTCGGCCATCAGCACCGGATCGCCCGGCGAGAGCGTATTGACGATCGCCGCTTCCCAGGCGCCGGTGCCCGATGACGGGTAGATCACGACCGGCCCGCTGGTCTTGAACACGGCGCGGCTGGCGTCGAGGACGGCGAGCCCGAGCGCCTGGAACTCCGGCCCGCGATGGTCGATGACCGGCCGGTCCATGGCGCGGAGCACGCGATCCGGGACATGGCTGGGGCCGGGGATCTGCAGGAAATGCCGGCCGGTGTGAAGCGTCATGACGGCGTGTCCTCTTTTCGGTGTCGGCCCCTTCGGGCGCGCGCATTATCCATGGATTCCCAGTCCCGGGCACCCCTGCTGCGGCGGACGAACCATGATCTGGCGGCACGGCCGGGTCCGGCCGGCGCCGTCATTGCACCAGCGCCTGCTCCAGGACGCGTGCGACATGGAGCGCCCGGCGCCCGGCGCCGTCGGCGATCTGGTGGCGGCAACTGGTGCCGTCGGCGACGATGAGCGCGTCTGCGGGCGCCCGGCGCACCGCCGGCAGCAGATCGAGCTCGGCCATGCGCATCGAGACATCGTAATGCTCGGCCGCGTAGCCGAAGGCGCCGGCCATGCCGCAGCAGCCGGAATCGATCGTCTGCACCGCAAGATCGGGCACCAGCGACAGCACGGCGGCGACACCGGGCATCAGGCCGAACGCCTTCTGATGGCAGTGCCCGTGCAGCCACGCCTCGCCCGCCGGCAGCGCATGCAGCGGCAGATCGAGCCGCCCGGCCTTGTGCTCGGCCGCCAGGAACTCCTCGAACAGCACCGCCTGGGCGGCGACCGCCGCGGTCTCGGCCGGCGGCAGCATCGCACCATATTCGTCGCGCAGGCTGAGCAGGCAGGAAGGCTCCAGCCCGATGATCGGCACGCCGCGCTCGGCCAGCGGGCGCAGCGCCGCCAGCAGGCGCCGCGCCTCGTCGCGCGCGGCCTCGACCAGGCCGGCAGCGAGATATGTCCGGCCGCAGCACAACGGCCGGCCGGCGGCTGCCGGCTCGATCACCCGATAGCCCGCAGCGTCGAGCACGCGGCGCGCGGCGCGCGCGTTCTCCGGCTCGAAATAGCGGTTGAAGGTATCGACCAGCAGCACGAGCTCGCGGCCCGACCCGACCGGCGCGCTCGCGCGGTGCCAGTCGGCGCGCCACTCCGGCAGGCGCCGCCGCGCGCTCAGGCCCAGCGCCCGCTCGCCGAGCCGGGCCAGCGCCGGGACCGCATTGCGCAGATTCATGAGCGGCGCCGTCCGCGCGGCCCAGGGCGCGTAGCGCGGCAGATGCGCGATCACCGCATCGCGCCAGGAGCCGCCGCGGCGCCGGCGCCATTGCGCCTGGAACTCGATTTTCATTCGCGCCATGTCGACGCCGGTCGGGCATTCGCGCTTGCAGCCCTTGCAGCCGACGCAGAGATCCATCGTCTCGCGCATCGCATCGGCGAACAGCGCGTCGGGCCCGAGCTGGCCGCTGAGGGCGAGGCGCAGCGTATTGGCCCGGCCGCGCGTGACATGCTGCTCGTCCTCGGTCGCGCGATAGCTCGGGCACATGACCCCGGCATCGGCCTTGCGGCAGGTGCCGTTGTTGTTGCACATCTCGACGGCGCTCAAAAACCCGCCCCAATCGGACCAGTCGAGCACGGGATCGAGCGGCGTCTTCTGGCCGTAATCCGGCGGGTAGCGCATCAGCGTGCGGTCGTCCATCCGGCTCGGCTGCGTGATCTTGCCGGGATTGAACAGCCCGTGCGGATCGAACAGCGCCTTCACCCGTTCGAAGCCGTCGACCAGCCGGTCGCCGAACATGGCGCGGTGGAATTCCGAGCGGACCAGCCCGTCGCCATGCTCGCCGGAATGCGAACCCTTATAGTCCCGCACCAGCGCGAAGGCCTCTTCGGCGATGCTGCGCATCTTCGCGATCTCGGCCGGGTCCTTCATGTTGAGCACCGGCCGGACATGCAGGCAGCCGACCGAGGCATGGGCGTACCAGGTCCCGACCGCGCCGTGGCGCTCGAAGCATTCGGTCAGCCGCGCCGTGTAGTCGGCGAGGTCGTCGAGCCGGACGGCGCAATCCTCGATGAACGAGACCGGTTTGCCGTCGCCCTTCATCGACATCATGATGTTGAGGCCGGCGGCCCGGACTTCGGCCAGCTTCGCCTGGAATTCGAGTTCGACGGCCGGGACGATCGCATTCGGGAATCCGAGATCGCCCAGGAGCGCGTCGAGCCGGGTCAGGCGGCGCAGCAGATCGGCATGGTCTTCGCCCGAGAACTCGACCAGCAGCAGCGCCTCCGGCGTGCCGCGCACGGCGCGTTCGATGGTCGGCGCGAAGGCCGGGATCGCCCGGGCCAGCTCGATCAACGTGCGATCGACCAGCTCGACCGCGGAGGGTTCGAGTTCCACGATATGCCGCGTCGCCGCCATGGCGTCGTAGAACCGGGCGAAATGGCAGACCGCCTGGATCCGGTGCGCCGGCAAGCGATGCAGCCGCAGCTTGATCTTCGTGAAGAAGCCAAGCGTGCCCTCCGACCCGACGAGCAGCCGCGCCGGGTTCAGCGGCGCCGCGCCCAGCGAATCGAGATTATAGCCGCCGACCCGCCGCAGCAGCTTCGGCATGCGCGCCTCGATCTCGTCGGCGAGATCCGCATGGAGAGCCCTGAGCGCACCCAGCATCTGGCCCGGCACATCGCCCGCTTCGGCAAAGGCATGCTGCGCGCCATCGGCCAGGATCGCGTCGATCGCCAGCACATTGTGCACCATGATGCCGTACTGGATCGACCGGGCGCCGCAGGAATTGTTGCCGGTCATGCCGCCGATCGTCGCGCGGTTGGCCGGCGAGACGTCGATCGGAAAACTGTAGCCGGTGCGCTTCAGATGCTTGTTGAGCCGGTCGAGCACGATGCCCGGTTCGACCGTCGCGGTCTCCGCTGCCGGATCGACATCCAGGACCCGGTTCATGTGCCGGCTGACATCGATCACCAGCGCGCGGCCGACGGTCTGGCCGCATTGCGACGTGCCGGCGCCGCGCGGCAGCACCGGCACGCCGGCTTCGCGCGCGATCTGGATGGCGGCGGCCACGTCGCCCGCGTGCTTCGGCAGCACCACGCCGACCGGCTCGATCTGGTAGATCGACGCGTCGGTCGAATAGCGTCCGCGGGTGAAGGCGTCGAATCGCACCTCGCCTTCGAGGGCGCGCGCGAGTCGCGCCGCCAGCGCCGGGTCGCCGGGCCTCCTATCCGTACCGATGTTCCGCATCGGTTTCTCCCTGTCAGCTGCCGGCCCGCCGCACGACGCGTCGCCCGAGTCCCACGAATTGCCGCGCTGCAGCAAGGATTTGGCCTACCCCGGCAGCTCGGCGCGGTCGATGTCGGCGCTGCTGCCGGCGATTCTTTTGGTTACAATTTGATACAAAATGATACATTCGGCGCCGCGATCCGATGACGATCAAGGATCCTCCGCAAAAAGCACATTCTTGACGACCGGGTCTAGCGCCCGGTCGCCGCTTCATGGCCTGATGACAGGATCGCTTCCCCTATCCGGCATTGGGCAGTGCGCATGAGCGCGGCAAGACTGAAAACGGAATTTTGGGTCCAGGCCTGCGTGCGGCGCGGTGATCTCGACGGCACGCCGGTCATGGTCGTGCGCAAGGGCGACCCGACCAGCGGCGCCATTCTGATCAAACGCAACCGCTTCGCGCTCGGCTGCACCGTGCTGGTGGAAACGCGCGACGCGGCCGGCGAGCGCGCCTGGTACCCCGGAACCGGTCCCGACCCGGTCGACGAAGCTGCCGCCGACGCCTATATCGAACGCAGCCGCAGCCGCGATCCGGACCTCTGGGTAATCGAGATCGAAGATCGCCACGGCCGCCTGCCCTTCGACGAGAAGCTTCTCGACCGCTGAATCGGCCTATTGCGCGGGGTGCGCCTTGGCGAGGCGCTGCAGCAAGGCGACCCAGGTCAGGACGCGCCGTTTATTGTCGCTGAAACCGATGAAGCCGTAGCGGGAATGGCTTTCGACGGCGAAGCTCGAGCCGTGCTCGCCTGCCGGGTAGAACTGAATCGTGATGATTTCCGGCAGGTGCAGCAGCGCCGTGTGCTGCACATAGGTGATCTTTTCCAGATCGCCGTCGCCGCTGACCAGCTTGACGTCGGATTGATGGGCGACCACGTCGGTCCAATAGCCGCGCAACCGCTCCCAATCCATGCCGAAGACCGGGCTCGTGACGTCGGCCGGGCGATTGCAGACATGCTCCGGGCACATCAGGAACCGGTTCCCGGCCGGTGACGGCGCCAGATCGGCAAAATCGATGACATCGACCTCGTCGATCCGGTCCTCGGCTTCGCGTCCCATATAGAGACGGACCGCCAGGATGCCGCTCAGCACGATGACGAGCAGGGCCAGGAGCAGGGGGAGCGTTCGGCTGACTCGTCGCACTTGGATAGGCCGCCAGGAAGGGGCGAAAGGCGCCGGGCCGGGATGACCGGCAGACCGCGCCGCCCCTCCTATAGCGCGAAGCGGCGCGCGGCACCACGGGCGGCGAAAGATAAAATTTTACCGGGAATTAACGCCCCCGCCGCCATGGTCGCGCTGGCTTCATCCCGATCAGGACGGCTTCATGAAAGCTTCGCCGGTTTCGACCGAGACCTCGTCGGCCCTGACGTTCCTGGCGGACGAAGGCCTCTTCCCGCTCGAAGTCGGTGCCGTCGCCGTCGACCTGCCGTCCGGCCGCCTGCGCCGCACCGAGGCGCGGCCGCCCCTGCCTTTCGGCTTCAGCTTTGCCGGCTACGCCTTCGAGGCGCAGGCGGTGCAGACCGACGGCACGGCGGTCGTCGATTGCGCCGCAGTGATCGGCCGCCTGCCCTACTCGATCGAAGACCGCCAGCGGCGCGCCGACCTGACCCGCGTGCTGGCGGCGCTCGGCGGCAGCGGGCTGCGCTGGGAGATTTCCAAGGAACAGACCGTCCGGGTCGGCCTGCGCATCCGCCTGGACGCGCCGATCACAGCCGACCGGATCGTCGCCGCGCTGGTCGAACACCTGCTGCCGGCAAAGGGCTGGCTGGAACTGCTGACGGAAATCGCCCGGCGGCCGAAGACGAAGCCGGCATCATTGGCCGCGATGCAGTGACCCGCCGCCATTCGGCGCGGCGCTGAGAGACCAGGAAATCAGGCCGGCGGCGCCGGCTGCCGCAGGCGCGAGCTCCCCTTGCCGGGTTTCCGGCGGCTGGTCCGACATTTCGACGGAATCCTGGCCTCGCAACAAGCGGCACGGCCGTTCGACGAGAATATCCTCCCCGATCAGGATAGGTATTTTCCGAGTCTTTCTCGGGTGGGTCCTCGCCGCCTAGAGTGCGCGGTCACTGGGCTGATCGCTGGTGACGGAACCCGACCGCTCGTCGGTTCGTCATTCATCGGCTTGGGCGTCAGGAAACGCCGGCCCATGCGACACGACACCAATCCCCATTCGCCAAGGAATTTCCGTCATGACCAAGGCCCCCGCCGACCAGATCGCCAAAGCCACCACCGACGCCCTGGCTGGGAATGACAAGGCAGCGAAAGAAGTTGCCGAAGCCGCTACGGCCAATGTTGCCAAGGGCAGTGATGCCGCAGAGAGAATCGCCCATGACAATACCAAAGCCGCGGCGGATATTGCCGAAGCCGGTACCGCAAGTGTCGCCAAAGGCAGCGATGCCGCGGCGCGTATCGTGCGTGACAATACCGATGTCATGAGGAAGAGCAGCAATGGCTCCAGCGCCGCGTTCGAGGAACTGACCGTGGCCTATCAGGAATTGGCAACTCGGAATGCCAAAATTCTTACCGCCGGGATGCAGGCGCTCGCCGCCGTGAAGAGCCCGACGGAGTTCATCGAACTGCAGCAGCGATTGATCAAGGACAGCCTCAAAGCCGCCGTCCAGGATAGCCAGCACATCGCCCAATTGACCGCTGCCGTATTCACCGCGGCTTTCCAACCGGTGAAGGATCGGATCGAGGCGGTCCAGAAGCGAGTAGTGAGCTGATCGAGCTGAAGGTTCAGCTGCGGCCGGGCGCAAACATTCTTGTCAGCAAGCATCGACTTAAGATCATCGAGATCTAGTCGATCCGCCGGCGGAAGATCCCCAGCCCGATCTCGTCCTGCTGCTGCTGGTCGCGCTGCGCCCGGCGGCGGCGGGTGCGTTCTTCGGCGGCTTCGGCGGCGAGCTCGAATTTCTTCAGCTCGGCAAAGGCGTCCTTCAGCGCCTCGCGCGCCTGGGTGACCTGTTCCACGACTTCGGCGATCGATCGGTTCAGCTTGTGGCGCCGGTCGATCAGCTGCTCGACATAGGCGCCGTAAGTCTGGCTCGCCTCGACCGAGGCCGCAGCGGCCTGCTGCTCGGTCGACTGCTCGGCTTCCAGCCGGCGCAGATCCTCGCGCAGCCGGTCTTCGAGGCGCAGCAATTCGGCGAGGCGGCGCTGCGCCTCGTCGACCTGCCATTTGTGGAGCCGGATCTGGCTTTCGAAATGTTTCACGCCACGGCTCCGGCCAGCGCATCGGCCAGGGCGGCATAGCCTTGCGCCAGGCTGGACCGCTCGCGCTTGCCCTGGCGCAGGAAATCCTCGATCCGCGGCGCATAGACGATGGCCTGGTCGATCTTGGCGTCGCTGCCGCGCCGATAGGCGCCGAGGCGGATCAGTTCGGCCATATCCTCGTATGTCGCCAGGATCGCGCGCGCGCGTGTGACCAGCACATTCTCCTCGTCGCTGTTGCAGCCGGGCATGGTGCGCGAGACCGAGCGCAGTATGTCGACCGCCGGATAGCGGCCGCGCTGGGCGATGGCGCGGTCGAGCACGATATGGCCGTCGAGAATGCCGCGCACGGCGTCGGCGATCGGCTCGTTGTGGTCGTCGCCTTCGACCAGCACGGTGAACAGTCCGGTGATGCTGCCCTTACCGACGCCGGGGCCGGCCCGTTCGAGCAGCCGCGGCAACTCGCCGAAGACCGTCGGCGTATAGCCCTTGCTGGCCGGCGGCTCGCCGGCCGAGAGGCCGATCTCACGCTGCGCCATGGCGAAACGGGTGACGCTGTCCATCAGGCACAATACATCCTGGCCCGCGTCCCGGAAATGCTCGGCGATCGTCAAGGTGGCATAAGCCGCCTGGCGCCGGACCAAGGCGCTTTCGTCGGAGGTGGCGACCACGACGACACTGCGCGCCAGCCCCTCCTCGCCCAGATCGTCCTGGATGAATTCCTGGACCTCGCGTCCGCGTTCGCCGATCAGACCGATGACGATGCAATCGCTCGCCGTATAGCGCGCGAGCATTGACAGCAGCACTGATTTGCCGACGCCGGAGCCGGCGAAAATGCCCATGCGCTGGCCGCGGCAGCAGGTCAGGAAAGTGTTGAGCGCGCGCACACCGAGATCGATCTTGCCCTCGACTCGGTGCCGGCGGTGCGCCGGCGGCGGGTTGTTGCGCAACGGACAGGCGATCGGCCCCTGCGGCAGCGGCCCCTTGCCGTCGATCGGTTCGCCGAATGCGTTGACGACCCGGCCAAGCCACGCCGGCCCGGGAAACAAGGCCGGCGGAGTCGTCGTCGTTTCGACGCGGCAACCGAGACCGATGCCCGTCAACGCGCCGAACGGCATGGCCAAAGCGCGTCCGGCGCGAAATCCCACGATTTCGCAGGGCAGAGTCGTACCGTCGGCGGCAACCACGACGCAGCGCCCACCGATCGACAAGGTCCGCTGCAGTCCGCCGATCTCGACCAACATGCCGAGAATTGCCGTCACCCGGCCAAAATATTGGTGGCTGGTCAGGGCCCCGATCGTCTGAGATATCCCGTCGAGCAGCATCCCCGAGGTCCGTTTCGGTCGCCGTTTCAAGAGCGCTGGCTGATCGGCACTGATTGCTTGGCGCTGTTCGGTCGGCCCCATCTGTCGCCGCTAAGGGTCCGTCGCGGTGCATCATCGGAAGACTTGCTTAACCGGCGTTTAACACCGAATATTTTCTCTCGCATCCGTAAGCGGCCCGGCAGCTGCTGCGAGCAACGTAAGGAGTAACCCGTATTAAGAAATTAAAGACTTTCTTAAGAGGGTGCGGTACAACCTGTTAACCCTAACATAGCAAAGCGCGGATCGATTTAGGGAGATTGCGATGCGGGTTCTGATCGTCGAAGATGATACCGCGACCTCGGCCAGCATCGAGCTGGTGCTCAAAGCGGAAGGCTTCATCTGCGATACGACGGATCTGGGCGAGGACGGCCTGGAAATCGGCAAGCTCTATGATTACGACATCATCGTGCTCGACTTGATGCTGCCGGATATCGACGGTTATGAAGTGCTGCGGCGACTCCGCGCCGCGCGCGTGCGCACGCCGATCCTGATCCTGTCCGGATTGGGCGAACTTGATCACAAGATCAAGGGGTTGGGCTTCGGCGCGGATGACTTCCTGACCAAACCCTTCGACAAGCGCGAACTGGTCGCCCGCATTCACGCCATCATTCGGCGCGCCAAGGGCCATTCCGAATCGGTCATTCGGACCGGGCGGTTTACCGTCAATCTGGACACGCGCACGGTCGAGGTCGACGGCAAGCCGCTGCATCTGACGGGCAAGGAATACGGCATCCTGGAACTGCTGTCGCTGCGCAAGGGCACGACCTTGACCAAGGAGATGTTCCTGAACCATCTCTACGGCGGCATGGACGAGCCGGAACTCAAGATCATCGACGTGTTCGTCTGCAAGCTGCGCAAGAAAATGGCGACCGCCACCAATGGCGAGAACTACATCGAGACGGTCTGGGGCCGCGGCTATGTCCTGCGCGACCAGCCCACGCCGGAGCATGGCAGCGGGCGCGGACAGCACCAGGCGGCGGCGGCACTTTAGCCAGACACCAACCGGTGGAGCGGGCACGATGCCCGCACCACTTGATGGCGCCGTTTCATCGAGGGCCGGCGGGGAATTAAGGCACCCCCTAGCCGTCGCGGTTTCATTGCAGCGGCGCGGTCGCTTCGCCCTGCGCCGTCAGGAAGTCGCAGAACGCCCGGATCATCGGATCGCCGATTCGCGTCTGCGGCACGATCAGGCAATAGGCGCGAGCCGGCACCGCCGGTCCTGAAAACGGCGCAACCAGCCGCCCGGCAGCAATCTCGTCCTGAATCACCGGCAGCGGCCCGAGCGCCACGCCGAGCCCGTCGACCGCCGCCTGGAGGGCCAGGTAGAAGTGGTCGAAATGCTGGTTGCCGGCCGCGGTCAGGCTCTCGACTCCGGCGGCCGTCAGCCAGCGCCGCCAGGCGCCCGGCCGCGTTTCGGCATGCAGCAGGGTGTGTTGCGCCAGATCGCCCGGTTCGGCGAGCTTCAACCGGTCGAGCAGCCTCGGGCTGACCACGGGGATCTCGCGTTCGGCCAGGAACGGCGTCGCCTCGAAGCCGGGCCAGCTTTCCGGGCCACGCCGGATGGCGACGTCGAAATCACCGCCGAGCGTCGCCAGCGGCGCATCCGAGGTGACGAGGCGCAGTTCGATCCCCGGATGGCTGCGATGGAAGGGCGGCAGGCGCGGCAGCAGCCAGCGCATCGCAAAGGTCGGCAAGGCATTGACGACCAGCGTGCGCGGCCGGCCGGCCTCGGTGCAGCGCCGCGTCGCCTCGTCCAGCCCGTCGAGCGCACGCCCCGCGGCCTCCTGGTACAACCGGCCGGCGGCGCTCAGCCGGATCTTCCGCCCCGGCCGCTCGAACAGCATCACGCCGAGCCAGTCTTCGAGCTGCATCACGGCCTTGCTGATCGCACCATGCGTCACATGCAGCTCCTCCGCCGCTGCGGTCAAACTGCCGAGGCGGCCGGCAGCTTCGAAGGCACGCAAGGCGTTGAGCGGAGGCAAGCGGCGCGGCATGGCAAAGCCATTGTGAAGGGAATTCACGTAATCGTCGAGCATTACTCGTTTGCCGCCCGCGCGCATCGGGGCTACGAAAAACCATGACCCCGCTCTCCCTGCCGGACACCGAACCCGCCGCGCCGCGCCGCATTTCGCGGTGCGCGCTGTTCACGGGATTTCTCTTCGTAGGATTACGCGGCTTCGGCGGCGTACTGCCCTGGGCGCGGGCCATGATCGTCGAGGAGCGGCGCTGGCTGAGCGCAGAAGAATTCACGGAACTCTACAGCCTGTGCAATCTGCTGCCCGGGCCCAATGTCGTGAACGTCTCGGTCGCCTTGGGCGCGCGCTTCCACGGCGTCAGCGGTTCGCTCGCCGCCTTCGCCGGGCTGATGATGATGCCGCTCGTGATCGTCCTCAGTCTGGGCGCGCTCTATGAGCGCTTCCACACGCTGCCGGCGATCGCACCGCTGCTGCATGATCTGAGCGCCGCCGCCGCCGGTCTGGTGCTGGCAACCGGTTTGAAGATGGCGCGGCCGCTCGGGCGCAAGCGGCTGTCGATCGCCATCGCGCTACCCGCTTTCGCCGCTGTCGGCCTGCTGCATTGGCCGCTCCCCTGGGTCGTCCTGGGCCTGGTGCCGGCGAGCCTGCTGCTGCATTGGAAGTTCGGAAGATGAAGCCCGATCCGCTGGGCGCGCTGGCGCTCAATTTCGCCCTGCTCTCGCTGGTCGCGGTCGGCGGCGCCAATGCCGTCGTGCCGGAAATGCACCGCTTCGCGGTCGACGGCAACCACTGGATGCCGGCTCGGGAATTCGCCGATCTCTTCGCCATTTCGAGCGCGGCGCCCGGCCCCAATGTACTGATCGTCAGCCTGATCGGCTTCAAGGTGGCGGGCCTGGCCGGTGCCTTGGTGGCAACCGCGGCGATGTGCGGCCCGTCGAGCGTGCTCAGCTTCGCCGTCGCCCGGTTGTGGCAGCGCGCGCAGGGCGCCGCCTGGCAGAATTTCATCCGGACATCGCTGGCGCCGGTCACCATCGGCCTCGTCATCGCCAGCGGCTGGGTGCTGGCTCAAGCGGCGGATACGAGTTGGCCCGGCATCGCCATCACCGCCGCGACGGTGGCGGCCTTGTTCTGGACCAAGCTCAACCCGATGTGGCTGCTGGCCGCCGCCTTCTGCCTCGGGGTGATCGGGATCGGCTGAAGGGAGCCGCTAGAGCGCGATGGCGTCGGAACGACGCCTGAATCGCGTAAGAGGGGCATAAGGCCGGGCGGATTTGCGTTCAGGCTGGGTTGCCGACGATTTCCGGAAGATATGGGACAGGCGCTTTGCCTGGGACGTCGAGTCTGTTTCCGAGATAATC
>Ga0181519_10002911_pt1 | contig 14249 bp, 3 predicted proteins | sample PEATcosm2014_Bin_26_FD_121102 | JGI IMG/M metagenome (GOLD analysis project Ga0181519, IMG submission 121102) | Peatland microbial communities from MTU Mesocosm Facility, Houghton, MI, USA - PEATcosm2014_Bin02_10_metaG | ecosystem: Environmental > Terrestrial > Soil > Wetlands > Peat | place...
CGAGTCCAACAATGCCGGCTCCTATGATAACGAGACGAGGACGAGACACAATTGCCTCCTGAAAACGAATTTCCCTGAATTACGACTCACAAATATAGCAGTCTCCGATTCGCGTCTCGACTTTACCCACGCGCGAAAAGCTCCCGGGCGTATGCAATTTACCGCATAGCTCTATAGCATTTATTTCCGGCGGCCATGCGCCATTGCTGGTTGTGCTCTCGAGGGCAACACGAACAAAAAGGCCGGACCTTATCGGTCCGGCCAGTCTGAATCGTGAGGTTGTGGATGGAGTCACCAGACGCTCCGGTTATTCAACCGTTAAGGTGACGGTTGCAGTGTGAGTGTCGGCGCCGGTCGTCCCCGCGACCGTGATTGTGTAGAGGGTTCCCTGCGACGTCTTTTGTCCGGAACCGCCGTTGCTGCCGCATCCGGAAAGCGCCGTGGTGGCTACCACACCGCCGAGCGCCAGCAGAAGCAGGCAGATCATACGGCTCAAGCGGCGTCCGTTCCGCCGCATTCTCCCGGTGCCCGCGAAAGGCAAGAGGAGGAATGCCAGCGCCAGCGGCGCCATCTTGCGGCCGAGGTCGAAGGGCCGAACCGCCGCCGAACCCGTGGCGGCTGTGGCGACGGCCATGTCGACCGTCTGCGGTCCCGCGTTGGCAGCAACCGAGGACGGGGTGAATGTCACAGTGGACCCGGCCGGCATACCAATCGCGCTGAACGTCACCGTACCAGGATAGTTCGTCCCGGCGTAGGTCGGCGCTAATGCCAACTGGTAGGTAAAGGTCGTGCCCGCATTCCCCAGTTGTGAAGAGGGCGTCGCAGCCATCGTAAAGTCCAGCGCCGCAACGCTGATGGTTGTCGCCGAAGCCGTGCTGCTGGCGGTGAAGTTGGTGTCGCCGCTGTAGACCGCGGTGATCGTATGGCTTCCCGACGAGAGGGTCGTTGTCGAATATGTCGCGACGCCCGCGCTCAAAGTCGCGGTATTGAGCAGCGTCGATCCATCGTAGAAATTGACAGTCCCGGTGGGAGTACCGGTTGTCGCCGAAGCGACCGTGGCGGTCAGCATCAACGTGCCTCCCACGCCGACTGTACTGTTGTTGACTGCCAGCGTCGTCGTGCTGGCCGCCTGGGTAACGGTCAGCGTTCCGTCATCGATCACCACGGTGTAATCGCTCAGATTCGCTCCGCTTGCGCTGGGGACGATGGAGTAATTTCCAACGGTGGAACTGATTGTTGCGGTCGTCGCGAAGGACTCAGTGAAGGTGTCGCCGTTTTGCTGGCCGGTGATGGTTCCAGTGAAGGTTGGATTCGCCACGCCGTAAACTCGAGTGGCGTTGTTGGCCGTTACGGTGAGGGTTCCGCTGGTGACGGACAGCGGCGCCGTCGCCGTGGCCGTTTTGTAGTCGGTATTGTCAGTCGGTGTGAAGGTTACACCGAGAGTGTACGTGCCCTGGGTCAGCACGGTGGAGGCAGTTACCGCCGCCGCAGTGCCACCCGTGGGAGTAGCTGTGTACGCGAAGCTGCCCGCGACTGAGTTACCGCCAAAGCTGGCAGTCGCGTTCAGCAGAGCCGAGAGGCTGGTTCCATAAGGAATGCTGGAAGCCGGCGCCCACGTAATGGCCGGCTGATCCTGATTGACAGTCAGGGGGACCGTCTTCGGCGTCGGAGCTGCGTAAGAGTTATTGGACGGTGCGAAGCTGGCCGTCAGAGTATAGGCGCCAGCAGTCAGCACGGTTGACGCGGTCACCGTGGTGGCCGAACCGCCCGTGGGAGTTGCCGTATAAGTGAAGGTCCCAGCTACCGTGCCGCCGTTATAGGATGCAGTCGCGTCCAGAACTCCTGACAGAGTGGTCCCGTAGGCGATCGGCGAGGGGCTGGCCCACGTGATCGTAACTCCGGCGGTTCCAACCGACAGGGTGTAAGCGACTGCTGCGCTCGAGTAAGGACCTGTTCCGGTGCTGCTGTCGGTCGCTTTCACCGTGATCGGGAAGCTACCGGTCACTGTGGGCGTTCCGGCCAGCACGCCGGTGCTGCTGTTAAAGGTCAACCCGGTGGGCAGCGTTCCTGTTTCCGTGTAGGTATAGGGCGCCGTGCCGCCGCTCGCCGTGAAGGACTGGCTGTAAGCAGCGTTGGCAGCCGCGGACAGCGTCCCAGCCGCGGGCGTCAGTGCAACGGTTGGTGCACCCACCGTCAGGGTGTAGTTCTGCGTGCCGGTAAAGTTGGCGCTGTCCCTGGCGGTCACGGTGAAGGTGAAGCTTCCACCCGCGGTCGGCGTCCCCGCAATCGTCCCAGCCGAGCTCAACGTGAGACCGGCAGGCAACGCTCCGGTTGTAACGGTATAGGTATAGGGCGAAGTGCCACCGCCGGCGGCGACACTCTGGCTGTACGCCGCGGCCACCGTGGCTGCTGGAAGTGTGGCCGGCGTGATCGTGATCGTCGGTGCGCTCACCGACAGGGTGTATCCAACGGTCTTGCTGAATGGCGAACCGGTTCCCGTGGTGCTGTCCGTCACCTTGATGGTGATGGGGAATGTCCCGCTTACCGTCGGGGTTCCGGCGAGCGTGGCGGTTGCAGCGGTCCACGTGATGCCGGTTGGCAATGCGCCCGTCTCAGTCCAGGTGTAAGGCGAGGCGCCTCCGCTGGCCGTGAAGGTCTGCGTGTAGGCTACATTCGTCGATGCCGCTGGCAGACTGGCCGGCAGCATCGCGAGCGTCGGACCGTTCACGGTCAGCGTCACGTTCTCAGTGCCCGTGAAGCTGTCACCGTCTTTGGCAGTTACAGTGATGGGGAAGCTGCCCGCCGCCGCCGGTGTTCCGGAGAGGAGACCTGCAGCGGAGAGGGTGATCCCGGCCGGCAGCGCGCCCGTTTCCGTCCAGGTGTAAGTGCCTGTTCCACCGCTGGCGGCGAATTGCTGGCTGTAAGCCGCGTCAGCCGTTGCCGCAGTCAGCGACGTTGGCGTGATCGTGATCGTGGGCCCGCTGACCGTCAGCGTATAGGCGTTGGTCTGACTAAACGGAGAACCCGTGCCCGTGGTGCTGTCCGTCACCTTGATGGAGATCGGGAACGAGCCGGCTTGCGTCGCAGTCCCGGAGAGCGTTGCCGTTGCGGTGTTGAACGTGATGCCCGTCGGCAGGGTCCCGGTCTCTGCATAAGTGTAGGGCGATGTTCCGCCGCTTGCCGTGAAGGTCTGGCTATACGCCACTTCCGCAGTCGCCGTTAACGTACCCGCCGCAGGCAGCACTGTGATGGCTGGTCCATTGACCGTCAACGTGTACGCTTTGCTTCCGGTAAAGTTGTCGCTGTCCTTCGCGGTCACGGTGATGGGGAAGCTGCCAGCCTGGGTTGGCGTTCCGGAGAGCACACCCGCTGTGCTCAAACTGAGCCCTGCGGGCAGAGTCCCGGTCTCGGTATAGGTATAAGTACCGGCGCCGCCGGTAGCAGTGAATGTCTGGCTGTAGGTCACGGCAACCGTGGCCGCCGCCAGCGATGCCGGCGAAACTGTGATCGTCGGCCCGTTGACGGTCAGCGTATAAGCGTTGCTCTGGTTGTACGGTCCTGATCCCGTGCTGCTGTCCGTCGCCTTGATAGTGATCGGGAAAGAGCCACCCTGCGTGGGGGTTCCTGAGAGGGTTGCCGTCGCAGTATTGAACGTGATGCCCGTCGGCAGCGTTCCCGTCTCCAGCCAGGTGTAAGACGGCGTGCCGCCGCTGGCTGCGAAGGTCTGGCTGTAGGCTGTTTCTCCTGTAGCCGTCAGCGGTCCCGCCGCAGGCAAAATTGCGATCGTCGGAGCGGTCACCGTTCCGGAGTAAGCCTGCGCGCCGGTGTTCCCGTTGTGGTCGGTTGCGGTCACGGTGAAGCTATAAGCTCCGCCGGCCGTCGGCGTTCCCGAGAGCAGACCCGCGTTGGACAGCGTGATGCCGGCAGGCGCTGCGCCTGTTGTTATCGCGTAGGTATACGTAGCTACGCCACCGCTGGCAGTGAGTTGCTGGCTATACGCCACGCCCACTGTGGGCGCGGTAAGGGTGGTGGGAGCGATGGTGATCGTGGGCGCAGTGACCGTAAGCGTGTACGCATTGCTCTGGCTATACGGACCTGATCCAGTGCTGCTGTCCTGCGCCTTGATGGTGATCGGGAAAGATCCGGTCTGCGTCGGCGTTCCGGAGAGCGTTGCCGTCGCGGTGTTGAAACCGATGCCCGTCGGCAGCGTTCCCGTCTCTGACCAGGTGTAGGTGGGCGTTCCGCCGCTGACTGTAAAGGTCTGGCTGTATGCCACATTCTTCGTTGCGGCGAGCGTTCCGGCCGCTGGGGTAATGGTGATGGTCGGAGCGGTGACCGTTCCGGAGTAGGCCTGTGCGCCGGTGTTGCCGTTGTGGTCGGTTGCAGTCACGGTGAAGCTATAGGCTCCGCCTGCGGTCGGCGTTCCGGAGAGCAGACCCCCGGTGGACAGTGTGATCCCGGCAGGCGCGGCGCCTGTTGTTATCGCGTAGGTATACGCCGCCACGCCACCGCTGGCGGTGAGCTGCTGACTGTAAGCAACACCATCGGCTGGTGCGGTCAGGGTGGTGGGCGCAATGGTGATCGTGGGCGCAGTTACCGACAGCGTATACCCATTGCTCTGGCTATACGGTCCTGATCCAGTGCTGCTGTCCTGCGCCTTGATGGTGATCGGGAAGGAGCCGGTTGCCGTCGTCGTTCCGGAAAGCGTTGCCGTCGCAGTATTGAAGGTGATGCCTGCGGGAAGCGTTCCCGTCTCTGACCAGGTGTAGGTCGGCGTCCCGCCGCTGACTGTAAAGGTCTGGCTGTACGCTACATTCTTCGTTGCGGACAGCGTTCCCGCCGCCGGGGTAATGGTGATGGTGGGAACATTGACCGTCCATGTGTAGGCCTGTGCCCCCGTGTTGTTGTCACTGTCGGTCGCGGTTACGGTGAAGTTAAAGGTTCCGCCTTCCGTCGGCGTTCCGGAGAGCAGGCCTCCAGTGGACAGGTTGATCCCGGCGGGCTTCGCCCCTGAGGTTATTGCATAGGTGTAGCCACCAGATCCGGCTGACGCCGTGAGCTGCTGGCTGTAGGCCACGCCCACGGTGGCAGCGGTCAAGGTCGTGGGAGCAATGGTGATCGTGGGCGCGCTGACCACGATGGTGTAGCTGAAGGTCTGGCTAAACGGTGCGCCGGTACCAGTGCTGCTGTCTTGTGCTTTTACGGTGATTGGGAAGGAGCCGATGTCGGTCGTCGTTCCGGAGATGATATGGGTCCCGGCGTGCCACGTAAGGCCTGTGGGCAGAGTGCCGGTCTGCGTATAGGTGTAGGGCGCCGTACCGGCGGCGGCGGTGAAGGTCTGGCTGTACGCTACGTTCTCGGTCACCGCGAGGGTACCCGCGGCCGGCGTCATCGTGATCGTTGGGGCGTTCACCGTGAGCGTGTAATCCTGCCGGGCGAAGTAGCCGTTACTGTCGGTTGCGGTTACTGAGATTGTGAAGCTGCCGGCCTCTGTGGGCGTTCCCGTGAAGTGGCCCGCGTTGGACATCGCGATTCCGGCTGGCAGCATGCCCGTCTTCGTAAAGGTATAGGGAGCCGTGCCGCCACTGGCGGTCAGGTTATGCGCGTAAGCCACGCCGATCGTGGCAGCCGGCAATGTGGACGGCGAGATGGTGATCCCCGGCCCCGGGTCGAGGGTGAGATCTTCAGGTCCGGCCGCAAGGGAATAAGTGCCGACAACCGGAATTGAAACCGACAGTGTGTAGTCGTCCGTTGTCCCGCTAGCCGAGTCAATTGTGAGATTGCCGAAGCTCGCCCCGGTGCCGGTAACGGTAGTAGCCGTTCCGGTCCCGGCCGCGATCGTCCCCGGTCCCGTTCCACCCAAGGCCAGAGTTATCGGTACGCCACCCTGGTTCAGGCCGTTTTCAGTTATGGAAACGACCACTTCCGGACTGATGCTCGGCGAGTTGGCGTTGCCTGTATACGGCGTGCCCGGGTTGACGAACTGCGCCGAAGTGTAGGCCGTCTGCACCGCACCCGCGTCGACACAGGGCGACGTCACCCCGGTGTAAGTGGTATTCGTGTTCGCGAAGCCGCGCTGATCGATGGTGACTCCCGCGGGAATATCAGCTGCCAGACCTGCGCAGATGGCAGAGCTTCCCGGCGGCGGGATCATGGTCGGGGTGGTCCCGCCGTAATTGCCGAGCGCGGCCAAAGCCGGTGTGGAAGCGGGATAGACGTTGCCGCCGCCGGATGTTGGGCAATAAGCGCTGGTGCACTCGCCTGTGTCCGCGAAGATGTCGTTTTTCGCAACCAGGGTGCCGTTGTCGAAATTGATTCCGTACGGCGTGTTGCCCGACAGGGTGGTGTTGTACACGCTCAGCGGCGCACCGTAAACACTGTGGATGGCGCCGGCATTATTCGCGGTATTGCCTGTGAAGGTGCTGTACTCAACCGTCAACAGGTCGGCCGTGTCGTTGTTAAAGATCGCGCTGCCCGCCGGAGACGTATTGTTGGCAAAGGTGCTGTCGAAAACGTTGACCGTGCCGGTTTGGCTGTAGATCGCGCCGCCCGCATTGGTCGCGGTATTGCCGGTGAAGGACATCCCGGTCACCGTGAGGTTGGTCTGGTTGTAGATCGCACCACCGGTCCCGTCCTCATTGGCGGGGGGATTGGAGTTGTTGTACCCGTTGGCAAACGTCATCCCGGAAAGATAGACATTGCCACCTTTTGCGCCGAGGAGTACGTAGCCATTTTGGCCTGTGACGGTGAGGGAATTTGCACCGGGCCCAATAACATTAGTGTCGTAGAAGATGCTCGGACCTTCCGTCGCCGTGGTTGGAATTCCGATGGTGATGGTGCTCAGACCGTTATTGAAGTCGATATCTCCGCCCAGGACTGCGTTGGCGGCCGCAATGGCATCGCGCAGCGTGCAGGCCGCGCCGGGGCAGTGCCCTGCATTACCGGGGATGGCGTCATCGGCGCCAGTGGTAACCGTGATGTAGTTCGATTGATCCGCGCCCGCATCCGCACAGGTGGCATTCGATACAAAACCGCGCTGATCGACATAGGTAGCGAGGCCGCCCGGCACAAGTGTGGCGTTCCCGGCGCAGATTGCAGCGCTGCCAGGCAAAGGCAGCATGGTTTGGGTGGGGCCGCCGTAGCTGCCAGGAGGAAGCAGGCCAAGACTGGCGGCGCTGGTGTTCGCGCTGGATCCGACCAGGTTGCCATTCGCATCGACGCCGCCTGTTGCCGGGCAGGTTGACCCGCTTTCGGCAAAGCACTCGGTCGATTCCACGAAGATGTTGTTTTCGAGCGTCAGAACCGTGCCTTTGTATGCGACGCCGCCGCCAGCCGTGGCGGCAACGTTTCCGGAAAATGTGCTGTCCTGAACTGTGACGCTGGCGCCGGTCGCTGCGCTGTACACGCCGCCACCGTAACCGCCAAGAGCCGTATTACCGACGAAGGTGCTGGTGGTGACGGTCAGCAGGTTGCCGTTGTTCTGGAAAACCGCGCCGCCAAAGGTGTTGGCCGTGTTTCCGTTAAAGGTGCAGTCACTCACCGTCAAAGTGCCGCCCGCGTCGTTGTAGATTGCGCCGCCCGCTCCGGCGGAGTCGTTGTTGAAGCTGCTGGTATTCACCGCCAGAGTTCCGCTGTTGTAAATGGCGCCGCCTGTACCGCCGCCTTCAGTGGTGTCGCTCTGGAAGACGACGCCGTTCACCGTGAGGTTCCCGTTGTTGTAGATCGCCCCGCCGAGGCCGCCCTCAGTGGCGGAATTTCCATTGGCGATGGTCAGGTTTTGAACGATCACCGTGCCGGAATTAACGGCTATCGCAGCGGTCGCATTCTGGCCGTCGATGGTGATGGCCGCGCCCGTCCCGTCGATGGTCATGTTCACCGCAATCGGCGGAAGCGAATACCCCAGCGGAAGATCGCCCGCGAGCCCGGTAAAGTTGACCGTGCTTCCCGCGTCCCCGTTGGCCGCCGTGATCGCATCGCGCAGAGAGCAGTTCCCGCCGTTGCCGTTGGCCGGGCAATTACCCGCGGTGCCATTCAGATTGCTGGTACTGCCGCTATAGTCGTCCGTGAGCACCGTGACGGTATATGTGTCCCCCGCCTGAGCGGCGGTGGCCGGCGCGAGCAACAGCGCGGGAACCATCCAGAGAGTGCCGACAACAAATAAATAAAAAAAGCGGACAGGCGACATACGAAGGGGAGTAACTGCTGGCGACATATTCACTGAACCTCACTGAAATCGGATCGTCCCATGCGACAGGGGCCACGCGCAGCCGTTCCGCAGCGGCTGCCTGCTGTCCAGGAGTTAACATCAACGAGACGGGTAATCAAACAGCCGGGCCAACCCATCAGAAACCAAAGAGAAACCTAAAGAATTCCACCCACCGCACCGAAACAGAGGAAACCCACACAGACTCTAATCCCGCAGACGAACCGGTAGGCGCGGAAATCTTCATTCGTGCAGTCAAAAGTAACCAGGCAAAAAACCCTGGTCAATGACTCTTTCGAGTAGTCCAACGTGGGAGTAACCCCAGTGAGAGATACTCTCGGACCAGAAGAACCTGGTTCGCGGCGAACAATGAATTTGTCTGGTGGTGGCGCTGGTCCCGAGGCAGGGTTTTGGGTGGGAGGGGAGGATATCTGATAGACAGAGGGCAGCCAGGAAGACTTGCCCCGTAGCCTGCTTTGAATGAAATCCGTAATGCTTTCATTCTGCCGTGTCGGGCGACACGAAAGTGCAGGCGAGTGCGGCGCTCTACCGCAGCGCGGGCGGTACGATGACGAATGCGAGCCAGTCCGGTCGCTGACCGCCGCCCGATGATACCAAAGTGGCCTAAAGCCGAGAGCAATTGGCACTATCGGAACAAGTAAATTGCAGCAAAGCAGGGCCCCGATGGCAGCGTGAGTCGCCTCGAAATTGAGAGCTGTCCGGCTTATGCCTGAGGTACGACCGTTCCTGTCAACCCGGTCGGTGGCGCAGGCTGATTCTGGGAACCCGGCTTGAACGCCGCCAGGCGACCGGTCCAAACCCCTTCCGCATCGCCGCCGCAGAGGTAGTTCCAGGTCACCGAGACCGGGCTGGCGCCGGTGCTGTAGTAATGGAACCAGCCGTTGTTCTGATCCACGCTTTCCGGGCCATTCACGCTGTTGCCGGTATAGACAGCAACGTCGAACAACCCACCCGCCGGCGCCGTGAGGCCGGTCGCGGTGCACCATGCATTTCCAATATTTCCGATGATCGCTTCGTTGGCCGCCGACGGCGTAAAGCAGTTATTGCAGCTTGTGAGGCTGGTAACGGCACTTTGCTGGTCACCCTCCAGGCCGCCTGAGTCCACATCGAAGGGCGATGTCGCGGCGCCGACAAAGTCATACATCATGAATGTGGAACCGGTCATGGTTCCATTTTGATTGATCGAGAGAGTCATCGAGTTTGAGCTGCTGGCATTTGCAGCGTAATAGATCTGGCTGGTGGCCTGCTGGCCCGAGCTGATCGCCTGGCCCGTGGCCGTCCAGTTATTCGCGGGGACGCTGCTGATCCCGGTTATGGCATTCCCCCCCGATATGAAGGAGAGCACGACCAGGTTGCCCGACGTCGGCATCTCTACCGGATAAGTACTGGGCGCGCTTGAAGTCTCCTGCTCGTGCAGCATGTGGACGATGCGGAATGCCTTCGTCGGCGCATTACCGGCGCTGGCAGCCTTCAGGGCGACGACGCAGGAGTCGAAAGGCTGAGACGTGGCGCTGCTGAATGTGGGATTGATCGCGGCGGTCGAGTTATAGACTCCCGCCTGAGTGGCGTCTCCATCGTCGATATCGGTTCCGTTCAGCTGCCAGGAGATATTCGACTGGGAGCCTGCTGCGATAGACGTTACGGAAGAGGTATTGGCGGTGGCCGCCCACTGCCACAGGAGGTCTCCGGAAGCAGTCGGCGTAATGCTTCCCGCGGCGATCGACTTGGAATTCGAACCCGCACTGCAGCTTTTGGCATCGAGGGCGGCGGTGGAAGCAACGTTGTAATACTCGCTGGCGGAAACCGCCAGGTTACCCTGGGTCGCGGCTGAGCTCTTTACGGAAAGCATTCTCGTCCCGGCCGTTACGTTGAGCGCGTAGTACACGGCAATAATGTTCCCCTGGCTATCGGTCGTACTTGCCCCGAGGGTCCACCCATTCGATTTGTCATCGGATATGGTCCAGGTCGGATTGCCCGAATTGTTCGAAATGAGCCCCAGGATAATGGCATTTCCCGCTTGTGTCGGTTCCGGCAACGGGCACTGATAGACGGGTGTATTGCTGATGGCGCCGCCAATGCCGCTTCCGGCGCCTCCTGAATTTGGGCAGCTGACGTGCTGAACCAGCGTTGGAGTCTGCGCCCCTGCGAGCGTGCACAGGGAAAAAATCGCAAATAGGAAAACAATGCGTCTCACGAGAAAAATCCTCCACACCCAAAACGTTCCGCCGGCCCCATTCAACGGTCAGTCTATCGGTCCCATTGTGACCGCCGCAAGGTTCCAGTAGTCACATTAGCGCAAGCAGAACCGAAAGTTTCACTTTAGTAACACTAAGGTTGTAGGAGCGCCGCAAAAAAATGTCAGCTCCCGGCAAACTCCCCCAGGCCCAATGGCTGGTTCGCGCTGATTTTTACTGCGGCAGACGATTCTGAGTCGACCAGTGCAGTTATTCTGGATGCGGTTCGCTCCCGCCCGGTTGTGTCAGCGGCGACCCGCTCGAACCGAGATCGCAACCACATTCAGCGACACACCGGTTTGTGGCAACCGCACCGCCCGCCTCAATCTATCCGGGTTCATGACCCCGCCTCGCAGCCGCGGGCTCGGCCACTCCGGAACCCACCAGCGCCGGATCCGATCAGAGTCCAAACATGTACAAAGACCGGCCGGCCGATACCGCAATCACCTGGCGCCCGTCAACGGTGAATGAGATGGGCGCGGCATAGGTGTCCGCGCCGAGGAATACCCTCCACATCTCGTGGCCGGTGCCCGAATCGATCGCAAAGGTGTAGCCTCCCGACGAGCCGAAAACGAGACCACCCCCCGTAGCCAGGAGACCGCTGTAGCCGTAGCCGAAGGATTTTTTCCAGGGCGGCAGGGGCAGTTCCCATTTCCTGTCCCCCGTCGCGGCATCGAGCGCCTTGATGACCGGATCAGGCTGTTCGCTGGCGCTGCCGGAACTGCCCGGATAGAGTCCCTGGTCACCGCGCGCGGGCTCAGCGTCCGCGGACTTCGTGAAAACGGAAGCCCCTTCCGTCGAAGGGACGAAAATCAGTCCCCGCTTTTGATCGAGCGCCGTGTTCTGCCAGTTGATGCCCCCGGCAACGCCTGGCCTGGTCAATTTGCCGGTGACCGATACCTCGGCATTGTCCGTAAGGATGGGTCGTCCTCGCGCATCGAGACCTTTCGCCCAGTTTTGCGCCACGAAAGGCACACCCACCAGAAACTCGCCGGTGGTTCGATCGAGCACATAGTAGAACCCATTCCGGTCCGCTGTGCAGAGCACTTTCCTTGTGACGCCCCGGATGGGCAGATCCGCCAGCACCGGAGTCTGCGCCGCGTCCCAATCGTGTTCGTCGTGAGGCGTGAACTGAAAATACCAGGCAAGCTTGCCGCTGCCGCGGTGCAGCGCGATTACGCTGTCGGTGAACAGGTTGTCGCCGCCCCGAATATCGCCCAGAAAATTAGGCGCCGGATTGCCGACGCCCCAGTAAACCAGGTCGAGAGATGGATCGAAACTCCCCGTAACCCAGGTGGGACCACCGCCCGTTTTCCAGGCATCGCTCTTCCAACTATCATGTCCGAATTCGCCCGGACCCGGTATCGTGTTGAACTTCCATCGCTGCTGACCCGTCTTTGTGTCGTAGGCCGCCAGAAAGCCGCGCACTCCATACTCGCCGCCTGCCACGCCCACCACGACCGAGTCGTTAGCGATCAGTGGCGCACCCGTCATCGTGAAACCTTCGGACGGGCTGCACACACCGGTATCCCAAATCACGCTTCCAGTAACCGCATTGATAGCGATCAGATGACCATCGAGACTACCGAAGTACAGCACGTTGCCCAGGATTGCCAGCCCCCGGTTCGACCGCGCACAGCATATCGGCAACTTATCGGGTATGGTGCGGCTGTAGCGCCACCTTACCGCCCCGGTCGCCGCATTCAGAGCAACGACGTTGGCCGGCGGCTCTGTCAGAAAAATCGTTCCGTCGATTACAAGAGGTGTGGCTTCGCTTCTTGATGTTTCGTTTGTGTCGTATTGGTGAACCCAACGGATACGAAGACCCGCAACGTTCTTTGGAGTAATTTCGGTGAGTGGAGTGTAACGATGTCCGTCGAGAGTGCCCGAGTATGTTAGCCACCGATCGGTTTTGTTCCCCGCCTCGACAAGATCCCCATTACTCACCTGGAGGTCTGCCGGGACCGCATCATCCGTCTGATGGCCGGAATCGGCAACCTGCAAAGTCCTCAGATAGCCGACCAGCTGCCAGCGGTCCTGAGCGGTCATGGTAACGCGAGGCATCGCGGTTCCGCCAATGCCTTCCCGTATCACTTTGTAAATCGCCAGGTCGCTGTCACCATGCTTCAGCCCCGGATGATTCAGAGGAGGGCCAAATCCGCCGCCTCCCGATTTGCCGTGGCAGGTCCCGCAACGTTGCCGGAATGTTCGCGCTCCGGCCTGATGGTCCGCATCGGTCACGAAAGGATTTACGAGCGCGCCATCCAGACTGAATCCTTCGTCGGTTACGCCCTCGAGGCCGAAACCGCCGTGAACGTGCGTCATGAACCAGATTTCCCGCCATGACAGGTCAGGCAGGCGACCCTCCGCTTTGCGCGCAAACAGCTTCGCGCGCCAGGTCATCATCTCCAGCGTCGCTCCGCGCGAGAGGGATTTGAATGCAAAAATTGCCGCTATCGCCCCGCCGACAGCAACTACCGCGACAGCACCCAGAAGGAGCTTGCGTGACTTCCTCAAGAGTGATTTCCTCCGCTCAGCAGGTGCCTCTGCCGCCTCCGAGTGGCCCTACGATGAAACAAGGTGTCTGTCCGCATTCCGTTGTGTCTGTCCTGTCATCAAAGCAGAAACGACGAGCCCCACCGCAATCAGCACCACCGATAACAGTGTAACGATGTCGCCCCAGCGCGCAGGCCTGCCGGCATCGAGCAGCAACCGGAAATCGTGCTTGCCCGGACCCACCGATACCTCGACCAGCCCCGCATCGGATGTGCTCAGCGACTCGTCCTGCGCCGCGTTCCCTGCGGGCACGATTCTCCAGAGCGGAAAATCCAGCTGCCCGATCTCCACCCGGGCATTTCCTTCGGATTGTACGGAAACCAGCAGCTCGCGCGGCCCTTCGCGGGTCACCTGCACGGTTCCCGTACTGCCGGTCAGTTCCGCACGCACACCCTCGACAGGGGGCGTCGGAGCCACCTGCCAGGTTTCAGGGGAAGTTCCCACGAGTTTCGCAAACGCGACAAGTTTGCTGTCGGGAACGTAGGTGTTGTACATCGGATCCACATCCCGCGATGCGTCATAGTGAGGAGTACTCGGGTGGCGGAACTTCTGATCGACTCGCCAGATCATGTTGCTGGCGACAATAACGACGAGCGCGGCCGACACCATCACCCGCAGCGACGGCTTGGCTCGGCTGCTCTCTCTGTTACGCAGGCCATCGTCGACGGCGGCGGCGAAGAGGCCGCCAACCGCGACAGTCAGAACCGCGCACAGCCTCCAGGGAAACTGGATGACATCGCCAAATACCGGCATCGTCTTCCACAGAATCGCGCTCCACGGCAGCGCCAACACGAATGCGAAGCAGCACACGGCCAGCAGGAAGCTCTCTCTGTCATCCGTTTTCTCTCGAGCAACGCGGCACCAGGCAAGCATTCCCAATCCCGCGGTGAACAGCATCGTGAACAGCATCCTTGCAACAAATCCGTTGTAGCTGTCGAATCCCGTTGTTTTCAGACCGCTCAGCTGGATCAGTTTCGGCCCCAGCCCAGGAACAAGCATCGCCACGCCCGCTGCCAGGGTTCCCAGTACCAGCCATCGCCCAATCGATCCCGCCTGGGCCCGCCATACATGGAATGCGGCGAAAAGGATGATGCACACAGCCACCATCGCTCCCGGAATAATAATGTGGTAATTGGAAAAGTCGCTGCGGGTGATGCTGACCAGGGATCGACCCAGCTCGGCAACGGGATGGTGTTTCGGCACGGCGCCGGCATCGAACAGCCGGTGATACGAGA
>Ga0181519_10002912_pt1 | contig 14249 bp, 10 predicted proteins | sample PEATcosm2014_Bin_26_FD_121102 | JGI IMG/M metagenome (GOLD analysis project Ga0181519, IMG submission 121102) | Peatland microbial communities from MTU Mesocosm Facility, Houghton, MI, USA - PEATcosm2014_Bin02_10_metaG | ecosystem: Environmental > Terrestrial > Soil > Wetlands > Peat | place...
CCGTGACCGTGTATCCGCTGCCCAGGGAGACGCCGCCGCTGGACCAGCCGATCAAGGCCACCGCCAGGCCGCAGAATCCCGCGAACAGCACGGGGTGCGCTCGCCGCCATGTCCAGAGGCGGGAGCCTGCGGCGCGCTGCGGCCACAGCAGCAGGCGGCTGAAGGCCCCGCCGGCGAGGCCGCAGACGACGCCGCCGGCCAGGACCGCCGGCACGATGCTGGCGCCGATGTCGCCGACGTTGAGCTGGCCGAAATACCGGTAGTTGCCGGCCAGGGCCATGGAGGTGAGGCCGGCGACGATGATCGTGCTCAGCAGCACCCCGCTCGCCCGCGGCTCGAAACGCCGCCCGAGTTCCTCGATGGCGAAAGTGATGCCGGCCAGTGGCGTATTGAAGGCCGCGGCGATGCCCGCTGCGCCGCCCGCCAGGACCAGATCGGCGGCGCGAATGCCGCGGGCATTGGGCAGGAAGCGGTGGCAAAAATGCATGATCGAGGCCGCAATCTGCACGGACGGCCCCTCGCGTCCCGCGGAGAACCCCCCCAGCAGCGCGAACGAGCCGAGTACCGTCTTGCCCAGGGCGATCGGCAGGGACAGCAAGCCCTGGGCCTGCCCGTGGCGCTCGAGCGTGCGCATCGCCGCGATGGTTTGCGGAATGCCGCTGCCCTGGGCGCCGGGAACGAAACGGCGCGTGGCCCAAACGGCGGCCATGCCGATGGCCGGCGTCACCACGGCCGCCAGCCAAAGGCGCTCGTGGACGATGGCATTGAAACCCTGCAGGGCAAGGTCGGCGAGGCGGGCAAAGGCCACGGCCGCAAAACCGGCAAGCGCCGCCGCCATCCCCGTGATGATCCGTGCACGCCAGCGCGACGACAGCCGCATGGCACCGGCCAGGCGCCCGCCGAGGCCCCGCGACACGGCCGTCGGCGGCAATCGAATAGACTCACGGCGCACGATGTTCCCCGGCCACCGCGCGCAGAATGCTCCCACCTGCGGCCCGTTCCCTTTCGTGCCCCGCGACATGACGAAACCCGCCTCCAAGACCGCCCGCAAGACAGCCCGCCCCGCGCGGGCCACGCCAGCCGGCAAGGGCGGCAGCGCGCCCGCCGGCGCGAATGCGGCCCATCGCGAGGCCTCGCTGGCGGTGCTCGAGCAGTTCCGGGTGATCTTCCGCTCGACCAAGATGCATTTCCAATGGGTCAAGGAAAAGACGGGCGTGAGCGGCGCCCAGCTCTGGGTGCTCGCCGAGCTGCACCAGCGCCCGGGGCTGCGCGTCACGGAACTGGCCCAGGCGCTGGCCATACACCAGTCGACCGCGAGCAACCTGATCGACAAGCTGGTGGCACTGGACCTCGTGCGGCGCCAGCGATCGGCCGAGGATCAGCGCGTGGTGCATGTCTGGCTCACCGCCGGCGGCAAGGCCGTCGTCGATCGCGCGCCGCGACCGCTCGAAGGCGTCCTGCCCGATGCCCTGCGCTCGCTGGGCGCCTCCGAACTGCGGGAACTGCGCGGGCAACTCGAGCGACTCGCCGGGCGCATGAAGGTGCGCGACCGCGCCGCCCGGCGGATTCCGCTCGGCGAGATGTAGGCAGCGCCGGACGCAGGCCACCCGTCCCGGGCGCGGCCGGTCATCGCCAGGTTTCTACGTAGTCCACGCGGCGGTTCTCGGACCAGCATTTTTCCTGGTGACAGCTGGCGCGCGGCTTCTCCTTGCCGAAGCTGGTCGTCTCGATGCGCGCGGCGGCCACCCCCAGCAGCTCCAGGCGGGACTTGACGGCATCGGCGCGGCGCTGGCCCAAGGCCAGGTTGTATTCGCGGCCACCGCGCTCGTCGCAATTGCCCTGCAGCAGTATGTGGTCACGGGCGAAGGTCTTGGCCAGTTGCGCATGCTCCTCGATGGCGGGTTCCTGGTCGTGCGCCACGCTGGCGTTGTCGAACGCGAAGAAGGTGCTCTTGCCCGCGACGGCCGCGCGTTCGCGCTCGAACACCAGTTCGGGCGATTCCTGCGGGGCAACGGGGGCGGGCTTGGCGGCGGGGGGCGGTGGTGCGGCGGCAACCACCGGTGCGGGGGCGGGGGCCGGCGCAGCGGGCGGGGCGGGCGGCGGCGTGGTGGAGCAGGCGGCGATGGCCAGGGGGAAAACCAGGAGGCAAAGTGTGCGTTTCATGGGTGCGGAGGGATGCCGTATGGGTGGGGGTGGAAGGCGATCTGCAGGTCATTTACATGGCTGCAAAATATATTTTAGCAAATATATATCCCCGCTGCCGCCCACGTGCCCGGATGCCCGGGTCTAGACCGGCACGGCTTCGTCGCTGCGGACCAGTACGGCCCGCAGGTACTGTCCGGTGAAGCTTGCGGGCACGGCGGCGATCTGCTCGGGGGTGCCCTCGGCGACGATGCTCCCGCCCCCGCGCCCGCCTTCGGGTCCGAGGTCGACGACCCAGTCGGCCGTCTTGATGACATCGAGGTTGTGCTCGATCACCACGACCGTATTGCCCGCGTCGCGCAGGCGGTGCAGGACCGCCAGCAGCATGTCGATGTCGTGGAAGTGCAGGCCGGTGGTCGGCTCGTCGAGCACGTACAGCGTGCGCCCGGTGTCGCGCTTGGACAGTTCGTGCGCCAGCTTGATGCGCTGGGCCTCGCCACCGGACAGCGTCGTCGCGCTCTGCCCCAGGCGGATGTAGCCCAGGCCCACGTCGGTGAGGGTGCGCAGCTTGCGCTCGAGCACCGGAACGGCGTCGAACACGCCGTGGGCCTGCTCGACGCTCAGGTCGAGCACCTCCGAGATGTTGCGGCCGCGGTACAGCACCTCGAGGGTCTCGCGGTTGTAGCGACTGCCGCCGCAGGTTTCGCAGGCCACGTAGATGTCGGGCAGGAAATGCATCTCCACCTTGATCATCCCCTCGCCCTGGCAGGTCTCGCAGCGCCCGCCGGCCACGTTGAAGGAGAAGCGCCCGACGCCATAGCCGCGTTCGCGCGCGGTCACCGAGCCGGCAAAGAGCTCGCGGATGGGCGCGAAGAGGCCCGTGTAGGTGGCCGGGTTGCTGCGCGGCGTGCGGCCGATCGGCGCCTGGTCGATGTTGACGATCTTGTCGAAATGCTCCAGTCCCTCGATGGCGGCGTACGGCGCGGGCTCGGCGCGCGCACCATTGAGGTGGCGGGCCAGGGCCGCCGCCAGGGTATCGTTGACCAGGGTGGACTTGCCCGAGCCCGATACGCCGGTGATGCACACGAGGCGCCCGACGGGAACCTCGAGGTCGACATTGCGCAGATTGTTGCCGCTGGCCCCGCGCACGCGCAGCCAGTCCAGGCCCGGGCGCCTGCGGGCCGATGGCACGGCGATCCGTCGGCGTCCCGACAGGTAGTCGCCGGTGAGCGATGCCGGGTCGGCGATCACCTCGGCCGGGGTTCCCTGGGCGACGACCCGGCCGCCGTGCTCGCCCGCGCCCGGCCCCATGTCGACGACGTGATCGGCGGTGCGGATCATCTCCTCGTCGTGCTCGACCACGAGCACCGTATTGCCCAGGTCGCGCAGGCGCTTGAGGGTCTCGATCAGGCGCTGGTTGTCGCGCTGGTGCAGGCCGATGGAGGGCTCGTCGAGCACGTACAGGACGCCGGTGAGGCCCGAGCCGATCTGCGAGGCCAGGCGGATGCGCTGGGCCTCGCCCCCGGACAGCGTGTCGGTGGCCCGATCGAGCGACAGGTAGCCCAGGCCGACGTCGTTGAGGAACCGCAGTCGCCCGTCGATCTCGGCGATGATGGGCTGGCCGATCTCGCGGCGCACCCCCTCGAGCGCGAGCGATTCCATGGTCTGGCGGGCCTGGGCCAGCGGCTGGGCCTCGATCTCGTAGATGGCCTTGCGCTGGCTGCCCTCGCCCAGGAAAACGAAACGCGCCTCGCGGCGCAGGCGCGTGCCCATGCAATCGGGACAGGTCCGCAGCGCGCGCAAGGGGGCCAAGGCCTCGCGGATGGCGGGCGAATCGGTCTCGCGCCAGCGCCGCTCCAGGGTCGGCAGCACGCCGGGGAACGGAGCCGCGGGCGCGGCCGCGGCCCCGCGGCGCCCGCGCGCCGGGGCAGCGGCCGGCCCGCCCGGCGGATCGCCGTGCAGGACGCGGGCGCGAAAATCCTCCGGCAGGTCCTGCCAGGCAAGGGCGATGTCCACGCCCGCGCGTTCGGCCAGGGCCAGGAGCCGCGCGTGGCTCTGCTTGTTGCGCGCGTCCCAGCCCGCGATCGCGCCGCCGCCCAGGGACAGCTCGGGATGCGCGAGCACGCGTGCGGGGTCGAAGAATTCCACCTTGCCCAGGCCGGAACAGGTCGGGCAGGCGCCATAGGGGTTGTTGAAGGAAAACAGGCGCGGCTCGAGAACCGGCGCGGCATAGCCGCACACCGGGCACGATTGGCGGCTGGAAAAGGCGGTCTCCTCGCCGTTGTCGCTGTCGAGCAGGTGGGCCTTGCCATCGGCGATGCGCAGCGCGGTTTCGAAGGATTCGGCAAGGCGGGTGCGCGACTGCGGCTTGACCCGCAGGCGGTCGACGACGACGTCGATGCTATGGCTTTCACTGCGCGCCAGTTCGGGCAGGCTGTCGGCATCGACCACCGCGCCATCGACGCGGAAGCGCACGAAGCCGCGGGCCCGCAGATCGTTGAAGAGTTCGGCGAACTGGCCCTTGCGCCCCTGGACGACCGGCGCCAGGACCATGAGCGCAGCTCCTTCGGGACGCGCCAGGGCAGCGTCGACCATCTGGGCAACGCTGTGCGCCCCCAGGGGTTGGTCCGGGTGATCGGGGCAGTGGGCCTGGCCCGCGCGCGCGTACAGCAGGCGCAGGTAGTCGTGGATCTCGGTCACCGTCCCGACCGTGGAGCGCGGGTTGGCGCCGGCATTGCGCTGCTGGATCGCGATGGCGGGGGAAAGCCCCTCGATGTGGTCGACGTCGGGCTTGTCCATGATCTGGAGGAACTGCCGCGCGTACGACGACAGCGATTCGACATAGCGGCGCTGCCCTTCGGCATACAGCGTGTCGAACGCCAGGGAGCTCTTGCCCGAGCCCGACAGGCCGGTGACCACGACTAGCCGGTTGCGCGGCAGGTCGACATCGATGTTGCGAAGATTGTGCGTGCGCGCGCCGCGGACGCGGATCCGGTCTAAGGCCACCGCGATCCCGCACGGGCCGCAGGGCCGCCGTCCGGCGACGGGCGCACGAGGCAGCGCAAGCCGCTCACTCCTCCAGGCCGGACCCGGCCGTGCCAGCCGACAGCGTGCTCGCGGTCGTGCTGCTGGCCGGCTCGAAGCGCTCGACGCGCCGCGCGCCGCGCCCGAGTTCCACGCCCAGCTGCTTGAGCTTGCGGTACAGGTGGGTGCGCTCCAGCCCCGCGCGATCGGCCACGCGGGTCATGCTGTAGCTTTCCTTGGACAGCTGGTACTCGAAGTAGACGCGTTCGAACTGGTCGCGGGCTTCGCGCAGCGGCTGGTCCAGGTTGATGGCCAGCGCCTGCACGGTCTGGGCGGTGGGCGCACCGGCCTCGCGGCCCGCGGCTTCGCCGGGAGCGGGACGTGCCCGCTGCAGGGGGACGTCTTCCGGGCCGGTCGGCGGCGGGGCAGGGGGCCGGGCGCCGCGCGCCCGCTGGCCGTGCTCGACGCCGTCGCGCACGGCGGCCAGGAGGCGCGCCAGGGCGATGGGTTTCTCCAGGAAATCGAGGGCGCCCAGCCGGGTCGCCTCGCCGGCCGTCTCGAGGGTTGCGTGGCCGGACATCATGATGACCGGTGCGCTCAATTGGCCGCTGGCAACCCACTCCTTGAGCAGCGTCACCCCATCAGTATCGGGCATCCAGATGTCGAGAAGGATGAGATCGGGGGCGGTCTCGCGGCGCAGGATGCGCGCGCTGGCGGCGCTTTCGGCCGTGGTGACGACATGGCCCTCGTCGGACAGGATCTCCGAGAGCAGCTCCCGAATGCCTATCTCGTCGTCGACAACCAGTATGTTTGCCATGGTGACTTCGTGTGATTCAAACGGCGGCGCCGGCTGGCGACGGGGATACGGCCAGACGATGCAGGACTATGGTAACCGTTGCGCCCGAGGCCCCCTCGCGGTTGACGATTTCGATGCGGCCATCGTGTTCGTCAATGATCTTCTTGACCAGTGCCAGCCCCAGGCCCGTCCCGCGGGGCTTGGTGGTGATGTAGGGCTCGAACGCGCGCCTTAGTATATTCGCCGGAAAACCCGGGCCATTGTCCTCGACCGACAGGCGCACGGCGCGCGCCGCCGCCGCCCCGCCGCGGCCAGGGTGGTCGATGGCGACGAGCTCGGTGCGCACCGTCACCAGGCCGGCGCGCGGCGGCCGGCCGCCGGAGCGCGGCGCCGCGGCAATGGATTCCATCGCATTGCCCACGAGGTTATGGATGACCTGGCGGATCTGGCCGGCGTCGGCTTCGAGCAGAGGCAGGCCCGCCGCGAGGCGCAGCTCCACCCGCGTCGGCGCCTCCTCGGCGGATGCCGGCGCTGCGGCGCCCGCCGGATCGGCCGCATCCGGGGCTGCGGCCGATCCGGGCTCGGCGCCGTACAGGGCGCCGATCTCCTCCACCAGAGCGTTGAGGTCGAGCGGCGCCAGGCGCGCCGCCGGCAGGCGCGCGTAATCGCGGAACTCGTCGACCATGCGCTTCATCGCCGCGACCTGGTTGACGATGGTGCCGATGCCGCGCTCGAGCACCTCGAGCTGGGCCGGATTCATGGCCGGCCCGAGCTTCATGCGCAGCCGCTCGGCTGCCAGCTGGATGGGCGTCAGCGGATTCTTGATCTCGTGGGCCAGCCGGCGTGCCACCTCGCCCCAGGCGACCGCGCGCTGCGCCGAAATGACCTGGGTGATGTCGTCGAATACCACAACGTAGCCCAGGCCGTCTTCCAGGGGCAGGCGCGATCCGCGCACCAGGAGCGCGAGCGGCTCGGCGCCCGCAGTCGCCCCGGCCCGGGTGAGCTGCATCTGCTGCTGCCACGAGTCCTTGGGCGCCGCCACCAATGCCTGGTCGCGGAACGCGGTGGACAGCTGCTGCGCGAGCTGCGGCGCCTCGGCCTGCAGCTCGTGCCCGGCGCGCGTGGCCAGGGGCACGCCCAGGATGCGGCCGGCCCCGTAGTTGGCGGTGACGATGGCGAAGTCCTGGTCGAGCACGATGACCCCGGCCGAAAGATTGGCGAGGAGGCGCTCGAGATACGCGCGCGCCGTCTCGAGCTGGCGGGAGCGCGTTTCCACCGCATCGCGCGCCTCGGCAAGCTGGCGCGTCATGGCGTTGAAGGACTGCGGCAGCAGGTTGAGTTCATCGTTGCCGCGGAATTCGCGCACCGGCCGGAAGTCGCCCTCGGCCACCGCCTTGGTGCCGGCGGCCAGTTCCACGAGCGGCGCCGTCATCGAGCCGGCCAGCATCACGCCCGAGGCGATCGCCGCGAAAACCGCCAGCAGCAGGGTGAGGGTGAGCGTGAGGCGGTAGATGCTGCGCAGGCCGGAACGGGCCAGCGACAGCTGCTGGTATTCGCCGTAACCCGTCTGGAGCGCCTGCGCATTGGCCGCCACCGCGGGCGCCACCGACTGCGTCAGCTGCAGGAAGCGCGGTTCCTCGATGCGGATGCGCGCGGACCCGGGCGGACGCAAGGACGGGCCCGCCCGCGGCAGGCCCTCGGCGAGGGACATCGAGCCGAAGCTGCGCGCATTGGAACTGAAGGGTATGGGCACGATGGCCCGGGTACGCAGGCCATGGCCCGGCTCGACGGCCAGTTCGTCGCCCTCGATGAGCGCATAGCCGCCCACCGAGAGCGTGGTGCGCAGGATGGTGGGCGTGGGCAGGACCGGGGCAAGGTCGAAACCCGGCGCGCTGCTCGACCAGACGAGGTTGCCGCTGGCGCTCACGATGACGGCCTGCTCCACGCCCACGCGCTCGCGCAGGCGTTCGAGGATGCGCGGGTGCTCGAGCGAGGGCGCGTCGGCCAGTTCCTGGGCCATGGCACGCGCCTTGAGCTTGAGATCGTCGCGCTGGCTCTCCAGCACGGCGCGCCCCAGAGCCAGGCCCGATTCGAGCGCCCCCTCGACCTCGACATCGAACCACGATTCGATGGACCGCAGCAGGAACTGCGAGGAAACGACATAGACGAGCACGCCCGGCAGAACGCCCATGAGGGCGAAGGCGATGGCAAAGCGGGCCATGAGGCGCGCGCCGAAGCGCCGCGCCCGGACGCGGCGCGCGAGGCGCAGCGCCAAGGCGGCGACAAGCACGAAAAGGACCAGGGCGATGGCGCCGTTGGCCGCCAGCAGGATGGGGTAATTGCGCTCGAAGGAGCGCGAGTTGCCGCTGGCCGAGGTGAGCACGAACAGCAGCACGCCGGCCAGGGCCAGGGCGCCGATGAGTCCGTAACGGATCAGGCGCGAGGTGAACTGCGAGGTGCGCCGCGAACTCATGAGCACCGCGCGACCCTAATTGCCTGCCGCGTCGCCGGCATTGAACGGCAGATCGGCCCAATCCGAGACGAGGGTCCAGTCGCGATCGGTCAGGGCGCTGACCTGGAAGGGCTTGGGCAGCATCGAGGTATCCAGGCGCAGGCGGATCCGCGCGTGCGTGTTGCCGCCCTCGACCTGGGTGGTGTCGGCGATCCGCCACTGCGAGACGCGCCGCATGGTGGCCATGGCCTGGTCGAGCGACTCGAAGGGCTGGGCCAGGCCGCCGCGCGCCAGGCGGTATTCCCGCGTGAGCGGGCTGAAGCTGAGGCGGTACTCGATCGTATCGTCGAGCACGCGCTTGTCGAACCACCACCAGCGACTGCGCGTGACCTCGACATCGACCGCGAAATAGAGCGCGATGCCGTGGTCGACGGCATCGCGCAGCGACGCCGGCAGTTTGAGCTCGAACTGCGCGTCGACGAAGGCGCCCGGATCCATGCCGTGGCGCACCTCGATGCTGGCATGGGAAACGGCGATGCGATCGTCCGCCGCGGCGGCCGATCCGGCCAGCAGGGCCAGCATGAGCATCAGGCACGCACGCGGAAAGCAGCGGCCGGGACGTACGGTTGCGCGCATTTTCGTTCTAGTTCTTTTCCAGCAGCGCGTAGAAAAAGCCGTCGTGGAGCACGGGATTGGCCGAGTCCTCCGGCTGCGCAGCCGCCACCGCCGTGGCCAGGGTGGTGCATGGCAACAATTGCAGGCCCGCGGGATCGTCCCCGGGCAGCCGGATCCGACGCGCCCCCGGCTGGCGGCGCAGGAAGGCCGAAACCTGCCGTCGGCCCTCTTCCGCAAATACGGAACACACCACGTAGAGCAATCTACCAGCCGGCGCCAGCAGGGGCCACAAGGTCTGCAGCATTTTGGCCTGTTGCGTTGCCAATTTCGCAACATCGGACTCGCGGCGCAACAAAACCACATCGGGGTGGCGGCGCACGACGCCCGATGCCGTGCACGGCGCGTCGAGGAGGATCCGCTCGTAGGGTTTCCCGTCCCAGTACGTGGACGGGACCATCACGTCGGCGGCCACGACACGCGCCTGGCCGGCGGTGAAGCCGAGCCGCTGCAGGTTCGCAAGGATGCGCTGCGCGCGCCGCGGCTCGATTTCGACGGCGTCGACATGACAGTCGACGAGTTCGAGCAGCTGCGCGGTCTTGCCGCCGGGAGCGGCGCAGGCATCGAGGACGCGCATGCCGGGCGCCACGCCGAGCAGGGGGCCGGCCAGCTGCGCCCCGGCATCCTGGACGGAAACCACGCCGTCGGCAAATCCCGGTATGCGCTCGACCGGCGTTGCCTGGTGCAGCCAGATGGCCCATGTTCCGACCTGGCTGGCAGCCAGCCCCTGTTCGTGAAGGCGCAGCAGCACCTGGGCGACCGTGGCGCGCCGGCAATTGACGCGCAGGATCAGCGGCGGCTCTTCGAGCTGGGCGCGCAGCAGCGGATGCGCGCGCGCGCCGTACTCGGCATCGACACGGCGCAGCCACCAGGCCGGCACGTTGAACCGCCGCGCCGGCTCGCCGGCGGCCTCGGTCTCCAGCGCCGCGCGCCGGCGCAGGAATTCGCGCAGAACGGCATTGACGAAACCCGCGGCGCTGGCGGTCTGCGGCAGGGCGCGCGCCGCGCGCACCGCCTGGTCCACCAGGGTGAACTCGGTGTAGGAGCCAGCCATCAGCTGCGCGAGCGCCACCGAGACCAGGGCAGCGACTGCCGGTGCAGGCGGACGGGACGCAAGGCGGCCCAGCACGAAATCGATCATTGCCGCGCGCCGCACCGCAGCGGCCGCAAGGTCGCGTGCCGCCCCGGCGAGGCGTGCCGCCTCGCCCGTGCGCGGCGCCCCGGATTCGCCCGCGCCCGCCGCGGGGCGCGCGGCCGACAGCAGGGCCTCGTCGAGCGCCCGGTCCAGGGACTGACCGGCGCGGACGGCGGCCCAGGCCGCGGCGGCCACCAGCAATGCGTCGCCCAGCGCGGGCGCCGCGGCAGCCCCCCCGGCGCCGGCAGCGCCGGCCGAAGGATCGCCCGGCGGGCGGCCCGCGCTCATGCGCGGGCCGCCGTCTCCGGCGGCGCCGACCAGCGCTGGCCCGGCGCCAGTGGCATCCCGGCGAGGAAGTCGCGCACCGCGAGGCGCCGCCCCCCGGCGCGCTGGAGCTCGACCAGGCAGAGCGCGCCGGCGCCGCAGGCGACCACGATCCCCTCGGCTCCGGCGGACAGGACGGTTCCAGGCGCCGCTCCCGGCCCGCCCGCCGGTGCGGCCAGGGCACGGCAGCGCCAGATTTTGATGGTATGCCCCGCAAGCGCGCCGCAGGCGCCGGGAAAGGGATCGAAGGCGCGCACCCGCGCGGCGATCCGCTCCGCGGGCAGATCCCAGTCGATCCAGGCCTCGCCCTTGCCGACCTTGTGCGCATAGACGATGCCCTCGGCCGCCTGCGCGCGGGCCTGCAGCCGCCCCTCGCGCAGCCCCTGGAGCGCGGTCACCACCAGGCGCCCGCCCAGGGCCGCCAGCGCTTCGGTCAGCGTGCCCGCCGTCGCGTCCGCATCGATGTCGAGCGATTCGGCCAGCAGCACCGGTCCGGTGTCGAGGCCCGCGTCCATCTGCATGATGCTGATGCCGGTGCGGGCGTCGCCCGCTTCGATGGCGCGCACGACCGGGGCGGCGCCGCGCCAGCGGGGAAGCAAGGAGGCGTGGATGTTCACGGCAGTGACGCGTTCCGGCGAATCGGCCAGGGGCAGGCCGCGCGGGATCTGCAGGACCGCCTCGGGCAGGAGCAGGCCGTAGGCGGCGACGACGAGCACGTCGGCGCGGGCCGCGCGCAACTGTTCCAGGGCCGCGATCGTGGGGGCGCCGCCACGCTCCGGCCGCAAGGACGGCGGCGTCAGCAGCGGCAGGCCGCGCTCCAGGGCCAGGCGTGCGACGGCGCCGGGCTGGCGATGCATGCCGCGGCCGGCGGGGCGATCCGGCTGCGACAGGACAAGGCACACGTCGAACCCGGCGGACAGCAGCGCCGCGAGACCCGTTGCGGCAAACGCCGGCGTTCCCGCAAAGGCAATGCGCATGGCGACGGGGCGGGCGGCTCAGCGCCGCACGCGACGCTTCCGCAGCTTGGCCTGCACCCGGGCCTGCTTGAGCAGGGACAGGTGCTGGACGAACACCTTGCCGTTGAGGTGATCGATCTCGTGCTGGATGCAGACGGCCAGGGTCTCGGTGCAATCCTCGACGAATTCCGTGCCGTCGATGCGTTGGGCGCGCACGCGCACCCGCGCCGGGCGGCGGACCTGGTCGTAGATGCCGGGGACCGAGAGACAACCTTCCTCGCACGACACGATCTCGTCGGCCATCCACTCGATGACCGGGTTGACGAAGACGCGCAGGGCGTTCTTCTCCTCGGAAAGATCCATGACCACCACGCGCTGGTGCACATCGACCTGGGTTGCGGCCAGCCCGACGCCTGGCGCCGCATACATGGTCTCGCCCATGTCGCGCACGAGCCGGGCCAGGCCTTCGTCGAAGGCGGTCACGGGCTGCGCGATCCGATTCAGGCGCGGATCCGGGTATTCAAGTATCGTCAGAAGCGCCATACTCTCAACGGTGATCGGCGGAATTAGCGGTGAATAACCCGATACGCGGAGGCAACCGTTCACAAAGATCCGTTGCGACCGGACCGCATTCGGTGGAAAATTTCGGCTCCGGTACCGCGCCCCAGTGCCCGCACGCACGAGGCGCCCTTGGCGCGGAACCCTTCGATGAAAGCCCTGCCCAACATGACGATTGCCAGCGCACGTTCCCGCGTCTCCCTCGACTCTGCGCCTGCTGCCCCATCACGCGGCAACCGCCCGCATCCGGATTGCGGCGGCGCGATAATCCAGCGAGAGTCTAGCGTCACGGCCGGCACCGGTGCGCCGCGCGCGCGCGGCCGCCATCGCCCGCGCCAGCGGCATGGCGCCCTTACCGCCATCGCGCTAATGGCTTTGGCCGGATGGGCCGGTGGCGCAACGGGCACCGACAAATTCCCCATCACGCCCGATCAGCGCGAGGTCGCGGAAAAGGTGGCCGCCAACGGCGTCGCCCTGTCCGACCTCGCACCCAACGCGCCGTCGAGCTATACGATCAAGCGCGGCGACACCCTGTGGTCGATCGCGACCCTGTTCCTCAAATCGCCCTGGCGCTGGCCGGAGCTCTGGGGAATGAACCGCACCCAGATCCGCAACCCCCACCTCATCTATCCGGGACAGACACTGCTGCTCGTCAAGACCGCGGACGGTCGCGCGCAGCTCGTGCTGGCCGGAACCAATGTCCCCGCGGCGGCGGCGCCACCGGCCCCGCCACCTTCCCCGCCCGAACCGCCGCCGGTCCCCACGGAAAAGCTCAGCCCCCGGGCGCGCGAATTCGACAGCGGCGCCGTGAAGGCGATCCCGAGCATTCCCAACAACCAGATCGAGCCCTTCCTCTCCCGGCCCAATATCGTGGCGTCCGGCGAGCTCGACAAGTACCCGCGGATCGTTTCGACGCAACAGGATCGCGTCTACCTGGGATCGGGCGACACGGCCTATGCGCGCGGCGTCGATCCATCGGCGCACGAGGGCACGCAGAGTTTTCACGTGTTCCGGCCGGCCGCGCCCATATTCGATCCGGATGATTACGATCACAAGTCGCCCATCGCCTTCGAAGCCAAGTACCTGGGCACCGCCCGCCTGGTCAAGGGCGGCCCCGTTTCCTCGCTGCTCGTAACCGAGAGCAAGCAGGAGATCGGCGTGGGCGACCGCCTGATCCCCATCGAGCACCAGGAGCTCATCAATTACGTTCCCCGCCGGCCCGACAAGGACATCACCGGGCGCATCGTCGCGGTGTACGGTGGCGTCATGGCCGTGGGCGCCGGCGACATCGTCACCATCAACCGAGGCCGCAAGGACGGACTCGAGATCGGCAATGTCCTGGCCGTGCTGCGCAATGGCGACACCATCGTCGACCGGACGGCGCCGCACAAGGAGAAGGTGAAGCTCCCCGATGAAAATGTCGGGCATCTGTTCGTATTCCGCGTATTCGACAATGTCTCCTACGCGCTGCTCGTAGCCGCCTCCGGGCCCATCGCCGTGGGCGACCGCTTCGACCAACCCGATGCGGACCCCACGCCGGTATCCGCGGCAAGCGAGGTTACGCCGGTTGCCTCGCCGTAGCAGGGGCTCCGCCATGGCCCGCGTCAGGCATGGCGCGGTCGCTACGGCGGCGCGAGGCGGTGCTTCGCGAAAACCCGCCTGCGCCCCCGAACCCCACCACCCTTTCACTCCCGACCCCCCGTTCACTCCCGAAGCCCACCATCGGTGTTGACGGGGGGCGCAATTGCGAAGAAGTTCCTGGATTACCGGCCGGTTTGGTCCGGGCAGGGAGTCTTCCATGAACAGTTGCTTCGACTTGCGACAAGGCTGGCTTCGAATACCGGGCGGTTGCTTTTTCCATTCGCATGGAAATTGAGGAGCGGTATGCCTGGCTGCGGCTGGCGCTGGCGCCGGGCGTGGGGGCGGCGTGCCTGCGGGGGGTATTGGGCGCATTTGGAGTGCCCACCGCGCTTTTCGATGGCCGCTGCGCGAGGCCCGCGGCGCGGGCGGGCGTCGCCGCTGCCTGCGGCGAGGCATGCGCGGCTGCGCTGCTCGACGCGCCCGATACGGCAACGGCGCTGGCGCTTGCCCGTGCCGAAAACTGGCTCGAGGGCGGCGCGGGGCGCTCGCTCGTTTGCATGGCCGACGCCGACTACCCGCCCCGGCTCCTCGACCTTGCCGACGCCCCCA
>Ga0181519_10002913_pt1 | contig 14248 bp, 12 predicted proteins | sample PEATcosm2014_Bin_26_FD_121102 | JGI IMG/M metagenome (GOLD analysis project Ga0181519, IMG submission 121102) | Peatland microbial communities from MTU Mesocosm Facility, Houghton, MI, USA - PEATcosm2014_Bin02_10_metaG | ecosystem: Environmental > Terrestrial > Soil > Wetlands > Peat | place...
CCCGGCACTCATGATGGTCCGGCACATCGCGTCCCAGACATCCATGAACGAGAGCGGCCCGGACGCGTCGGCGTTCACGCCGAGCACCGGAGCGCCATGCGGGCGTATGGTCGAGAAATCGTAGCCGATGCCGCCGCCCTTCTGCATCGTGAGCGCCGCTTCACGCAACTGCATGAAGATCCCGCTCATGTCGTCGGGGATCGTCCCCATGACGAAGCAGTTGAACAGGGTTACGGACCGGCCGGTCCCCGCCCCGGCCAGGATTCTGCCCGCGGGCAGGAACTGAAAATCCTTAAGCGCGCTGTAAAACCGGTCAGCCCATTGAGCGGGCTCGCTTTCCGCCGCGGCCAGCGTGTCGGCGATCCGGCGCCAAGTATCCTCGACGGTCTTATCCACAGCCTGCCCTTCCGGCGACTTGAAGCGGTACTTCATGTCCCAGATCTGTTGGGAGATCGCGGCTATGCTGACCATGGTGAATACTCCGGGATGCCGGAACCGCGCCGCTCGCGGGACCGGGGACGAGCCGTTAAGGCCGCGTCATTGCTCATCTTCATCAAATTTGGCGAGTCGGCTTCGCAACTCGTTAACCATTTCGGCGATGTGGTCTGCCGAAATGTCGAGCATAGCGATGTTCATCATTCGTTTCAATAGCGCCGATGCCGGCCGAGATTCGGGCAAACCGGCCGGCGCCATGGCGGGGCGCCGGAAATGTCACTGCGCGGCGGCGTTATCCACAGCCTTACCCACAGGCTCGGCGGGCGCTCCGACCGTCGCCAAAAGGCGCGACGTGGCCAGTTCGACGCGGTATTCCAGTTCGGCCAAAGCGCGCCGCCGGTGCAATCCCGGAGCGATCGGCGGGAGGATCTCGATGGTGATCCGGCCCGGCCGCTTGAGGAAGGCCGCGCGCCCCCAGAACGGGCCGGAATTGAGCGCCACCGGCACCAGCGGCACGCCCAGCTGGGCATAGAGCGCGGCGACGCCGGGCTGGTAGGGCAGCTTGCCGCCGACCGGCCCGCGCGTGCCTTCCGGGAAGATCACGATCGGCCGGCCCTCCGCCGCCGCGGCGCGGCCCTGGTTGACCAGCTTGCGCAGGGCGCTCGGACCGGCCTTGCGGTCGATGACGATGTTGCCGGCGCGGCTTAAATACCAGCCGAGGATCGGGATCCAGGTCAATTCGCGCTTCAGCACGAAGGCCGGCGCCTTGACGATGCGGTTCAGCACCAGCGTGTCCCAGGCGGATTGGTGCTTGGGCGCCAGGATATACGGCCCTGCCGGCAGGTGCTCGGCGCCGCGAACCTCGTGGTCGAGCCCGACCGTGAGCTTCAGCCAGGCCAGGAGCAGCCCGGTCCAGATCTCCGCATACCAGAGAACCCAGCGGCGCCGGCACAGCAGCGGCAGGCCGAGCACGGCCAGCACGGCGGTAAAGCCGAAATAGCCGAGATTGAACAACAGGGCACGCAGATAGATCATGTCGGGCCTTGGACCGCCGGGCCTGGAAGAATCGGGGCGGCGCCGGCCGGATCGAGCGGCAGGAGCGGACGGGCGAGCGCCCCCAGATATTTAACATATTCGATCAGGATGAGTCGCGCGGTGCCGCGCAGTGACCAAACATCGCCCGGGCGCGTGCCTTCGGGAAAGACCGGATGCGGGATGATCACCGTGCCCGCCGGCACGACCCGCCCGAATTCGAGCAAGGCGCGCCGCATATGGTAGTTGGCGGTGACCAGGCGGATGCTGTGCAGCCCTTCCCGCGCCAGCCAGTGCGCCGTCTCCTGGGCGTTGCCCTGCGTGTCGGCGGCGTCGTGGCCGAGCACGATGCAGCATTCGAGCCAGCGCGGCGCGTTCGGCGCCTGACGCATCACCTCGGCGGTATCGACGCCGGGATGGACGCCGGACACGAAGAGCTTCCTCGCCTTGCCGGCCGCCAGGAGCGCCAGGCCGCTATCGATGCGCTGGCTGCCGCCGGTCAGCACGACCACGGCGTCGGTCGCGGATTCGGCATCGGCCACGGGCTCGGCGACGCCACGGACGAACCAGACGAGTCCGATCAGCCAGGCCGCCATCAGCGCCGCGACCAAGCGGCGCGACCAGCGCCGGATCACGGCATTCGCGCCAGGGTGCGCAAGACGGTCAGCCGGGCGGTCATCAGCCCGACCAGCCCCATCGCAGGCGGCAGCAGCGCCATCAGCACCCAGGCCAGCACCGGCAGGTGCAGTTCCGGCGCGAGATCGGCGGCTCCGGTCCCGCCGCGGGCGGCGACGAACTTGACCGCGCCGAAGGCGAGCAACGCCGGCACCAGCCCGATGATCCCGCCGCGCAGGCCCAGGCGAAAGGCGTGCCATTGGAATTGGCGCGCGATGTAATTGTCGGAAGCGCCCATCAGATGCAGGAGATCGACGATCGGCCGATGGATCATCAGCCCGGTCCTGGTGGTGAAGATGACCGTAAGCACGGCCGCGGCGCCGATCAGCGCCACGACAACGCCTGCAGCGACCTCGATCAGCAGGGCCACCTGAAACAATTGCTCGAGCCACGCGCCATGTGTCTCGACCGTAGCGCCCGGCACGATATCCGCGAGGCGCCGGGTCAGATCCGCCAGATCGACATTGGCGGTCTCGGCGCGCTGCACATCGATCAGCACGGGCAGCGGCAATTGCCCGGCCTCGACCGCATCGCCCAGCCAAGGCTGCAGCAGGCGCACCTCGGCCTGCGGGTCGAGCGCCGTCGCCGCGGTGACGCCGCCCGTGCCGCGCAGCACGGCCAGCGCCTGATCGACGCTCGCCTGCGCCAGCGGGCCGCCGGCGACCGGCGGCGGCAGCTGCACGGTCAGCGTGCCGCGCAAACCCTCGTCCCAGCGGATCAGCGCGGCATCGATGGCGAAGCCGGCGCCCGTGGCGAGCGCCGCCAGGAACACCATCAGCCCGATCACCCACGGCAGGAACCGGGCCGATCCGTCGCCGGCCAGCGGCAGTGTCGCAGTGCCGGCCATGAACTCAGCCCTTCCGTCCGGTGCCCGGGCGCATCGTCACCCGCCCGTCGCGCAGATGGATGGTCGGATAGCCGAAACGCTCGATCAGCGACGCGTTATGCGTCGCGATCACCACCGTCGTGCCGAGCCGGTTGAGCTCTTCGAAGAGATAGAGCAGGCGCAGGGCGATCGTGTCGTCGACATTGCCGGTCGGCTCGTCGGCCAGGAGCAGCCCGGGCCGCGTGATGATCGCACGGGCGATCGCGACACGCTGCTGCTGCCCGCCCGACAGCGTCGACGGCCGCGCGCTCAGATGGTCTTCGAGGCCGACCCAACGGAGCAGATCGACGACATGCTCCTGGATGACCGATTCGGGCGTGCCGGCGACGCGCAGCGGCAGGGCCACATTGTCGAGCGCCGACAAATGGTCGAGCAGGCGGAATTCCTGGAATACCACGCCGATCTGCCGCCGGAGCGCGGGCAATTCGGCGCGCGAGACCGAAGCCATATTCTTGCCGAGCAGCCAGATCTGGCCGCGGGTCGGCCGCTCCGACAGGAACAGCAGGCGCAGCAGGGTCGTCTTGCCGGCGCCGCTCGGCCCGGTGAGAAAATAGAACGACCCGGCCGCCAGCTCGAAATCGACGTCCTGCAGGACCTCCGGGCCGCGGCCGTAGCGCATCGCGACATTTTCCAACCGGATCACGCTCGCTCCACCCTCAGAGCACGATGGCTTCGGAACAGAGCCTCGATCGCACTCCAGATTGTTGAGTCGGAGCAAGGCGATTTCGGGTAAGTCCGCCCCAAAATCATCGACCTCCGACCGCGCCCGGTGCGGGCATCATCCGGTGTAAACTGCGGCGCCCGCGGGGGCAATACCGGGACTGAAGGCGATTACGCCGGCGCCCCGCCCTCGGTCAGGGCGCCGGCGGTTCGGGCGCCGCCTCATTGACCGCGCGATTGCGCCCATCGCGTTTCGCGCGGTAGAGCGCCGCATCCGCGCGGTCGATAAGCACGCTGAGCGGCTCGCCCAAGCGATACTCGGCCACGCCGATCGACACGGTGACGGCGCCGATTTCCCCGGCCGTGGTCTTGCGCCTGATATGCCGGCCGGCGACCCCGTCGCAGATCTGCATGGCCAGGGTCGTCGCGCCCTCCAGTTCGGTGCGCGGCAGGACGATGCCGAACTCCTCGCCGCCATAGCGCGCCACCGTGTCCTGGCCCTTGATCGCATCGGTCAATGCCAGCGCCACATTGCTCAAGACATGGTCGCCGGCCTGATGGCCGTGGCGATCGTTGAAACTCTTGAAATGATCGATATCGACAAGCAGCAGCGACATCGCCTCGCCGGTCTCCATCGACTCGACCGCCGCCTCGCGCAGCTTGGCATCGAAATATTTGCGGTTGCCGATGCCGGTCAGCGCATCGGTCAGCGCTTCCTTGCGCGTATTGACGAGGTCGCGCCGCAAGGTCTCCATCTCGCCGGCCGAGCGGTTCAGGTGCTGCTCCAGCGCGCGATTATGATCCGCCATGCGCCGCGTCTCTTCGAGGATGGTCGCGACCATCTTCTCGATATCCGATTTCTGCAGGCTGGGCGCGCCGATGCCGGGGGCGACGCTGTTCTGGAAATCCTGCAGCGTATCGCTGTAGCGCGCGCTGTCCGCGCCGATCGCGCCCAGTTCGCCCAGTACCTGCTGCAGCAGGCCCTCGACCCGCAGGCTGCTGTTGTGCACGGCCGCGGTGATCCGGCGCTGACCGAAGAATCGGTCGTAGAGTTCGTCATTGAGTTCGGTCGTGAAGTCCTGCTGATTCGATTGGAGAATATCCAGGGTCCGCCTCAGCTCGGGGACATTATCGGCAAAGTAGCAATACCACAACACATGGTTGTTCGGATGCGGCGGAATGCCCAAGCGCTTCATTCGGGCGAGCGCGGCCTGCGAATATTGTTCAGCGTCCTGTGGACTGTCCAAGAACTGCAATACCGTCCCCCGCGCGGAAGACACACGACCTCAGCGTCTTTCCATTTCTCTTCTGTGTCAGCATCGTGCGCGCGTGTCAATCGAGACATCGCGGCGGCCGGCCAAGCGAAGGATAACTGAGACCATATCGGAAAAGTCGCAAGCGGTTATTCGCCGAAGCGCAGAAACCGCGCCGATCTACCTGATTTGGTCGTCACGGATCGATGCGCCGGTGATGGCGCGGCACGCTCGATTGCCGGGTGACGACCGCATCGGATTTCATCCGTTCTACGAACCTGGTTGCGTCCCGTGACATCCTACACCAATTGCGGATAGTCGCGCCGATACAAGCATCCGGAGCGGGCGCGAGAGCACCGGCACCGCGCGGCATCGCTTGCACTGGCCTCCCCCGACTGCCTATAACGGCTTGATTCGGACCCTTTCGGCGCCAGCCCGCATGATCGTTACCTGCCCAGCCTGTGCCACGCGCTTTGTCGTCGATCCTGCGGCACTCGGCCCGCAAGGCAGGAGTGTGCGTTGCGCCCGCTGTGGCGATACCTGGTTCCAGGCGCCGCCGCCGCCCGACCCAACTCAAGCGAGGGTTGAGCACGCCCAGCCCGCGCCGCCGGCGATGCCGCTGCTCGGGCCGATGGCGACGCCGCCGCCCGCGGCCGACGGCTCGCCGGCCGTGCCGACCGAGCCGATGCCCAGTTTCATCGGCAGCCGCGAACGCATCGACCGGCCGAGATTGCCGGCGCTGCGCAAGCCGCCGCCGCCACGCTTCGGCCTCAGCCCGGTACTGCTCGGCTGGATCGCGCTGGGCGGGTTCGTGGCGATGCTGCTCACCATCTTCGCAGCGTTTCCCACAGGCATCATGGCGACCTGGCCGGCCACCGAGCGTCTCTACGGTTTATTCGGCGTCACCCCGGCCGGACCCGACACCTGGTTCGCGCTGCACATCAACACCAAGACGGATGCCACCGACACTCAGAAGAGCCTGCTCGTATCGGGTGAGATCACGAATGTCTCGGCCACGATTCACAGTGTGCCAAAGCTGCGCGTCAGCCTGCTCACCGCGGACAAGAAGATCGCCAAGACCTGGGATCTGCAGCCGACGATCGAGCCGCTGAAGCCCGGGCAGTCGGTGCAGTTCCAAACCTCCGTCGCGGCGCCGCCGGACGACGCGACGTCGGTCAAGGTCGACTGGCTCGACGAATGACGGCGGCGGGCGCGACGCCCGCCGCATTAGATCAAAATGATTTCAGGTGCGATCACCTGAAATCTGAATCTTCTTCTATTTCAATATGCTAGAGCGCGATTCAGGCGTCGTTCCGACGCCAGCGCGCTCTAGCCGATTTCCGTCTCCGCCCCCCGGATCAGAAGCGCTTCAGCAGGCGGTCGATATAGTCGCGTTCGAGCTGCGGCCGGGCGCGCTCCCCCGCGCGGCGGCGCAGCTCGTCGAGGATTTCCCGGCTGCGCTGCATCTCCGATTGCTCGGGAATCCGGACGTCGCCGCCATCGATATCGCCCTGGCCCGGCGGGCTGCGGCCGAACGGGTCGCGCCCGGCATCTGCGTCGCTTTCCCCGCCCTGGCCGTTCTTGCGCATCTCATCGGCCATTTCCCGCGCCGCCTGCTGCAGCTGATCGAGCGCCTCGCTTTGCGGGCCGACGGCATCGCCCGGCGACTGATTCTTCAACGCATCGAGCGCGTTGCGCATGGCGCGTTCCGCGCGTCCGAGCGACTGGCCGATTTCACCGCTATTGCCCAGTTGCTGCCGCATCTCGCCGAGCTGGCGGCGCAGGGCGTTCTGCGCGCCGGCGATATCCCCGGTCTCGTTCTGCTGGCCCTTCTCGCCCGGCTGTCCTTTCTCTCCCGGTTGGCCCTGCGATTGCGGCGAACCGTTCTGATTGCGCTGCGCCTGGCGATAGGCGCGGTCGAGCAGCTGCTCCTGGCGCTTCGCCAGCTCCTGCATGCCGCGCATCACCTGCTGACCCTGGCCGTCGGCCTGGCCGGGCGAACGCCCGGCCTGCAGATTCTCCAGCAGGTCCTGGAGCTGCGCCAGCGCTTCCTTGGCGGCATCCTTGGCGCCGGACTGCGACATTTGCCGCATCTGGTCGAGCAATCGGCTGATGTCCTGCGGCGTGACCGCGTGCTGCTGGCCGTTCGCCGGCGGCTGCTGATCGGCATTCTGCTGCGCATTGCGCATCATCGCTTCGAGGTAGCGGTTGATCGCCTGGCGCAATTGTTCGGTCAGCCGGCTGACCTCGGCATCCGAGGCGTCGTGGTCGAGCGCGTCCTGCAGCGCCTGCTCGGCCTCGCGCAGCGAGCGCTGGGCCTCCGGCTCGTCGCCCGCCTCGACCTTGAGCGCGGTATTCCACAGCAGCGCCTGCACCGCGGCGATCGCCGGCTTGCCGGGTGCCAGCTGCAGCCGCTCCGCAGCCGAGCGCAGGCCGAGAAAGACGGTGAAATCGTCGCGATAGAGCGTCGGCCGCAGCGCCAGATCCTGCAGCGTCTCGGCGACGACGTCCTCTTGTGTCCAATCCTGGCTCAGCAACCGCCGCTGCTCGATGATCGCCTTGGCGATCGGGTGGTGGAATTTCCGTTCCGGCAGAACCAGCTTGACCGGCGCGCTGATCCCGGCCTGATCGATGGCATCCAGCGCCTTCAGCCGCAGCTCGACCGGCAGCCCGGCCCAGGGATGCGGCGTCAGATCCTGGTAGCTCGTGCCCTTCACCTCCTTGCGCGCCGGCGCCGGCACGGGAAGCGGGATTTCGAGCGGCGGATCGTCGGAATCCGGACGGCTGATTACGAGGCTCAGGCTCTTGACGCCGTAATCGTCCTTGCCGAGATATTCGAGGCGCAGCGCCTGGCGCGAGGTGACGGCCGGCGCATGGGAGAACTCCGCAGTCGGCGGCAGATCCGGGACGATCGTGAAATCATAGGCGGCGAGCGTACCGCCGGCCTGGGTGATCGCCAGATGGCTGGTCTGGCCGAGCTTGGCCGAGGCGGTGAAGTCGCTGGCGTCAAGGGCCGAAAATTCGGTCGCCTCGCCATCCAAGGTCAGCCGCGGCACGCGCCGGCCGCCATGGACCTGGGCCAGCACCGTGCTGCCGGCCGGCACGGCGATCGGCTTGCCGGGCTCGAAGCCGGCGACGACGCCATGCTGGGCGGCCGTACCCAGATAGATCGGCGGCACGCCGGTATAGTCCGGCGGGTTGACCCAGAGATCGACGCCGGTCATGGCGACGGCTTCCGCCTTGTCGAATTCCGGCACCAGCGCCCGGCCGACCCGCGGCCAGAAATCATCCCCGGCGGCGACGATGCCGATCAGCAGCAGCAGCGCCAGGCCCACGCGAACGGCATGCGGATCGGCCAGCACCAGCCCGCCTTGCGGCCAATTGAGGCGCAGATTGCGCGCCGCCGCCGCCATGCGCCGCCGATGCGCCGCCCAGAGCGCCTGGGCCAGCGGATCGTCGCCGGGGCCGACCGGCCGATCTTCCAGCACCTCGAGCGGCCGGTGTGCCAGGCCGCTGTCGCGCTCCAGCCGCCGGCGCGCCGCCCGCTCATCCGGCCGGATCGCCGCCCGCCAGCCGGCGATCCCGCCCCAGACCAGCCCCGCGGCGGCCAGCAGCAGCAGCGCCGCGTGCACGGCGCCGGGCAGCACCGGCAGCAGATCGAAAGCGGCGAGGACGAAGAAGACCAGCAGGGTCGCGACACCGGGCCACAGCGCCGGCCACAGCCCTTCCCAGACCAGGGCAGCCAAGGCCAGCCGCAAACGCCACGCCGTCGCCATCGTCATCTCCGTTCCGCAGCGAGCCAATCCGGCACGCGGTCGAGGCCGATCAGATCGGCATAGCTCGGCCGCGGCCGCACCACGGCCCAGCGCGTGCCGTCGACCAGCACCTCCGGAACCAGCAGCCGCGAATTATAGGTCGAGCTCATCACCGCTCCATAGGCTCCCGCATACAGCACCGCCAGCAAATCGCCCGACGCCAGCGGCGGCAGATCGCGCGCCACCGCCAGGTAGTCGCCGGACTCGCAGACCGGCCCGACGACATCGGCCGGCGTCGCCCGCGCATCGCCGATCGCGCGTACCGGCACCACCGGATGATACGCCTCGTAGAGCGTCGGCCGCAGCAAATCATTCATCGCCGCATCCTGCACGACGATGCGGCGGAGCGATCCGGGCTTGACCACGATCACCTGCGAGACCAGCACCCCGGCTTCGGCAATCAGGAACCGCCCCGGCTCCAAGGTCAAGGCGCAGCCGAGCCCGCCGACCGTGCGACGGATGATCGCGGCATAGGCGTTGAGATCGGCCGGCGCCTCGCCCTGGTAGGGTACGCCGACGCCGCCGCCGAGATCGAGATGGCTGATCGCCCTTCCCTGCCCCCGCAATTGCCGCACCAGCGCCGCCGCCCGGCTGAACGCCGCCTCGAAAGGCGCGAAATCGAGGAGCTGCGAACCGATATGGAGCGCCACCGAAACCGGCTCCAGACCGGGCAGCGACGCCGCCAGCGCGTAGACGCGGCCGGCATCCTCGAACGGGATGCCGAATTTGTTCTGCGCCTTGCCGGTCGTGATCTTCGGATGCGTGCGCGCGTCGATATCGGGATTGATGCGGAGCGCGACACGGATGCGCCGGCCGCGCGTCTTTGCCAATTCCGACAGCAGGTGCAACTCGCCCTCGCTCTCGACATTGATCTGGCCGACACCGTGATCCAGCGCCGCGCCCAGCTCTGCCGCGGTCTTGGCGACGCCGGAAAAGACGATCCGCTCAGCCGGGATGCCGGCGGCGAGCGCGCGCCGCATCTCGCCTTCGGAGACGACGTCGGCGCCGGCGCCAAGCTGCGCGAAACGCGTCAGCACGGCCTGGTTCGAATTGGCCTTCACCGCGTAGCAGATGCGCGCGTCCAGCCCGGCGAAGGCCGCCTCGTAATCGCGATAGCGCCGGGTCAGTGCCGCCGTCGAATAGCAGTAGAACGGCGTGCCGACGGCCTCGGCGAGCGTCGCCAGCGCCACGCCCTCGCACTGCATCGCCCCGTCGCGATAGGGGTATTCAGGGATTGGGCTTGGCTGGCGCGGGCTGGGCATCGGCGGGCTTGTCCTCGTCGTCGGGCACGTTGCCCGGCACGCTCGGCGTGGCGTTCTGCTGCGGCGCTGCGCTGGGGTAGGGCCGCGGATAGGTCGATTTCTCGCCGGCCGGCAGGCCGGGCGGCCCCTTCTTGCCGCACGCAGCGAGCGGGGCCGCGGCCGCGATCAAAACCAGCGCCAGGCCGGCCGCCTGCCGCCGCGTCATAGGAAGCGCTCCCGCGCGGCGGCAACGGCTTCCCGGATCCGCGCCGGCGCCGTACCGCCGAAGCTGGTCCGGCTCTCGATGGCTCGATCAAGCGACAGCACGCTGAAGACCTCCTCGGTAATGGCCGGCTCGACCGCCTGGAACTCGTGCAGCGGCAAGGCGTCGAGCGTCGAGCCGAGTGTCTCGGCCCGGCGCACGATCGCGCCGGTGATGTGATGTGCCTGGCGGAACGGCAGGCCCAGGCGACGGACCAGCCAATCGGCGAGATCGGTCGCCGTGATGAAGCCGCGCGCCGTGGCCGCGCGCATCGCCGCCGGATCGGGGACGAGGTCGACGATCATGCCGGTGGCCGCGGCCAGGCACAGATCGAGCGTCGCCGAGACGTCGAAGACGGGCTCCTTGTCCTCCTGCATGTCCTTGCCATAGGCCAGCGGCAGCCCTTTCATCACGACCAGCAGATTGACCAGCGCGCCGATCACCCGCCCGGACTTGCCGCGCACCAGCTCCGCCGCGTCGGGATTGCGCTTCTGCGGCATGATCGAGCTGCCGGTGGTGAAGGCGTCGGACAGGCGCACGAAGCGGAACGCGTCGGTGGTCCAGAACACCAGCTCCTCGGCCAGACGCGAGAGATGCATGGCGGCGAGCGCGGCCGAGGACAGGAATTCGAGGGCGAAATCGCGGTCGGACACGGCATCGAGCGAATTCGCCATCGGCCGATCGAAGCCCAGCGCGGCGGATGTTGCCTGCCGGTCGATCGGAAACGACGTTCCGGCGAGCGCGGCCGCGCCCAGCGGACATTCGTTGAGCCGCCGGCGGCAATCCGTGAACCGCGAGCGGTCGCGCCCGAACATCTCGACATAGGCCAGGAGATGATGGCCGAAGGTCACGGGCTGCGCCGGCTGGAGATGCGTGAAGCCCGGCATCGGCAGCGCCGCATGCCGCTCGGCCTGGTCGATGAGCGCGGCCTGCAGCGCCTGCAGTTGGCGCTCGTGGCGGTCGACGGCGTCGCGCACCCAGAGCCGGAAATCCGTCGCGACCTGATCGTTGCGTGAGCGCGCCGTGTGGAGCCGCCCGGCCGCCGGCCCGATCAGCTGGCGCAGCCGGTCTTCGACATTCATGTGGATGTCTTCGAGCGCACGCTCGAAGACGAAGCGCCCGGACTCGATTTCGACGCGCACCCGGTCGAGCCCGTCCTGGATCGCTGCGGCATCCTCGGACCCGATAATGCCGGTCGCCGCCAGCATGGCGGCATGCGCTTTCGAGGCCGCGATGTCCTGGACATAGAGATGCCGGTCGAAGTCGATCGACACGTTGATCTGTTCCATGATGGCGGCCGGCCCGCCGGCGAAGCGGCCGCCCCACATCTCGTTCGCGGCCGGGCGATCGCCGGCGGGCTGCGGCGCTTGGCCGGCTTGCCCCGGCCCCGCTTCATCCGGAATATCCGCGCTCATCCGCAGCAACCGTTTGGAACGACAACAGACATGAACATGAAGCTGACACTTCTGGCGGTGGCGATTCTGCTGGGCGGCGCGGCCGGCGCCGCCTTCCTTTTCGCGCGGCACAGTGCCCCGTCCGACGCGCCGCCGCAAGACGGCGCGATGACCGGTTTCAAGCAAAAGACGGAAGCAGCCCCGACCCCGGCCGCTGCATTTCTGGATCCCGACGGCAATGCAGCCGATCTTACGCGCTTTCGCGGCAAGGTCACCCTGGTCAATCTTTGGGCCACCTGGTGCTCGCCCTGCATCAAGGAGATGCCGTCGATAGAGCGCTTGAAATCCAAGCACCAAAGCGATGATTTCGCGGTCGTAACGATCTCGGAGGACGTCAAGGGCGCGCCGGCCGTGGCCGCGTTCTACGCCAAGAACGGCTTCGCCGATGCTTCGAGCTATCTCGATCCGGACAATGCGGTGCTGCACGCCTTCGGCTTGGCCGGACTGCCGACGACATTGCTGCTCGGCCGCGACGGACAGGAACTCGGGCGCTTCGAAGGACCGGCCGATTGGGACGGGCCGGATGCGCTCCGCCTGATCGACTGGTATGTCGGCCATAAAGGGTAGCGCCGCCCGGCGCCGGAAACGCACATTGACGCCCGACCGGCCAATGACCAGTTAATGCAGATCCCGGGAGCAGCGAAGGATCTTGTCATGGGTGCGATCGGCCGATTCGCCGGGCGGTTGAGCGGGGGATTCGCCGGGCGCATGCGCAATCTCCATATCGGCATCCGGCTGACCGCCCTCGCCCTGCCGGTGCTGCTGCTGCTGTTCATCATCGCGTTCTTCATCGAATACACGATCGACGACGATGCGAACCTCGCGGCCAATCCGGCCTTCGTCGCCGATGGCGGCAGCGAGGCGGTAACCATGGCGGCGACGCTGATGGATCTCGAGATCAACCACCGATCCTGGGCGCCGAACCGGCTCTGGTACCATCCGGCAGCCTATAGCTCCAACATGAAGAACTACCAGCAGGGCATCCAATACGCCGTGGCGCGCTGGGCGGTCGAGATGGCGGATCTGCTCGGGCGCGAGCGCGGTTCGGGCGAGGCCGATGCCGACCTGACCAACGCGGCCGGTCATTTCAAATACAACCCCAAGGCCTGGCTGTTCCCGAGCGCGGTCACCGAATACAACAAGGGCATCGACGGGCTCCTCGCCTATAACCGGCGCCTCGCAGCCGGACAGGCGAAATACGACAAGATCGCCAGCAATCTCGCCGTCTTCCTCGACCGGATCAGCAAGGATCTGGGCAGCCAGTCGGCGGTGCTGGAATTGACCGTGCTCTCGCCCGACGACTTCACCGAGGACGAAAAGCGGCGGCTGACCGACAATGAGCGGGCGGCGCTCAGCCGCAACGGCGGCTATTTCGATTTCCGCGCGGCGGCCGATTTCTACGCGACGAAAGGCCGGCTCTACGCCTATTACGTCATATTGAAGGCAATCGGCCAGGATTACGCCGATGTGCTCGCCTCAAAGCACGCCGAGGAACATTGGGCGAATATGCTGGTCTCGCTGCGGTCGGCGGCGACCTTCTCGAAATTCTTCGTGGCCAACGGCGCAGCGGGTGCGTATTTCACACCCTCCGACCTGTCGACCCAGGGCTTCCATCTGCTGCGTGCCGACAAGCAGTTGGCCGAGCTCGCCGATATTCTCAACAAATAGCCGGCTGGCGCGCGGCGGCGCTTGCCCAGGACAAAAAGCATTGAGGCCTGCGGTACAGATGCGCCGCAGGCCTCAAGCCGGTCATATCAGCCTGTTCAGAGATTACTCAACCGGCTGGTTCGCCAGTACACCGACATTGGTCACGACACCCGACGGGTTGACGAGGAAGCTCGATGCGGCGACGTCGCCGAAATCGCCGGTCACGATCAACTGCATCGTCGCACGCTGCCCGGAATTCGGCAGGTCCAGGCCGGTCGCGGTGGCGATCTGCGGCTCGGTGAACACAGTCCCGATCCCGGCACCGAGCGAGCCCAGCGAGCCGATCAGCGGCGTCCCGCCGGTATCCGGCTGAGCCAGCGCGAACAGGTTGACCGGCCCAGTACCTGCGTTATTCACCCGGAGCAGCGAGCTGTAGCCCGAATCGTCGCCGGTGAAGAAATTCGTGACGGACAACACGCCGCCGCCGAAATAGGTCCAGAGACCCGGGAACTCGTTGTTGACGCCCGCGCCGATGAAATCGGTGCTGGTGCCCGGCGTCACGGTCGGCTGGAAGCCGTTCGGGTTCTGCGTAAGCAACGTCGTGCCGTTCGAGGTGACGCAGAAGAACACTTCGGTATTGATCGCCACGCCCGGGATCGTCAACTGGCTCGGCGAGACCGTGCCGGTCGAGGCCGGTGTCGTGCAATCAGATGTCGCGGAGCTGAACGCCGACGTGATGCCGTTGAACAGGCCGGAAATCGACACCGTCGCCGTGTCGGCGGTCGACAGCGTGTTCAAGGCGCCGCTCGGCTGCAGCACCGGGACGGACTGGGTCGCCGCATCCACGAGTTCGGGCGAGATCGCGATCGCCGACAGCACCGCCGTCGG
>Ga0181519_10002915_pt1 | contig 14243 bp, 10 predicted proteins | sample PEATcosm2014_Bin_26_FD_121102 | JGI IMG/M metagenome (GOLD analysis project Ga0181519, IMG submission 121102) | Peatland microbial communities from MTU Mesocosm Facility, Houghton, MI, USA - PEATcosm2014_Bin02_10_metaG | ecosystem: Environmental > Terrestrial > Soil > Wetlands > Peat | place...
AGATCCTCATCGCCGGCAAAAACTTCGGCTGCGGATCAAGCCGCGAGCACGCCGCCTGGGCGCTCTCCGACTTCGGATTCCGCGCTGTCATCGCGCCCACATTTGCTGACATCTTCTTCTCGAACGCCGGCAAGAACGGCATAGTTCTCGTCCGTCTGAGCGAAGAGCAAGTGGCTGTATTGCAACAGCGCGCCCAAACCATCCAAGGCTACGAGTTGACCATCTCGCTTGAAGAACAGAAGGTCACTGACATTCACGGCTTCGAGGCATCTTTCGACGTAGACCCGTTCCGCAAGTTCTGCCTCATCGAGGGACTCGACGACATTGGCCTGACATTACGCCATGCCGCCGCACTCGATGCATTCGAAGCAAAGCATGACACCGCCGGATGGCTGAAGGCGAAATGACAGCTCTTAGCTTACAGCTCATCATGCAGCTACAGGCGGCCTGAAATCGGAAGCAGCTTTAATGTTGCCGATTCCAGGCACAAAGACTTACCGCAACAATAACAAGCCAAGGGCTGAAAGCTAAAAGCTGACAGCTAGCGAACGAAGAGAGCAAATGACCATCGAAGGCAAGCGTCAAAGCATCCCGCTAACTGAAGGCCCCAGCCGCGCCGCCGCGCGCTCTTATCTGCGCGGTTCCGGTTACAGCAAAGAAGATCTGCACAAGCCCATCATCGGCATCGCTAACACCTGGACCGAGATCGGCACCTGCAACGTGCATCTGCGCGAAATCGCTGAAGCATTGAAAGAAGGCATTCGCGAGGCCGGCGGCACGCCGATGGAATTCAACACCATCACCATCTCCGACGGCATCACGATGGGAACCCAAGGAATGAAGGCTTCGCTTGTAAGTCGCGAAGTTATCGCCGATTCTATTGAGTTAGTCGCTCGCGGTAACTTGTTCGATGGGTTAGTCGGCATCGGCGGCTGCGATAAAAACATGCCCGGCATTATCATGGCGCTTTGCCGGCTCGACATACCCGGCATGATGCTCTACGGCGGCTCCATCGCGCCCGGCAAGCTTAACACTTCCAACGGTGTAATCGACATCACCATTCAGAATGTCTTCGAAGGCATCGGCTCGCACGCTGCCGGAAAGATCGATGACGCCGGACTCGAAGCCCTCGAAGCCAATGCCTGCCCTGGCGCGGGCGCATGCGGCGGCCAGTTCACCGCCAACACCATGGCCATGAGCGGCGAAATCCTCGGCATCTCGCCCATCCAACTCTCCGGCGTTCCCGCAACCTCAAAAGACAAGTACGCTGCTACCCGCGAGGCAGGCCGCATCTTGATGGATGCAGTCCGCGCCAATCGCCGCCCTTCACAGATCATTACGCGCAAGTCGTTAGAGAACACCATCGCCAGCGTCGCGGCCAGCGGCGGTTCAACGAATGCCGTTCTTCACTTGCTCGCCATTGCAAAAGAGTTAGGCATTGAGTTATCCATCGATGATTTCGATGTTATCAGCAAGCGTACTCCGTTTATCTGCGATCTGACTCCCGCCGGTAAGTTCGTCGCATCTGACTTCCAGACCGCGGGCGGTTCGCGCCTGCTGGCCAAGCGCCTCATCGACGCGGGCCACGCCGATGGATCAACGCTCACCATCAGCGGCAAGACTCTCGCTGAAGAAGCCTCGCTTGCAATCGAGACTCCCGGCCAGCAAGTTATTCATACCTTCGAGAATCCCATCAAGCCCAACGGCGGCCTGGTCATTCTCAAAGGCAACCTTGCCCCTGAAGGCTGCGTCATGAAGATCGCCGCTGCGGGCCGCTATGAGCATCGCGGTCCCGCGCGCGTCTTCGAGTGCGAAGAAGCCTGCTTCGCCGCCGTGCAAACCGGCCAAATCAAACCCGGCAACGTTTTGGTCATTCGCTACGAAGGCCCCAAGGGCGGTCCCGGCATGCGCGAGATGCTGCAAGTCACCGCAGCGATCAGCGGTATGCCCGAACTCAGTTCCACTGTCGCGCTGCTCACCGATGGCCGCTTCAGCGGCGCAACCCGCGGCTTCACTGCCGGACACGTTGCTCCCGAAGCCTTTGTCGGCGGACCCATTGCCGCTGTGCGCGAGGGCGACATCATCCACTTCGATATTCTCAACCGCAAGTTGAATGTTGAAATCAGCGATGATGAGATCGCCTCGCGCCTAAAGGACTTCACACCGCCGGCTCTGCGTTGGCCCAAAGGCGTCTTCCGCAAGTATGTTGACCGGGTAACTTCAGCGGCTGAGGGCGCAACAACGTAGTACCGGAGTTTTACCAACACATATTCGTCATCTAAGGAGACCAACTATGGACGCAAACACGCAGTCATCGAATGCTCATCTAACGACTCCCACCCGTCTGACCGGCGCGGAGATTCTGTGGGCCACGCTGGTCGGCGAGGGCGTCACCACGGTCTTCGGTTATCCTGGCGGCGCAATTCTGCCCGTCTATGACGCGCTGCGCAAGTTTCCCATTCATCACGTTCTCGTCCGCCATGAACAGGGCGCGTCGCACATGGCCGATGGCTACGCCCGCGCCTCGGGTAAGGTGGGCGTGGCCATTGCCACCAGCGGTCCCGGCGCAACCAACCTCATCACCGGCATTGCAACAGCCATGCTCGATTCCATTCCGATGGTCTGCATCACCGGCAATGTTTCCAGCAAGATTCTCGGTACCGATGCTTTTCAGGAAGTGGATATTACTGGCATAACTCTGCCTGTAACTAAACATAACTTCCTTGTAACTCACCCGGAAGATATTGCCGCCGCAGTTCGCTCGGCTTTTCAGATCGCGCAATCCGGCCGCCCTGGCCCAGTGCTTGTCGATATTACAAAAGACGCGCAGCAGGCCACTGCGGTCTTCGACTTCGAAGGCGCCAAGCCCAAACCCTATCGTCCACATCCCATGCTTTGCGTAGAAGACTCCAGTATTGCAGAGGCCGCCGAACTGATCCGCAATGCCAAGCGCCCCATCATCCTTGCCGGTCACGGCGTCATGCAATCCAACGCAATGGAGCAGGTCCGCGCCCTGGCCGAGCGCTCGCAGACACCTGTTGCTCTCACTCTGCTCGGCCTCGGCGCATTCCCGGCCTCGCATCCTTTGAACATGGGCATGATGGGCATGCACGGCGAGGCATGGGTCAATCATGCAATCCAGGAAGCTGACCTGCTCATTGCCTGCGGAATGCGCTTCGATGATCGCGTCACCGGTTCGCTTTCCACTTATGCCCCTAAATCAAAAAAGATTCACATCGAAGTGGATCCTTCCGAAGTCAACAAGAACGTCAAGGTCGATGTTGCTCTGATCGGCGACTTACGCGAGGTGCTCGAACAACTCCTCCCGCGCATAGGCGGTCGCGACGGCGCTGCCTGGCTCAAAACTATCGACGCCAGCAAGGGCGCGGTAGCTGTGCGGGATATCAAGAACCTTCCCGACTCCGGCCATCTCTATGCGGCTCATGTCATGCACGATCTCTGGCGCATCACCGGCGGCAATGCAATCGTCGTAACTGACGTAGGCCAGCATCAAATGTGGGAGGCGCAGTACTTCCACCATGAGCATCCGCGCACCCTTGTAACTTCCGGCGGCCTGGGCACAATGGGCTTTGCCTTGCCCGCAGCCATCGGCGCAAAATTTGCTTGTCCTGATAAAGAAGTCTGGGTAGTTGCCGGCGATGGCGGATTCCAGATGACTGCCGCGGAGCTGGCCACCATCGTTCAGGAAAAAATCAAGATTAACATCGCTGTTATCAACAACGGCTTCCTCGGCATGGTGCGCCAGTGGCAGGAGTTTTTCTACGACAAGAATTACGAAGCCACGCCGATGGTCAGCCCCGACTTCGTCAAGCTCGCCGACGCGCACGGCATCGCCGGGGCAGCGGTTCGCACGCGCGCAGAGCTGGCCGCAGCCGTTGAAGAGGCCCGCTCCGCTCCCGGCGCGTATCTGCTCAACTTCATCGTCGAGAAGGAAGACTCAGTTTATCCGATGATCCCCGCCGGCTCTGCATTGCATGAGATGATTCGCCGCCCCGGGAAAAATCCGCTGGTCGAGTCCGCAAACGACGAGTAACTAGTTAGCTAAGTCAGGGGAAAATCAGATATGTTAGTTATCCGGTCTCTGACCCTTGATTTCTGGAAAGGTATTTTATGTTGCACACATTTGTCGCTTACGTTGAAGACTTACCTGGCGTGCTGACGCGCGTGGCCTCGCTCTTCCGCCGCCTGAACATCAACATCATCTCGCTCACCGTGGGTCGCAGCGAGCGCGTCGGTCTGTCACGCATGACGATTGTCGCCGAGTCCTCTACCGAGGCCGGCCATCGCATCCGCGCCAGTCTGTATAAACTGGAGAGTGTCGTCCATGTGGATGACATTGCTCAAGCACCTGCCGTCACCCGCGAGCTCGCTTTGATCAAGGTTGCCGCCACGCCCAAAAATCGTTCGCAGATCTTTGAGCTGGTCGAAATCTTCCGCGCTCGCATTGTCGATTTAACTTCTGAGTCGTTGATGATCGAGATGACCGGCGTCGAAAGCAAGATCGAGGGACTCATCGAAGTCCTGCGCGAGCAGGATGGCCGCATCCTTGAAATCTGCCGCAGTGGCAAAATGACCATGCGCCGCGGCCAGCACACCAGCCGCGTACTGCGCGCAATGGGCGCTGCCGGCGAACCGGAAACAGATACCGCGGAGGCACTCGAAGATACTGCCGTCGAGCCGTAGTAATCGCGCAGAAGATTTGACTTACCACTAACAATCTCAACTAGCACAAAAAGGAAAACGAGAAGAACATGGCAAAGACTTACTACGACCACGATGCCGACCTCAGCCTGATCCAGGCCAAGAAGGTGGCCATCATCGGCTACGGTTCCCAGGGACATGCCCACGCTCTCAACCTCAAAGACTCCGGCGTTCACGTCAAGGTGGGTCTCGCCGCCACATCCAAATCCCGCGCCAAGGCCGAGAAGGCTGGACTCGAAGTCGGCACCGTCCCCGAGGTCACGCAGTGGGCCGATGTGGTGATGGTTCTCGTCCCCGACCAGACTGCTGCCAAGCTCTATGCCGACGAGATCGGTCCCAACCTGAGCGCAGGCAAGCTGCTGCTCTTCGCCCACGGCTTCAACATCCATTACAAGACCATCCTCCCCGCTCCCGGCATCGACGTCGGCATGGCCGCGCCCAAGGCTCCAGGCCATCGCGTCCGCGAGGTCTTCACCGAAGGCGGCGGCGTACCAGGACTCATCGCCGTGCATCAGGATGCCACCGGCCATGCGCACGCGCTCAATCTCAGCTATCTCAAGGGCATTGGCTGCACCCGCGCCGGCGTTCTTGAAACCACATTCAAAGAAGAGACCGAGACCGATCTCTTCGGCGAGCAGGCCGTGCTCTGCGGCGGTGTCAGCGCGCTCATCAAGGCGGGATTCGAAACACTCGTCGAGGCCGGTTATCAGCCCGAGAGCGCGTACTTCGAGTGCTTGCACGAACTGAAGCTGATTGTTGATTTGATCTATCGTGGCGGCCTCGCTTACATGCGCTATAGCATCTCCGATACCGCCGAGTGGGGCGATTATGTCAGCGGCCCACGCGTGATCAACGACGAAAGCCGCAAGGCGATGAAGGCCATTCTGACTGAAATTCAGAACGGCGCATTCGCCAAGCGCTTCCTCGCCGACCAGAACTCCGGCCGCAAGGAATTCCAAGCCTTCCGCGACGCCGAAGCCAAGCACCCAGTCGAAATCGTCGGCAAAGAACTCCGCGCCGCGATGCCCTTCCTCGATCCGGTCACGGTAGAAGAAGTCGCGAAGAATCGGTAATCTCAGCAACCAGAAAGAGAAAGGCCGGATAGCCTTCAAGCTACCCGTCTTTCTCTTTCAAAATCACACTTGCGCTCTACTCCCATTCAATCTGATCGAATATCTTTCGCAGCCGCACTCCCTTTGCCGGATTCACCATCTCGACAAAGCCAACGCGGCCCGCCAAATGCAGTCGGAAGTTCGGGTGCGCTTCACGATTCTGACTATCCGCTCCGTGCCGGACGCAATTTGTAAGAATCGCCTTCAGGCGGTCAAAATCATCGCGCACAACATTGAGTTTTTCGTTGACAACAACTCCCGCCAGATATTGGCGCACCCCCTGCCGCATGAAGCGTGTCTTGCGGTGATGAACGTTGAACCCCTCTTCCAGAAGAATGGAAGCAGCTTGCGTTGCAAAGCGCTCAACACAGCGCTCGAATCCTTTGTCTCCAGAGAACGCCAGGTCGTCAGCATAACGTGAGTAGGCCGCGCCCATTGAATCCGCCAATCCCTGCAATCGGCAATCCACGCGATACGCGCATAGGTTCGCCAATGCAGGCGAAGTGGGCGCGCCCTGCGGAAGGTGCCGCCAGGAATATAAATTGCGTATCTCTCCCAACAGGGCCGGTTCAATGCCTCGCGGTAACTTCGACCAAAGAGCGCGTGGCGCGGCATTTGTGCAAATTCCTCCGAGTAAATCAGCCACCGGCTCAGGGTAACCGGCAATGCGAAAGAATGCTTGAACCCGAGCGCAAGAGATCGAAGGGAAAAAGTCTTTCAGGTCCATTCGCAGCACGACGCACTTACCCACATGCGCGGAAGCAAATGTTTTGATGGACCGTCCCGCAACAAATCCATGCGCCGCTGAGTGAGAAGGAATGTTATTGAGAATTTCTTTCAGTATCTTCTGCTGTAATTCCTTGAGCTTCGGCTTGGGCGCTTCGATAACTCGAATACTACCGAAATTCTTTGACAATATGCGGTAGTGGTAGTGACTCAACGGGCTATCGATCTTTCCCTGACCCAGCCGCGCGCCAAGCCTTTTGAGATCGGCAAACCATTCTAACTCACCGGGCGTGAGAGAGAGCCAGTCCGCAAGCCCGCCCACCGTTTCTATCGCAGGAATCTTCCATTCGGTAGCAGCCGCTACAGGCAGCATTTGAAAAGGCGCATGAACCCACTCGGCAATCCTGACCTTGTCTCTGTATATTCTCCGTGCCCGCCCGATCCCTTCATCCGCAATGAGAAACCTGACTACATCTTTCAACCGCGGCTGGTGTTGCGCAACAAAGGTCGCCAAGTAGCGGCGTGCCAGCGGCCTCAACCATCGCCAGCGCTTGCCCAGAGTTCTGGCTGCGCGATCCACAATGGGATCAACGGCCATCTCGGCCGCAAGAATCGATTTGGCCAGCGCCGAATAAAAGGATGAGCTCATTCTGGTTGCATGACAGCGAAGCGCTCCAACGAGTCTGACCTTGCGTGACCTGATCTGCGCAGCGCGCAGCACCGGTCTCGCGACGAAACTCCAGTACTTCACGTTCCCCTGGGGTATCCCCAGAGAGGGACTAGCCGAAACAAATGCTTCGAACCGATCCCGGCTTGGAGCGCTCCGCTGCCAGAAAGATCATAGCAGCGGCAGCAGAACTCTTCGCTGATGCTAGGTTTAATTTGTCGCCGGATCATCCGCAGAAACAGGCGTAGTTTGCGCACCCGTACCCGGTCCCAATGCACCCGGCGCACCGCCGTTTTCCTTCCCCTCCGGCAGCGCGACCACCCGCATCGAAGTACCCAGCCGGTGGTAATGAGAAAAAGTAGTTTCATTCAGGACCCGCGCCGGAGGTTCTTTCTGAACCACCGCAGGGTTGGTCGATTCAGCGGAGAGCGTCAAGCTCCATACGGGAAAGATCGAAGCCCGGTCGCCCAGCACCACCGGCCCGTACTCAACAACAAACGCCGCGCGCGCCAGTGGATCGCCGATCTTCATATCTGCATCAATCGTGATGCGGAGAATGGCTCCCGTCGCCGGATCGATCATGATTGAGCCGTGATAGCCCGGTTTCTCCGTAAGTGGCTGCTGTTCGATAGTATCCATGGTGCCCGGCGTTCCTAGCCTCCTCCTGTCCGACTGAAGCATTGCCGGCGATGTCGCCTTGACGCAGCAATAACTGACTACATAATGGGAAGCCGCCGGGGGCACAACGTAATGAAAGACTGCCAGCAAACCGTCGGCCTTCTTTTCCCAGTGGCTCCAGGTAATTTTCCCTTTGGCTGAGTCCGTCATCACCAGCGCAGTGGCCCATCCATACGCGCTTCCCGGATGAATGCCCAACTGCACTGGTGGTTGGACAGATCTACTGTTAACAGCAATGTCCGATTTGCTCACCGGCTCGTCTTGGGCCGGGCTTGGCGCATCTGTGACTTTGCTGTCGTTGAAGGCCACTTCCTGGCTGAACTTGGCAATCGGATGAAACCCCGCTCGCACCGGAAGATAGTTTTCTTTCAAGGCCTGCGGCGAATCGTCGAAGGAATAGGTTGTCCGCGTGGCAATTAGATTCGGCAGCCGCGGAATCGTCTCCATCACATAGTGTCGCGCAGCGTCCAGCAAGTGTGCCTGGGTTACGGCATCGGGATATGCCGCTGCCGGAAATTCAACGGCGGGCGGGTCCAGCAATGCGGACTGGTCGGCCATCAACCGAATCGCCAGTGCGGATTTCGGCCCCATCGGAATCTGTGTCTGCAGCCGTTCCAATGTAGTCTCGGTCAGGCGCTCAGTCAGTTCCAACTCTGCAAGCTGCATCACCATCGCCGCATCATCGCGATGCGATTGGCTGAGCGCGGTCAACTTCTGCTCCAGTTGCGCCACCGTCAACCGCTTGGCCGCGCAGGCTGGCAGAGCCAGCATTGCGAGGAGTACGGCAAGTAGAAGTCTGCGCATCGCGACCACCAGTTGAGATGCAAATCGCTGCGGCGTAAACCGGCGGCAGCCGAAGTTGCCTCTCCGTGAACAATGGATCCCGTTGCAGCGAACTCGAATAGGGGAAACGAGTCCACGCATATGAACTCTACACACAATCGAGTTCCTTCGACAATCAGAATTTTCATTTCACGGAAACGGAAGATCTAAGCCGGGACAATCGTTCCTGCGTTGTGGTACGCTTGGCTCCATTCGAGGAGGCCATCGAATGAAGCATTCAGGCGTATTTGCATTGCTGCTTGCAGGGACGTTCGTGATTGCTCCCAACCTGCTGGCCCAAACCGCTGATCAGAATGCGGATCAGAACCCCGCGCCCCCCGCACAGCCCGTTCCCACCGTGCGTGTTACTACCCGCGCCGTCCTCGTTGACGTCATTGTTACCGATAAGAACGGAAATCCGGTTAGCGGCCTCAAGCAAGATGCTTTTACACTGCTCGAGCAGGGCAAGCCACAGAGTATCTCTTATTTTGAAGAGCATGTCGGTACCCCTCCCTCTGAGTCCGCCGAGTTGCCTACTCTCCCGCCCAATGTTTTCAGCAATTTCTCTCCATTTCCCACACCGCCTGCAGTCACTGTTCTGCTACTGGACTCGCTCAACACTCCCGTCGCCGATCAGAGCTATATGCACTCCCAGGCCCTCAAATTCCTAAAGAGCCTTCGTCCCGGCTCGCGGCTGGCCATCTATACCCTGGCCGGCGGCCTGCGGCTTGTACAGGGATTTACAGACGACCCCTCGGTGCTGCTCGCGGCCATCAACAACAAAAAGAACCTTGAGGTTGCTCCCTCCCTCCTACTCAAAACCCAGGGCGAAGACAACGCCCAGCAAAACATGATCGGACTGATGGCGCAGCCGATCACCACCGGCGGCGGAACCACCACTTCCCTTGCGCCGGCAGGGATGATTGCCGCTCTCTCCGACTTTTTCCAGGAGACTGACTACTCCCGCGAGGCCGACCGCGAGATGAGAACGCTCACTGGTCTGCAGCAATTGGGCGCATATCTGGCCACGCTCCCGGGCCGCAAAAACGTCATCTGGCTCGCTGGATCGTTCCCGCAGATTTTCGGCGGCAACTCTTCCCAGCAAGTGCTCATGGGCGGCAATCCCAGTTTCTCTGCCGGCACCGGCGATTCCACGACCAGCCCCTCCACGCTGCTTGCCGGCGACCCCGGCGTCTTTGAGCCGTCTTCCCGCTCTGAGGACCAGGTCATTAAAACTGTGCAATTACTCACCAGCGCGCGCATCGCCCTTTACCCGGTCGATGTTCGCGGCGCCCACACGGACGAGTTCTATCAGGCGGAAAACCAGCTCCCGCTCAGCGTGCAAAGCACTCAGGCGCTCAATGCAACGCAATTCAACAGCTCCGCCAATGCGATAAGCGCCCACGCCGGCGAACTCACCGTAATGGATGAGATGGCGCGCGGCTCCGGCGGCAAGGCCTACATGGAGACCAACGGCCTGGCCGAGGCCATGAAAGACGTCATCGCTTCCAGCGCCGATTTCTACACCCTCTCTTACAGCCCCGCGAATTCCAAGATGGACGGCCTCTACCGCACTATCGACGTCAAGGTCGCCGGAGGAAGATATAACTTATCCTTCCGCCGCGGCTACTTTGCCGACGATGCGGTCCTCCCTGGCGCTACCCGCGTCGTCGAGGCCAAAAAACCCGCCGACTCTCTGCGCCCCTTCATGGACTTTGGTCTGCCCGAAGCCGAGCAGATTCTCTACAAAGTGCTCATCCAACCCGCCCCGGGCGATCAGGCGGCATCCGCGCCCGCGCCCACTGCTGACGAAAAGATCAAAGGCCCCTTCACCCGCTACACAGTCGATTTCGCCGTAGATCTCAAAGATGTCCATCTGGAGCTGGCCCCCGATGGAACCTACAACGGTTCGCTCTATATTTCGCTCTTCGTTTATGACGCCTACGGCAAAGCCGCCAGCCGCCAGATCAAACTCGCCAACCTCAAAATCAAGCCAGACGTCTACGCCGTCTTCCAGCAGACCGGCCTGCAGATGCGCTCTTTCGTCGATGTACCCAAAGGCCAGTTCTGGCTGCGCACCGGACTCTACGATCCAACCTCGCATAAGGTTGGTACGCTCGAAGTTCCCTTCAGCTCCGTCAAGCCGGTAGAAAGCGCCGCCAAGTAAGTTGAGTTAGTGAATTTAGTTTCTCAACGTAGACACTCTGAACAACATCACAGAACTGGGTACCCCATGTCCCTCGCATTCGGGACATGGGAAAGAATGCAGGTTGCCAGACCCCAAATGCGAAAAGTCCGGGGGACCCACCTCCGGTAGTAGATTGATACATGAACCACCGCCGAGCCGCATTTCTGAAGAGAGGTCGGATTTGTATGTCGCTTTGGTCGAAAATCATACTACTGCTGGGAATCCTGCCTATAGTGACTCTCGCCCAGAACCCCTCACCGAATTCAATGGTGCGCACTTGGACCGACGGCAGCGTTAGTCCTGCAGCCAAGATAAATGACATACGGTGGTTGGTGGGCGAGTGGAAGGGGAATCTCGAAGGCGGCATGCAGCAGTACACTGCATTCCAGCCTGTGGGTGGTCATATGCCGGGATTTTCCAGGGGCTGGGGACAAGACGGCTCTATCTGGTTCTACGAAATCAACGACATGGTTGAAGTAAATGGGTCTCTCGAATTTCGTGTCAAACATTTCTCGGGCGATCTCGCAAATTGGGAGGAAAAGAACGAGTTTGTTCGCCATAGGTTAATCCAGAGAACAGATCGAGCTTTATATTTTGATGGCCTGACCATTGTCAAGGAAGGGATGGATCACTTCACGGTATATGTCCGGATCACCGACGGTGATAGGAAAGGTCGGATTCTCGTAGTTCACCAAACCCGCGCTTCCAAGCGCTGAGTCACTGCATTCCATGCAGAACCTCCCAAAGGCGGGTGCCCGATCTTCCTCACGAGGGACCTGGGAAATAGCGAAGCCCACTCCACGGTTGTCATCTGAGCGAAGCGAAGGACCCTCGGTCGTATGTAACTCTCACCGCGACAGCGAAGCCCCCACATCCCGCACCGTCCCGTGATAAAAATACTCTCCCAGCCCCACGGTAAACATCCAACATCCATACAGTGCATGCTCAAAGCTCGATGTCGCCAGCGACCCGGTCTCGGCATACCGCGCCGCAAACAGCAATCCTCCGGCAAAGGTCAGCCCCACGGCCAGAGAGTTGCGGAAGATGATATGCAGAAAGGCAAAAGCCGCGGCGCTGGCCACAATCATCGTCCACTTCCCCTGAAATAGCGGCTGATACCGCTCAAAGAAAAACGCCCGGTACAGCAATCCCTGCGGATAGACCGAGAACCACGGATACGCCACCATCACCACCGCCCAGAACCCGGGACTCCGCCTCAAAAAATTCCATTGCAAATCGGGAGCAACCCAACGCACCCCCAGCCAGATGGTGAGCGCCACCACAACAAAGATGCCCAGTATCCAATCCATCCGTCCGGGCAGCGCCGCCGCATTCCACAGCAGCCTGCGGTCAAAGCGCGCGTCGCTCAACAGCAGCCACAGAGCATACCCCGCCACCAGCCACAGCAGCGGCAGCGCCGGTATCCGCACCGGCGAAAACCGGTACCCCAGCGGCAAAGCCACAAACAACACCAAAAACTCCACAATCAATCCGGTACGCGGCATGGATGTAAGTGTACCGCCGATTTACTGCTGAACGCTTACGGCGCAGCCGCGATTTCATGCCGCCGATGCTGGACTGGGAACGGAACCGGCCAACGGAGCTTCGTCTCATTACAAGCCATCTCCAGTTGCCTTATGCAGCCGCGTGCCCCGCGCAACAGGCTGCTTATCGGGGTGCGCCAGCAGGTCCGCAACGCTGAACTGAGCTTTGCTGATCCCACTCTCCGTATGGCGCGGGTTCTGCGTTGCGATGTGGATCCACTCATGCACGATCACACGCGCAATCGCGACCGCCATCAACTGGTTGCGCTGATCGCGATTGAGACCAGAGGCCTGAACCGCCAGCATCTTTCCCAGCGGATCGCACTCCACATGGGCAAAGGGCTCAATGCGTCCGTGGTCGCTCTGAACCCAGCCCAGTGGAGTAGATCCCGGTACAGAGGTCGCGTAGGAGAAAGGCTGCCCTGGCCGGGGAGTTATCTTGCATTCTCCGTGAAGGTAGATCGAAATAGGATTGTCCGCAATCAACCCGCTAGGGCCGATCGTCTCTCCGTGGACAATTTCAATCGAAGACGTAGCGGAACCCGTGCCAGAAACCGGATCAACTCTCTGGCCAACGAGGGCCTGAATCTGTGGTGAACCCGAGGCCAGCTCTTTGCGCAGCGCCGTCACCAGCGCAGGCCATAGACCGTCCGGGATGGGCCGGTCACTGAAGATCACCAGCGTGGTCTGCGCGGTGGAAGCAGGATTCGCGTTCTCGCCCGCAACCCGGTCTTGCGCCGCGCACGATGCGCCGCGCAAAACCAGCGGCAGAGCGAAAAACAGCGAATTCAAGAATATTGCGATGCGGTGAAGATTTTGAACTCTCATGACCCGAGTCTGAGGCTGGAATTGCTATCCGTCCAATAGATTGATAGGATGAATTGCATCTGAATCGGAGATGGATCGATGGAAGTACGCCAACTGCAAATCTTTCGCATCCTGGCCGAAGAGCTCAACTTCACGCGCACCGCGGAACTGATTCACACCGTGCAGTCCAATGTGACCGCGCAGATCAAGGCGCTGGAAGACGAGCTTGGCCTGCCGCTCTTTGACCGCCTGGGCCGCCGCGTCATGCTGACCGATGCGGGCCGCCGCTTTCAGCCCTATGCCGAGCAGGCCCTCTGCGCCATGGAGCAGGGCCAGCGCGCCTTGCAGGCTGGAACCGCGCCCAGCGGCCCCCTGCGCATCGGCGCGCCGGAGAGTGTGCTCACTTACCGCCTGCCTCAGGTGCTGCGCGCCTATCGCCGCCGCTTTCCGCATGTCGAGCTGATCTTCAGCCCCTACTCGGATACGACCGTCGGTTGGATGCTCGAAACCGGCAAGTTGGATATCGCCATCCAGATGTCCGATGGCGGACCGAACCCTGCCCTCAAGTCCATCCGCCTGCGCACGGAACGGGTTTTCCTGTTGAGCGATACCCTTCACCCGCTGGCCAGCCGCAAAACGGTCAAGCCCGGTGACCTGGCTGGACAGATGCTGTTGCTCACCGAGGCCGGTTGCAGTTACCGGGCAAAACTCGACCAACTGCTGGCGCATGAGAACATTCGTCCCGGCAACGTGGCGGAGTTCTCCAGCGTGGAGGCGATCAAACAGTGCGCCATTGCCGGCATGGGGCTTGCGCTGCTTCCAGCCATCGTTGTCTCGCGCGAGCTGCGCCAACACCAGCTCAAGGCGCTGGCCTGGGCCGGACCATCGCTGGACATCGCCACCCATATTTTGTGGCACAAAGATAAGTGGGTCTCTCCAGCAATGGCCGCCTTTCAGGAACTGATTCAAGGGGTTGA
>Ga0181519_10002918_pt1 | contig 14239 bp, 11 predicted proteins | sample PEATcosm2014_Bin_26_FD_121102 | JGI IMG/M metagenome (GOLD analysis project Ga0181519, IMG submission 121102) | Peatland microbial communities from MTU Mesocosm Facility, Houghton, MI, USA - PEATcosm2014_Bin02_10_metaG | ecosystem: Environmental > Terrestrial > Soil > Wetlands > Peat | place...
CCGCCGCGCCGCGAAAGCCCGAGTGGCACCAACGTCGCGCTGCACGCGTTCTGCCGCGGTGCCGGCCTCGATCCGTCGTCGCTGCCGGCCGAGGCGGCGACGGCGGTACTCACGCTCGCCGGCCAGCTGGTGCGCGAGCTCGCGCTAGGCCTGATCGCGGGCCTGCAGTTCCGTACCGAACAGACGGGTCGCTTTCGCATCGAGGACACCTCGATCAGGCCGGCCGAACAGAACACCTTCCGCATGTCGGCGAGCGTCGACGAGGTGCTGGGGCGGCTGTTCGCGCCGCGCTCGTCGCGCTTCCTCGCGCCGCTCGAGGCCGTGCGCACGAGCTTCGCGGACCTGAGGCGCCACGACCAGGCAACCAACGTCGCCATGCAGGACGCGCTCGCCGAATACCTGAAGCGCCTCGCGCCGGATCAGCTCGAGCTGCAGTTCAGCGAGGCCCTGACGCGCAGCGGCACGCTGTCGCCGCAGCCCGGCCAGCGCTACTGGGAAATGTACAGCGACCTCTACCGCGTGCTCGCGCAAATGTCCCCCGAGGGGCTGCCGCACGCCTTCGCCGAGGACTTCGCCAAGGCCTATGCGACAGCGAGCGAGGAGCTGCGCGAGCGGGCGCGCAAGCCGCAGGCCGCAGCGCCGAGCGCGCGCAGCCGCTAGCGCGGCCGCTGGCCGGGCCGGCGGCTGACGCTGCGGTCTTCGGAAAATGAAGTTGGCGGAGAGGGTGGGATTCGAACCCACGTGGGGCGTAATGCCCCCAACCGATTTCGAGTCGGTGCCGTTGTGACCGCTTCGGTACCTCTCCGGCCGGGTCCCGACCAGGGCGCCGGGGTCGCGTATTCTACACACATGAGGGGTTGGTCCGGCAGCCGGGTCGTTCTGGCATTTTCCGCATGGCGATCGGGCCCGTGGCGGCTCGCTATTGCCGTCGTGAGCGTCACCCTCGTCGCCACCTGCACCCCGCGCCCCGGCGTGCTCGAGCAGATCCGCATCGTCGGCGAACTCCGGGTCGCGACCCGCAACAATCCGACCGCCTACTACCTCGGCGCACGCGGCCCGGAGGGACTCGAGTACGAGCTCGCCTCGCGCTTCGCCACCGCGCTCGGCGTACCGGCGCGCTTCATTGCCCTCGACTCCCCGGCAGCCGTGCTCGAGGAGGTCGCCACCGGCCGCGCCCACATCGGTGCCGCAGGGCTTGCGATCACGCCTTCCTGGCAGCGGCAGGTCGTGTTCTCGCGCCCTTACCAGCAGCTGAAGCTGCATCTCATCCACCGGCGCGACCGGCCGCGGCCGGCGGGCCCGGGCGAGCTCGGCACGCGCACGCTCGAGGTCGTCGCCGGCAGCGCGCATGCCGAGGCGCTCGCCGAGGTCGCCCGGGTGACCCCGGGCCTGCACTTTCGCACCGTGCCCCGCGCCGACACGCTCGACCTTCTCGATTCGGTCTGGAGCGGCGAGCTCGACACCACGGTGGCCGATACCAACGAGTTCTCGCTCACCCGCAACTACCATCCCGAGCTCAGGATCGCCTTCAATCTGCCGGGCTTCGAGCAGCTCGCCTGGGCGCTGCCGCGTGGTGACCACGAGCTGAAGGCGCACGTGGATGGCTTCCTCGAGGGCCTCGCGCCAGACATCCCGGAGCTGGTCGCGCGCTACTACGCGCCCGCCGACCGCTTCAATCGCGATGCGGCGCGCAACCTCGTGCTGCGCATCCAGGACCGCCTGCCTGCGCTGCAGGGCTTCTTCCAGGACAGTGCACGCGAATTCGGCGAAGACTGGCGCGTGCTGGCGGCGATCGCCTACGAGGAGTCGAAGTGGGATCCGGATGCCGTGTCGCCGACCGGCGTGCGCGGCATCATGATGCTGACCGCGGACACGGCGGCCGAGCTCGGCGTCGAGGATCGTGCCGACGTCGCGCAGAGCATCCGCGGCGGCGCGCGCTACCTCGGACAGATGCGCGAGGTGGTGCCGGAGCGAGTGCCCGAGCCAGACCGCACCTGGTTCGCGCTCGCCGCCTACAACATCGGCTACGGCCACCTCGAGGACGCGCGCGTCCTCACGCAGATGCGCGGCCGGGACCCGGACTCCTGGCAGGACGTGCGCGAGTTCCTGCCACTGCTGGCGCAGGAGCGGTGGTACACGCAGCTGAAGCGCGGTTACGCGCGCGGCTGGGAGGCGGCGCGCTTCGTCGACGAGGTGCGCGCCTATCTCGACGTCCTCGAATGGGTGTGGCCCGACGCCTCGCTGCCGCCGCCGGCCGACGCCGCGCCGGCCGCAGCCTCCGGCGGCTGACGGTCGTCACGCGCGCCGGCGCGCGAAGAAGGCCCTGAGGAGCGCGCCGCACTCCTCGCTCAGCACGCCGCCGAAGGCGTCGAGCGAATGATTGAGCGCGCGGGCGTGCACGAGGTCGAAGGCGCTGCCCGCCGCGCCCTGGCGCGGATCCCATGCCCCGAACACGAGGCGCGCGATGCGGGCATGCACCATGGCGGCCGCGCACATCGGGCAGGGCTCGAGCGTCACGTACAGCGTCGCACCGCCGAGCCGGTAGCTGCCGGCAGCGGCGCCCGCCGCGCGCAGCGCCAGCATCTCGGCATGCGCCGTCGGATCGTGGCTGGCGACCGGCCGGTTCCAGCCCTCGCCGAGCACGGCGCCGTCGGCGACGACGAGCGCGCCCACCGGCACCTCGCCCTCCGCCTCCGCCCGACGCGCGAGCTCGAGCGCGCGTCGCATCCAATTCTCGTCGGTCACTGTCACGCACACCCCGCGGGCCCCCGCACCTTAGCAACTTACCGGCCAGCAGCGGCCGCGCACGGGCGGCGCCTGCCGGCCTGAGCCCGGCTCAGGCCAGCAGGTGCCTGAGCGCCGGCAGGTACTTCTCGAGCGAGCCCGTGTTGACGACCACGACGCGCTCGCCGCGGGCGAGCAGGCCGCGGTCGAGGAGCTCCGGCAGCGCCGCGAGCGCCGCCGCGCCTTCCGGGCTCACCCAGTCGTGCGACCGGCGCCAGCAGGCGCCGACCTCGGCGGCGATCGCGGCCTCGCTGACGGCGAGCGCCGCTCCGCCGCTCGCGCGCACGATCTCGAGCACGCGAAAATGTCCGACGCCGCCGGGCACGTTGAGTCCGGTCGCGAGCGTCTGGCCACCGCCCGCCGCGATGGTGTCGACAGCGCCGGCCGCGAAGGCGCGCACCAGCGGCTGGGTCGCCTCGCTCTGCACGCAGTACATGCGCGGCCGCGCGCGGCCGATGAGCCCGAGCGCTTCGAGCTCGTCCCATGCCTTCCACATGCCGAGGACGCCGGTGCCGCCCCCGGTCGGATAGATCACGGCATCCGGCAGCTGCCAGTCGCGGCTGCCGGGGCGTGGCTCGGCGAGCTCGAGCCCGAGGGTCTTCTTGCCCTCGATGCGCCAGCCCGGCTCCTGGAACGTGGCCACCGAGAACCAGCCGTCGGGAAGGTACTTCGCCTTCAGCAACGCTCCGGCCTCGCGAATCGTCGGACCGGCGAGCTCGAGGGTGACGCGTCCGGGATGCACGTGCGCGGCCGCGGCCACGTTGCCGAGGATCGGCATGGGCGTATCGGGCGGCATGGCAACCACCACCGCGAGACCGGCGGCGAGCGCGTAGCGCACGAGCGAGTCGCCGGCGTTGCCCTGCGTCGGAACCGCGAGGCGCGTGAGCCCGAGGCGGCGTGCCTGCGCGACCACCATCGCCATGCCGCGGTCCTTGAAGCTCTGGGTCGGGTTGGCGCCGAATCCGGGCCGCGCCCGGCCTTCGTCCTTCATCTCGAGCGCAAGGCCCGCCGCACGCGCCAGCGGATGCTGGCCGTAGTCGAGCAGCGGCGTTGCGCCCTCGCCGAGGCTCACGATGTGGCGTGCGTCGGCGGGATCCGCCGCGTCGAGCGCGAGCAGCGCACCGAAGCGCCACATGTCACGGCGTGCCGGGTTGTACCAGCTGGCCCGCGGCCGCTCAGCGGCGAGGCGCTCGAGGTCGAGCACGATCTCGACCGGCCGGCCGTCGAGCGGGTCGAGATTCATGATCGCGTCGACGGGATATTCGGCGCGGGACGCAAGGCCCCGCAGGCAGCGCGCGTAACTCATGGGAGAGCGAGTGTAGGGGCGCGCGCGGCGCGGCGCCAACCTCGGCCGGCCGCCGGCGCCTTTCCCTGGCAGCCGCTGGCGGCGCGATTTGCGCGTACCGCTACGCAGTGCGCGCCTTTCTCGTTCACAATCCGGCGACCGCCGGACGCAGCGCTCGAACCGCGAGCGCCCGGACCGGGCGGCCGCGGACGACTGGAGGGACTGGCTGTGAAAATGACGACGGAAGAGGCCTTCGTGAAGGTCCTGCAGAACTACGGCATCGAGCATGCCTTCGGGATCATCGGCTCGGCGTTCATGCCCATCTCGGACCTGTTTCCGAAGGCCGGCATCACCTTCTGGGACGTCGCTCACGAGACGAATGGCGGGCTCATCTGCGACGGTTACACGCGCTCGACCGGCAAGATGGCGATGGCGATCGCGCAGAACGGACCCGGGATCACCGGCTTCGTCACCGCGGTCAAGACGGCCTACTGGAACCACACGCCGATGCTGCTCGTGACGCCGCAGGCCGCGAACCGCACGATCGGCCAGGGCGGCTTCCAGGAAGTCGAGCAGATGGCGCTGTTCCGGGACATGGTGTGCTACCAGGAGGAGGTGCGCGATCCGACGCGCATCGCCGAGGTACTGAACCGCGTCATTGCCAAGGCGAAGCGCCTGTCGGCGCCGGCTCAGATCAACATCCCGCGCGACTACTGGACGCAGGTCGTCGACATCACCCTGCCCGCGCGCATCGAATTCGAGCGTCCGAGCGGCGGCGCGCACGCGATCGCCGCGGCGGCCCAGCTGCTGTCGGCCGCGCGATTCCCGGTGATCCTGTCGGGCGCCGGCGTCGTCATCGGCAATGCGATTCCAGAGTGCGTCGCACTCGCCGAGCGCCTCGACGCGCCGGTGTGCAACAACTACCAGCACAACGACTCCTTCCCCGGCAGCCACCGGCTCGCCGTGGGCCCGCTCGGCTACAACGGATCGAAGGCCGCGATGGAGCTGATCGCGAAGGCCGACGTCGTGCTCGCGCTCGGCACGCGCCTCAACCCCTTCTCGACGCTGCCCTGCTACGGCATCGACTACTGGCCGAGGAGCGCGGCGATCATCCAGGTGGACATCAACGCCGACCGGATCGGGCTGACGAAGCCGGTCACCGTCGCCATCTGCGGCGATGCGCGACAGGTCGCCGAACAGATCCTGGCCCAGCTGGCCCCGACCGCCGGCGACGCCGACCGTGATGCGCGCAAGTCGCTGATCCGGCAGGCCAAATCAGGCTGGCTGCAGACGCTGAGCCGCATGGACCACGAGGACGACGACCCGGGCACTGACTGGAACGCCGCAGCGCGCGCGCGCGACGCCGACCGCATGTCGCCACGCCAGGCGTGGCGTGCGATCCAGGCGGGACTGCCGCGCAACGCGATCATCTCGAGCGACATCGGCAACAACTGCGCGATCGGCAACGCCTACCCGACCTTCGAGGAAGGCCGCAAGTATCTCGCGCCGGGACTCTTCGGCCCGTGTGGCTACGGGCTGCCGTCGATCATCGGCGCAAAGATCGGCAATCCCGGCGTGCCGGTGGTCGGGTTCTCGGGCGACGGCGCCTTCGGCATCTCGATGAACGAGATGAGCTCGATCGGTCGCCGCGAATGGCCCGGGATCACGATGGTGATCTTCCGCAACTACCAGTGGGGCGCGGAGAAGCGCAATTCGATCCTCTGGTACGACAACAACTTCGTCGGCACCGAGCTCGACCCCGAGCTCAGCTACGCGCGCATCGCGCAGGGCTGCGGACACCGCGGGATCACGGTGCGCACGCCGGCGGAGCTGACCGCTGCGCTCCGGGACTCCTGCGCGGCGCAGCCGGCCGGCGTGAAGACGTTCATCGAGGTCATCCTCAACCAGGAACTCGGCGAGCCGTTCCGTCGCGATGCAATGAAAAAGCCCGTCGTCGTCGCCGGCATCCGGCGCGAGGACATGCGCCCGCAGATTGCCGACTGAAGCGCAGCCGGGATCGCGGTCGACGCGGCGAGGAAAGGATGCTGAGGAAACTCGTCAAGGCCCTGCACGAGGTCGGCGCCATCGGCGTACTCGGCTCGCTCGCTGCCTGCATCGTGCTGGTCGCGACCGCGCCGCCGCCGGAGTCGCTCGCCGGCTACGCCGCGGTGCGCGTCGGGATCGCGGCGCTCGCGCGCTGGCTGCTCGTCCCCTCGCTCGCGCTCGTGACCGCGAGCGGCCTGCTCGCAATCGTCGTCAACCGGGCCTACGTGGACGCGGGCTGGGCTTGGCTCAAGGCGGTACTCGGAATCAGCGCGTTCCTCGGCACGTTGCTCACGGTCGCCGGGAGCGCGCGGCACGCGGCCGTCCTCGCCACGCTCGCCGCCGCCGGCAGTGCCGACCGTGCAGGCCTCGCGCTGGCGCTGCGCGCCGAATGGGGCGCGCTGTGGACGCTGCTCGCGCTGGCGCTCGTCAACGTCGGACTCGGCGTGTGGCGACCGCGCTTCACCCGCGCCGCTTCCCCGCCGCTGTAACGCCGGCGCCCGCGCCGCCCGCCGCCGTCAGCGCTCGACCGGGTGACCCTCGGCCGCCCAGCGCAGCATGCCGCCTGCGAGATTCGCGACCTCGCGAAAGCCCGCCTTCTGCAGCAACACCGCCGCCTGCGCCGAGCGCGAGCCGCTGCGGCAGATGACCACGACCGGGACGTCGCGCGCCAGCTCGCCGCTGCGCGCCGTGAGCTCCTCGAGCGGGATCAGGCGCGCACCGCGGACGTGGCCGAGCGGTCCACCGAACTCATCGGCGGCACGCACGTCGATGAGCTGCGCCGCACCGATCGCGTGCTCGCACGCGGTCGGCTCGATTTCCCAGATGCCGGCGACCGTGAAGCGCAGCGGTGCCCAGTCCGGAATCGACGGCTGCGGGCTGGCCTCGTCCGGACGCCCGCAGCGCAGGTTCGCCGGCACCGCGAGCTCGAGGAGTTTCGGGTGCGGCAGATTGAGATTGCGCATGTGCCCGACGAAGTCTTCGGCGCCGATCGCGTCGGCGACGCGCGGGTTGCAGCGGCGCTCCTCGGCGACGCTGCTCACGGTCAGACCGCGGTAGTCGTGGCCGGGGTACAGCAGGCACGCTGCCGGCAAGGAGAAGATCTGCTCGCGGATCGAGCGAAGCATCTGCCGGGAGTCGCCGCCCTGGAAGTCGGTGCGCCCGGTGCCACGGATCAGCAGACAGTCGCCCGTGAGCGCGAGGCTCCGGTCGTCGAGCACGTAGGTCATGCAACCGCGCGTATGTCCCGGGGTCGCGCGCGCCTCGAGGCAGCGGCTGCCGAAGGCGACGCGATCGCCGTGCCTCAGCAAGCGGTCCGCGCCCTCGGCGCCGCCATCCGCCGCGAGCAGCGTCGCACAGCCGAACTCACGCTTCAGCCACCAGGCACCCGTCACGTGGTCGGCGTGCACGTGCGTCTCGAGCGTCGCGACCAGCCGCAGGCCGAGTTCGCGTGTCAGCGCCGCGTCGCGCTGCCACTGCTCGAGCACCGGATCGACGATCAGCGCCGCGCCGCTCGGCGCGTCGCCGAGCAGGTAGGTGTAGGTCGACGATGTCGCATCGAACAACTGGCGAAATACGATCACGAGTGCTCCCGCGAACCGACGCAGAGCCGGAGATGGCGTCGTTCCGGCGCCACTGCGGCGCGCGACCGCGGCCGCCAGCGATTCAGGCGCTGGCGGTCGCCGCGCCGCTCAACTGAGGATGTGCCAGGCAACGCACAGCTGGCAACCGACACCGACGGTGAAGGCCAGCGTCCGCACCCAGGGAATCGCGAACGTGTATGCCGCCGCATGCACGGCCCGCGCCCAGAAGTAGACGCTCGCGCAGCCGGCGATCGCCGGCGAGTGCACGCCCGCGACCACCGCGATCAGGACGAGCGCCGCGAACACGACCAGGTTCTCGACCGCGTTGTAGTGCGCGGCCTTGAGGCGCTGCGCCCAGGGCGCGAGCGGCTTCGGACTCGCCGGGTAACCGACGGCGTCGAACACGCCGCGCACCATGATCATGTTGAGGATGTACGGCACCCACAGGAGCGCCGTCAGGACCGTCACCCAGGTCAGGTACTTGAGTTCGATAGGCATGAGACCCCCTCGCGCATGGCAGTGCTGCGCGCCTGTCGCGAGCAGCCGGCCGCTGTAGCCCGAGACCGGTTTCCAGGCAGCTGACGCAGCCTGGCCCCGCTCCCCCCGGGAACGGACTCTACGCCAACTCCGGTGACCGCGGGTCTGCTGGCCGCGCCGCGCATGGCCGCCGCGCCCGGAGCGCCGTGACCCACGGTCTTCGCTAGGGCTGCCCGTCACCCGCCGGGCCGCGCGGCCCGCGCGTGTCGCGGCTGACGAGCGCGAGCGCGAGGCCGACGATCATGAGCATCAGCAGGATCAGGTTGACCAGATGGCCCGGCGGGCTGCCGACCTTCGCAACCGGCAGGAAGTGATGGATCAGCTGCCTGCCCAGATGCTCCACGAGCAGCAGCAGATAGAGCAACGGCGTCATGCTGCGATAGCGGGCCAGGGCCAGCCAGCAGATCGAGCAGAGCATCAGCTGCGCAAGGCCCCAGCTCGCGAAGTCGGAGACCACGGTGTCGGCGCAGGCCGGCGTATAGGCGTCGAGCGGCAGGCCATCCGCCGCGGTCGCGACGTGGTAGCCGTGCAGGATGCAGTTCACGCCAATCAGGGTCTTGAGTGCGACGAGCACGGCGAAGACAGGCAGTGCCAGCCGGTAGCCGGCATAGTGGTTGTCGAATTGCGCCGGCAGCAGTTGCCTGAGCATCGCAGTCCCTCCTCCGGGCGCTCGGCACCCCCGACGCGCACAGCCTGACGTGCGCCGCCCGGGGCACGCGGCGCAGCGCGTCACGGTCCGTACGCGTCGCGATGCAGCACGCGCAGCGCGACGGCGCGACGACAGCCATGCTCGCAGGTGATCGCGGTGGCGCGGGCACCTTCGTCGCAGCGGGCGGGCAGTCGGCCGCGTGCCGCGCGGGTTGTGCCTGCTGTCGGCACCCGACGACGCATTGCCGCGCCGCGACCTGAGCCGCACCTGCGATCATCGTGCGCTGCGGACTCCCCGCAGCGCGGAGGATCAGCCATGAGGCCATCATTCACCGTCGCCCTGCTGCTCGGCGTCGGCGCCAGCTGCGCGGCAACGCCTGGTCATGCGGATGGCCTCCCCGGCTTCTACCTCGGCGCAGCCATTGGCGAGGCAACCGTCAGGACGTCGCAGGGGATCCTGGGCGACACCGGCTATGACTTCCACTTCGACCAACGACACGGTGCCTGGAAGGTCACCATGGGCTCGCGGCCAATTGCGCCGGTAGGAATCGAAGCGGGCTACATCGACTTCGGCAATCCGACCGGCAGCCAGTCGATCTCGGGCTTCGGCGGCCTGAGCCAGGCCAGCGCACGGGCCGTGACGCTCTTCGGCCTGGGTTACCTGCCGATCCCCGTGCCGTTCCTCGACGTCTACGGGAAACTCGGCGTCGCCCGCCTGCATGGCGCCGCGACCGAGGTACCGCCGGCTCCGCTGTGCTCCGCCGGTTTGCCCTGCGCCGTCTCGCCCTTCGGCGTCTCGAACTGGAGCACCAACCTCGCCCTCGGCGCCGGTGCCCAGGCGAAGTTCGGGCAGCTCGCGCTGCGGGCCGAGTACGAGCGAATCGCCGCGAGCGGCGGGAGCCCGGACATCCTGTCGCTCGGCGTCACCTGGACGTTCTAGCGGAACTCTAGCGGCGCGTCGCTGGCGACGGGGCGTGCGATCGGCACCTCGACAGGCCCGCGCAGGCGCGGTCGAGCGCACGCTGGGACGAGAGCCACGGCCGGTGATCGCGGGTCGTCCTCCGCACCGCGCCGCACGGGCGGGATTCTCGAAGCACGCACGTGCCACTGGTAGTATCGGTGCGGCAGCGCGCCCGGTGCCTCTGCGGCGCCATGCCAGGAGGCCGCGATCGATGCCAATCGCCATGCAGCGCCCGCGAGCCCCGCGCCCGCCGCGGGGCGTCGGCCGCAGCGATGACTGACAGGCCCGCTCCGCACGGTCGTCGACTCGGCCTCGCGACCGTCCTGCTGTGCGTAGCCTTGCTCGCCCACGGGACGCCGCTCGTCACCTCGCCACTGCCGACGGGCGTGCGTCTCGATCCCGCCGGCGAGGCCGTCGAGCTCGGCAGCCTGCCGATCAACCTCGTGCTCGCACCCGACGGGGTGCATGCAGTGACCGTGCTGAGCGGCTGGCGCGAGCAGGGCGTGCAGGTGGTCGACCTCGACGCGCGGCGGGTCACGCAGACACTGCTCCAGGATGGCGCGTTCTACGGAGCCGCCTTCTCTCCCGACGGCCGTCGACTGTGCGTCTCCGGCGGCAACACGGACCTGCTGTTCCTGTACGAGTGGAAAGATGGCGTCGCAGCCCTCGAGAAGCGGATTGAGCTGACGAACGCCAAGGCGGCCGGGCGGACGGGAACGAGCTATCCCGCGGGGCTGGTGTTCTCGACGAACGGCAACTTCATCTATGTCGCCGAGAACGTCGCTGACCGGCTGGCCGTCATCAACGCCACGACCGGCGAGGTCACGCAGCGCTTCGCCACCGATCACTATCCCTATGGCGTCGCGGTCACGGCGGACGGCCAGGTGTTCGCGTCGGCGTGGGGCGGCAGCACCCTGTCACGTTTTCGCAGCGAGGCGGACGGAACGCTGGCGCCGCTCGGCCGGATCGACGTCGGCCGGCACCCGTCCGCGCTCGCGACGTCAGGCACGAGCCTTTACGTCACGCTCGCAGGCAGCGACCGGATCGCCGTCATCGACACGACGCGCGGCAAGGTGACTCGTTACCTGCGCGACGCTGCGCCCGGTGCGCCGCCCGAAGGCAGCACCCCGAATGCCGTCGCAACCTCTGCCGACGGCACGCGCCTGCTGGTCGCGGAAGCCGACAACAACGCCATCGCGGTGTTCGAGCCGCGTGCCGGCAGGCTGCTGGGCCGCATTCCGACCGACTGGTACCCGACGGCAGTCGCCGCCGCCAACGGTCGCCTGCTCGCGCTCTCCGGCAAGGGACACGGCACCCGTGCCAACCCCGACGGCCCGGTGCCGCTCACCAACTGGCCGGATGGGACTCCGACCGCATACACGCTCGGGCAGCTGAGCGGCACGCTGCGCGTGCTTCCCGACGTGCTCGAGCCGTCGCAGCTGGCGCAGCTCAGCGCGCGCGTCGTTGCTGCCAATCACTGGCAGCAACGACGTGCCGCGCGACGCTACCCTCCGTTCCGCCACGTCGTCTACGTCATCAAGGAGAACCGCACCTATGACCAGGTGCTGGGAGACATGCAGGAGGGTGATGGTGACCCGCGGCTGGTCTACTTTCCGGACACAGCGGTCACGCCGAACCACCACGCGCTGGCGCGGCGCTTTGGCCTCTTCGATCGCTTCTTCGTCAATGCCGAGGTCAGCTCGCAGGGGCACATCTGGTCCACCGCCGCCTACGTCACCAACTACGGCGAGAAGGTCGTGCCGTCCGGCTACGCCGGCAAGCGTGCCGACGTGGACGGCGAGGAGAGCGATGAGCCGGAGCGCGGCTTCCTCTGGACGCTCGCGAGGCGCGCTGGCGTCTCCTTCCGCGACTACGGCGAGATGGTCAAGGGCAACCCGGGCTGGCCCGTCACGCAACGCGAACTCGGCACCGCGGTAAATGCCGACTACGTCCCGATGGACTTCGTGACGCAGGACCAGCAGCGGGCGGACGTATGGATCAGGGAATTCCAGCGCTACGTGCGTGATCGCAACATGCCCGGGCTCGAAGTCGTGTGGCTGCCGATGGACCACGTCGCCGCCGGGCGGCCCGGCAAGTGCACGCCGCGCGCCTGCATGGCCGACAACGATCTCGCGCTCGGACGAATCGTGGCGGCGCTGTCGCACAGCCGCTACTGGCAGGACACCGTGGTGTTCGTCGTCGAGGACGACGCGCAGGCGGGACCCGACCACACCGACTCGCATCGCGCGCCGTTCTATGCGGTATCGGCCTACAGCCGGCCGGGCACGGTCCACCGCTTCGTCAATACGACCGACGTGGTCGCGGCGATCGAGGACATCCTCGGCATGGGGCGGCTCTCGAAGTTCGACTACTACAGCCGCTCGCTCGCCGACATCTTCGCGCCGACCGCCGACCCGACGCCGTATGACGCGGTCATCCCGCAGCAGGACCTGAACGACAAGAATCCCGAGAATTCCGTTGCGGCGCGCCTGTCGGAAGCGCTGGACCTGAGCGCAGCGGATCGCGCCGACGAGCAGCTGTACAACAGGGTGCTGTGGCTGATGTTGAAGGGTGCTGGGCCGGCACCGGTGGCGCAGACCCATGCGGCGCTGCACCTGCTGCAGGTGACCGAATGAGCCCGCCGCGGACCTGATTCGCCAGCCTGGCCGTTCCCGACGCGCGCGCGACGGCAGGCGACCGCCGCGGGCGCGGGTCGCTCCGCAGCAGCAGGCAGCTCCGCCTCCGTCAAACGCCGGGCCGCTTCATCAAGAGCTGAAGATCAGCTGGTGCTTGCAGTCGCGGAGGCCAATGGTCGCCGCCTGTCTCGTACCACTTTCGCCTACGCGTTTCGTGCGGACGCGACCTGCAGACAACCTGCTGCGGCTGTGCCGCCCGCGGTCATGTCGAACGTTGTTTCAACGCGCGGGGGGTGGCGCAGCGTCTGCTGCACGACGCAGCTGCGCTCCGACGCGACGCGGAGTTTTTCCAGCAGCCGGGGATCCGTGCCCTCCCTCGCCTTGAGCCGGACCGCACATCGCATCGCGCGGAAGCCCACCGGCACCTCGGCATTCATCGCTAGGGTTCCCCGCACATCGACGTCACCGGTCACTTCCACCTCCAGGGACTCGAGCGTGATGCCGAGGATGTTTGCCACCATGCGCACCGATGAGTCCTGACATGCGGCGAGGGCCGCGCAAAGCATGTCGCCGGGCGTTGGCGCATCGTGCAAGCCGCCGACGGCCGCGTGTACGCCCACGGGAACCGCAACGCCACATTGCGGCATCGGCATCACCATCGAGTGGAAAGGATCGCCGGGATCACCACCCGCGGCGCGCGCTCGATCGACTATGAGCGCCACTTCGGGCTCGGCCTGGTAGCGCTGGCGTAGCGGGGTCTGGATCTCGAAAACTCGAGGTCGGCTCATCGCAGTCTCCTGTCGCATTGGTTGCCCGGTGCGGCGCCGCTCCGGGATTTCTGGGCCCACCGTGCGCCCGGATCGACCTGCAGCCATGCTAGTCGCAGGCGCACGGCGCGGCCGCACTCGGTTATGATTTGCTTGCCGAAAGGCTTGATCGATCTACCGGATCAGGCGTCTCGCGAGCGGCAGCAGCCGTCACGAGGGAGATCGGGCGTCGCTCCACATGGATGCACTGTCGGAAATTCTGAGGGGAATTCGGCTCACCGGCTCCGCCTTCATCGACGCGGATCTGTCGGCACCATGGTCGGTCCAGACTCCGGCTGCCGTCGATCTCGCCAAGCGTCTCGCGCCCAATGCCGGTCGGGTCATTCCTTACCATCTCATCGTCGAAGGCGCCTGCACGGTCCGGGTGGGAGCCGAACCGCCGCTCGTCATTGAGGCGCCCGGGGTCGTCTGCTTTCCGCACGGCGACGTTCACCGGCTCGCCAGTGATGCCGAGCTCGAGCCCGAACCGATCACGACGCAGGCGCTGATATCGCTGACGCGTGCCGACGAGATTTCCCGGGTGAGTTATGGCGGTGGCGGAGGCAAGACGAAACTCGTCTGCGGATTCTTTAGCTGCGACCGCGCAGTTTCCGAGCGCCTGATCCGGCAACTACCGCGTGCGCTGAATTTTCGCGCCGGAGTCGACAGTGCCGCCAGGCTGCTTGCCGGCGCGGTGAGGGATGCCCACTCGCGACCCGAGCGAGCGGCAAAGCCAGGCATGCAGGCAGTGCTCTGCAAACTGTCGGAGTTGCTGTTCGTCGAGGCGGTGCGCTCGCACCTGGACGCGCTTCACGAGCCGACCAGCGGCTGGCTGGCCGGCCTCAAGGATCGCTATGTCAGCGCCGCTCTGGCGCTGATGCACGGCGAACCGGGCCGGGCGTGGACGCTCGACCAGCTCGCCGCGAGCAGCGGCACCTCACGGTCCACGCTCGCCG
>Ga0181519_10002919_pt1 | contig 14235 bp, 8 predicted proteins | sample PEATcosm2014_Bin_26_FD_121102 | JGI IMG/M metagenome (GOLD analysis project Ga0181519, IMG submission 121102) | Peatland microbial communities from MTU Mesocosm Facility, Houghton, MI, USA - PEATcosm2014_Bin02_10_metaG | ecosystem: Environmental > Terrestrial > Soil > Wetlands > Peat | place...
ATGGCGATCAGTCGGGCGTGGTTAATCTTGATCGTGGGATACTCGACCACGCGCTTGCGGATATCCATGAAGGGGGCGGCCAGTTCTTCGAGGTCCGCCTCCGGCGACTCGTACCTCAGCTTCATGATCTTGGCCGCGTCGATGACGGAGCCGCCGCCGAGTGCGATGATCTGGTCCGCTTTGTAGAAGTTGAGCGCCTCGACGCCTTCCATGACGACCTTTACTTCGGGCTCGGCGTCGGGAATGATCGAGACGTGGACCAGGGTCTGCGGAGGAATGTGGCGGCGGAGAATGTCGACGTGTCCCATCTGCTCCATCGCGGGATTGGTGACGATGACGGTCGAGCGCGAGTCCAGATGACGCAGGTTTTCCACGGCATTGAGGTTGAAGTAGATCTGGTTGGGAACGCGGAACCACATATGCGCCGGTGTCCTCCGGGCCACGCGTTTGATATTGAGGTAGTGGTAGACGTTGACGTTGTCCGTGGTGCTGTTGCCCCCGGCGGTGCCGCATCCGAATGAGAAGGTCGGAACCATGTCGTTGTAAATGCCGCCCAGCGCTCCCGCGGTTCCGGGAGAATTCACGATGATTCGACCCGCGTTGATCACTTCGCTGAACTTTCGGATGATCTCGTCGTTGCGCGAGAACACGACTGCCGTATGTCCCAGTCCACCGAAATGATTTACATCGATGCAGACCTTGAGCGCTTCATCGACCGATTTCGCGCGATAAACCGCAAGCACCGGGAACAGTTTTTCAACCGACAGAGGATGGTCAGGGCCTACTCCCTGGATCGGCGCGATCAGGAGTTTTGTATTCGGCGCGACCGAGAGACCGGCTGTGCGCGCGATGTCGATAGCTTTCTGTCCGACTGCCATGGGCTGCATGGAGCCGGTTTTGGGATCGATCACGGTGCGCCCGAGCTGCCTGGTTTCTTTCTCGTTGCAGATGTGGGTGCCCAGATCCGCAAATTTCTTCAGCACCAGGTCATAGATCTCGTCATCGATCACCACCGTCTGCTCGGAGGCGCAGATGGTTCCGTTGTCGAAGGTCTTGGAGGTGATGATGTCCACGACCGCCATGTTGAGATCGGCAGTCTTCTCCAAATAGACGGGCGTATTGCCTGCTCCCACTCCCAGGGCCGGCTTGCCAGAACTGTAGGCGGCTTTGACCATGCCCGGGCCGCCCGTAGCGTCGATCAGGGCAATGTCTTTGTGATGCATCAGGTAGGCGTTGTCTTCGAGATCGTGTGATTCGAGGCAGGTGAAGACGCCTTCGGGCGCTCCGTGCTTGAGTGCCGTTTCGTACATGATCTTTACGGCCTCACTACAACAGCGCCACGCCAGGGGATGCGGGCTGAAGATCGCGGCGTTCCGCGTCTTGATGGCCATGATGCATTTGAAGAGAACGGTCGACGTGGGATTGGTGATTGGCGTAAGCGAAAGGATGACGCCGATCGGCTCGGCGACCTCGACGATGCCCCGTTCCGGAAACTCGCGAATCACGCCAACCGTACGTTTGTCTTTTACGTAGTTGTAAACAAACTCGGTGGCCACCATGTTCTTGAGGGCTTTGTCTTCGAGCACTCCAAGCCTGGTTTCCTCAATCGCCAGGCGAGCGAGGTTTTGAGTCTGCTGAAGTCCGGCCACAACCATAGGCTTAACAATGTGGTCGACGTCCTCTTGCGTGAACTGGGTGAAGACGGCGGCGGCGGTTCTGGCCTGGCGGACCAGCCCTTCGAGGTAGGCGATCCGCTCTTGATTCAGGCTTGGAGGGGCAGTCGGAGTGGGAACCCAACCCGGACGAACCACCTCGCTCATGACCATGACCGCCCCTTTCAACTACGGGCGGGGCCAATATGTCGGGAGGCACTCACAGCACTTCATGCATGCGTCATCAGTAGGGGCAGCGGATTTCTCCGCTGTTTCACACTCATATTGCGGTTTCTATATCTCTATGCGTAGTCGATTGGATGTCTCTCCAACCAGTGTTCGTCGCGCACCCTACCAATATTCTTAAGAGCACCATCTGCCACCGAGGCAGTTAACCTGCGGCTTTGCCAGGCGATGCCCACGCCCAGTCCGATCGCACCTCCGAGAAAGCAGAGCGTTAGCGCCCTGTTTGCCGACCTGTTGCGCGTTCCCGGAAAACTGCCCAACACGCCGAGGATTGCTCCTGCGGCTGCGGGCCTCGATGCATTTCGAACTGCCTTACACAGAAACGGAGTGAGGGATTTTCCTTCAAGAAACGTTTCTCGGCCGTAACGTGCTCCCGCCAGCCCAGAATTCAGAACCTTTCGCCCGTATTCAACCTCGGACTTTGACCAGTTACGGATTTCCATTTGGTTCGCTCGCTGTCCTGGTTGATTTCAATATCGTGACTACTACACCACTGAAGCGCGTTTCGGTCCGTGCGGTGTGTCACCGTAGGACGTGACATCTGGTCGTTCTTCTTGTGAGCCGCCACCGCCTGCCGTTCGGCGGCCAAACGATGCAGGCGGACAAAGCATCCCCGGAAGCCGCTCACAATCGGTTTGCCGTTTCATGGACAACTTCGCGCGTGCAAGGAGGAGTCTAACTGGAATAGGATTAACTCAGCAGACGCGGTGTGCCCCCCAAGCCATCCAGCCGCTTTGCATGGAGGAACTACAATGAGGAAAACCAGCTTGCTAAAAGTTCTTCTCGCAGGATTTGCATCCTTCGCTCTGATGTGCGCCCCGCAATCCGTGTTTGCACAGCATGGGGGAGGCGGTTCTCACGGCGGCGGCGGTGGCGGCTCCCATGGCGGTGGCAGCGCTAGTGTCGGAAGCGCCCACGGGAGCGAGGGTGGTTACCGCGGCAGCGCTGGTTCCTATAGCGGGTATCGCGGTGGCGAAGGGTCGGGATACGGGGCCGGCGGCCGGTACGGCAGGATGGGCGGAGAGATGTCAGCGGCGCGTGGTTCTGGCGCGGGCAGGAGTTCGTCGTCATTGGCTCGCGCTGACACTTCGCCGGGATGGCACTCGTTCGGACGATCCGCGGGCCCCGGCGAAACCGGCAGGGGCGTCGAAATGGCGAGAGCCGATGGTGCGTGGCACTCCTTTGGTAGCGGACGGAGTTCCGTGGGAACGGGCACGACCACCCGCTTCGGAGGCAACGGAGAGTTGACGCGTGGCCGAGGCTTTGGCGGCGCGGGCTGGCGCGGGGGAGATTGGGGTGGCAGAGGCTGGGGAGCCTGGCGCGGCACCTGGGGCTACCCCGGTTATGGATTTGGCTGGGGCTGCTGGGCCTGCGGATGGGGATTTGGCTTTGGTTGGGGAATTGGCTGGAATCCTTACTGGGCGTTGTATCCCTATCCTTATTGGGACAACCTGTGGTGGGGTGATCCGTACGGCTTTTATGCTCCGCCGTATTACCTCTATCCTTACCCCGCTTAGAACGAGCCGGGTCTGCGGTTCTTGCTTCAGCTCTCGAGAATCACTACCAACCGGCGAGGACCGTGCGCGCCCTGCACGAGAATCTTCTCGATGTCGGCGGTACGGCTCGATCCGGTGATGAGTCCAACATAAGACGCGCCCGGTGTCTCGCTCGGCACGCGCGCCAGGGCGGCGGCAATGTCAGGGACGATTTGGTCGCCGCGCCCATAGACGATGTGGCAGGGAGGCACGATTGACGCGCCCCGGCCGCCACAGGACGATGAGGTGAAGATCGAGCCCGTCTGCGCCACGAAACCGTGGGCGAGCGTGAGCGATGCCTGGGTCGCTTCCGCGGGCGGTCCCTCCGATGAGAAGCGCAGGGGCCGCAACTGTCGGATTGCGTCCCTCAACAGGTGCAGTGTGAGTTCAGCTTTCGAGTCGTTCTGCACGTAGATCTCTCCCGGTGGCACCGTGGAGAGAATTATCTTGAGCGCCTCGATCGAGCCGGCGCTGTTCGCTGTCTGGAAAACCTCGGTCAAGTTGCCGGCACATTCGTCGAGGAAGCGCTGGCGTGGATTCGTAATCGGAGGAAAGATCGCCTCCAGCGGCACGAGGGGCGGAGGCGAGGGGCGCGGGCGCGCGTTGGCCTTCGCAATTCGCGTAAGAATTCTTTCGCGGGCGCCAGTCTTTTTTGATTCCGCCGTTTTATTTGTTTCCATTCTTGCTCCCGTTTTCCTTCCACCATGCGCGGAATGACTGCTTCGGCAGCGTCATCGGGCTGCGGTACTTGGTCCACACACGCATGGGATCGAGCGCTGTTCCGGAAAGTCCGAGCGCATTTACCAGCGCGAGTGCTTTGCGGCCCATCCATCCCACCAGTCGGAATCGCGGAGCGGATGCTGTAGCCCAACGGAAACCGGCGAAGCCCACGCGTTGGGCGGGTTTCACGTTGCCGGTCGCGATAAAGTCACGGCGGGTCAGCAGCAGCTGCTTCGGCAGATCGATCTTGACCGGGCATACTCCCTTGCAGGCAGTGCAAAGCGAGCACGCATAAGAGAGGTGTCCCCATTCGCTCAGCGAATCGGTGCGCGGCGTGAAGATGCTGCCGATGGGACCGGGATAAATGCTGCCGTAGGTATGTCCGCCGACCTGCCGGAAGATGGGGCAGATATTCAGGCACGCGCCGCAGCGGATACACTTCAGCACTTCTTCTGTCTCGGCGTCGGCGAGCAACTCGGTGCGTCCGTTATCGACCAGCACGATGTGAACTTCGCGCGGGCCATCGGGTTCGCCGGCGATACTCGCGCCGCGAATCAGCGTGCTGTAAGTGGTAATGGGCTGGCCGGTGCCCGAAGTTGCCAGCACAGGCCAAAGCACGGCGAGATCGCTCATGCGGGGAATAACTTTTTCAATGCCTGCGACGACGACGTGAATGCGCGGAATGCTGGTGGTGAGCCGTCCGTTGCCTTCGTTGGTGGAGAGCGCCACCATGCCAGTGTCGGCAACCAGAAAATTCGCACCGGATATGCCCATCTCAGCGGAGAAGAACGCCCGGCGCAGCGCGACGCGCGCGGCAGCAACCAGGCGGCCGGGATCAGCGTCCGCCACATCTTCACCCAGCTTTTCACGGAAGAGATCGGCGATCTGGCGGCGGGAGAGATGCATGGCGGGCGTGACAATGTGGTAGGGAGGCTCGTTGCGCAACTGCACGATGAACTCGCCCAGATCGGTTTCCCAGACGGTAACGCCGATTTTCTCCAGCGCCCCGGCGAGGTGAATTTCTTCGGTCACCATCGACTTGGACTTGACTACAGTTTTCACGTTGCGCGTGCGGGCCAGGTCGACGACGTAATCATTGGCCTGCTCGGCGTTCTCCGCCCAGTGAACATGGCCGCCACGCTCGATGATTTTTTGCTCAAACTCGATGAGATATTTGCCGAGATTGGCGATACCCTCTGCCTTCACGGCGGAGCAGCGGGCGCGTGCACCCTCCCAGTCGGCGAAGCGAGATTTACCCTTGGCGTGAGCAGCGTCATAACTCAGCATGCCCTTCTGGATCAATGCACGATGTTCGAGATCGGAAGATTTGATGATGGCCTTGCGAAGGAATTCCTGGGAGGCGGCACTCATCGCGACTCCTTCGCTGCGGATCCGTTCCCCGAGGAACTGGCGAGGATCCCGGCGAGATAGATAGTCTTCAACTTGCGTCCGGTTGCGCCAAAGACGCCGTCCAGATGCATCAGGCAACTGGGGTCGATCGCGGTTACATACTCCGCGCCCGACTGTTCAAGGTTCACGGCTTTGGTGTCGCCCATGGCAGAGGAGATCATGCCGAATTTTGTGGAGAACATGCCGCCGAAGCCGCAGCACTCGCCTGCGTTGGGCAGCGGGCGCAGATCGATATCGCGCACGGCTCGCAACAATTGCATCGGCTCGTCGTAGATTCCCAGCTCGCGTGTGGAGTGGCACGAGGGATGATACGCAACAGCGTGCGGAAAGCTGGCGCCTACATCGGTGACTCCGGCAACGCGCACCAGAAATTCCGCAAGCTCAAAAACACGCTGGCCCACGGCAATCGCCTGCTCGCGCAACGGACTGTGTTCGAGGAGTTCAGGATAGTGCTTGCGCACCATGCTGGCACACGACCCTGAAGGGCAGACGATGGTTTCATAGTTGGAGAAGACGCGGACGAAGTGCTCCGCGCAGGGGAGGGCGGACTCCCAATGCCCCGTGTTGAAACCGGGCTGGCCGCAGCAAGTCTGGTCCTCGGGGAAAATAACTTCGCAACCAATGCGGCGCAACACGGTCACCGTGTCGATCGCTACCTGCGGCAAAACCTGATCCACAAAGCAGGGCACGAACAGCGCGACTTTCCGGCTGGTTTGCGGGCTACTCACGGCCGGGTCACCTTTTCGAGAAGGTACACGTACGAGCGGCAGATTTCGCCGGTGGCGCGCGTCATGCCGACCTCGCACGTGCGACTGCTCGAATAATAACCGGAATGAGGATGGGCTTTGATCTCGCTGGCTTCGCTGACCGTGGCCGAAGCCGTCAGTTCGGGGAACATGAAGCCGCGGTCTCCGGCAAAGGCGCAACAGCCGAGGCTCGGAGGAATAAAAACCTCGGCGCTGCATTTGCGTGCGATCGTTTCGAGCTTTGGGGTGAATCCCATCTTTACCACGGAGCAAACCGGATGCAGCGCGACAGACGTCTCGGGATGGTTGACCTTGAGATTGGCGAGCATTCGATCGTGAATGAATTCCACGCTGTCCACAATCGTCAATTTATCAAAGCGCTGCTGATTCTCCGCCGAGAGGAAGTCGCGCGCATGCAACAGGCCGTAAGTGCAGGGACTGGTATCGACCATAACTGGCAGCTTGCCTTCGCCCGACCACCGCCACAGACTTTCGATTACACGATTCGACATGGCGTCGCGCGAAGCGTCCAGCCCTTTCGATGAATATGGAGTGCCACAGCAATTTCCCGCTACGTCGTCGGGAATCCACACGGGCACCCCTGCCCGCTCGGCCAGCGCGACGTTCGCCTGCATCAGCGACATCTCGCTCTTCTCGCCGGGAAGGCGGCCCATGGTCCGCGAAATACAGGCGGGAAAATAAACGGCTTGTGCGCTAGAACGATCAGTCCGCGGAATGCCACCTTGGGTTGGGTGCGGCATCTCGGAACTCCAGAGCGGCATGTTCGGACCGATCGCTCTGCGCAGGGCGCTGGTGAGCGCATGCATCCCTCTTAGACCGATAATGCGCTGCGCGAAATGGCCAGCGCCCAAGCTCAGGCGGATCGCAGACTCGACCCGCACGAAATGATCGACCGTAAACTTCGCAACGCGTTTGGCTAGCGAAGAATTGTGGAGGGCGCGAAAGCGCTTCACCAGCTTTCCGGTATCGATGCTCACCGGGCAAGTAGTGGCGCAAAGCCCATCGACGGCACACGTGTCGAGCGCCATGTAGGGAAAATCTTGCTCCAGACTGCCCAGCAATTCGCTGCCGCCCAATTCCTGCTGCCGCGCAATTTCGCGGCGCACTACGATGCGCTGGCGCGGCGAGAGGCTTACCTCTCGACTCGGGCAGCGCGGCTCGCAGTAGCCACACTCGATGCATTTGTCGATCTCGGGCTCAACGGTGGGAAAGCGCTTGAGGTCGCGCAGGTGACCGCGCGGATCGTCATTGATGATGACCCCGGGGTTCAGAAGTCCGGAGGGATCGGCGAGCGATTTGAGCCGCCGCATGATCTGGTAAGCATCGGTGCCCCACTCGGTCGCCACAAACGGCGCCATGTTGCGCCCGGTGCCGTGTTCGGCCTTGAGAGCGCCGTCGAACCGTTCGACGACCAACCTCACGACGTCGTCGATGAAGCGCGAGTACTGATCGATGTTTTGCTGCTCGTTGAACGACTGGGTAATAACAAAATGCAGGTTGCCCTCTTTGGCATGACCGAAGATGATCGCGTTGTCATAACCATGACGGCGGAACAGTCCGTTAAGATCCTGCGCAGCGGGCGCGAGGTGCTCGATGGGAAACGCGACGTCTTCGATGATCACGGTCGTGCCGCTCTTGCGCACCGAACCTACGGACGGGAACATTCCGGCGCGAATCTTCCAGAGCGCTGCCTGCGCAGCCGCCGCATGAGTGAATTGCGCGGGCTCGAGCAACTTGAGTTGCGAGGTCGAGTCGAGGGCGAGCGCCTCGAGCTGGGCGCGCTCCGACTCCGAGGCGGACTGAAATTCCACCAGCAATCCGGCCGCGCCTTCCCCCAGAGTCTTGATGATGGGCGGCGTTCCCGCCTGATTTTCGACCGAGCGCAGCGATGCCCGATCCATGATTTCGAGCGCCTTCGCTCCCGCCTGGCGCAGCGGCACGATCGACTCGGAGGCGGCGTAGAGATCCGGAAAGAGCAACAGGCCGGTGTACTTCACCGGAAGTTCGGGGACCGTGTTTAAAATCGCTTCCGAGATGAAGGCCAGCGTGCCTTCGGAGCCAACCAGTAGGTGGGCAAATATATCGATGGCACGATCAAAATCGAGAAAAGCGTTGATGCTGTAGCCGGTCGTATTTTTCGTGCGGTATTTTCGGCGAATGCGGGCGGCGAGTGCGGGGTCGCTTTCGATCTTCGATTTCAATTCCAGAATGCCACTGGCGAGCGCCGGCTCGCGGGCGAAGAACATGTCCTCGGCATCGGGCGAAGCGGTGTCAATGCTCGTCCCCGAAGGCAGCACGAATCGCAGCGAGTCGAGGGTATGATAGGCATTCTGATCGACGCCGCAACACATACCGCTCGAATTATTCGAGAGAATTCCTCCCAGCGTACATGTCGCGATGGATGCCGGATCGGGCCCAATCTTTGCGCCATAGGGCAGGAGCGCGCGGTTGGCATTCGCTCCGATCAATCCTGGCTGGACGCGAATTTTCCGGCCATTGTCGAGAACTTCGTGCTCCCGGAAGTTACGTGCGATCTCCACCAGCAGCCCATCGGAAATGGATTGTCCAGACAGGCTTGTGCCCGCTGCGCGAAACGTAATCGGAATCGCCAGTTCGTGGCTGAACTGGAAAAGCCGCGCCACTTCTTCTTCGCTGGCGGCTTGCACCACGGCTTTCGGGATCAACCGGTAAAAGCTCGCGTCCGATGCGTAGGCGATAAGGTCAATCGGGCGGACAAGAACACGCCGCTCATCGACAATTTTGCCCAGCATGGAGCGCAGTTGCTCCGGTGAGGACACCGGCCGTGCAAGAGTTGCTACCGCCATTTCCGTTTGCTCCTGGGAATCGGGAAGCGGCGAACACTGATGCCCGCCTCCGTGAAAAGCTAATAGACAAGCCGCGTAAAAGGAGCGACGTAGGCCATCAGGAAGACGAGAATACCAACCAGGCATGCCAGCACAATGCTGTGCCAGAATACGAAGCGCAGAATTTCACCCTCGTGCCCATACCATTCCGTAGCCGTGCTGGCCACGACGATGCTCTGGGCGTCGACCATCTTGCCCATTACGCCGCCGGCGCTGTTGGCCGACGCCATCAGCACCGGAGAAATTCCAACCTGCTGCGCGGAAATTTTCTGCAAGCTGCCGAACAACACGTTCGACGACGTGTCCGAACCGGTGAGTGCCACGCCCAACCAGCCCAGTAAAGTTCCGAAGAACGGGTACAAGTGTCCCGTGCGCGCAAACGCCAGGCCCATGGTGGCATCCACTCCCGAGTAGCGAGTGATAATGCCGATCGAAAGCATGGCCCCAATCGTGATCAGCGAAAAGCGCACGTGCCAGACCGTCTGCCACCACATCGCCACAATCTTTGGAAAAGAAAGTCCCATGACAAGCCCCGACAGTACCGCGGCAATCAGAATCCCCGAGCCGGTAGCCGAGAGCCAGTTAAATCCGAACACGGCCCCCTCAGCGGTGGGTTTCGCCACGACCGGAGGAACACGCTGCACCATTTTATTGAGTCCGTTCACCGGAAACTGCGGGTTCGTAATCTTGCTGGGCGGCACCTGCCACGTGCTCATGGAGGTGAAGACTTTTTCCGGCGTATTCATGATTTTCTTGCCCGTGAACGTGCCCCAGCAGAAAACAAACACACTCAGGATCACCCAGGGCAACCACGCGCGAGCGACTTCGCCCCGGCTATAGCCGTGAGCGCCGCGAGCGGAGCGCTTCTCCGCTTCCTGGTGTCCGTCGAGGCCCCAAATCCGCTTGGGCTGCCAGACCATCAGGAAAACGATCAGGCACGCCATCGAGCACAGCGCTGCGCCGATGTCGGTCAGCCACGGCCCGTGATAGTTCGAGATAAGGTATTGCGGGATGGCGAAGGTTAAGCCGGCCACCGCAATGGCCGGCCAGATCTCCCTCATCCCCTTGTAGCCAGCATAAGCCCAAACCAGCCAGAACGGCACAATGACTGAAAAGAACGGCAGGATGCGACCGACCTGCGCGCCCAGCACAATCTCGCTGTATCCGGTAACGCCAGCCAGACCGATGATCGGCGTGCCCAGAGCGCCGAATGCCACGGGCGCCGTGTTGGCGATCAGCGACAGTCCCGATGCCTGCAGCGGTTTGAAGCCGAGTCCGATCAGAATCGCGGCCGTAACCGCGACGGGCGTTCCGAATCCCGAGGCGCCTTCGATAAAGGCGCCGAAGCTGAAAGCGATCAGCAGCAGTTGTAGACGCGTGTCCTGCGTAATGCCCGTCATGCTCTCCTGCAGCACTTTGAAGCGGCCGGTCAACAAGGTCATCCGGTAGAGAAAAATCACGTTCAGGATGATCCAGCCGATGGGAAACAAGCCATAACCCACGCCATAGACCGCGGTGGTCAAAGCTAATCGTCCCGGCATGTGAAAGATGACAACCGCAACCAGGAGGGCTGTCACCAATCCTGCTAATGCCGCGTAGTGAGCTTTGATATGCCCGAGCGCCAGGCTGCCCAGAAGCACGATCACCGGCAGAGCCGCAACCAGGGCCGAAAGCAGCCAATGTCCGAGGGGATCGTAATTCTGCGGCCAAATGGCCGTGATGTGATTGGTCTCGAGCAACCAAAAGGCCGCGACAATAAAGATAGCGGTCACGATGGCCCCCGGAATCCAGTTTCCAGGTTTTTCAGGAAGACTCGGCTGCGGCGCTTTCGGGGCTACGGCACTCGTGGGAGCCATAATCTCTCCTTGGTTGTTTGTATATCCCCAGAGAAAACGTTGGACGGGGAAACTACAGACGTAATTTTCTCCAGCTACATTTCACGGTGGTGAGGAATCGGATAGCACCGTGTCCGCTCCCATGTTCGACGACAGACAGAAATTCAAAATACTATAAGGCCCGGAAACCAAAATAAACACTGAGTCCATCGGAAAATTGAGAACGTCTCGGAACAATAGCGAGACGAGTCACGGCAGTCTGTGACCCCGGTCACAAGCCACAGGCTGAAACCCTCGCGGTCCGCGTCGGAGCACGCTGGCTGATCTCATCGCAGTTTGCATCGCCGCAAGCGCGCACCCGGACCCACCCTCGCCTAACCCGGCAGAGGCTGCCCGCGCGTCTCCAATCCAAACGGAATCAGCACGAGCCCGATGGCGAAGGCGATCGCCGTAAGCGCCACGGGAATACCCAGCGAACCGAAATGGCGGACACCGGCCCCGACCAGAAGAGTGATCCCAGCTCCGCCAAAACGCGCGAACGAAGTCGCGAAGGCAAAAGCGCTGGCGCGGCATTCCGTGGGATATTGCTCCGGCAGCCAGAGTGTGTAAACGGCGAAGTTGGCGCCGCCCAATCCGAGGAAAAACAGGCAGACAAAGAACCACGGCAAACCGCTCGCACCGAGATAGAAAACCTTGCCGAACGTGAGCGCGATGAAGATCAGCATCAGGCTGAAAAAGAAACCGAGCGCTCCACGCCTTCCAAAGCGCTCGGCCAACTTGGGCATGATGAAGCAGCCAAGAATGGTGGCCAGGGAAACCAGCATGGTGGCGTAGGAAGCCAACTGCGCCGCCTTCGGCCCGACCCGTCCTCCCGCTTCGGCGAGAGTTGTGACCGCAGTGGGAACATACACCGTGCCCGCCCATAGACCGCAAATCGAAACCAGCATGAACAGAGAATTCAAGATGGTGCGGCGGCGAAATGTCGGACTGAACAGCGTCGCCAGCGGACGCCACCAGTTCCAGGCGTGAATCACGTTTTCCTTCCGTTGCCAGCGCTCGGGCTCGTGGACACCGCGCCGGATCCAGGCCAGCAGCAGCGCGGGCACTCCGCCGAAAGCGAACATCGCGCGCCAGCCGAAATGGCTTCCAATGCCATAATTGGCCAGCGCGGCCAGAAAGAATCCGACATAATATCCGGTGTGCATGTAGCCGGCGCCCTTGATGCGGCGATTCTCGGGCCACTCCTCGGCCACGAACGTCCCGCCCATGGCCCATTCGCCGCCGATTCCGATACCCGCCAGCAGGCGCAGCGCGGCCAGTTGCCAGATGTTCATCGCGAAAGCGCTGAGAAAAGTGAACACCGAATAACACAGAATCGTGATCATGAGCGTGCGGACGCGGCCAAACTTGTCGCCCACCGGCCCCCACAAAAATGCCAGCCCCCACCCCACCAGAAACAACGCGAAGAGCAAGCCCCCGTAGTACCCGATGTTGGCCTTGGTCGCGGCAATGCCGGAGCGCGGCAGCAATTCCCGCAACGACGGCACAAGCACGAGCGCATAGATTACGGAATCCATGCCGTCAAGCGTCCACCCTCCCCAGGATGCCCAGAATCCGCGTACCTGGTTTCGCGAAAGCGCCGGAAACGGGATCGGCGGCCGCGGCGAAGGAGGATCCGGAAGATCTCTAGCGGTGGCAGGCATAGGCGACGGAACTATACCAGAATATTGAGCTCATGGATAAGGGCTTTTAAGCGCAATCGCCAGCCCTGTGCGGCACAGCGAGCCCTCCCCGGATTTCCGGGTGCTCGCTGGATCAATCGATCAGACCACCGGGTGGGACTTCTAGCGCTTCAGCAAGCAGTACATCGTCGCGGTCAGCACTACCCCCATCAGCGCTACGGTTAACAGAATCGTCAGGATCATCTCGTTTCTCCTCGACTTGTATCGGACCGCTTGCCGTGCACAACTCGAACTGCCTACCCGAGCTCGGGCGGGCTACCCGCGCGGGCCGCCTCTGACGCGATCCCGCTCACGAATCTGACAAAGCGCACCTTGGCCCGGCCGACCACAAAGCGCTAGCGCTCGCTCAGCAGGAAACCCACGATCGCCGAGCCCATCGATATCACCAGGAACCAAACCAGAATTGGCGCCAACCAATCGCCGGCGACCGACAGCCTGCTCTTCGGCGCCTCATTTTCCTTGCCTGGCATGCCCGAGGTTCCGAGCACGGGGCGTTCTTTTCCGGATTGAATGAATGAGGTTACTGAGGACAGCCGCTGGATGACCGTGTTCATCACTGCATCCTCCGGTACGTCACGTCATGGGACAGACTGGAAACCGGTCTTACCGGCGGCGAGTGAAAGATATGAAGAACCGATGAAGAAACGCCGCTGGATATGAATCATCCAGTTGCGACTTATCGCACACAGATCACACGAGTTCAGTGACTTCTATCACCCATCTTTGTGACGTTTTGATTGAGCGGTATTCTGATCAAGCTCGTGGACAAACCTAGAGCGCGAGAAACAGCTACCGTTCACCGGCGTAGGGTCGACCGGCGCTCACTCCTGGTATTCAGGCTCACGCTTCCAGCCGGTCAACATCGACATGAAGTTCGACCACCCGTGCAGCGCAACCATGATCAGATGCCCCGGAATAAACGACAGAAATCCGCACATGGCCGCGAAATGCCAGATGCGCGTGAGATGGAATCCGCCAAACAGAAAAGCCAGCCATGAGAACTGCGCCGGTTTGTAAAGAACGATCCCGGTCAGCAGCGACAGAACTCCGAATCCCACGGTTGACGTGTAGGCCAGCTTTTGCAGCGGATTGTATTGCCCCGTCACGGGAGGCTTGGGACCAAACAGAAAATAATGGCGCGCCATCGGCCACACGCCGGGAATGTCCTTGGGGGTGAACAGAACGGTGCGGTAATGGCCGCTCAGCAGTTGATACGTGAGATAGACGACTCCACTACCGGCAAAAAGCCACATGAACGTGAAGTGCCACTGCAGCGCGCCCCCCAGCCATCCGCCCAGGGTGAGCGCCTTCGGGATATCGATCAGATCCTGTTGAGGAATCTTGGGGCCAAAGCTCGGAAAGGCGCGGAAGATCCGCAGGCCGCTCGTCACCATCACGAACAGCGCGACGGCGTTCACCCAGTGGGTAAGGCGAATCGCGTAGGGATGCTCGTAGGCAGCGCGC
>Ga0181519_10002920_pt1 | contig 14233 bp, 16 predicted proteins | sample PEATcosm2014_Bin_26_FD_121102 | JGI IMG/M metagenome (GOLD analysis project Ga0181519, IMG submission 121102) | Peatland microbial communities from MTU Mesocosm Facility, Houghton, MI, USA - PEATcosm2014_Bin02_10_metaG | ecosystem: Environmental > Terrestrial > Soil > Wetlands > Peat | place...
AGGCAACTGTGACACAAAGTTTTTTTCAATACAATTCATTGTGTGTCAGGTGGCTTGCGCCGCCGAGCGCGGCGAGGTTGTGCTGTGCGACACTGCGGCCTCGGACCCAAACAATTCGGAGAAATCGCCATGCTCCATCGAGCAAATGCCCCTTGGACCGCCGGGATCGCCCTGCTGACGCTGAGCCTCGGCGCCCTCGCCCCGGCCTGGGGCGCGGAGTCCGCCGCGCCCCCGGCAGCCGCCCCGGCCCGGACCTCCGCCGCCGGCCACGCTCCGAGCGCGCCGCAGCCCGATGCCGGCGACTGGCGCAGCGTCGTTCGAGCGTTCGCCGCCGAGCACTTCAAGCAGCCGGCGTGGGGATATTCCCATTGCCTGCGGGACTACGCGCTCGCGCGCGAATTGGCGGCCGCCGACCACGCGACGCTGGATGACGACGTGTTGTTCGCCGCAGCGTTCCTGCACGATATCGCCGCCTTCAAGCCGTGGGAGGATGAGAAGCTCGATCATTCCGACGTGGGCGCGGACGCGGCGGCGAAGGTGCTGGAGGGCACCGCATTCCCGCGGGCCAAGATCGACGCCGTCCGCGGCGCCATCCGCAGCCACATGTATTACCGCGACCCGCAGGGGCCGGAGGCCCTCTACCTGCACGATGCCGATGCGCTCGATTGGCTCGGCGCGATCGGCGTGGCGCGGATCATCGCGCTGGTGGATCCCAACGGGGGTTCTCCGGACGGACCGGCCGCCGTGAAGATGCTCGACGAGAACCTCGCTCAGGTGCCGGGCCGCGTGCTGTCGCCGGCCGGCCGCGCGCGCGTGCCGCGGCGCAGGGCCGAATTGCAGCAGTTCCTCAAGAATCTGCGGCGCGAAACGGACGACCTCGCCACCTTGTAGGCGGCCCCGGCGGGACGGCCTACGGGCGACGCCGATCGATCACCCGGCGCGCCTTGCCGGTGGAGCGCTCGAGCGTTCCCGGGTCGACGACGCGCACCTTGACGCTGATGCCGACGGACGACTTGACGTGGTGCACGAGGTCGCGCGCCGCGGCCTGGCGCGCCTCGCTCCCCGCGGCTCCCGTCGCCGGCCATTCGACCTGCACCGAGAGGGTGTCGAGGTGGCCTTCCCGATCCACTTCGAGAAGGTAATTCGGCGCGAACAAGCGCTGATTCAGGATGATCTCCTCGATCTGGCTCGGAAACACGTTGACTCCGCGGATGATCAGCATGTCGTCGGTGCGGCCATTGATGCGCCCGAGCCGGCGCATCGATCGCGCGGTGGGCGGCAGAAGCCGCGTGCGGTCCCGCGTGCGGTAGCGGATCACGGGAAGCGCCTCCTTCGTGAGCGAGGTGAGCACGAGTTCGCCCTCCGCCCCCTCCGGCAGCACTTCGCCCGATTCCGGATCGATGATCTCAGGGTAGAAATGATCCTCCCACAGGCACAGTCCATCCTTGGTCTCGATGCACTCGTTGGCGACCCCCGGTCCCATGACCTCGGATAGGCCATAGATGTCCACGGCATCGATCCCGAGCCGCTCCTCGATCTCCTCGCGCATCCTTCCCGTCCAGGGCTCGGCGCCGAAGATGCCGATGCGCAGGGAACAGCCGCGGGCGTCGAGGCCGCGCCGCTCGAACTCCTCCGCGATCGTCAGCATGTACGACGGAGTTACCATGATGACGTGGGGCTGGAAATCGAGGATCAGCTGCACCTGCTTCTCGGTCTGGCCACCCGACATCGGTACGACGCTGCAGCCGAGCCGCTCCGCGCCGTAGTGCGCGCCGAGCCGCCCGTGAAGAGCCCATAACCGTAGGCTACGTGCACGATGTCGCCCGGACGCCCCCCGGACGCATAGATCGAACGCGCGACGAGATTCGCCCAGGTGTCGATGTCGCCGCGGGTGTATCCCACGACGGTGGGCTTTCCCGTCGTACCGCTCGAGGCGTGGATGCGCACCAGCTGTTCGCGGGGCACGGCGAACAGCCCGAACGGATAATGGTCGCGCAGGTCCGACTTGTTGAGGAACGGGAAGCGCGCGAGATCGGCGACCGTCCGGATGTCGTCGGGATGCGCCCCGGCGCCGTCGAATACTTTGCGGTAGTGTTCGACGTTGCGGTAGGCGTGGGCCACCGACCACTTGAGCCTTTCGAGCTGCAGGGCCGCGATCTCGTCACGGCTCGCCGTCTCGATCGGATCGAAACCCTTCGAGGACCCGGCGCCGCGCGCTACGTCTCTCATGGAAGGGCCCCAGCCGCCCGGTCCGGCTCGGCGTGAATGCTGACCATGGTCAACACATCGTAGGATGCGACCGTGTCCCCGTTCTGGTTGGTGATCTCCGTGTCCCAACGGACTTCGCCCCAGCCCTTCTCGGCGCGCAGGGATTTCTGCTTGCACGTCAATCGCACCTTGATGCGGTCGCCGGGCTTCACGGGCTTGACGAAGCGCAGGCTGTCGAGCCCGTAGTTTCCCAGGACGGGACCGTAGGCGGGCTCCACGAACAGGCCGGCTGCCGCCGAGATCAGGAAATAGCCGTGTGCAACCCGGCCCCCGAAGAGCGGGTTGCGCGCGGCCTCGGTTTCGCTCATGTGCGCATAGAACGTGTCGCCGGTGAGCGCAGCGAACGCCTCGATGTCCGCGACCGTCACCTCGCGCTCGGCCGAATTGAGGCTGTCGCCGATCGCGAGGTCGTTGAACGGCTTGCGAAACGGGTGGCATCCCGGATCGCGCTGCGTGGCGCCGCGCACCCACCGGCCGCCGACCGCCGCCAGCACGTCGGGCGAACCCTGTACCGCGGTCCTCTGCATGTAATGCAGCAGGGCGCGCATGCCGCCCATCTCCTCGCCCCCGCCCGCACGACCGGGACCGCCGTGCACCAGAGGCGCCAGCGGCGAACCATGCCCGGTCGACTCCTTGGCGCAATGACGGTTCACGACCAGGATGCGCCCATGGTACGGCGCAAGGCCGAGGACGAGTTCTGCGGCGCAGGCATCGTCCGCGGTGAACGCGGAAGCCACGAGACTCCCCTCGCCGCGGCGGGCGAGAGCGATCGCATCGCCGACATCCCGGTAGGGCACGAGGGTTGCTACCGGACCGAAGGCCTCGACCGCATGGACCGCCCGCGCGTGCGCCGCGTCGCGCGTGCGCAGCAGCACGGGCGGCACGAAGGCGCCGCGCTCGCCATCGGCGCCGACGGGCCGGAAGCCATCGATATCCCCAAAGACGAGCTCGGATTCGCTCCGCAGTTCATCGATGCGCGACAGCACCTCGCGGCGTTGGTCGCGGCTCGCGAGCGGCCCCATCGTCACGCCTTCGGCGCGCGGATCGCCGACCACGACCCGGCCGAGAGCCGCGCGCAGCGCGCCGGCCACGTCGTCGGCGAGCGCGGCGGGCACCAGCGCCTTGCGGATCGCCGTGCATTTCTGGCCGGCTTTCGCCGTCATCTCGCGCACCACCTCCCGGACGTACAGGTCGAACTCGGGCGTGCCCGGCCGCGCGTCGGGGCCGAGGATCGACGAATTCAGTGAATCCGTCTCCGCGATGAACCGCACCGAGTGGCGCACGACGGCCGGGTGGGCGCGAAGCCGCGCCGCCGTGGCCGCCGAGCCGGTGAACGAAACGACGTCCTGGCAACCGAGGTGGTCGAACAGATCCCCGACGCCGCCGGCGATCATCTGAACCGTCCCGGCCGGCAGCAGATTCGCCTCCACGATGCGCCGGACCACCCGTTCGGTAAGATACGCGGTCGCGGTTGCCGGTTTGACGATGACCGGCATGCCGGCGAGAACCGCCGGGGCGAGCTTTTCCAGCATGCCCCAGACCGGGAAATTGAAGGCGTTGATGTGGATCGCCGCACCCTCGAGCGGGACGCAGATGTGCTGTCCGGCGAAGGTGCCGAGCTTCGACAGGCCCTCGACGTCCCCGTCGAGGAGCACTCGGCTGTTCGGCAGCTCACGCGAGGCCTTGCCCGCGAACGCGAGCAGGGTGCCGATACCGCCATCGATGTCGATCCAGGAATCCGCCTTGGTGGCGCCGGTTCGATAAGATACCTCGTAAAACTCGTCCTTGAATTCGAACAGCTTCTTGCCGAGGGCGCGCAGCAGGCCGGCGCGCTCGTGAAAGGTGAGGCTGCGGAGCGCCGTCCCGCCGGCCGTTCGCGCGTGATCGAGGATCGCCGCCGTGTCAAAGCCCTCGGCGGTCGCACGCACGATCACGTCGCCCGTCGTTGCGTCGCGCAGGGCCACGCCTTCGCCGCTTCCGGCGCGCCACGCGCCCGCGACATAGCTTTCGAGCCTGCCGGCCATCACACCCGCTCCAGCAGCAGGGCGATGCCCTGCCCCACGCCGATGCACATCGTGCACAGCGCATAACGGCCGCGGCAGCGCGCGAGCTGGTAGGTCGCCGTGGTTGCGAGGCGCGCGCCGCTCATGCCGAGCGGATGGCCGAGCGCGATCGCGCCGCCGTTCGGGTTGACCTGCGCCGCATCGTCCGGAAGGCCCAGCATTCGCAGCACCGCAAGCGCCTGCGAGGCAAACGCTTCGTTCAACTCGACGACATCGATGGCGCCGATCGCGACGCCCAGACGCGCAAGGAGCTTCTGCGTCGCGGGCGCGGGTCCAATGCCCATGATGCGGGGCTCCACCCCCGCCACCGCGGCCGCGACGACCCGCGCCCGGGGCGTGAGGCCATGGCGTTTCGCTGCCGCCTCGCTCGCCACGAGCAGCGCGCAGGCCCCGTCATTGACGCCGGAGGCGTTGCCGGCGGTCACCGTGCCCCCCGCCCGGAACGGCGTGCCGAGTTTCGCGAGCGCTTCCAGAGAGGTCTCGCGGGGGTGCTCGTCGCGGCCGACCACGGTCGGCTCACCCTTGCGGGCCGGGATCGTGACGGGGACGATCTCGGCGGCGAGGGTGCCGTCGGCCTGGGCACGCAGCGCGCGCATTTGGCTGCGCAACGCGAACGCGTCCTGGTCGGCACGCGACACGTTGAAGTCGGCCGCCACGTTCTCGCCCGTCTCCGGCATCGAGTCGACGCCGTATTGTTTCTTCATGAGCGCATTGACGAAGCGCCAGCCGATGGTCGTGTCGTACATCTGAACGTCGCGGCTGAAGCCGGTTTCGGCCTTGGCGACCACGTAGGGCGCGCGACTCATGCTCTCGACGCCGCCCGCGATGACGAGGTCGGCATCTCCGCTGCGGATCATCCGCGCAGCGCTTGCCACGGCATCGAGGCCCGACCCACACAGCCGATTGAGCGTAACGCCGCCGACCTCCTTCGGCAAACCGGCGAGCAGCGCCGCCATGCGTGCGACATTGCGATTGTCCTCGCCTGCCTGGTTGGCGCAGCCGAAGATCAGATCGTCGGCGGCCGCCCAGTCGACGCCCGGGTTGCGCTGCACGAGGGCGCGGAGCGGCACGGCCGCCAGATCATCGGTGCGGACCGTGGCCAGCGCGCCGCCGTAGCGGCCGATGGGTGTGCGAATGGCGTCGCAGATGTAGGCGTCGGTCATGCGAATCCTAAGTTTCGGTGCGGTGAGTCTTGAGGCGATGCGAGCGGCCCCGGAACAGCGCGACGGTCCCTCGCCGGGGGTCGGTGACCGTCACCTCATAGATGCCGGTGCGACCCCGCTGCCACAGCTCGCGGGCCGTCGCAGTGAGCTGATCGCCGAGGTGCGCGGCCTCGAGGAAATCGATGGACCCGCTCGCAGCGACCGTGGCGTGTCCGCCGGAATTGCAGGCGAGCGCGAACGCGGTGTCGGCGAGCGTGAAAATGATCCCGCCATGGCAAATGGAGTGACCGTTGGTCATGTCCTCCCGCACCGTCATGGTCACCGTCGCGCGTTGCGGGGCGATGGCGACGATGCGGATGCCCAAGGCCTGCGAGGCGCGGTCGCGGTCGTGGAGCGCCGTGGCCGAGCGCTCCGCATGCGCCTGCCGCTCTTCGTCACCGAGATGCGTCACGGGGCGGCCTCAGCGGCCGAGGAAGCGCGGCGTACGCTTCCCGAGAAATGCGGCCACGCCTTCCTGGTAATCCCGCGACCCGCCGAGAGCGCGCTGCAGGTCGCGCTCGACGTCGAGCTGCTCGGCGAGCGGGCGGCTCCAGGCGCCGTAGATCGCCTCCTTCGTGCGCGCGAGCCCGAGGGTCGGCGCCGCGGCCAAGTGCGCGGCGAGCGCATCGACCGTGGGAGTGAGTTCCGCATCGTCGACGCAGCGCCAGATCAGTCCCCATTCGGCAGCCTGCCCGGCCGCCAGCTTGTCGCCCAGCAGCGCAAGGCCGAGAGCGCGGGCGTTGCCGACGAGGCGCGGCAGCAACCAGGTGCCGCCCGAGTCGGGCACCAGCCCGAGCCGGCAGAAGGCCTGCACGAAGCTCGCCGAGCGCGCCGCGATCACCAGGTCGCAGGCGAGCGCAATGTTCGCGCCGGCGCCGGCGGCAACGCCGTTGACGGCTGCGATGACCGGCATCGGCAGGCCACGCAGCGCGAGCACGAGCGGCGCATAGTTCTTCTCGATCGACTCGCCGAGGTCCGCTCCCGCCCCGCCCGGCGACACGGCACGGTCACCCAGGTCCTGCCCGGCGCAGAAGCCGCGGCCGGCCCCGGTCAGCACCAGGACCCGGGCGCCCTCGGCCCGCACCCGGCCGAGCGCCTCGCGAACCTCGGCGTGCATGAGGCTGGTGAAGCTGTTGAGCTTGTCCGGACGGTTCAACGTGAGACGGGCGACGCCGTCGTCGATCGAGAGAAGGATGCATTCGTAGCTCATGACCGCTCACTTCTCATCGTAGCTGATGTCCAGACTTCCGCTCGTCGGGCGGGCCTGGCAGCACAGGATGAATCCTGCCTGGACCTCCCAGTCCTCGAGCGCCTGGTTGCGTTCCATGACGGCGGTGCCCGCCGTCACCCGCGCGCGGCAGGTCGAGCACACTCCGGCGCGGCACGAAAAGGGCAGCGACAGGCCCGCGGCCTCGGCCGCATCGAGAATGGTGCGATCCGGCGCCATGCGAAAGCTGCGGCGCCGCCCGTCCATCGTGATGCTGATTTCGGCGCCCGCCGCCGCGGCGTCCGCCCTCGGCGCAGCCGCCGGCGCGGCCTGCGTGTCGACCGCGAAGCGCTCGGCGTGAATCTTGCCGGTCGCGCCCAGTTCCTTCAGCGTCGCCGTGAGCTCCTTGACCATGGAGCCCGGTCCGCACACGAAGAACTCGTCGATCGTCCTTGGATCGAACTCGCTGCGGGCGAGCTCGCGCAGCCGCCGCCCGTCGAGCCGGCCGTTGAAGAGCTCGACGTCCTGCGGCTCGCGGCTCATCACGAAGACCACGGACAGGCGCCCGAGATACCGATTCTTGAGAGCCAGCAGCTCGTCGACGAACATCGACCGGGAGATGGACCGGTTGCCGTAGGCGACCCACACCCGGCTCTGCGGCTCCGCGGCGAGCAATGTCGCCACTATCGACAGCACGGGAGTGATGCCGCTGCCCGCAGCCAGCGCCACGTAGCGCTTGTTTGCGCCCGGCTCGAGCGTCGGCCGGAATCGCCCGGTCGGCTCCAGCGATTCCAGGCGGCCGCCCACCGGAAGTCCGCGCGCGAGGAAGCGCGACATCTCCCCCTGGACGCGCACGCCGATCTTGAGGGGGCCGCCCGTGTGGCTGACGATCGAGTACGTGCGCCGGAGTTCGCGGCCGCCGATCATCGCGCGCACCGCCAGATGCTGGCCCGCCTCGAAACGATAGGCCGTCTCGAGGCCCGGCGGCGGCCGTAGCTCGAGGCACACCGCATCCTCGGCGATCGGCCGCCTGCGCACGAGTTCCAAGGGATGAAATGTCAGCATGAAATCGCTCGCTGCGGGTCAGATGCACTTGAAACGGTCGAAGGGCTCGCGGCATGCGCGGCAGCGGTGCAGCGCCTTGCAGGGGGTCGAACCAAATTCGCTCAAGACCTCGGTGTCCAAGGACCCGCAGCGCGGGCACGCGACCCCGGTCTCGCTCCCGGGGCGCGCGCATCCGCCCCCGGCCGGCGCCGGCGGCGGAACGATGCCGTACTCGGCGAGCTTCCGGCGGCCCTCGGCGCTGATCCAATCGGTGGTCCACGGCGGGGAGAGCACGTCCCGCACGAGGACCTTCCCAAAGCCCGCCGCCTCGAGCGCCGCCTTGATGTCGGCGCGAATGACGGCGGTCGCCGGACAGCCGGAATAGGTCGGGGAGACGGCAACCCGCACCGTACCGTCCTCGTCCGCGACGACGTCGCGCACGATCCCGAGATCGAGCACGCTGATGACCGGAATCTCGGGGTCCGGGACCCCGGCGAGGACCGCGCGCGCGCGCGCAACCGCCGTCGCGCCGTCCGGCCGGACCGCCGCTGCCGTCACCAGCCGGCTCCCGGGTGCGAGCGCTGCAGGTATTGCATCTCAGACAACAGGTGCCCAAGGTGCTCGCTGTGGCGCCCCTGTTTGCCGTACCACCGGTATGCCAAGTCCCTAGGACGGGCCAACGTCGCCTCGGCGAGCACGGCGTCGACACGGCTCGACCAAGCAGCGCGCAGCTCGGCAAGATCCGGACCCGCGCCGTCGGCTGCGGCGGCGCGGTCGACCTCGTCGGCGTCGAAGAATTCTTGCGTGTAGGGCCAGAGGCGATCGAGCGAGGACTGCACGCGCGCATGGCTCTCATCCGTGCCGTCGCCCAAGCGCACCAGCCAGCTCGCGCTGTAGCGCACGTGGTAGCGCGCCTCCTTGACCGCTTTGGCGGCGATCTCGGCGAGACGTATATCGGTCGAGGCGGCGAGCCGTTCGTACAGCTCGACCTGGTAGGCATCGACCAGGAATTGGCGCACGATCGTGTCGCCGAAGTCGCCGTTCGGCATCTCGGCCAGGGTCGCGTTCAGGACGTCGGGCTCGTCGCGCAGAAACGCGAGATCATCCTCGGAACGGCCCCGCCCCTCGAGTTCACCCGCATAGGAAAGGAACAGGCGCGCCTGACCGAGCAGATCGAGTGCGGTGTTGGCCAGGCCGAGATCCTCCTCGATCGCCGGCGCATGGCCGACCCAGGCGCCCAGGCGCTGGGCCAGCACGAGGCTGGTGTCGGCGATTCGAAGCACGTAGCGCAGGCGGCTGTCCCCCTGCGGCGCATCGCTGTTCCCAGCGGCGGCGTTCACAGGGTCTCGACCTCGTTGGGAATGTCGTAAAACGTCGGATGGCGGTAGACCTTGTCGCGCGCGGGCTCGAACAACGCATCGGACTCCGCCGGATCGGAGGCGACGATGTCGACCGAGCGCACCACCCAGACGCTGATGCCTTCCTGGCGGCGCGTATAGAGATCGCGCGCGTGTTCTATCGCCATGCGCGCGTCGGCGGCATGCACGCTGCCGACATGTTTGTGATCGAGCCCTCCCCGCGCGCGGATGAAGATCTCGTACAGGGGCCAATCGCGATTCTCGGACATCGTTCCCTCCTCGTCAGGCGGCGGCACGCGCGGCATGCTTCGCCGCGTGCGCGATCGCGGCTTCACGGACCCAGCGTCCGTCCTCGTGGGCGGCGCGGCGTTCGGCCATGCGCTCGCGATTGCAGGGCCCGTTCCCCTTGAGGACGTCCTGGAACTCGCGCCAATCGATCTCGCCGAAGCGATGGCGGTTTTCCGCGGCGTCCCAGCACAGCTCCGGATCCGGCATCGTGAGCCCCAGGAACTGCGCCTGCGGCACGGTGAAGTCGACGAACTTCTGCCGGAGCTCGTCGTTCGTAAAGCGCTTGATCTTCCAGCGCACCGACAACGCCGTGTGTTGCGACGCGCCATCCGACGGACCGAACATCATCAGCGACGGCCACCACCAGCGGTTCAATGCGTCCTGAGCCATGAACCGCTGCCCGCGGGTGCCGCGCGCCAGTTTCAGCATCACGTCGTAGCCCTGGCGCTGGTGAAAGCTCTCTTCCTTGCAGACGCGAATCATCGCCCGCGCGTAAGGACCGTAGGAGCAGCGGCACAGCGGGATCTGGTTCATGATCGCGGCGCCGTCCACCAACCACCCGATTGCGCCGATGTCGGCCCAGCTCAACGTCGGGTAGTTGAAGATGCTCGAATACTTCGCCTTGCCGCTCAGCAGCTGGTCGATCATCTCGGCCCGCGAGATGCCGAGGGTCTCGGCCGCGCTGTACAGGTAAGCGCCATGACCGCCCTCATCCTGCACCTTGGCGATCAGGATGGACTTGCGCAGGAGCGTCGGCGCACGCGTGATCCAGTTGCCCTCGGGCAGCATGCCGACGATCTCGGAATGCGCATGCTGGGAGATCTGCCGGATAAGGGTCTGCCGGTAGGCATCCGGCATCCAGTCCTTCGGCTCGATCTTTTCCTCGGCGTCGATGCGCGCCTGGAAGCGCCGCAGACGCTCGGCGTCCTCCACCACCGGCTGCGCCTGGGACTTGCCCGACGGCTCGTTGAGACCCTGCGTATACATGAGCGCCACTTCCTTCGCCAGCCGGGGAACCCGAATCTTGACACGCGATTATGCGAATGGCAATCATTTCTGTGTCAGAATAGGGGAGTCATTCCCGCTGCACGGCCATATGATGCAACGCTCGCCTGCCGATGCCCTGGTCTCCCGGTTTCGCCGGCAACGCCCGCTGCGCGGCGGCTCCCTCATCATCACGGTCTTCGGAGACGCGCTCGCGCCCCGCGGCGGCGCGATCACACTCGGCAGCCTCATCGCGCTGGTGACGCCCTTCGGACTCACCGAGCGGCTCGTGCGCACTTCGGTCGCGCGGCTCGCCGACGACGACTGGCTCGAAAGCCGGCGCGTCGGGCGTCTGAGCGAGTACCGGCTGTCGGCCGCCGGGACGCGGCGCTTCGTCGAGGCTACCCGCCGCATCTACATGGGTCCCGAGACCGAGTGGCTGGGGCGCTGGACGCTGATATTGTTGCCCGAGCTCTCGGCGGCGGTGCGCCAGCGGATCCGCGAGCTCCTGCACTGGGAGGGCTTCGGAGAACTCGCCCCCGGCGTATTCGCTCACCCGACGCTGACGCCGGCCGAGGCGCGCGAGTATCTGGCGATGAACCAGCTGGCAGATGTCCCGATTCTCCTCGAATCGCGCGCCGTCGCCGCGGCTGATCACCGCCGCCTGATTGCGCAGGGCTGGGATCTGCGCAACCTGGCCGCGCGCTACAGCCGCTTCATCCGCGGCTTCGCTCCGGTCGCGGCGATGCTGGAGAGCCAGGGCCGCCCGGATCCGCTAGACGCGTTCCTCGTGCGCACCCTGCTGGTCCACGAATACCGCAAGATCCATCTGCGCGATCCGCTGCTGCCGCCGTCGCTGCTCCCGTCCCGCTGGCCCGGACTCGCCGCCTATGAGCTGTGCCGGACCATCTACGAACGCGTCCTGCCTCCCGCGGAGAGTCACCTAAGTCGCGTTGGGGCGAGGCTGACGGGACCGCTGCCTGCGCCTGAGGCGAGCGTGTATCGCCGGTTTCCAGCCGCCGCGCTGCCTCCTTCACTGCATCGACGCCTCGAACTGAAAGCTCGCGTGGCCGGCGAGAGCCCCGGAGCGATCCCACGACCATTCGTCGAATGACACCGCGCCTCCCCGGTGCATCCGGATGACCGTGGAACAGCGGGTGCCGTAATGGCTGCCGCGAACGAAGGCGCTCGACAACAGGCGTTCCCAATGCAAATCGAGGCCGGTCCGGGGCAATTCCTCGTCGTTCGCGGGCCGGTCGTCGCACAGCAGTTCGAGCATCGCCGCCGTATCCCCGGGATCTGCGAGGGCCGCCTGCAATCGAGTCTTGGCCCGTCGCACCTTGGGCCATGGCGTATCCAGCAGGTGATTGGACAGTCCGTAGATACCGGGCGCGAGGAGGCGCCGGGCCCCGGTCATGGTTTCGTAGACCCCCAGGCTCCTGCCGTCTGAAAGCATCAGGTTGAATCCGTTGTACCGCGGACCCTCCCGCTGCAGTTGGACCAGGCCCTCCTCGGTCGTGTGCGGTGATCTCAGGATGCCGCCGACCAGGAGCCCCCGGCTGGGCGCGTCCGCCCGTTGCGGCTGCGTGCCCCGATAGTTGGTCAGCCCGGCAAACCGCCCCGTGCGGGTGATCCCGAGCCAGGTGCCCCCCGCCGACAGATCGCGTCCCGCGAGAACGTCGGGTGCATCCGGCCACCAGTGTGCCGCCGAACTCGCGCGTTCGAAGAATTCATCCCGGTTCGCCGCGATGACGCAGGGGTACTCGCGGTGCGTGCGCCAGGCGACCAATATGAGACACATGAGGCTAGCCGGTGCGAAACGGTGATGCGCCCATTATGGCAGAAACCCCAGGCATGCTCGTCCGCCGGTTCGCGCCGCAACCGAAACCCTTCCCTGCCGGTCAGGCCTGCGCGGAACCGGGTTCCGCGCAGGCCTCGCGCTGCGGCTTCATGGTCACCCCGCGGGCTTCATGGCCGCCAAACGTGATGCCACGCCCTCCACCGGGTCGCCGTGGGCATTCATTGAACGCTGATGTGCTTCGGGGTCGCCTTCTTCGCTTCCGTCTTCGGGAGGTGGATCGAAAGTATCCCGTCCTTGTAGTCGCAGCGAACTCCCTCGGGATTGACGTTCTCGGGAAGGCCGAAGCGCCGCTCGAAGGAGCCGTAGACCGTCTCCACTTGGTGGAATTTCGCCTCCTTGACCTCCTTTTCCTGCCTGCGCTCTCCTTTGACGGTGATCATTCCATCCTCCAGCGTCACCTTCACATCCTCTTTCTTCACGGCGGGCAGCTCCGCGCGGATGCAAAACTCCTTCTCCGTCTCGCTGATGTCCGCGGACGGCGCCCATACGGCGTTGCCGTTCTCGACCGGCAGCCGCGGCCAGTTGATGAAGGCTGCGGGCATCCGGCGATTGAACATCGAATCGAACTCCGCAAAGGGATTCCAGCGTACCAGGCTCATGTGAATTCTCCTCGACGCGACCGGGCCGATCCCGGGATTCCCCCCAATACTGGGTCCGGTGTGCACGCGTATCGATCCGCGAATCTACGTAGGGGCGGTCGTGGGACCTCGTATGGGCCGGCGTCCTTGCCGAACCCGGTCCGCTGCCGGTACTCTCATCGAAGTGACCACCGAAGCCCCGCCGCTGCTCACGGAGATCGAATTCGAGCAGTTGACCCGCGCTCGGCATGCGGGCGCAACGAGCGTGGAGTGCTCCCTCGACCTGAAGCTGAGCGCAACCCGCGTCGAAATCGGCGCGTCGGATTGGGCATGGCGCGGCCGCCGCTACCCGTACCCCGACCGTTGGAAGGGGCGAGCCATCTATTACTGGGACAACGGCGCCTTTCGGCCCGTCGCCCGCTACTCGTCCTCGCTCATCAAGCTGGTGCCCACCGAATGGGGTGCGCCCACACTCGAAATAGACGGGATCAAGATGTTGCCCACGGCTCGGGTATCGCCGTACGCGGATGCCGAGAACAAAGTCGCGTTGATCCAGCCGCGGGGGAAAATGATCCTGGACACCTGCGGGGGTCTCGGATATTTCGCCGCCTGGTGCGCGCGCGGCCAGGCCCGGCGGATATGTTCCTATGAGAAGAACCCCGACGTCCTCTGGCTGCGCGACATGAACCCCTGGTCGCCGGCGCCCGGCGGCGTCTTGCAGCTCGCGCACGCGGACGTGACCGCCGCGGTGACCACGATCGCGGACGGCTCCTTCGACGCGATCCTGCACGACCCGCCGCGCTTTGGCATAGCCGGTGAACTGTACTCCGGCGCGTTCTACGGCCAGCTCGCCCGCGTATTGAAGCGCGGGGGCAAGCTGTTCCATTACACCGGCGCTCCGAACAAACTGACCAGCGGCCGCGACGTGCCCAGGGAAATCATGGAGCGCCTGAAGCAGGCCGGATTCGCGGCGGCGCGCAGCGGCGACGGAGTGCTCGCCGTCAGGACATAGCCCAGCCTCTCCATCCGGGCCGCGGATTCACTGCGGAGTCGAATCGCGCTAACATACGGGAAGATACTCATGAAAGGCGCCGCAAAACACCCGCGATCTGCTGCGTCCCCCTCCCGTGCCGCGTCCGCCCGCGGAAGCCGGCGAAAAGCGTCGCGGCGCGTTTCCCGGTTCGCAGCCCCGATGTACGTCGCCGGCAACTGCGGCCTGTGTTCGCGGCCGCTGCGTTGAACCCAAGAACCGACCCCGGAGCGCTCGATGTGGATCGTTAGAGTAGCGCTGAACCGGCCGTACACGTTCATCGTCCTGGCCGTGCTGATCGTGCTGATGGGCGGTTACGCCATCGTGAACACCGCAACGGACATCTTCCC
>Ga0181519_10002923_pt1 | contig 14227 bp, 15 predicted proteins | sample PEATcosm2014_Bin_26_FD_121102 | JGI IMG/M metagenome (GOLD analysis project Ga0181519, IMG submission 121102) | Peatland microbial communities from MTU Mesocosm Facility, Houghton, MI, USA - PEATcosm2014_Bin02_10_metaG | ecosystem: Environmental > Terrestrial > Soil > Wetlands > Peat | place...
AACCGACGGTCTTGCGCGCTATGTCGGGTCGGAGATCGCCAAGAGCGAGCGGCCGGAACTGACGTCCGCGCGGGTGGTGGTCTCGGGCGGGCGCGGCATGCAATCGGGCGAGAATTTCAAGCTGCTGGAGAGTCTCGCCGACCGGCTCGGCGGCGCGGTGGGCGCCTCGCGCGCCGCGGTCGACGCCGGCTTCGTCGCCAATGATTTCCAGGTCGGCCAAACCGGCAAGATCGTCGCCCCCGAGCTTTACATCGCCATCGGCATTTCGGGCGCGATCCAGCATCTCGCCGGCATGAAGGATTCCAAGGTGATCGTCGCCATCAACAAGGACGAAGAGGCGCCGATCTTCCAGATCGCGGATTACGGGCTGGTCGGCGATCTGTTCCAGATCGTGCCCGCGCTCGACAAGGCGCTGGCCAAGCCCGGCGGTAATTGACAGGAGCATTCCATGGCGACCACCCAACCAGTCTCGATCAAGACCATCGGCATCATCGGCTCCGGCCAGATGGGCAGCGGCATCGCCCATGTCGCGGCAATGGCGGGATACGAGGTGCGCCTCAACGACATCTCGGCGGCGGCGCTGGAACAGGCACTCAAAGGCATCGATAAGAACATCGCGCGCCAGATTACCAAGGGCAAGGCGACCGAAGCGGACAAAGCGGGCGCCTTCAAACGCATCAAGACGGCGACGGCCTTCGACTTTTTCAAGGAATGCGACGTGGTGATCGAGGCCGCGACCGAGCGCGAGGAAGTGAAACGCGAAATCTTCAAGAAGCTGATTCCCTTCCTCAATCCCGACGCCATCATTGCCAGCAACACCTCGTCGATTTCGATCACGCGCCTGGCCGCCACCACCGACCGGCCGGCGCATTTCATCGGCATGCATTTCATGAACCCGGTGCCGGTGATGGTGCTGGTCGAGATCATCAAGGGCATCGCCACCGACGAGCCGACCTTCGCCGCCATCCGCGAGCTGGCGGTGAAAATGGGCAAGACGCCGGTGGCGGCCGAGGATTTCCCCGCCTTCATCGTCAACCGCATCCTGCTGCCGATGATCAACGAGGCGGTCTATACGCTTCACGAAGGGGTGGGTTCGGTCGAGGCCATCGACACCGCCATGAAGCTCGGCGCCAACCACCCGATGGGGCCGCTGGAACTGGCGGATTTCATCGGACTCGACACCTGCCTCGCCATCATGGACGTGCTCTATAAGGGCCTGTCCGATTCGAAATACCGGCCTTGTCCGCTGTTGGTGAAATACGTCGAGGCTGGCTGGCTTGGGCGCAAGGCCGGGCGCGGCTTCTACGATTACCGCGGCGAAAAGCCGGTGCCGACGCGGTGAAAGTTGCGGCCGTCATAAAACTATGGCTTTATTCCTGGCATAAAGGCGGCAGAAGCCGCTGATTTCGAGCGGAGGTTGGTTGTCAGTCGCTCTCGATAGTTGCCCGGCCCTGGTGCTCAACGCGGATTTTCGTCCGTTGAGCTACTTCCCTCTGTCGCTCTGGTCCTGGCAGGAAACCGTCAAGGCGGTCTGTCTCGACCGGGTCAATATCGTCTCCCAATATGATCGCGTGGTGCGCAGCCCCTCCTTCGAGATGCGGCTGCCGAGCGTGATCTCGCTCAAGGAATACATCGCCATGGCGCGGCGGCCGGCTTTCACCCGGTTCAACGTGTTCCTGCGCGACAAATTCGCCTGCCAGTATTGCGGCGAGTCCTTTCCGTCGCATGATCTGACCTTCGACCACGTGGTGCCGCGTTCGCGCGGCGGCCGCACCACCTGGGAAAACGTGGTCACCGCCTGCTCGGGCTGCAATCTCCTCAAGGGCAACCGGATCCCGTCGGAAAGCGGGCTCTATCCGCGTCACCAGCCCTTCCAGCCCTCGACCAATTTCCTGCGCGACAACGGCAGGGCATTTCCGCCCAACTTCCTTCACCATTCCTGGCGCGACTTCCTCTATTGGGACAGCGTGCTGGAAGCGAATTAACTCCCTTTAGCCGCGCGATAACGCCTCTATCCTCGATCATGCGAGCAGGGTTGGCCCTATTGCGCTTGCGCCTTGGCGGCAAGCGCCAAGCCGCGGGCCGGCTACGAGCACGATCGAAATCAATAAGCGCTCTTGAACGGCACGCTCACGGTCGGCAGAACTGAAACCTGATCCGTGTCCTGATTGTCCAGGGTCGGGCCGGTATCCTGCGCGGCCGCGATGTCGGCGTTGACCGAGCGCTGGCTGCCGCTGCTGGCATTGTCGTTATTATTCCCGCCGGCGCAGCCGCACAGCGCGACCGTCGCGACCGCCAGGACGAACAGGGTGTGCTTGCTCATGATTCGAACTCCCTTGGGTTTTGTTGTTGTTGGGTGGCAGAGCGATGGGAAAGATGTAGTTTGGCAATATGTCGGGGGTAAGGTTTAAACGTGCCGATTGCGGCGATCCCGCCGCATTGTGGCCTACGGGAAATACTCAGACGGGAAGTGCCGGACCATGAGCCTGCTGCGCCATATCGCGATCTGCAACGCCTGGGAACCGGGGAAGTTCCTGCCTTTTCTGCACGAGAAGGCGCGGCTCGGGCTGATCCGCCGCGACAATGCCGAAAGGCTGCGCCGCTTCCCAAAGCTGTTCGAGGTTCGCGGTGATGCGGTGAATGTCATCGCATCGGGCGGCCCCAAGGCGATCAGCGCCGCCATCGACGACGCGGTCGAGGAGCTGGTATCGCTCGGCGTCATCGCGAAATGGCGCAACGAGTTCTTCGCCGTGGCCGAACGCTGGGGCGCCAAGCTGCATTTCACGCTCGATCGCGGCGCGGTGCCGTTCTTCGGCGTCAAGGCCTATGGCGTGCATCTGAACGGCTATCGCCGGGCGGGCAAGAATCTCAAGCTCTGGATCGGCACGCGCGCGGCGGGCAAGCTGGTGGCGCCGAGCAAGCTCGACAACATCGTGGCCGGCGGCATCGGCGTAAAATACGGGCTGGAAGAGACGCTGTTGAAAGAAGCCGCCGAGGAAGCCGCCATGCCCAAACGCCTGGCTTCGCGCGCCGTGGCGGTTGGCGCCGTTTCATACCGCATGGAAACCAAGACCGGTTTGCGCAACGACGTGCTGTTCCTTTACGACGTCGAGACGCCGGCGGATTTCAAACCGTGCAACACCGATGGCGAGCTGGTCGCCTTCGACCTGATGGATGCTCGCGATGTCGTGACGCGGATGCGCAAAACCGACGACTTCAAATTCAACGTCAATCTGGTCAATATCGACTTCGCGTTGCGCCACGGCGTGATCGGGCCGGAGGATCCGGAATATCTCGATCTCGTGACCGGTCTGCATAAGCCCATCGATTAGAGAGGAAAAGCCCATGCTCATTGCATGCAGGGAATGCGGCGGCAAGGTCAGCACCAATGCGCGGGAATGCCCGCATTGCGGCACGCGGTTTTTCCACCGTCCGCGCTGGATACGCTGGATCGTCTACGTCGTGCTGATCGCGGCGGTGCTCTACTGGTTCGACCCCATCGTGCGTTATGGCTATTGGGGCGCCAAACAAGCGATCGCCTACGTGGTCAATATCTGGGCCGATGGTCCGGGCCCCTGAGCGAATCCCGCCAACGCCCGCACCTCTTTTGGGCTTCTGCCGTCTTCGCGCAAGGCGCGCAGGCTGACTGCGTTGTCGCGTTTGGCGAAGCGCCTGCCGCTGATATCGGTCAGCAATTCATGGTGGCGGTATATCGGGGTCGCGTATCCCAGCAACGCCTGCAACAATCGATGGATATGAGTCGAAGGGAAGAGATCCGTGCCGCGAGTCACCAGGGTCACGCCCTGGAGCGCATCGTCCACCGTCACCGCGAGATGATAAGATGTCGGCGCATCCTTACGCGCCAGCACGACATCGCCCTGGGTGGCGGGCTCGGCCCTGATTCGCCCGCGCCCCTGCTCTTCCCAGAACAGCTTGCCCGCTTTCGCCGCCGCCTTGGCGGTGTCGAGCCGCAGCGCGAAGGCCTCCCCCATTTGCATGCGCCGGTTGCTCTCGGCCGGCGAAAGCTTGCGGCAAGTGCCGGGATAGAGTGGGCCGTCGGCACCATGAGGCGCCCCACCCGCCGCGTCGATCTCGGCCTTGATCGCCGCACGGGTGCAAAAGCAAGGATAGATCACGCCCATGTCCTTGAGCCGCTCGATCGCGGCAATGTAATCCGCCAGATGTTGCGACTGATGGCGCACATCGCCGTCCCAATCGAGGCCGAGCCAGAGCAGATCCTGCATGATCGTCGTGACGAATTCGGCGCGACAGCGCGAAGCGTCGATATCCTCGATGCGCAGCAAGAATTTCCCGCTCGTGTCGCGCGCGGCATGCCAGCCCAGCAAGGCCGAATAGGCATGGCCGAGATGGAGCAGGCCGGTGGGGCTGGGCGCGAAGCGGGTGACGATCGTCATGGTTTCAATTCTATCGTCATTCCCGCGAAAGCGGGAATCCAGGGCAACCGCCGTGACACTGGCCCTGGACCCCCGCTTACGCGGGGGTGACGGAAGAAAAGAAATAGCCAGCGCGTGACAGAATCCCTTGCTTCGTTTATCGCTTGCCTATGACAACCGAACTTCACGGCCCCGGCCTTAAACCCGCCAACGGGAAAAAGCCCGCCAGCCTGGTGGTGTTGCTGCACGGCGTCGGCGCCGACGGCAACGATCTGATCAGCTTGGCGCCCTATTGGGCGCCACTCTTACCCGAGACCGAATTCCTTTCCCCCGACGGACCGCAACCCTGCGACATGGCGCCTTTCGGCCGGCAATGGTTTTCGCTGCAAGACCGTTCGCCCGAGGCGATCCTGGCCGGCGTGCAGGCCACGGCGCCGATCCTCGACGCTTTTCTCGACGCGGCGCTGCAAGCCCGCGGGCTCGATGACGGCAAGCTCGCGCTGGTCGGGTTTTCGCAAGGCACCATGATGTCGCTTTATGTGGGATTGCGCCGGGCCCGCGCTTGCGCCGCGATCGTGGGATATTCCGGCGCGCTGGTCGGGCCGCAATTGCTGGCGGCGGAAATCCGCTCGAAGCCCAAGACGCTGCTGGTGCATGGCGATGCCGATCCGGTGGTGTCCTTCACCGCGATGGGGGCCGCCCAGAAGACGCTCGCGGCCGCCGGGGTTCCGGTCGAGACCTTGGTCTGCCCCGGCATGGGCCATTCCATCGACGAAGCCGGATTGAAACGCGGCGGCGAATTCCTGCGCGCGGCGCTAGCGGGTTAGCTCGGTCTTTTCCATGGCTGGGGCCGGCGGCGGAAGATAAGACCGCAGCGTCGCGATCATCGCCGGATCGTCCCACTCGGTGGCGCCTTCGATCTTGGCCAGCACGGTGCCGTCGCGGGAGATCAGGAAACTGGTCGGTAGGCCTGTCACGCCGAAGGCATTGAGCGCGGCATTCGACGAATCGAGATAAACCGCGAGATGCCCAACCCCGAGCTTGGCCAGGAAAGGCGCCACCACGCTTTCGCCATTGCGGTCCTCGGAAATCGCCAGCACGGTCAAATCCTGCCCGAGCTGGGCCTGCATCCGGTCGAGCGAGGGCATTTCCTCGACGCAAGGCCCGCACCAGGTGGCCCAGAGATTGACCAGCACCACATGGCCGCGAAAATCGGCAAGATGCGCGGGATATCCTTGTTGCGTGGTGAAGGTGAGTTCGGGCGCTGGCAGCTTCGGGGTGAGCAAGCTAAACTCCCCTCCGCCCGGCGTGACCATCTTCCGACTCGCGGCGGAAGGCGCTTCGGGCGGCGCGGAACGGTGATAAACCAGCGCGCCCAGACCGGCGAGGCAGAGGATCAGGACCAGGGTGAAAGCGCGTAACAGGATTTTCATGGGCTGTGCCCCGGTGGCGGCATGACGCGGAAACGGCAACCGCCCGCCGCCCGGATATCCGCGGGCAGCGCCGGCAATGCCGCGCGCGGCGGCAGGCTGGCGGGCGATCCGGCTGAAATCATGCAGCGCATCAATGCCTCGATCGATCTCGACAAACGGCTTTATGCCCAGGATATCGCCGGTTCGCTCGCGCATTGCGCGATGCTGGTGGCCCGGCACATCATCGCGCCGAAGGATGGCGAGGCGATCGCGCGCGGTCTAGAGAAAATTCAGGCCGAGATCGAAAAAGGCGTGTTTCCCTTCCGCATCGAACACGAGGACATTCACCTCAATATCGAGGCGCGGCTCAACGAGCTGATCGGCGAAGCCGCCGGACGGCTGCATACCGCGCGCTCGCGCAACGACCAAGTGGCGACTGATTTCCGGCTCTGGGTGCGCGACGCCATCGACAAGCTCGAACGCGAAATCATGGGCCTGCAAGAGGCGCTGATCGAACAGGCCGAGAAACACGCCGCCACCATCATGCCGGGCTTCACCCATCTGCAGACCGCCCAGCCGGTGAGTTTCGGCCACCATCTTCTGGCCTATGTCGAGATGCTGGGGCGCGACCGCGGGCGGTTTTCGGATGCGCGCAAGCGGCTCAACGAATCGCCCTTGGGCTCGGGCGCGCTGGCCGGCACCTCTTTTCCGATCGACCGCGACAAGACCGCCAAGGATCTGGGCTTCGACAAGCCCACGGCCAATTCGCTCGACGCCGTATCTGACCGCGACTTCGCGCTCGAATTCCTCGCCGCTTGCGCGATTTGTGGCACGCATCTCTCGCGCTTTGCCGAGGAGATCGTGCTCTGGCTCAGCGAGCCTTTCCATTTCATCAGGCTCTCGGACGCCTTCACCACCGGCAGCTCGATGATGCCGCAAAAGCGCAACCCCGACGCCGCCGAGTTGGTGCGCGCCAAATCCGGGCGCCTGCTGGGCTCGCTGACCGCGCTGTTCGTGGTGATGAAGGGCCTGCCCCTGGCCTATTCCAAGGACATGCAGGAGGACAAACCGCCGGTATTCGAGGCCGCCGACGCGCTGGAACTGTGCCTGGCCGCGACCACGGGGATGGTGCGCGATCTCGAGGCCAATAAAGAGGCAATGAAGCGCGCGGCCGAAGCCGGATATTCCACTGCCACCGATCTCGCCGATTGGCTGACGATCAAGCTCGATCTGCCCTTCCGCGAGGCGCATCGCGTCACCGGTTCCCTGGTGAAACGCGCCGAGGAACTCGGGCTGAAGCTATCCAACCTGCCGCTCAACGAGGCGCAGAAAATCGAGAAGCGCATCACCGCGGAAGCGTTGGCGGCGCTGACGGTGGAGAAATCGGCCGCCAGCCGGAACAGTTTCGGCGGCACGGCGCCGGCCAATGTGGCACGGGCGGCGAAGGATGCGCGCGCCCGGTTTCTGGGGGGAAAGAAATAATGAGAACGATAAGATTGGCGCTGGCCGTGGCGATGCTGGCGCTGCCGCTGATGTCCTGCGGCAAGAAAGGTCCGCCCGAGCCGCCCACCGACCAGCCGCTGACTTATCCGCAGGCCTATCCTTATGATCCGACGCAGCCGCCGCCGTCGTATCCAAAGCAAAAACAGCAGCAGCAACCGCAGGCGGGTTCCACGCCGTGACCGCCCGCGCGGAAGAATTGAGACCGCATGCCGACGTGCCGGAATGGGCCTATCGCGACGGCACGCTGTTCGTCGAGGGCGTCGATCTCGCGACTCTCGCGGCCAAGACCGGTACGCCGTTCTATTGCTATTCGGCCAGCGCCATCGAACGGCAATACAAGCGTTTCGCCCAGGCCTTCGACGGGCTCGACGCGATGCTGTGCTATTCGCTGAAAGCCAACTCCAATCTCTCGGTGGTCGCGACTCTCGCCAATCTCGGTGCCGGCGCCGACGTGGTGTCCGAGGGAGAATTCCGCCGCGCCCTTGCCTCCGGCATACCGGGCAACCGCATCATCTTTTCCGGCATCGGCAAGACCGAAGCCGAGCTGTCTTTCGCGCTCGCCAATAACGTTTATCAGATCAACGTCGAATCCATTCCCGAACTCGATTTGCTTGGCCGGGTCGCGCGTAAGATGAACCGCGTCGCGCCGGTTTCCATTCGCGTTAACCCGGATGTTGACGCGCGCACCCACGCCAAGATTTCCACCGGCAAGAAGGAAAACAAATTCGGCGTCGATCTGGCGCACGCGGCCGAGGCCTACCGGCTGGCGGCGCAGTCGCCGTCGATAGCGCCCGTGGGCATGGCGGTGCATATCGGTTCGCAGCTGACCGCGCTGGGGCCGTTCGAGATCGCCTTCTCGCGCGTACTGGCGCTGTTCCGCGAATTGCGGGCTTCGGGCATCGACCTGAAACGCTTCGATTTCGGCGGCGGCATCGGCATCCGCTATCACAACGAGACGCCCCCCGCGGTCGAGGATTACGCCCTGGTGGTGAAGCACATGACCGCGGGCCTGCAGCTGAGCCTGGCTTTCGAGCCCGGCCGCGCCATCGTCGGCAATGCCGGATTGCTGGTGTCGCGGGTGATCTACGTCAAGGAAGGCATAAGCCACCGTTTCGTCATCGTCGACGCGGCGATGAACGATCTGCTGCGCCCTGCGCTTTATGATGCCTGGCACGACATCGTGAAGGTGAAGGCGCCCGATCCGCGCGCCGAACCCGTGGCGCAGAGCATTGTCGGGCCGGTCTGCGAAACTGGCGACGCCTTCGCCCTCGATCGCCTCATGACCCCGCTGCGCGACGGCGATCTGATCGCGATTTTGTCGGCCGGCGCCTATGGCGCGGTGATGAGTTCGAGCTACAATAGCCGGCTGCTGGTGCCCGAGCTGCTGGTCAAGGGCGGGGAATCCGCCGTCATCCGCAAGCGGCCGAACTACGAGACGATGCTGGCGATGGACCAGATGGCGCCCTGGCTCGCCCATTGATGGCAAGGCCCATTAGTTGCAAGGTTTGCCCGAGGGTAAATTTCAGCCAGCGGTAAGGTTTGGGATCGCCGATCATGTCCGAACGCGGCCCGGCACCGGATTCTGAAAATTCTCCACCGCCGGAATTGCAGCGGCGCCTGTCCCGGCGGCTGCTCCTCGCTCGGGCTGCGCTAATCTGGGAAATCCTATGGCCGGGGCTGTGGCCGGCCTCGTTGGCGCTGGGAATTTTTCTGACGCTGGCGTTGTTCGACGTGCCAGCGATGCTACCAAGCTGGTTCCAAGCCTTGCTGCTGGCGGCGTTGGCCGCAATTCTTGCGTTCAATCTGGTTATCGTTCTGCGGCGTTTCACCCCTCCTTCGCATGAATCGGCGCGCCGCCGCATCGAGACAGCCAGCCACATGGCGCATCGCCCGCTCACGGCGCTCGAAGACAAGCTCGCGGGCGATGGCGGCGGCGAGGCGGCAAAGCTGTGGCAAGCCCACCGCGCGCGCATGGCGGCGGCGATCAGGCGCTTGCGCGTCGGCCGTCCGCGTTCATTTTTATGGCGGCGCGATCCTTATTACTTGCGCGCGGCGCTGGTCCTGGTGCTGGCGGCGGGAATTTTCACCGCCGGCGGCGATTGGCACGCGCGCATCTTCCGCGCCTTTCACCCCGATGTCGCGTTCTTCGGCCCTGCCACGCCAGCGAGTCTCGATATCTGGATTTCACCGCCGGAATACACCGGCCTGGCGCCGCAATTCCTGACCCAACACGCGGGCCAGGCGCCGGTCGCCGTGCCCATCGGCAGCAATGTTCTGGCGCAAGTGCATGGCGGCAGCACGGTGCCCGATTTGCGCATCGACCGTGATTCCCAACCCATGAGCCGGGTCGATGACAACGATTATAAGGGGCAAGCCACCCTCACATCCGGTTCGCTTCTGGAAGTAACCCAATTCTATCGCAGCCTGGGCGCCTGGAAGATCGCCATCGTGCCCGATCTGCCGCCGACCATATCCTTCGCCAAGCCGCCCGAGGCGAGCGCGCGGGGGGAATTGCGCATCGCCTATGACGCCGCCGACGATTACGGCGTCGAGGGCGTCAAGCTTCTGGTCAGCCGCCCGGGCGGCGATGCCGGAGAAACACTGAGCGTCGATTTGCCGCTTCCCGACCAGCACCAGAAGAACGCGCAAGGGTCGAGCTTCGTCGATCTGACGGGCAATCCCTGGGCCGGCGGCGACGTGCGGCTGCAACTGGTCGCATCCGACGCGCTCGGCCAGACGGGATCGAGCGACATCATCGAGACCGTTTTGCCCGAGCGGGTTTTTCTCAACCCCCTCGCCCGCGCCATCAACGAGCAGCGCAAGGCATTGCTGGCCGATCCGTCCTCGCGCCAGAATGTAGCGGCTACGGTCGGCGGGCTGGCGCTCAATCCCAAATTCTACAATGACGACATCGTGGTATTCCTGGCGCTGCGCACGGCTTCCGACCGGCTGATGCTCGACCGCGACGACGATGCCGTGCCGGTCGTGGCGCAATTGCTGTGGGACACGGCGGTGCGCGTGGAGGACGGCAACGCCTTGTCGAGCCGCAACGATCTCAGCCAAGCGATGCAGGCGCTGCAGCAGGCGCTCGCGCAAAACGCGCCACAGGCGCAGATCGAGCAGATGATCGGCGACCTGCAGCGGCAGATCGACCGCTATCTCCAGGCCCTGTCGGCCCAGACTCCTCCATCGGGAAAAAATTCGTCCTCTGCCGCTTCGGGCCAGACCCTGACCAGCCAGGATTTCCAGGCCCTGCTCGACCGCGCGCGAGATCTATCGGCGGCCGGATCGCGGACACAGGCGCGCCAATTGCTGGCAAAGCTGCAAGACCTGCTCGAAAATTTACGCGCCACCGGCCCGAACGATATGCATGGGCCGCAGGGCCAGGCGCTCAACGCGATGCAGGATTTGATGCGCCGCCAGCAACAGCTTCTCGATCGCAGCTTCCGCGCTTCGCGCCAGCCGGGCGGCAATAAAGCCGCCAACCCCGGCGACGCCGCCGCGCAAGAGGCGTTGCGCCGCGCGCTGGGCCAGGCGGCGCAAGGCCTCGCCGATCATGGCGGCGGCCAAGCGGGAATGGGCGGGGCGGGCGGGATTCCGCTATCGATGGGCCGCGCCGACCGTGCCATGCGCGACGCCGTGCAGGCCTTGAATCAGGGAAAACCGGACGCGGCGGTTAATGCTCAAACCGACGCGCTCGATGCCTTGCAACAGGCGGCGCAGTCGTTGGCGCAAAGCCTGGCCAATGGCGGCAAACCGGGCGCAGCCGGCAATTCCCTGGGCGCGCAACGCGATCCCTTGGGCCGGCTCGAAGCCGGCGAAGGCGGCATCGGCGACGGCGGCGATCTGCAACTCGGCAAATCCGCCAATGACGCGGCCATCGAAAAGGCGCGCGAAATTCTCGGCGAGTTGCGCCGTCGCGCCGGCGAGCAGCAACGCCCCGAAATCGAGCGCGACTACATCGACCGGCTGTTGAAGGAGTTTTAGGAAGCCGCCTTCCCTCACCCGTTTCCGGGTGAGGGTATTGCGGCATATCCGGCCCGAATGACGCCTAGGATTAGGGCGCCGGCTTGATCATGTCGAACATACCCTTGACGTCGTCCGGCGGCAGCACTTCCGCGGTGAATTTATTGTCCGCGGCCTGCTTCGTGGCGAGATCGAGACCCTTGATCTCGGTGAGTTCCATCTCTTCCTTCGGATAGAATTGATGGACCACCTGCTTGGCCTGTTCCGGCGTGATCTTGGTCAGGTCGGCATAATATTCGTAGGCCTTCGGATCCTTGTAGGCCCAATCGATGGTCTGCTGATAGGCCGTCATGAAGCGCACAAAGGCGTCGCGCTTAGTCTTCAGCGTGTCGGCCGTGGCGACGTTGACGCGCACGGTCTCGTTGCGGAACGCCGGCACGTCGTTGCCGCGCGCCAAGATCACGATCTGGCCCTCGCTCAGCTCTTTCAGGCCGAAAGGCGGCACGCCCCAACCGACATCGACTTGGCCGGTCATCACCTGGGTCAAGGTCGCGGGCGGGCTGCCGGTGGGAATCGGATTCGCATGAACGTTGTTCTGCGCGAGCAGGCCCAGCAGGATCAGATTGCTCGACGAGCCCACCTCGGAAAACGCCACGCTCTTGCCGGCGACATCCTTCATGGTTTTGAAACCGCTGCTTTTCTTCGCGTACCAGAAGATTTCCGGCCCGCCGGTGCTGTTGGCGGAAAAGACGCGCAACGGCCCGCCCTTTTCATAGGCGCCGATAATGCCGAGGAGCCCGGTATCGATCGCCATGTCGACGCTGCCCGACATCACCGCCTGCAAGGTCGGAGCGCCGCCCTGGGTCCAATAGATGTCGACATTCAGCCCCTGCTTCTGGAAGAAGCCCTGCCTCATCCCGAAATCCACCATGGCGGTGGTCCAGGCGCCTTTCTGGCCAATCGCGGCCTTCAACTCGGTGGTCTGCTGGGCGCGGCTGGGCGCAGCGAAAGCCACAGCGGCCAGCATCGCGAAGACGGCAATGACGGCGAATTTCTTGAACATGAACCCTCCCCTAGCGTTTTTACTTGCGAACAAGCGGCGTTTTACCCGGTGGCGATGGTAGCGGCGCGGGCACAACCTCGCAACTTGTCCTTTATCGGGCCGCGCGAGAACGCCGCGTGGAGTTCTAGGGAGCGCCGGTATCGAAGGTGACGAACACCCCCGCCGCCAAGGCGCTGGGTTGCGCCATCGAGGTCTCGAAATTCTCGCTGCCGCCGGGCGGCAGGCTCGACTGGTCGGGCGCGAAGGTCCAGGAGGCGACCGAGTTGTTGCTCGCGTCGCGCAACGTCGCCCGCAGCCGCGGCACGTTCTGCGCCTGGGCCGAGGAATTGACGATCATGCCGGTGATCACCAGCACCGGAATGCCGTTTTGCACCGTGCGTTTCGGCGATAATTGCTGGATTTGCAATCCGGCGCCCAAGGTTTGACCGGACGTTTGGCCAGAGCTTGGCGTCTGGACCGGACTCGACGATGGGCTCTGGGCCGGGGCCAAGGCCGGAGATTGATTTTGATCCTGACTCTGGTCCGGCTGCTGCGGCAGGGGCTGGAGCTGCGGCCGCGGTTGCAGGAATTGCAGCGGGGCCGCCAGAAATTCCTCAAGCTGGTTGTAATAGGGTCGCGTCTGCGGGAAATGCCGCATGATCCCGTCACGCTCCAGAATGACGGCGGCAAACCCGCCGCCCAGGACCAGCAGCAGGAACAGGATCGCCAGCACCTTGCCCAATCCGCCGCGATGCGGGCGCGGCGACAGCACCGGCAGGCCGCGGCGCTCGCCGGGCAAGGGCGCCGGGGCATCCGGATCGGACAGGTCGTAACGCAGCGATTCCCCCGCGGGCGGCGCTTCGTACCAGCTATGGCCGCATTGGCCGCAACGCACCATCCGGCCGGTCGCGCCGAGATTCTGCTCGTCGACGAGATAGCGGGTGGAACAGGCGGGGCAACTGACGATCATGGCACTTCCATGGCAAGCCCGTTTATAGGGCGATGCGACCTTTGCGGGCAAGCGCGCGACATGGCATCCTTTCTGGCGATGGTACGGTTCGAGAATGTCGGCATGCGATACGGCCGCGGGCCGGAGGTGCTGCGCGACATCTCCTTCGGCCTCGAGCCGGGCTCGTTTCATTTCCTCACCGGGCCTTCGGGCGCTGGCAAGACTACTCTGTTGCGCCTGATTTATCTCGCCCAACGTCCGTCGCGCGGCCTGATTTCGCTGTTCGGCAAGGATCTGGCGGGACTGACAAGACGTGAATTAACGCCGCTGCGGCGCAGAATCGGCATCGTGTTCCAGGATTTCCGCCTCATTCCCCATCTCTCGGCCTTCGACAATGTGGCGCTGCCCTTGCGCGTGACCGGACAGCCCGAGTCGAAACTGCGCGACAATGTGCGTGAATTGCTGGAATGGGTGGGCTTGGCCGACAAGCTCGATTCTCGGCCGCCGACTCTCTCGGGCGGCGAACAGCAGCGCATAGCCATCGCCCGCGCCGTGGTGGGACGCCCTAGTCTCTTGATCGCCGACGAGCCGACCGGCAATGTCGACGATGCCATGGCCCTGCGGCTCCTGCATTTGTTCGAGCAGATGAATAAGCTCGGCACCACCCTGGTGATCGCCACCCATAACGCGGCGTTGGCGGCACAGTCGGGCCGCAGCTTGCTGCATCTCGAGAATGGCGAGTTGGTGCCCGTTTCCCCGTCGCCGCCGCAAATGCGTGAAGTGGCCGCGTCATGAACAAAAGCTCCCTCGTCCTGCCTTTCGACCGCGGCGGCGCCGCGCGCTTCCTGCCCTGGCTGGTGGCGCTGATGGTGTTTCTGGCCGCGTTGTCGCTCGCGGCGGTGATGACGCTGCAACACGCGCTCGCGGGCTGGGATGAAAGCCTGGCCGGAACCATGACCGT
>Ga0181519_10002926_pt1 | contig 14222 bp, 10 predicted proteins | sample PEATcosm2014_Bin_26_FD_121102 | JGI IMG/M metagenome (GOLD analysis project Ga0181519, IMG submission 121102) | Peatland microbial communities from MTU Mesocosm Facility, Houghton, MI, USA - PEATcosm2014_Bin02_10_metaG | ecosystem: Environmental > Terrestrial > Soil > Wetlands > Peat | place...
CAGGAAAGCGGGGCGCAGCTTATCAGATCCAACCTCCCGTCGGTCATGGCTGACAGCTCGCAGTTAACACAGGTCTTTCAGAATCTGCTGGGGAATGCCATCAAGTTTCGCGCTGCCGTCCCCCTCGTGATTCGCATCCGTGGGGAGCTCGTAGCCCGGGAATGGATCTTTTCGGTCGCCGACAACGGCATTGGCATCGCTCCCGAGCAGGCGGAGATCATTTTCGTGATCTTCAAGCGCCTGCACACCTGCACCGAGTACCCGGGCAGCGGAATCGGCTTGGCGATCTGCAAGAAAATCGTCGAACAACACGGTGGCCGGATATGGGTTGAATCCGAACCGGGGCAAGGATCGACTTTCAAATTTACGATTCCGGCCAGCGGTAAACCTGAGGAGATTGATTTCCTTGAGTGACTCTCAAGCAGAAGTACTGATGGTGGACGACAGTCTCGCCGACATCGAGCTGACCAGCGAAGTGTTGGGCAAAACCAGATGGCTTCCCCACCTCAGCTCGGTCAACGATGGGGAGGAGGCAATTTCCTTTTTGCGCCGCCGCGGGAAATATGCAGCGGCCCCCAGGCCCGACCTCATTGTTCTCGATCTGAACATGCCTCGCAAAGACGGCCGCAGCGTCCTCACCGAGATCAAAACCGATCCCACGCTCGCCTGGATTCCAGTGGTCATTTTCACGACGTCCCATGCAAACTCCGACATAAACCGAAGTTATGAGCTGGGGGCAAACTGCTATCTCCGGAAGCCGGGAAACCTCGCCGACTTTGTCGCGCTCGTCGATCTCATGGCCAACTTCTGGCTGGGTTTTGTCAGCCTGCCATTTCAAAGGGAGGAGCACTAGTATCTCATCCGGCGACTACGGCAGTTGAGTTTCGGCAACCTGCACAGTTTCCACTTCGGGAATGTCTCGATCCTTTCGTGCGCCCAAAAAGTGCGCTGCCTCCACATTCCAGCCGATGACTGACTCATACTCGCTGTAGCCCGACGCTGAGGCCGCGGAAATTTTCATGGAACCTGCCTTTAATCCTCGCATTTCCAGAAATCGGACCCGGTTAATGGCATTTTGCTGCGCGCTGGGCGCGGCCAGCGGCACGCTCCTTTTGTCGGTCTGCATATATCGCATGGAGCGCCTGCAGTCCGGTTTGCGCAGCCCCGCGGTTACGGCTCTGTTCCACGATTGGACTGTGACCGCCCTGGGCACGGCGGGATTCATACTGCTTGCAAGCATCGCCGCATGGGCCTCGCTCCTGGTAGAACGCACCGATGCGGAGCGGCAGAAAGCGGAAGACTCGGCGCGGCGTCTGGCCGCCATTGTGATCAACTCCAATGATGCCATCGTCGGCAAGAGCCTCGATGGCACCATCGAGACCTGCAACCCCGGTGCTGAGGAGATGTACGGATACTCGGCGGCAGAAATGGTGGGACACCACGTCTCGATGCTCATTCCACCCGATCGCGTCGATGATTCCATCACCATCCTCGCGAGAATCAGCAAGGGCGAGACGGTGCGGCATTATGACACCTTACGGATGCGCAAGAACGGCCAGATCTTTCCAGTCTCGCTGTCGGTGGGCCCCATAAGGAACGAGGATGGAAAGATCGTCGGTGCGTCGGCCATCGCGCGCGATATGACAGAGAGCGAGCAAGCGAAAGAATCCATTCGTGCGCAGAAAGGTACGCTCCAGTTGCTCCTGGACACCATGGAAGAGGGCCTGGTGGCCGCCGACGAGAATGGGAAATTTCTGCTCTTTAATCAGGCTGCTCAAAAACTGGCCGGCCGCGGTCCGGCCGATCTGCCGATCGAGGGTTGGTCCTCCTACTACGAGATGTACGAAACGGACGGCGTCACGCCCCTCGCCACCGATCAGCTTCCACTGGTCCGGGCGATTCGGGGAGAAACGATCCGCGTGGAAATCATTGTGCGCAGTCCGCGAGTTCCCGAGGGCGCGTGGCTGGAATTCACAGGCCGGCCCGTGAAAGACGAATCCGGGGTCCTGCGGGGTGGGCTGGTTGTATTCCGCGATGTGACAACCTCGAAGGCCGCCGAGCGCGAGATTCAAAAACTGAATGACGAACTGGAGCAGCGGGTCCGCGATCGCACCATCCAGCTCGAAGCCGCCAACAAGGAAATGGAGGCTTTTACCTATTCCGTATCCCACGACCTGCGCGCTCCCTTGCGCCATATCAGCGGCTTCTCCCAGATCCTTTCCGAGGAGTTTGGCCCGGCACTTCCGCCGGAAGCGCAGCGTCATCTTCAGCGCATCGAAGACGGCACCCGCCGCATGGGGCAGCTCGTGGATGACCTGCTGACTCTGGCGCGCGTCGGGCGGCGTGATCTCAGCTTGCAGATCACCGGCCTCAATTCGGTGGTCGACGAAGTGATCAACGGCCTCGCCCTGGAGGTTGCAGGCCGCGAAATTGAATGGAAGATTGGCGCCCTCCCTTACGTTGAGTGCGATCCGGGCTTGATGAACCAGGTTTTTCAGAACCTCATTTCCAATGCGCTTAAGTTCACGCGCCCGCGCATACCCGCCGTGATCGAGATCGGGCAACAACATAAGGGCGGCGCGACCATCGTCTATGTCCGCGACAACGGAGTGGGATTCAGCATGAAATATGCGGGAAAGCTCTTCGGCGTCTTTCAACGCCTGCACCGTTCCGAGGATTTCGCAGGCACCGGGGTCGGCCTCGCCACCGTGCAACGCATTATCCAGAAACATGGCGGCCGAATCTGGGCAGAGGCTGAGTTGGATCGGGGCGCCACTTTTTATTTCCAGCTGGAAAATCTGGAGCAAACCGAGAACAAAACCGACGGCGCAACCGCAGGAAAAAACTAACACGGTGCTGCGGAGGAGGTAGCATGGCGGTACGGCAGATTGAAATCGTTCTGGTAGAAGACAATAATGAAGATCTCGAGCTAACCCTGCGCGCTCTGCAAAAAGAGCATATTGCCAACAACGTGTACGTCGCGCGCGATGGCGAGGAGGCTCTCGATTTCCTGTTCTGCAATGGCGTTCATGCCGACCGCGCCTTGGAGACCCCCCCAAAGCTCGTGCTTTTGGATCTGAAACTGCCCAAGATAGACGGTATCGACGTACTGAAACGCCTGAAGGCGGATCCTCGCACCCGGACGATTCCCATCATCGTCCTCACCTCCTCCAGGGAGGAGCGGGATTTGGTCGATAGCTATGGAGCCGGAGCGAACAGCTACATTCAGAAACCTGTGGACTTCGCGCAATTTCGGGAAACCGTGAAGGCCGCAGGCCTCTACTGGCTGGTGATCAATCAGGCTCCGGTTGCTAAAGTAACGACTCAGCTGGACGTGCGCCCATAGGATAACCATCCCTGCGGTCTCGAATCGCCCGGTGCCGGGCAGCGCCAGGTCTACGCCACAGCGCTCGCTGCCAGGCCCGTTCCACTTCCCTCCACCAACTTCCTATGCAACTAGCTGGTTCATGTGTCAGAATCCGAGCGATGATTTTCCGGAGCCCTGACATTTGAACCAAGTCCACCCGTCGTTTGCCCCACGCTCGCCAGGGAGGCGTGACCACTAGTGGAACTCTACCAGTGGTTGCCACCCGAGGCCGCGAAGATCCTGCTGGTTCTTTTTCTGTCTTTTTTGATCGGCCTGGAACGCGAGGAGCACAAGCTAGCCGCCGGTTCCTACTCGTTCGGCGGAGTGCGCACCTTTCCGCTCATCGGATTGATCGGCTACTCCATTGCCCTGCTCTCCGGCACGCAGCTCCTCCCGGTGACATTCGGGTTCCTGGTGGTTGGCGCCTTTCTGCTGTTGTCGTACTGGCACAAACTTTCATGCGTGCAAGGGGCCGGCGTCACGACAGAAATGTCGGGACTGGCTACCTACCTGGTCGGAGCGCTGGTTTGCTACGACCACTTGTGGATTGCGACCACCCTAAGCGTAGCGAGCCTTTTATTCCTGGAACTGAAAACGGGTCTGGAAAAACTCGCAAGCCGCGCCGCTCCTGAAGAAATTCTCACCTTCGCCAAGTTCCTCCTGCTGTCGGCAGTCATTCTGCCGGCACTTCCTAACCAGGAATTCGGACGCTTCCACCTCAACCCGTTCAAGACATGGCTGGTGGTGGTCGCGGTCAGCACAATTTCCTATGGCAGCTACATCCTGCAAAAGCTGACTAAAGAGCGAGGCGGGGTCGTCCTCACGGCATTTCTTGGCGGAGCCTATTCTTCGACGGTAACTACGGTAGCGATGTCCCGAAGAGCCGCGCGCGAGAACCGTCCCCATCTGTTTTCGGGCGGCATCTTAATCGCGTCCGGGATGATGTATCTGCGTCTCTCCGCGCTGCTGATGCTCTTCAATCGTCAACTTGGAGTGACGTTGGCGCCAGCCTGTCTCGTCCTCGCCGCTTCCGCTATCGCAACAGGATGGTTCTGGTCGCGTCGCCCGGACGCACAGGATTCAGTGATCAAGCGCGAGTTTGAGCCGAACAACCCGCTGGAGCTGATGGCCGCATTTCTCTTTGCGTTTTTCTTTCTGGCGATGCTCGTGATTACGCAGTTGGCGGTTACCTATCTGGGCCGGGCGGGCGTCAACATCCTCGCCGCCATCATGGGCGTCACTGATGTCGATCCTTTTATTATGGGAATGACCCAGGCCGCCGGGACCCTCACTCCCATGAAAGTCGCAGCCGTTGCGGTGATGATCGCGGCCGCCAGCAACAACTTGATCAAAGGAATTTACTCCTACAGCCTGGCCGACCGGAAAACCGGCATCCAGAGTCTTTCGCTTTTGATCGCTCTGGCGGCGGCCGGGCTCGTCCCGCTCCTTTGGCTGTGATTGCTCTGGCAGTTTCGGAAAAGCTCCAATACCCGCCGGACTTGGGAAGGGCACGAGTTCAACTGTGCCGTAACTGCCCCGCAACCGACAGCGGCTTCCAGCCGCTGGGGGAAGGCTGGGCTGGAAAGATATTTCCGCAGCCTGCTTAGGGCTGGGCTGGAAAGATATTTCCGCAGCCTGCCTAGGGCTGGCCCTGCGCCAGATCACTTCTCGAATGTGAGAGCCGTCATAGACTAGCCTGCCTCCCGCGGTTCATCATAAGAGCTCATCATGGTATTTGGAGGCAACGGATGGCAGTCATCAATGCGAAAAAAGGCGTGCTGGGAATTCTGACGGGAGGCGGGGATGTTCCCGGCCTGAATCCCGCAATTCGCGCAGTCACCATCCGCGCAATTCGCGAAGGCTACCAGGTCATCGGCATTCGCCGGGGATGGGCGGGTTTGGTCGACATCATTCGCGACAAAGACGCCGATAATTCGAACAATTTCCAATTGCTCTCCGAAGATGTAGTCAACCGCGCCGGACGCACCGGCGGCACGTTTCTTCACACCTCGCGCACCAATCCGAGCAAGGTCAGCAAGATCAGCGTTCCACCGCATCTGAAAGATGCCTTCCAGTCCGAGAAGAACGACCTAACCTCGGAGGTGCTCAAGAACCTCGAATGGCTCGGCATCGACTACATGATCCCTATCGGCGGCGACGATACGCTGAGCTACGGCGTGCGTCTCGATCAGGAAGGCGTGAAAGTTGTCGCCATTCCCAAGACCATGGACAACGACGTCCCCGGCACCGACTACTGCATCGGCTTCAGCACCTGTGTCACGCGCACCATCCAGATGGCCAACAGCCTTCGCACTTCCGCTGGTTCGCACGAGCGCTTCCTCGTATTGGAGGTCTTCGGACGTTATGCCGGCTACACTGCCATGCTTCCCACCATGGCCGGAGCCGCCAACCGTTGCGTCATTCCCGAACACAAATTCAACATGGAGCAGTTGACGGAATTGCTCGTTTACGACCGCAACCGCAATCCCAGCCGCTACTCGGTGGTATTAGTCTCGGAAGGCGCGATGTTCGAAGGCGGAGAAATGATCTTCTCCGGCGAGACCACCGATGCTTACGGCCATAGAAAACTGGGCGGCATCGGCGATCTCGTTTCCGAGCAACTCAAAGAATTGTCCGGGAAATTCAACAATGGGAAATCCATCGACATCATCAACCAGAAGCTTGGCTACCTGGTGCGTGGCGGCGACCCCGACGCCATCGACTCGATCGTCCCCATGGCCTACGGAAATCTGGCGCTCGACCTGATCCTCGGCCGCATCTACGGCCGGCTGGTGGTCTTGAAGAATGGACGCTACGACAACACGCCAATCGATGTTGTTACGGCAACCAAGAAAACCGTGAACGTGAAAGAGAACTACAACATCGAGCGCCTTCGTCCGCACTACAAGAGCTTCGAGATGAAACCGCTTTTCATCATGACCAGCGAAGCCGGATAACATGGAGTGGCGAATTCCGCATTGTTCTTCGCCGGTCTTTGCGTCTACGTCTGGTTCGCGTCCTTGAAAAAAGAAAAGGAGATCGGATGAATCACGATTTGGTAAATATCGACCCCGCAGGAAAGTATGTGGCCGACGCCGTTCTCGGCATCGACACGCTCTGGGGCGGAGACGTAATGTGTGCTTCCGGCACTGGCCGGTTCATCGCCGATTCCTGGTTTTCCGATCAGCCATTGCCTCCCGCTTATACTCATCCAGCAGCTGCGCGCCTCCGTGCGTCGGGTGGAGTCGCCGGCGAGAGCGTGGATCGTGCCGCGATTGAGCAGTATCTGCGTGAAGTCGACCTGCCCAAAGCCATTGCCGGAGTCCGCGAGGAAGCGGGCAAACTGATAGGGCCAACCGCAAAGTTGCGTAAGCCATATTTGATCGGCCTCGCTGATTGTCTGGAGACAATGTGGGATCTCGCCATGGAGGTGCTCGGCAAAGGTGAGCCGGTGCCCTATGCGCGCTGCGTGGAAGCCGCGACCGGGAAGCCGCCGGAACAGTCCCAACCGGAAGAGAAGCGGCGGCGTGCGGCCGAGTTGCTGGCGCGCGGAGGTTACGCGACATCAAAGCCTGGAAATGCGGCGGTGTTACTGGAGGCAGTCGATGCCTGGCGCCGCGATCGCGTCTCTCCGATGGCGTCGGTGCGCGCGCTGGGCGCGGCGGTGATCGCGCGTTTTGACAATCTCAGTGCGAAGAATTTGTTGCCCTATCTTCCCAAAGAACTCGCGCCCGTGCCGCGAGCCAATATCGATTTCCTCGCCATCAAGGATGCCTGGTTCTCCGGCTCGATGAACTATATCGGCCGCGCAAGAAACGCCGACGGCTCCCCCCAATACGAAGCGACGTACGAGATCAACGCCTCGCTGCAAATTTCGTTTCCGGAGTTTGAACAACTTGTGAGTCACGAGGTTGTGCCCGGACATGTCACTACGTTTGCTTACCTGCAGGATTTGTACGTTCGCGGAAAGGCCGGCTTCGAGGCGACGGTTCTCACCATGAACACTCGCGCCGCGACGCTGTTTGAGGGAATTGCCAATAACGCGATTCTGATCGCGCATGGTGTCACAGAAGTCGATCAACTGGCCGACGAAGATCTGCAGATCGGCGTACTGCTTGCGCTCTTGCAGGATGATGCCAAGAATCAGTCGTCATATATGACGTGGGGTGAAGGCAAGCCACAAGCAGAGGTAGCGGCCATGCTGCGCCGCGATTTTCTCGTCACGGAAGAACGCGCAGACAAGTTGTCGGGCGCATGGGGACGCCATCCCTTGCTGGGCCGTATGTATCTACCGGCTTATCGCTCAGGCACGGAAAGAGTCGCCGCCCTCCGGCGCAAGTATCCCGCAGAAAAAGTGCTCCCTGCGATTTACGGGTGTGAGGGATTGGTCGATATCCAGACAGTAGATCTGGTCCTCCAGAGCTAGACTCCTTCGGTGCCAGCCAGCCAGACCAATGGTTACTGTTTCTTCTTCGGCGGCAAGTACTTCTTGTCAATCGACGCGACGATCACATAGTTGGGATCAACCATCTCGTTGAGGTGAATCTTCCCCACTTGCGAGAGCAACTCATACGCGTCGAGCTCTGATAATCCGTAGTCTTTGTGGATCCAGTGCACGAGCTCGGTGAAAGCGATGCGCAGAGCATCGTCGAGCGGACGGTACGCGCCCACCGTCATGATCGCGTTGTCGTTCTCAAATTGCGGCCAACTTATCGTTCGCCCCTTGATCACGCTGAGTTGCAAGCGCGCTTTGAGGGGGACCTCTATAGCCGTTCCCGCAATCTCGCCATCACCCATCGCCGCATGGCCGTCGCCAATGTAGAACAGGCCTCCTTTCACATTGACGGGAAAGTAGACCGTATTGCCGACGCTGGCCTCCGGAGAATCCATATTGCCGCCAAACTCGGCGGGCACGACGGAGCTGCGCGCTTCACCGTTGGCAGGAGCCACGCCAATGCAGCCGAAGAAAGGATGCAACGGAATCTTTACCGAAAAATCGGAGTCGAGCGCCTTGAATGTGCCCGTATTGGCCACGTGGTCGATGTGGTAGTACCACACACGCTCAGCCAGCGGCGCATGCAGCATGGGCGTGTAGTTGGTTTCGTTGAGCGCGCCGAATCCCGGAGCGAACGCGCCCACGCCGGTATCTCCGTCCACCTGCAAATCGAGAATCATGACTGCAAGGGTATCGCCCGGCTCCGCGCCCTCTACATAAAAAGGCCCGGCCAGGGGATTGTCTCCCTTGGACATGCTGAGAGTATCGCCCGGCCTCTTGAGCGCATTGCCGAAGCAGTCGAGCGTGTTGGTGTCGAGAATGTCGCCCGACTTCAGCCGAGCGACCGGCTCGGCCGTGGCAAACAAATACTTCACGTTGTCGATGGTGGTGGTGTAGTGGACCACGTTGCCGGTTTGCGCCGGAGCCGACTGAAATAAGATTGGCATCGCCAGTACGCTTCCCAGCAGCGTCCGAGCCCCGCGTTTCAGCGACATGCAGTTGGCCTCATTCCCCGTATGCGAAACACAAAATTGTTGGGATCATCGGCATCATGCCGAGATGCTCCGGAGACGGAGTCGAACCCCGTCTCCATACGAGCATGTTAAAAAGCGAGCTTCAACGAGAACTGAATGAGCCGCGGTGTACCGATCACCGATGTTATCGGCGCAGACCCCGACCCTGGCGTGGAACCAACCACCGGCGCCGACGGATTGGCGAACGATGGATGGTTGAAGAGGTTGAAAAAATCGGCCCGGAAACGCAGGCTCGGCTGCTCTCCCAACTTGAAAGTCTTGCCCAGCGTGAAGTCCACGTTCTTCTGTGGCGGGCCGATGATGCAGTTACGCGGGGTGTTGCCGTAGACCGTTGCGTCTGTCGTGCCTCCTCCCGCTAGCGGCGCCAACGGGTCGGGACTATAAGCGCTCGGGTTCACCCAGTTTGCCACCCGCGATTCGGGGCTACCGGAACTGGAGGCATTCGCGCAACCGAACCCGGGGGAGAAGGTTGCGGTTGAGGAGGGCGTACTGGCCAAAGCGTAAGACGTGCCGCCCGCCGGATCATACACGGTGAACGGCGATCCCGATTGCAGAGTCAGTACGCCGCTGGCCTCCCATCCGCCGAGCGCATCTTTCGTCAGACCATTGGAGCCTGCAAAGAACGGCAGTTGGTAGACTGCACTGGTCACAAACCGTTGCCGCTTATCGAAGTCAGACAAGCCTCGAGACGCAGCTCCGCTATCCTGATCGTTGACTCTGGTGAGGAAGGCAACGCTGGCTGTGGAAACGTCATCAATCGACTTCGACCATGTGTAGGCGCTCTGCCAATACAGACCCCTCGAAAAACGGTGCGACAAGGTGGCCTGGAGCGCATTGTAGTGCGAGTCGGAATTGGGAGCGAAGTCTTCGAAATCGGCGGGAGCAATGCCCAGATAGGGCGCTCGGGCACTGACGTTTTCCGCCGTCGAATCGACAATCGTGCAGGAAATGGACTGGGCCTGTAGGTTGGCGCATCCTGCCCCTGTAACTGTGACCGGATGCTGAGCGGTCGCGAGCGTGGCCTGATCGGGGTCGAAGGTGGAACGCAGGCGTGTGCCCTTGGTGCCGACATACCCGAGTTCTGCGAACCAGTCGCGTCCTAATTCGCGCTGAATTGTGAAGTTCCATTGCTGGGTTGTGCCCGAGACCCAATGCAAAGGAACCGCGAGCTGAATCAGGCTGTTTACGTTGCCGCTGAAAACAGCGGTACAATCCTGAGGCATCGCGAAGGCGCAGCCCCCGGTGCTGAAGCCTTGGAGCACCGCCGCAGTTGGCACATAGGTTTGGGTCGGATTGGCGCCCAGCGGAGGAATGCCATTGGGGAAAGCCGCGCTGGAGGCGAACAGATTGGCAAGACTATTGGCGCCCGGCAGGAAACCGACCAGGAACGGGTAGGTGGGGGGCGCGATCGCAAGATTGTCTACGGCGCCCAAGTCCTCGCGCACGCTGTAAATGCCGTAGCCGCCGCGCAGCAACATATTGTGGTGGCCTCCTACATCCCAAGCGAAGCCGATACGCGGTTCCCACACCGTAGCGTATTCGTTATTGAGGCCGGCCTGATTGAGAGTGCCGGTGATACCGGTGAGCCCAAACTTGTTCACACAGCTCGGATAGACATAGGGTTGCCCGGTCGTGTTGGAAAGATCGGGATTGGTGTTCCCGGTGTGGCAGAGGGTGTCATAAGGCGCGCCGTTGAACTCGTTGCGGAATCCTAGATTCAAGGTAAGACTTTTGCTGACCCGATAATCGTCCTGCGCGAACCAGGCGTAGCCCGGAATGCGGTAATCGTGGTTACCGAGGCCACCTCCACCTTCTCCCAGTAGCGGACTGCCACTCAGGAAGCTTTGGAAATCGGTGGGCGCCGTAACCCCGGGAATTCCCACAAAAAATACCAGGCCGTTGTCGGCGATAGGCAGGCTCCGGCGCATGGCCACACGGTCAGCTTCCCCGCCGAAGCGAAGCTGGTGCGCCCCGTGCGTCCAGCTCACCGTGTCGGTCCAGACGTAGTTATCTGAAAGGGCGGACTGCAACTGGGTTGGATAGGCGCCGAATGCCCAGCTTCCGAACTGCAGCCGGTATATGTTCGGGTCCCCCGCCTGGCCGTTTACCCCTACAGCAGTCGGCAGGTTGATGCCAATCTGCGTGTTGGTAATGGGCGCTTCGTTGCTTAACCTGTCGCTGATGATGTTGACGCCGAATCGAAATTCGTTCACCAGCGTGTTTGTGAAAATGTGGGTTTCCGTGATGCTGCCAAAACGACTGTGCAGAGGTATATCCAGCGGGAAATTCAAGTTATTCACGCCCGGTTGGCCACCGGTCTGAATCCCGTAGGAGTCGGCGCCAAACGGTTGAAAAGTGTCGGAGTCCGACCAGAAAAATCGCTCGGAGAGGTGGTCTTTCCCCCCGCGAAATTCGCGATCCCAGTTCGCCGTGAACTGATCGTCGCGGAACTTGCCGGGATCAGTCAGAACCAAGGGGCCGTAGTTAAGCTGGCCGTTGGTAAAGCCAGGTGTGCCGGGAACTGTGGGTACCAGCCAGCCGCCTGGGCTTGCGCCAAAGGAGTCGCCTTTCACATTCAGCAGCGCCAGCGCGACTGAGTCTATGGAGTTCGCCGTGGCCCCCGCACAGTTTGCGCCACAAAAGAAAGTGTCGAGCAAAGTGGTCTGATCGCGCGCCGTTGGCAGTACTGGGATCATTGTGTTGATGAATGTTCCCGGCGAGGCGCCGCTGCGCTGGCGCGTTCCCTGATAATTCACGTAAAAACGGCCGAGTTCAGCGTGATCGCCAATCGGTCCCCCCAGGTCACCCCCAAATATGTTCTGCTTGATCACCACCTTGCCCAGAAAATAGTCATGGGCATCCAGCGCCGTATTGCGGAAGTACTCCCAGGCGCCGCCGTGAAACTTGGAAGTCCCGCTCTTTAGAGTGGCGTTAATGTTGCCGCCACCGTTGCGCCCTTGCGTGGCATCGTACAGGCTGGTCGACACTTTGAATTCTTCGATCGCATCCGGGCTCGGAAGCGGCGTATAAGTCAGTTCGCCAAAAGCATAGTCGGCGACCGTGATGCCATCGATCAGATAGTTATTGTTATCTTCACGCCCGCCATTTACGTGGATGTAAACCGCTCCACGGCCCAACTGCGAGGCATTGTTTAAGTCTGAAGCCGCGCCCGCAGATAGCGTCAGCAGTTGTTGAAAGTTACGTGTGGCAAGCGGCAGGGTCGTGATGGTGGTTGCACCGAGCGACTCGCCCGTAGTGGCATCGGTGGTATTCACGGTTTCCATCTGCGACTGGACCTCGACCACTTCCTTCACCGAAGTCAATTTCATGGTTGCAGTCATGCGCGTGGTTTCGGTAATACGCACGATCACACCGGGAAAACGCGTGACCGGGTAATTCGCCGCAGTCACTTCGACCGTGTATGTGCCGACCGGCAGCAGGCTGACGGTGAACAGTCCCGAGGAATCCGACATCGACTGGCGCACGACTTCTCCGGTGGCTTCGTTTTGAACACTCACTTTCGCATTTGGAATGACGGCTCCCGATGCATCCTGAACCGTTCCGCCAATCGCACCGGTAGCGCCTCCCTGCGCGAATGCAAGCGAACCGCAATACAAAGCCACCATCAATGCCACGATCAACATCCGAACGATCGACATAGATTCCTCCTCGAATTGATTGCTCTAACACGAACTAATAGCGACAGAAATCGCTGGGACTTACACCTTGCTCTCTAAAATAGCCGACATTGTACACCCGCTTTTTGTCTTCGGCAGTACTCATTTTTGGTTCCGCGTGATCGATTCCACGAAATTAGCTGGCGCCGATGGACAGAAATACTAAGACAGACTCTCGCTCTATCATGGCTGTCAGTATCTGCAATCCAGATATATAAACCGCGAACTTCCGGGATGCACAGCGGCTGAAATCGTTAAAAGCAAGGGGATAACCCTGTCGCTGTTTGGGGTCTCCGGTTCGCCCGGATGGTGACAATACTTGGACCCCGTCGTAAGATGTCTCCCACTGGGGGCTTCGTATGATTCTGGGGATGACAACACCGACATTCACTCTTGTACATGTGCTGCTGAGCCTGGTGGGGATTGCCTGCGGCCTGATTGTGGTCTTCGGCATGACCAAGGGCAAACAGCTGGACGGATTGACGGCGATCTTTCTTGCTACCACCGTCTTGACCAGTGTTACGGGATTTTTCTTTCCCAACGATCACATTACGCCCGGCATCGTGATTGGCATTCTTTCGATGATCCTGCTCACCCTAGCCATTCTCGCGCGCTACGCGTTTCATCTTTCCGGCGCATGGTCGCGCACGTACGCTATTACAGCAACGACCTCCCTCTACCTGAACGTCTTTATCCTGGTCGTGCAGTGCTTCGAAAAAGTGCCTGCGCTCCACGCGCTCGCTCCGACACAAAAAGAGTTGCCCTTCAAAATCACGCAACTCGTCGTACTTGTACTTTTTGTTGGGCTCACGATCGCGGCCGCAAAAGGCTTCTCAAGACATGTGGCCGTGCATGAAGATCGGGAGCGTCGCGCCGCCTGATTTCAGGAAATTCCCCGCCGGCCGCTAAAATGGATAAGTTGATTCATCGGGAAGCGAGGATTCCATTGGCCGTTCTGGTGGTTGGAGGCGCAGGATATATCGGCAGTCATGCCGCCCGGGCATTGCGGCGCGCAGGCTATCAGGTCATCATCTATGACAATCTCTGCACCGGGTTTCGCCGCCTCGTGCAGGGGTTCGAACTCGTCGAGGGAGACATTGCCGATCGGTCAAAGCTGGAAAGCGTGCTCCCGCGGGTGGATGCCATCATGCACTTCGCCGCCCACGCCTATGTGGGAGAATCAGTCACCAACCCGCGCAAGTATTTCCGCAACAACTCCGTGGATGCGCTCACCCTGCTCAATGCCGCCGTGGATGCGGGCGTCCGCCATTTCATCTTCTCTTCTACCTGCGCCGTCTACGGAATCCCCGCGCGCATTCCCATCACCGAAGACACGCCGCGCGAGCCGGTCAATCCCTACGGAGCGTCCAAGCTATTTTTCGAGCACGCGCTCGAAGCCTACGACCGCGCCTATGGCATGAAGTCCGCCCGCCTGCGTTACTTCAACGCCGCCGGAGCCGACGACAGCGGAGAAATCGGTGAACTCCACGATCCCGAAACCCACCTCATCCCGTTGGCTCTCTTAGCGGCGACCGGGAACGGCCCCGAACTGCAAATCTTCGGAGACGACTATCCCACGCCCGACGGCACCTGCCTCCGCGACTACATCCACGTCAACGATCTGGCCGACGCCCACGTGAAGGCGTTGC
>Ga0181519_10002928_pt1 | contig 14211 bp, 11 predicted proteins | sample PEATcosm2014_Bin_26_FD_121102 | JGI IMG/M metagenome (GOLD analysis project Ga0181519, IMG submission 121102) | Peatland microbial communities from MTU Mesocosm Facility, Houghton, MI, USA - PEATcosm2014_Bin02_10_metaG | ecosystem: Environmental > Terrestrial > Soil > Wetlands > Peat | place...
CCAACCGCTGGCTGCTTCGTGATGTGCTGCGCAAGGAGTGGGGCTTCAAGGGCTTCGTCGTCTCCGATTACTACGCCATCTGGGAGCTTGGCTACCGTCCCGATACGCACGGCCACTCGGTCGCAGCGGACAAAAAGGAATCCTGCGCGCTCGCGGTCAAAGCCGGCGTGAATATCGAGCTGCCCGATCCCGATTGCTACCTGCATCTCGTGGAACTTGTCCGCAAAAGCGTTCTCGAGGAGACCGAGCTCGACGAACTGGTTGCGCCCATGCTTTTCTGGAAGTTCGCAATGGGCCTATTTGACGATCCCTACGTCGATCCCGATGAGGCCGAGCGCGTGGTCGGCTGCGATGCGCACCGTGATTTGGCTCTGACCGCCGCGCACGAAGCTATCACGCTCCTTAAGAACGACAACCACATTGCGCCGCTCGATTTGGTGAAGATCAAATCCATTGCCGTCATCGGCCCCAACGCGGATCGTGGCCTACTAGGCGGTTACAGCGGCGTGCCCAGGCACAACATCACAGTTCTCGACGGCATCCGCGAGAAAGCGGGCAAGAAGGTCAAGGTCCTCTATAGCGAGGGTTGCAAAATCACGGTCGGCGGAAACTGGAACCAGGATGAAGTGATCGCGAGCGATCCTGAAGAAGACCGCAAGCAGATTGCCGAGGCTGTTAAAGTCGCCAGGCAGGCTGATGTGATCGTGCTGGCCATCGGCGGCAACGAGCAAACCTCGCGCGAGGCCTGGTCGCTCAAGCACATGGGCGACCGCACCAGCCTTGACCTCATTGGCCTTCAGGAAGAACTCGTCAAGGCCATGGTTGCCCTTGGCAAGCCGGTCGTCGCATTTCTCTTCAACGGCCGCCCGCTGTCGATTAATTATTTGAATGAAAACGTGCCGGTCATTTATGAATGCTGGTATCTCGGTCAGGAAACCGGGCGCGCCGTGGCCGACGTGCTCTTTGGCAGCTACAACCCCGGCGGCAAACTGCCCATCACCATTCCGCGCTCGGTGGGCCATTTGCCCGCGTTCTACAACTACAAGCCTTCGGCGCGGCGTGGTTATCTGTGGGACGATGTTTCGCCGCTCTACGCCTTTGGTTACGGTCTCAGTTACACGAGCTTTTCCATCGGCAAACCGCAACTGAGCAAAAAGAAAATGCGCCGCGACGGCTCCGCGCGCCTTCACTTTGACATCACGAACACCGGACAGCGCGAAGGAACGGAAGTGGTACAGCTCTACATCCGCGACCTGGTCAGCTCGGTCACCCGTCCCGTGAGAGAGTTGAAGAGCTTCCGGAAAGTGCGGCTGCAACCGGGCGAGACCGCGACCGTCACCTTCGACATTACACCCGCATTGCTTTCCTTTTACGACGTCAACATGAAATACGTCGTCGAGCCCGGCGACTTTGAGTTGATGGTTGGCAATTCTTCCCGCGACGCGGACCTTAAGAAGATAATCCTTCAAGTGACGAAATAGACGCGGCCGGCAGCGCCGGTGCAAGATAGGGCGGCAATGACCGAGAAACTTTCCTTCCGCGAGAAGTTTGGCTACAGCCTGGGCGATCTGGCCGCCAACTTCGTTTTTCAGGCGTTGCTGGCCTTGCAGCTGGATTTCTATACCCACACCTTTGGGTTGACCGCTGCGCAAGCCGGAACGATGACACTCGTGATCGGGCTCGGCGTTGCTTTCCTCAATCCTGTAATGGGCGTAATCGCCGACCGCACTCAGACAAAGTGGGGCAAGTTCAGGCCATGGCTCCTGTGGACCTCTTTGCCTTTCGGCGTGATCTGCGTGCTCACCTTTACCACGCCTAATATCAGCCCTGGAGCCAAGGTCATCTACGCCTGGACGACCTATATCCTTCTGCGCGTCATCTACACCATGAACAACGTGCCGTATGCCTCGCTTAATGCCGTGATGACCTCCGATCCCGACGAGCGCAACAGCATTTCAACGTACCGGCAGATCGCAGCCAACTCCGCGGGTTTTATTGTTGCCAGTCTCGCCATCCCCATGGTCAGGTTCTTCGGCCATGGCGACGACGCGCGCGGATACCAGTACACGATGGGCCTTCTGTCGGCTCTCAGCGTCATCTTCTTCATCGTGGCATTCTTCTCCACAAAAGAGCGTATCCAGCCCGATCCGCAGCAGAAGACCTCTCTCAGCCAGGACCTCGCCGATCTCTTCAAGAACCGTCCATGGGTTGTGCTGTTCCTGGCCACTCTGTTTTATTTCGCCGCCATCGTCATTCGTGGCAATGTGATGCTGCCCTATTTCCGTTTCATTCCCGGCAACGTGGACCTGTACTCCTGGTTCAACGGCTTCGGCCTGGCTGCGCTGCTGGCTGGCGTTGCCTGTTCCACCGCGGTCACCAAACGCATGGGCAAGCGGTTTCTGTTTATCGTCAGTATGACGCTGGCTGGCCTCTTCAGCGCGGCGCTTTTTATCATTCCTCCGCACGCGACCATCGCGATCATCGCGACCGAGGTGTTGCGTCAGTTCTCGTTCGGACTCTCTGGACCGCTGATCTGGTCCATGATGGGCGACGTTGCCGACTACGGCGAGTGGAAGACGGGCCGGCGCGCCAGCGGCACGGTCACGGCCGCCGTGGTCTTCGCTCTTTGGGCGGGTCTGGCGCTGGGCGGCGCTGTCGCCGGCTGGATTCTCGATTTGTATGGCTTCGTTTCCAAAGCTGACGTGCAGTCGGCACATGCGCAGTCGGGCATCCTGCTCACAGCCAGCGTTTATGCGGGGCTCGCCTTCCTGGCGGCGGCGGTCTGCATGTTCTTTTATCCTATTTCGCGCGAACTGAATCAGAAAATCGCCAACGAACTCACCGAGCGGCGCAAAGGTTTCGCGCCGCAGGCGAACTCATAGACTCTTGAGCGCTCCGGCGCCGCTTCCGGCAAGGAGAAGTCATGTTCGACAGATTCCCACGCGGCTCAAATTGGACAAATGCTCGACCGGCAATCTTTCTTGGCCTGATCCTTGCCAGCGCGGCAGCCGCTGCCCACGCTCCCACCTCGCTCAAAGCTGCGTATAAAGGCGACTTTGTCATCGGCGCGGCCATTAATGCGGCGCAAATCAGCGGTCAGGATGCTCGCGGCGATGCGATCGTCGTGTCGCAATTCAATTCCATCTCACCCGAAAATGTATTGAAATGGGCGCTCGTCCATCCCCAACTGGACAAGTATGACTTCACGCTTCCCGACCAATACGTCGCCTTCGGCCGCAAGCACCACATGTTCATCGTGGGGCACAACCTGGTCTGGCATAACCAGGTGCCCGCGTGGGTTTTTCACGACGCTGCTGGCAATCTCCTCACCCGCGATGCTCTTCTCGCGCGCATGCGCGACCACATTCATACCGTCGTCGGCCGCTATAAAGGGAAAATTCAAAGCTGGGATGTCGTCAACGAAGCGCTCAACGAAGATGGGACGATGCGGCAATCGCCTTGGTACAAGATCATCGGCGACGACTACATCGAGAAAGCCTTCCAATTCGCCCACGAGGCCGACCCACAGGCGAAACTCACATATAACGACTACAACCTTGAAAATGAGCCGAAGCGCAACGGCGCCATTGCTCTCGTAAAGAAGTTGCAGGCTGACGGGATCCCGATCACTTCCATCGGCCTGCAGAATCACGACAACCTGGCCTGGCCCACGGCGGATCAGGAAGACGCCACGATTTCAGCATTCGAAGCGATGGGCCTCAAGGTCGCAATCTCCGAACTCGACATCAACGTGCTCCCCAGCGCCGGCAATCAACCGACTGCTGACGTCTCGCTGCGCATCGAGCAAAACAAGGCACTGAATCCTTACGCCGGCGGCCTGCCCGACTCCGTGCAGCAGCAACTTGCCGCGCGTTATGCTGAGCTCTTTCGCGTTTTCCTGAAACACCGCGGCACGGTCACGCGCGTGACCTTCTGGAATGTCACCGACGGCGATTCCTGGCTCAACAATTGGCCGATGCAGGGCCGTAAGAACTACCCGCTGCTTTTCGATCGCAACGGCCAGCCCAAGGCCGCCTTCACGGCGGTCATTCGTGTGGCGTCGGAGAAGCAGTCGCGTTAACCGGCGGCGCGAACGCCCAATTGTGTCCCAGGAAGAAGTTCACGATCGAGCAGCACAGAATCGCGATGGCATTTGCCGCCACCACGGGAATCCGCATTTCCTCCACCAGCACCGGCATCAGCGCCAGGTTTCCCACCAAGGAAACCATCCCGTTCGACAGATGAAACCGGATCAGTTGGGTCCTGAGCGCGCTGCGGCAACGGCGATCGCGCCACGTGTAATGTAGGTGCCAAACAAAGTTGTGCAGCAGTGTGATCTCGATCGCCGCGGCCGTGGCCACCATGTAATGTCCGGGCACAAGGCGGTTGATGAGCGCCAGCGCGCCAAGCTGCACGGCCATGCCCACCATTCCCACCAGGTTGAATTTGCCCCAGCGGACAATCGTATTCATTGGCACGTTCATTTGATTGGCTCCGATTTCAGAGGTTCCTGCCGGTAGAGTTGCGCAGTATGTCGCACCGCGACGCCGATCGCCATTGCCGACATGGCCACGGCCGCAATCGTTCCTCCCATGTCGAATAGCAGCACTTTGTGCCCGAACAATGTCGAGTAAGGGTTGCGCAGCGCGGCCAGGTTACCAAGTGCGAGCAGAATGCGAATTTCCGTAGGGCCAAAGATTCCCTGCGAAAGCTGGAAGCACGACAACGTGTACGTGGCAAGGTAGCTTTCGCTCGAAAGCACAAGAAACGCGATCAGCATCGCCATCGCCGTCGGCCAATGCAACAGACCCGACGCGCCGAGCCCGCACATCAGAGCCACGGAGCCAAGAATGTCGACGACATGATCCACGTAGAAGCCGTAACGCGGCCGCTCCTGCCGGCGCACGCGCGCCAGAGTTCCGTCCAGACTGTCGCCTAGCCAGTTCAGCGCCAGGCACACGATCGCGACGAGCAACGCCCGCCGGTCCCAGCGGACCAATGCATAGGAAATGCCCGCTCCGATTTGCGCGCTAAGCCCCAACAGCGTCAGCTGGTCCGAGCTCACCCACTTCGGAGCCCGTTCCGCCATCCATGTCAGCGCCCGCTTCTCCATGCGCGCCGTCAACGCCTGGTTCACCCGCTGCGCGTTTCGGAACGCCGGTTTATGGCCGGTTAGTGCTACTTGTGTACTCATGTTTTTCTCCTCTCCAAGCTTTTGCATTCGCGCCATGCGCCAGTTTCTTGCTAGTCCGGTACGCCAATCAGCCAGACCACGCGAAAAACGATGTTGTGTTGATTGGGATTCGCATTCGCCCAGTAATCGCGCACTTCAAATTGGATCGAATGCTTGGAATCGATAGTTCGCGAGAGCGCGAGACCGTAATCGAGCGCATTGCCGGTTTCGAACATGCGCGTATAGCCACTGACGAAAAGCGGCAAACCGCGTTTTGTTTGGTGACTAAGGGGCAGCACAAGATCCGTGCTTAGATAGCTGGAGACAGAGCTCCGATTTGCCTGCGGACCCATGACGCCGGCTTCGAGGTCAAGAAAAGGCAGGATCGAAAAGACGCCGCCGCATTGCACGGTCGGTTTCACAGGCGCCGAAGATTCGCTTGCACCCGCACCGCATGTCAGTCCGGCGCGATAATTCCACTCGTACGCTCCGATACCCGCAGATTTGGGCGCCGGGTTTGTCGCAGGCGATGTTTGCGTCTGTGCGACTGCAATTGCCGGCAGGAAAAAGGCAACAAAGATCTCCCGCACCAATTTGGTTCTCATGGTGAATCCCTTCCGCATCGATTTGTGCTGTATTAAATCTCGCTATCTCCGCAACGCGTTGCTCGTCGCGCGCAGCGTAAACTCCAGCGAGTCCCGCGGCACGCTCTCAATGAACGGCCCGATGGCCCATCCCAACCCAATCGGGATCGAACGCGACAGCGAAACCGACTCGATCTGGATGTACAGTCCGCCGTCCCGCTCCTCGTAGCTCCAGTAGGTATCCAGCCGCCACAAGAAACCGTGCTCCTCGCCCGGCCTCAACACGCGCTCGTGTGTTGTTCCTGGCGCGTCGATCTCCGCAATCTGCGTGCTGCGCGAAATGCTGTATCCGTGCTGTGCATCCAGACGCCCAAAAGTAATGTCGTATGGCGTATCCATCACTACCGTCAGCACGTGTTTCTGCTGCACTCGCATCGTCGCTTGAAAATGATCGCCATCATGTTCGAGCACTCTTGCCGTCAGCACTTGCGGTGAATAGACCTTGGGGTAGGCATCAAAATTCTTCATCACCCGCTCGAAGTCCGCCGCTTTGCCGCCGGCAATAAACGCCGTGCCGCACCAATCGTGCAATAGCGCGCCAGGCAATTCCGTCCCCGCGCCGGTCGTCAATTGCGCGATGATCATCTCGCCCCGGCGCAGCTGCGCAAAATCCACGGGAGCCAGAAAGTCCCCGGCCGCCCTATGCTGTGCGTCCAATCGCGCCTCGACGCGGCCTATATAAGAATTGAAGGCGGCATTCGCCTCGGGCGTGGGTTGGGCCGCGAGCCACGCAGGCGCGGCTAGCAGGAAAAGCAGTCCAGCCGCCGCCCATCTTCCGAAACGGATTTGCTTGCGTTCATTCATGATTCGCACCTTAATCGCTCTGACGCTGCGGCGCAATGCAAGTTGTCTCATCTATGGAGCGATCGTTTCTCACCGTGCAAGTGCCTAGATCGGAAGGGCTTGGGAAAAGTTCTCCATCGCGCAGCGAAGCCTCCAGTGCAACTCTCCATCGGCTACACTGATCCAAAGCCATGACGGAAGACAGCACCGGCCCGCAATCTGCACAGCGCTATCGCTTCGGAATCTTTGAGGTGAACGCCGCCACGGGAGAGCTTCGCCGCCAGGGCCTGCGCGTTAAGCTGAATACCCAGCCCTTCCAGGTGCTCCTCATGCTCCTCGACCGGCCCGGCCAACTGCTCACGCGTGAAGAAATCTCCCGCGAACTGTGGCCCGACGGAACCTTTGTCGACTACGAGCACGGCGTCAACTCTGCGATTAACCGCATCCGCGAAGCCCTCGGCGATACCGCAGCCAGTCCCCGCTTCCTTGAAACCCTCGCGCGCCGCGGTTATCGATTCATCGCACCGGTCGAACGCACGGTATTCGGTGAAAGCAAATCATCCCCTGATACCGGATCTCCGGTGCGCTCGCCAGAAGAAGACCAGCTATCCTCCGGCTCGTCCTCGTCTCGGTCGCGTGTACAGATTCTCGCCACGCCCGAGGATCTGCCCAAGGTACCCTATCGAGTCGCGCAGACCCTCTTCATTCTTTTTCAACTGATGTATCTGGGATTTTATGTGGGTGCGCTGGCCAATCTGGCGGAGATTGAGGATCTTTTTTCACCGCTGCCGAATGCGGCCATGGCGTACCGCATTCTCATCGTCACCGCCGCCATCCTCATCCCCGTGCGTGCTTTCGTACTCTGCGCCGCGCTCTTTCATGCGCCGGGATTCCGCGAGAAGTTCCTGAAAATCTGGCCGTTTCTGCTCCTCTTCGATGAGCTCTGGTCGCTCGCGCCCTTCCTGCTTCTGCACCACATTAACTTCGGGCTGGCGCTCGCCTGCACCACGTTGCTCGTCTACTCACCCTTTGCGCAGCGCTCGCTGGCTCTTATGGGCGCAGGCGGACCCAAGCCGGAATCGGAAACCCCGCTTCCGCGCTGACTCGCCGAGCTGCCAGTCCCCACGACCATGTTTCACTTTGGTGGCGATGCGGGTGTCTGCGGCTGCTGATCTTGCGGCGGTCCGGAATTCGTAATCTGCTGATCGCCGTAAAACACCTTGGAAGTCGAGCCGAAGCGCTTGTAGTCGGAGTATTTGATGGTGTCGCGGATATGTATGTCCTGCGCCATGTAGCCGTAGCCACCGCTGAAGTGCAGAAAACCCTCGCCCTTGGTGTAAATGGGAAACCAATAGTGTCCGTCAATCTGTTGCCGCCAGGTCATGAAAGGCGGATGCAGGTCCTCGTGATTCTTGCGTGTGTCGTCAGGCACGATGCGGCCGTTGGTTACCACGATCTGAAGGTCAGTTGCGTCTACCCAGATTCGCCCGTCCAGGTAGCGCTTGTTCTTCTCAATGGTTTTGGGGCTCACATCGAAGACGTAGCAATCAATCTCGTCCACCTTCTGCCGGCCCACATATTTGATGTCGTATGCGGGAAATTCTTCCTTGGTCAGCACGAACGGATAGCCATGTTGGATGTCCTGGAGGTCGGAAGGCGTCATCAAGATCCCGGCCTGATCCAAGGTGCTCGCCGGCGCATACACCACTCTCTCGGTGCGCTTTCCGGAGGAGTCGAAAATCACATCGTCCACTTCGTAATACTCACCGAGGGTTTTGTTGTCTTCGTCCAGCACCTGCACGCGCGCGGTGCGGCGATAGGTGTAGTGATTGAGCGCATCCTGGAATTCGGATTCTTTAGCGGTCATGCGCTGGATGATCTGCTCCGGAGGAATCGCAGGGTCGGAGAGGTCCATGCGCCCGAATCCGGAGTCGAGCGGCATGGCTGTAAAGGTGTCCTTATCCTGCGCCGCAGCCGCTAACAGCCCCAGCGACGAGGATGTACTCCCGGGAACCCCGACAAAAGCACATGCGGCGACGGCAACAGCCGCAATCCATGAATGCAGTCGCACTTTGGTTGATCTCCTTATGCGATTCTCGGGCACTTCCGTATCCGGCGAGTTGTCTCGCCGGTCCTGCAACTTTAGACGCATGTACACCCCTTCAGGGAAGGCCTCAATCTGGGCTCGGAGAGGTTTGTGTCGTTCACAGGCCCTCATGTACCACTCCGCAAGCCGCGATTCTTGAAATACGAGGGCACCGGACCATGTACGCAAGCTGCAAGAACTCCACAATTGTTGCCGACTGGCTAGGAGATCCCCAGCGTTCATGTCCGATTATTATCATGCTCCGGCGTTGATCCTGACGGCGCTTCTGCTTCCCGCTTTCGGCTATCTCTATCTTCGTTCGCGCAACACACGCACCCTGCTCTGGTTCCTCGGCTTCGTCTTTGCCCTTCTATTCATGGTTCTTATCTACCCCAACGGAGGGGCCGGTTTCTTCGCGGGAACTCATCCTTGGCTGCAGGTCGCCGGGCAAACCTGCATTCAGATCAGTGTGGCCGTGTTTCTCGGCTCCCTGTCCCCGCTGCACTTTCGCATCGGCCGATTCCACGTCCTCTTCGTTATCCCCTACATTCTTCTCATTGTGACCTATTCCGTCCTCCTCTATGGCGTCTTCGGCGGAGTCACTCCTCACGGGCCGGTGTTCCTTCTTTTTCCGCTTCTGGCGGCCTTGTGCTTCAGCGTGGGAGTCTTCTGGGGAACCACAAAAGGCTCCGTTCCGGTATGGATAGGAGTTTCGTTCAGCGGCATCCTGGGCTGTGTCGCGGTTTGTATATGTTTTCTTCGAGGGGCGGAGCAGGGCCTCTACTTCATTGAGTGCGCCAACCTGCTCATGGCGGCGATTCTGCTGATCTTCGTCTTCCGGCGCTTTTCTCCCGGCGTGGTTCTGAGTGTGGGGGGCTTTGTGGCCTGGTCGCTCTACTTCTTCCAGACTCTCCCTTGGGTCCGACAGCATCAATTTCTCGCTCTCGATCTGATTCGGGTCATCACCATGGCGAAAGTTGTGGCTGCGATGGGCATGATCCTGCTCACGCTCGAAGACGAACTCACCAGCAATAAGCTTGCAGAAGACCGCGAACGTCAGGCGCGGCTCCAACTCGAAGCCTACTCCGATCTCATCCTGACCCGCCGCAGAGTTGAGGATTTTGACCGTCAGGGCGATGATATTTGCGCAACCGTTGTGGCTAATAGCCGGTTTTCTCAGGCAGCGCTGCTGTTTGAGACCGGAGGCCGTTTCCGGCTGGCCGGATCCGCCGGACTTGATCCTGCGATCATCAAAGCTCTGGACACCCTCTCTGAACGGATTCCGTTGGCCGGATTTCTTGAGCCCGGTTCCGCGCCACCTGCAGCCGAACGCAGCCGAACGCTGCAACTCAATCTCTCCACCTGGCTCGTTCCCGGCGACGATCTCGAGCGGCTGCACTTTACATCGGTTCTTGCTGTGCCCATGATTGGCCGCACGGGCATCGAAGGCGTCCTCTTGCTCCATGGAATGCGCGCTGCCGGCGGCCGGCACTTCGCAGCGGCGTCTGAGGCTCCGCGTGCCGACGACCTTCTCCCCATCGAGTTACTGGCTGCGCGCGCACAGGCCACGCGCAGTCAGACCATGCTCTTCGAGAAGCTCATTGATTCCGAGAAGTACGCCGGCATCGGCCAATTGGCCGGCAACGTGACCCAGCAGTTGAACAATCCTCTCACTGTCATCCTGGGCTACGCCTCGCTCCTTCAGGAATCGACATCGCTCGACTCCCAGGATCGCAAAGCTGTGGCGTCGATTATGACGGAATCGCGGCGTGTTCGTTCGACCCTTGAAAGCCTGGCGCGGGTTTCGCACACGCGTGGCGATCTGTCCACCGCAGTTTCTGTCGCGGAGTTGCTGGCAGATATGGAGCAGCTCTATCGTTCCGAGTTTCTTCAGCGCTCCATTGAATTTCAGGTCAACGTCGCGCCCGGACTTCCTCGGATTCTCTGCGGCGCTCAGCAATTGCGACAGGCGATTCTGCATTGTTTGCATTTTGCCATGGACGCCGTGGAGCGGGACCCCGGTTACGCGTCCCAGGGAGAGCCCAAAACCATTCGCCTTGACGCAGTTAAGGAGGGCAAGCGCGTGCAGATCTCAATCAGCCACTCAGGCCCGGGTTTTTTGCAGCCTGAACGCGCTTTTGATCCCTTCGGTCCCTCCGAACCCGGAGAGGAAACCGCCGGGCTCGGGCTCAGTCTTTGCGCGTCCATTCTGCGCGATCAGAACGGCCGGGCCCAGGCCAAAAACCTCGAACCCAGCGGTGCATCTATCATTCTCGATCTGCAGGCGGCATAAGGTGCATGCAGTCACGGTCGTTTTTCAAGGCGTGGTCGCGGCAGGATCAACGAACGCGCAGCCATCGCGCATTCCGTACAATTACCTCGAATGATCTGCACGGCAAGGCGCGGCGCCCAAGCGGCCGCTTGCCGCTTGGAGTGAGAATCGCCGCAGCTTCTCCATCGCTACCGAGGAGTTAGAGTGACCCAGCGCCGCCAAGGTTCGTGCCTGTCTTTTTGGGCCTTGCTCGCCGCATGTGCCGTCGCCCCACTCGCGGCCCACGCGCAGCGCAACGCGCCGGAACTTTCGGCTCCTATCGCGGTCTATATCGACGGACCTGATTCCAGCGCACTCCCTGCTAGGTCCCCACTCAGCGAAGCTCTTGCCTTGCGTGACATCAATCAGCTTGCCCGTCTGAAGGAATCCGGCCTGCGCGTCGACTACGACTTGCTCGACGCGTACGCCGTTGCGCTCGATGGCCTTCATCCGTTCGGCCGCTCCGCCACATGGCCTGATGGTGCCGATTCCTGGATCGCCCGATGCCACGCCACCGGCATTCGCCCCGGCCTGCGCTTCTCCAACATCGCGCTCCGTCCGGATGCCCGCGCGCCCGTCGTCTTCGAGGCGGAAATTCTGCATGATTTCATCCCCGCGTTGCAGTCCTGGTACGATCGCGGCATTCGCCTTTTTGCGTTCGAAGATCTCGACCTCACGACCGCGACGCCTGAAACCCCGGCCGGGCTCACACAAAATAACATCGTTGCCCACAATCGAGAAGTTCTCCGCGTCGCGCTCACCGCGTTTCGCGCGAGAAACCGCGGCGCGGTGCTGTTCGTCATCCAGAGCCCTGCTGCCGATCCTGATGCGTTCGCGAATTTGCCCTCTGGCGGCAAGTCCTCGGTGAGCAACCCGAACTCGCGCAACGAACCGAGTCGCCTCGGAGCCTTCCAGTTGCTTTCAACCGGGACGCCGCGCGCCTCAACGACGCCGCAATCCAGCCTTCAGCGCGCCATCGACATCGAAACCGACAGTCAAATTCGTCATGATGAGCAATTCGGAATCTCCCTGGCGCACATCTTCTCTTGCGGCTTTATCGCCGCGCCTGCTGGTGCGGCTGGCCTCGATACGGCCAGCCTTCCTCGTGGGTGGAAAGGCGCGTTCCTGCTCTCCATGGCGCGCGGTGGCTGGGTCAACGCGCTCAGTGGCAGCTTTGATTCCATTCCAACCTCCGATGTCCACTGGATGGCGCGCGTACAGAAGCTGTTCTTCCTCATGCAAGCACATGGGCAGTTGCACAGCTTCGGTGGCCCTCCCCCCAAGGGTTCCAACACGGCCGGCCTGCCCTATGGCTTTGCCGGCACAACCCCTCGCGGCTCGGTCTATGTTGTCGTCAATCCGAGCCAGGCGGTTGCCACGCTGCCATTACCTGCACTGGGGCGTGACCAGGCGCCAGGGCCCGGACGCGTGCTGTTCCGCGATGCCGGATTTTCTCCTCAGCTCACCGGCAACGTGATCACTCTCGGTCCCGGCCAAGTGGCCGCAGCGGGCTTCGGCGCATATGCCGCGCCGGAATTCAGCTTCGGTGTTCAGCAGGATGTCGTCATTCCCATTTCCATTGAGCCGGTCGACGCCGATTTTCATCTCACCGCTCCCGGCGTCATTGAAGCCCGCTTCGATCCGCCGATCCAAGGCGTGCTGCGCATCGTTGTGATCGAGCGCGAGCCGAAGGGCGGAACGCAGCCCGGCACTGCCGACAGTGCGACCGCCGGCTCCAAAAATCGAATCACGCTTGAAATCACTCAGGCTGGCCGGCCGATTCCCCTGCGTCCTGGCGGCATTGAAAGCGAGGTCAACAGTGCGCTGAACGCACAGCCTTCCTGGGCCGTTGCCGAAATCGACATAAACGACCTCACGCCCGGCATTCCCCTGCACGTACGACTTCACTCCAACGAAAATCCGCAGGCTACGCTCGAAGGCAGCGCCTATCAGGTGATCTATTGAACCCGCTCAGAAGATCTTGAACGAAGTCATGAAGTCCGAGATCTGCGTGGCAGGATTGGCGTTATTCGACACCACAATCATTTGGTAGAGCCGCTTCCCGCTGAGGTACTGCCGCACCGTGTAATTCCAGGTGTCGTCTTTGGCAGTAAACTCCCGCCCCGGCACGCCATTCAGGCTGATTACCGTGTCCGATAGCAGTGTCTTCCCGCCCACCGCGCCGTCCCGCGTCGTCGCCAGCACCGTTTGCGGATCACCGTTGGCATAATCCGCCGAGTAGTCGTTGTACATCACCATGTAGCTGACGTTGCCGTTCGCCAGCTCTACCCAGAACTGGTACAGCGTCGTGGTCCCACCGCCTTTAAGGTCGATCGACTGGGAACTTGACTTGACCTCGGCCTGCGGGAAATTTACCGTGAAACGTCCGCCGGTCGACGTGTACGGCTGCATCTGCTGTGCGCCCGCCGCCACCGAGCCCGCCAACACTGCCACAACCACTGCCATCCGCGTGTACAGCTTTTGCATAATCATCCTCTTTCCGTTCGGAGCTCATTTTTCTGCGATTGCCAGCAGACGCTTCCCATTGGGGACTAACCGCGGGGAAGTAGGTCTATTCCATCGGAGGCACCTGCACGTGTCAAGAACATTGTGAGTCCGACAGCAAACCCTAGGCTCCCCGTGGTAATGTGACGCGCAAAACCCTCCCAAAGACGCGCCTCTCATCCAGCGAGTCCGTAGAATAGAAGCAGATGGCTTTTTCGGAACAATACGACGTTGCCGTGGTGGGGGCGGGACACGCCGGCTGCGAGGCCGCCATGGCCGCCGCGCGCATGGGGCTGAAAACCGCCCTCATCACCATGAATCTTGACCTCATTGCCCAGATGAGCTGCAATCCGGCCGTCGGCGGCGTGGCCAAGGGCCATCTCGTTCGTGAAGTCGATGCCCTTGGCGGCATCATGGGCGAAGTGGCCGATGCCGTCGGCATCCAGTTCCGCCTTCTCAACGCCTCACGCGGCCCCGCCGTTTGGAGCCCGCGCGCCCAGTGCGACAAGCAGCTCTACCGCGTGAAGATGCGCGAGGTTCTCGAAGCCCAACCCGGCGTGCACATCCGCCAGGCGGAAGTCGTCGACCTGATCTTCGAAGGCATTGACCAGCGAGGCGAGGGAGCGGGATCTGACGAGCTGACGGAGATGCCACGACCGGCGCGGCGAAGCGGACGCGTCCTTGGTCTCAAGCTGCGCGACGGCCGCCG
>Ga0181519_10002930_pt1 | contig 14209 bp, 18 predicted proteins | sample PEATcosm2014_Bin_26_FD_121102 | JGI IMG/M metagenome (GOLD analysis project Ga0181519, IMG submission 121102) | Peatland microbial communities from MTU Mesocosm Facility, Houghton, MI, USA - PEATcosm2014_Bin02_10_metaG | ecosystem: Environmental > Terrestrial > Soil > Wetlands > Peat | place...
CCGCGACGGAGCCGCCGACGGAAGTGCAGTGCTGGAGCGAAGCGGATGCGCTCGCGGGGCAGATGACGGACCCCGTTACCGTCGTGTACGGGTAGACCTGCCCGTCCTCGCACGTCAGGTCGCCGGAGTGGATGTTGTTTGTCGTCATGTTATCGGTTTTCATGTTCGTTCTCCCTCGACAGTTTTTTGTTTGCGGATTTTTCGTCTGCGTCAAAACAAGAGCCGGACCGCGCTTGCCGACCTGTCGAGGGAGGGTTGCGCGATCCGGCTCAGATTGCTCCCTCGACACTGATATTGTAACGCATGGGTTTCATTTTGTCAAGCCCTATTTTTTCCGCCTTGACACGCTGACGTTCCGGGGCCTATACTCTCCCGGTGCCGAACTGCCGACGCTGCCGGAATCCCTTCGCGCCAAAACTCTACTGGCAGAGATTTTGTTCTCGCAGGTGCGCGACGTATGTCCGCGTGAAGCGCTGGAGGAAAACTCGGAAGTCACGCGCCAGCCCCCGCCGCCCGAGCGGCCCTTCGGCGTAGATCGGCCATCTTCGTCTGGTCGGCCGTCGTCATCGCGGGCTTGATGCCGGACTCGTAGATCGCCAGGTCCTGCGCGTGGAGCGTGACGCACTCGGCCAGGATGTTCTGGTCCGCGCAGTCAGTCAGGCTCATACTCGCCTCCGCCGTCCTGTGCCTCGTCTTGATGCTCGCCCAGATCGGGTAGATTTCCCGCTCGAACTGCTCGATTGACCTCCCCTGCTCCGTCTGGTCCATTCCCGCCGGCCAGTAGCTCGGGCCGCGACGCCGCATCGCGTCCGCGATCAGGCCCGCGCACTTCCAGTGCCGATTCTGCTGCGCGCACAGCGGTTGCCTCGATGGCCCGGAGCGCGTCGCGAGCGACCTCTCGCGCGCGTGTAGTGCTTCCACGTCCTCGCGGTCCATCATCACCAGCTGCGCCCATCTCGCCGTGTTGGTCTGCACGTTCGCCTCCGATGCGTGTGTAATCTCGCGCCGCCGCCTTGACGATGGCTTCGAGGCCCCAGTCGGGCAAATCTTCCCACTCGACGGACTTCGCCAGGATGTACGCGATGGCGCGGTCCGGGTCGCCGTCAAAAGCCGTAAGCAACTCCTTCGCGGGCTTCGTGTGTCGCGCGAAGAATTTGCGGTCCCAATCCGCGTTGTCCGCGTGAACCCCCTTCGCCTCTTTGAAGCCGCGAACGACTTTCTGCAACGGCGTGAGCTTGGAGGGTTGACTGATCTGGTCAACCCCCTGTTTTTTGCGGACGGGTTGGGGGTTTGGAGCCGCAGGCTCTAGTCTGTTTTGTCTTTCTCTTTCTATATCTCTTTCTTGTGAAGGTTTGACGGAGCATTCAGGGAGCATTGACGGAGCATTGACTTTCCATTTTCGCTGTCTTTCTATGAACTTTTTATTTTGAAGTCGGACTTCATCTCCGATCAAGTCGAACTCAACCTTTCCGGAAGTCCGGCAGAAGTCCAGGTACAGTCGGACTTGAGGCCACCTTGAGCGGAGGTTCTGGGCCAATCTGGACTTCGATAGGACTACCGTTCCGCCCGTCCCGTGCTGATGTATGATCTCCAAAATCATGAAAAAAGCTGCGTAGCCGAAGTGCCCAAATCGGTCCATGGCCTTCTGCAGAAACTCGTCGTTTCTGGCGTCGTGATCGTGCGTGAACCAGGGGAGCTTGTTTGCCATTCGTTGCCCTAAAATTCGTGCCGATGCCCTGGAGCAGGCTTGATGCCGTCGGCGCGGCAGACCACTACCCGGATGAAGGACGGGAGCGGCCAGGTTCCCGGCTGTCGATTTTGTGGATGCCAGATCGTTCCCGCCGCCGCGAGTCGAACGCGGCTCCCTCCATCCGATCTTCCCCCGTCTCCAAGGGCTTCGGACTGGCGCTCTGCCGTTGATGCTAGGCGGGTGAAATAATTCGGACGCATTTCTGTCGCAAAACGTACACATCGAAGGCCAAAAAAAAGGTTCATGCGGGGCATGGCGTCGTTACCTCGGCGCGGGCTCGGAGCGTTCGGATGCGCTCGATTTGCTCGACGAGCCAAACGCGTTTGATCTGGAACGTCTCGCGGCTCATCGCGTAGAGGGCGTCCACGAAATCGACGCCGAACATTTGCTCGTGTCGCTTGACCCACTGGCCGCGATGGAAATGCTCGTCCTCGTTGCACTTGAAGCAGGCGGGATAGAGGTTCGGAAGAAAAAACCGGGTCGCGGCCCCGTCTTTGCTCGGCACGATATGGGCAGCGCACTGAGTCGGGTTCGTCTTGCAGGCCGCGCAGACGGGGGACCAGGATCGGACGTACAGACTGATTTCGTGCCAAAATATTTTCTTGAGCTTGGAAATCGACGGGAGCTTCGGCTGTTTAGCGCGCTTGTGCTGCCCGTGCGGCAGGCTCGCCCGCTTCTCCGCGCGCTTCGATCGACGGGCGGAGGCCGCTGACTTCTTCGCGAGCGCGTCCTCGTAAGCGCTCACGCTCTCCCCCTCACCAAAAACACCGCCAGCCGCCACCCCTCCCGGCAAACGTCCGCCGCCCAGGCTCTCAAGCGTCGAGCGCCCAGGATCAGCGTGTCTACCGCGAGGGGTTGGCGGGACACTGGCTAAGCTTTGCAGGACTCGATGAACTTGAGGACCTGATCGAGATTGTCTGCCGGGATCTTCGAGGTTGAGTCGGACCCGAAGGAATCGGTTAGGTAGTCGCGCAGGATCGTCTCGTCTTTGCCCGTCGCCCGGAAGCGCGCAAACACCAGGCCCCGCTGCTTGGCGCTGATATACCGCTCGTCGCTGGCCTCGGCCGGCGGCGCCGTCTGTTCCTGCTCTGCGGGGGCGGACTCTTCGGTTTCGGCCGTCGTATCAATCGGGGAATCGTCCCAGTTCGTCGTCGCCGGGATATCCAGCACGCTCCCGAGCCCGTTGCGGTACTCGCGCGAAGTCTCGTCGTTTGCGATGGCAGTCTGCATCTCCATGGACAGGGGCAGAAGCTTGGCAAGCTGGATCAGGACCGTCTTAAGGCACATGGCCTCAGGCTCATTCGCCCAGGGCGACGAAGGGTAAAAGCGCCCCTCGTTCTTGTCCCAGGTCTTGGAGTGCGCCTGTCCGTGCGCCATGCAGTCCTCGGCGCTCATATACTCGAACGGCTCGCCCCCGTTTTGAAGCTTGGCCGCCACCCAATAGCCCAGGACCTTGCCGCGCTTCTGGCCGGGCTTGTGATGCAGGAATTGCCCCGTTCCTTTGCGGTAGTCGAAGTCGTCCCCCTCCTTCACGACTCCCCAGGTAAGCATGACGGACTTCTCGTGCCGATAGAAAAGATCGACCAGTCCCTTGTAGCCGATGATCGCCTGGACCTCGAGCGTTTTCCTCCACTCGTTGCCCACCTTGCGGTTGTTGATGAACGGGAGGAGGTAAGCCCGCCCGGCCACAGGCTCCACGCCGATCTGAGCCAGCGTAAACAGCGCGCCGAGGAAAGACTCGGGCGTGCATTGAGCAAGGCCCGGGTTCAGACGGATGTTTGTCAGTGCGATGCGCACAAGCCTGTCCGCGCTCAGGTGCGACGGCAGGGCGCGGCCAAGCTCCTTCGCGCTCTGCTGGATCAGGTCCTGCAAAGGCGTTGCCTTGGGCTTGGCAAGGTCCTTTTTCAGCGTTTCAGTCGTAGACATGACGGCCTCCTTACTTCGATGGTTTCAGCGAAGCGATGCGAAGGACGCGGGAGTCCGACTTCCCGGCGTACTTCGCGCAAATGGCTGGCTCGGCCTCTCTGAGCCTCTTCAGGTCAAGCCGATGGGACGTCTGATTCTTCCATGTGATCCGGTAGCGGTCCGTCACGCCCTCGGCGCTGTCTTTCAGCATGGCGCGCAGCTCGTTCTCGGCCTTTTCCCTGCTGGACTCAAGCGCGGCCGCGTCCTGCTTCATCGCTTTGATCGCCTCCACAAGCGCGTTCGCCTCGTCTCCCAGCTTGACCGATTCTCCGTCCGCCAGCGGGAAAAGATCGTAGAGCGTGTCGGCGTCGCGGGACGTTATAACGGACGGCATAACCTTGGGCTCGATGTATTTTGTCCAGAACTCCGCCGCCTTGCGGATGATGTCGCCCTGAATCTGCGCGTCCCGCTCAAGGGTCTTGACGACGAAATCCTGATTGCCGATCAGGCATGCGATGTAACCGCGCTCGGAGCCCGTAAGCTGCATGTAGTAGTAGGTCTGGATCAGGTACTCCTGCGGAACCTCGTCGCCCTCCCACCGCTGCGCGTTCCAAGGGCTTGTCGTCTTTGCCTCAAGGATTGCCCTCTCACCGACGACGCGCCGGTCAATGTTGCCGCAAAGAAACGGATAGCTCGGATGCGTCAGCGTATCGTTGACCCGCGCGACCTTCTTCCCGGTCTGCTCGGTAAATAGCTCGCAGACGGTCGCCTCAAGTTTATTGCCGAGCTTCACCTGCAACTTGTCGGAAATGTCATCTGGGACGATGTTTCCCGTTTTCTCCCCCCACACTTGCAGGGGCGTCTTAAAACGGGATAGGCCGAGGACGGCCGCGATGTCTGATCCGCCGAGGTATGCAATGCGTTCCTTCGCCTGAGCGCCGCTAATCGTCATCCTTCAAGACCTCTCTTGCGCGCCTGGTCAGCGGCCTCGGCATCGTCGGAAAGGCGGAGCTCGTCGCACTCGCACTCGCGCGTCTCCTCAAAGACCTCGCTGTCCGGGTTCTGCGGGCAGAAAGGATGATGTTCGTCGTCGCTCGGCTCGAGACGGCGCCTCTCGGCCCCGGCCACCGCTTCTGAATCTGCAAAGCTCATAGGCGCCCCAAGACTGCGAATCCGTGCATCGCCCACACCGCCAAGCGCGGCGCGAGATAGAGAGCCGTCAGCGCAACGACCCACGCTTCCCACGTCGCGAGCGCGCGCCCAACCGCTGCGCGCAGGTGCTCGCGCTCGACGGCGTTTTCAAACGCTTCTCCCAATCCGCTCTCGTGGTTCATCATGGTCGCTTGACCTCAACGACATACTCTCCCCAATTCGAAAGGACGCGCACGTCAAGCGTCGGCGTGTCGTTCATCGTGGCCGTTCTCACGGCGTCGGCCTGGTTCCAGTTTTCGTAGCGACCCACCACCCACCAGTCGTCGGACATCCCATGAACCTCCTGGGTCTTGACATTCGGCACTTTCGGTGCCACACTGCGGCAAGCCTTGCACGAGCCCTTGAAAATAAAAGGGCCGCGGGAACGACCGCTGGAACGGTCAGGCAGATTGGACCAAGGCATCAGGTAGGGAACCCGCCTGTTATCTCGCCCCCGCGACCCCAAACTCTTCATCCCTGGTCTCCGTTCGCGTTTCCAGCGCGCATGCGTCAGGCCGATTCGCTTCGGGCTCGGTTCCGCTGTTTAGCCGAAATCAGTGGACTCCGCCAACTGCGCCTGACCGCCACGCGAAATATACAACACCGAAATATTTTTGTCAACACTGTTTGAGCGCCTCATCGGGGTTCAGGACTTCGGCGCTGCTCCACTCGCCGCGGCGGCGGCGTCAAGACGTGCTTTCACTTGGGCGTCGGCCGCATCGAAGAAGTCCTCGATCTGCGGGCGGAACTTGACGAGCGCCGCCCCCACCTTCGGATGCGAGAACGCCCGGTCAAGCGCGAAATCGACAAGGTGCGGCGCCGCGTACAGGGCTCCCTTCGTGAGGCCCTGATACACGACGGCGGCTCCGCCCACCGCCTCGATCGCCAGGTGCAGATAGGGCACGAACTTGCTGTAGTCCATGGGGCCTCCTAGTTCCAGACGAAGTAATCCGCCTCGCCGTTTGCTACGGGGAAAGCGGCGCTGCTCTTAACGACGCCGACGAACCGGCCGACGTTCGCGAGCGTCGGCACGTCATGCCCGAGACTCGGGCTAGCCTGCATCCCCTCGGGGTAGACGACGGCGACGTGGCCGTGAGCCTGGCCGGTGCGCTGGCTCGTCATCGCGGCGATGGCGAGGCCGCCGTCGAGCGCGTGAAGCGTGGCCGTCGAGCCGTCCACCTTCCTCCAGTGCCCGCTCGCGTTCGTCGCCATGACCTGGTATTGCTCGTCGGCCATGAGCCCGTCCAGTTCGTGACAGCCAAGCTGGCCAGCGACGTAGGCGACGGCCTGGTTACAGTGCGTCACACCGGCTTCTGGGTCGGGCTGGAACTTCGGATCGGACATGGCCACGTCGCAGGCGTTCTTGAGCCACGCCGCAGGATCGTCGTTCATGACGCACCCTCCACATTACCGACACGTTCGGCAAGCTTGTCGAACTTCGATCCCAGGGCGTAGACCACCTGCTCCACGCGCTCAACACCCCTGTTGAAATCGTCGCGGATTTCTTTGATGGCCGCCGTCATCTCGGCGCGGGTCAGGTAGGACCTCTCCACGTCGGACAATCGGCGCTCGAACTTCTCGCGCTCCTCTTTCATGTCGTCGTGCAGAGCCACAAGTCTGTCGCTCAGCGCCCTATCCGCATCCTCAAGCGGTTTCAGGCGAAGTGCGATATACCCGCCCGCCAGCGTCAGGCCGAGAGTGACCACTCCGAACACGATTTCTGCGTTAGACATGGCGCCCCCTCGGCGGCTTGTAGCGGTAGATCATCTGGGCCCCGGGATACTCCGGGAGAGAGTTTGGAGACATGATTTTGTCGCCGGGGTGAAGCCCTGCTGCCGCGTAGGCCATGCAGGCGAACTCAGAGCAGTAGAATGTCCCCGGCATCCTCAGACGCCCAAAGGTCAAAACGCCGAGGAGATCGTAAAGACGGTTTTTATTTTGTCGGCACCACTTCAGCGCTTTGAGTCGCTGGTCCGGCGTCGGATTGCCCAGGCGCCAAACCTCGTACACACGCGAAGTGTCGATCAGGTAGCGGCCCGTCAGCGGGAACTTCGCCTCCCACTGCCAGCCTTGTTCCTGGGCCATGATCGCTGCGTGGGAGTAGCCCTCAAAGCCCTTCCCCATCCCAGCCAGTTCTTCGCCGGCTGCAACTATTCTGGCGGTGAGCTCGCTGCGCGGGCCGGCCGGATACAGGATCGCGTCTCCCGGCAATGGCATGGTCGCGGTCATCTCAGTATGCGGAGCCGAACATCTTCTGCCTCTTGACGGCATCGTCTTCGGTTGATGGGCATACGCACCGGGGAGGGAGGAGGGACCGGCTCGATAGCCAGAGCGGACGCGGGGCCGCTCAGCTTGACTGCGCCCTTGGGGCCGCACAGGACCTGGACGCACCCTGCCATCAGCAGCGGAACGAGCATCGCGGCGAAGGCCAGTGACCTCATTTGAAGAGGATCGTCGGGCCCACGAAGTAGGCCACGGGATGCGCCCCGAACTCGTGCCACGTTCGCACAAGCTGGCCGTTCTCCTCGAAGGTGCCGTTCGCCATGACGCCCGCCGACAACTGACCGCAAGCGGTGGCTCCGGCCGAGCAATTGAAGAAGGCCTGGGTCGAAGCCCCGAAGGAAGCATTCGCCGCCGCGGCCACCCACTCGATGCCGTACGTCAACTGCGGCCCCACGTCCAGCACGGGCCCCAGGTTGGCGAAAGCCGAGCCGCCGCCCGCGCTGTAGCCGACGGCCAGGAGTGCGTGGGAAGGCTTGTACCATGGGTCTTCCGGGCTGTAATTGTGGTAGAGGAGCGGCAGGGCCGTTTCCTGGGCATACCCCGCATTCGTCTTCACCATGCCGGTGAACAATTCACCTTGAATGGACGATGGGGTCAAAACGGCGTGCTGATAGTACGGGTCCGCCTTAGCGCTCATGGCGGCCAGGGCCATCATCAGAACGACGAGAAGTTCTCGCATGTTTTTCTCCTAGTATCCGTCGCAGTGGAAGTTGATCTTGTTCGCTCCGGTCAGTGTCCCCACGAATGTCGCAGTGGACGAGCTCACGCCCTGGGTGATCGTAGGGCCGACAGTGGAAATGCTCACCTGCCACCAGTTGCACACGCTCCCGGTCGGGTAGGCGGGGCTCCAAGTGATCGAACATGTCGTAGAGGGCGACGTGCCCACGGTGATCGTCCCGGCGTTTCCGTTGCCCGCGCCGGTCACCGAATTTCCGCAGTTCGTTATCGTCGTGATCGCGACGCCGCCAAGGTTCAAGCCGGTGCTGCCAATCGCGCTCGCAGTTCCGGACGAAAGAACGATGGGGCCGGTCGCGGGCGCAGAATGACGTCCGATCTGCACGGTTCCATTCCCCAGGACGCCGAACATGGATATTCGGTTCTGGCTCGAAACGTCCACCACGAAGTTTGCCGCACCCGTGTCGGACGCGACCTCGAACTCTCCGTTGGGGTAAACGGCTCCGGTGACAGGCAAGCCGATGCCCACCAGTCCCGTGGGCGCGTTTGAGGGGACCAGGCTCACAACCTCGGAGTTGCCCCCGTTGGCGAAAGCCTGCAACTGAACCGCGTTGCTGTTTGCGGTGTCAAAGAACGAAAAGCTTCCCTTCGAGTTTGTTCCCAGGCCCGCCGAGAGCTGCTCGTAGGTGGTTCCGTTGTTGCGGAAAAGCATCTCCGTAAACCCGTTGGGGGCGTTCAGCAGGCTGTCCAGGACAATGCTCGGGGAAGGGGAAGCGTTGTTCGGCTCGATGTAGAGACCCGCAAAGCCCTGCGTCGGCGCAATCGTCTCAAGGCCGCCCGTAATCGACGTGGTTCCCTGCGTGGACGTGTAGACGGCCAGGCCGCTCCCCTGAAGCGTGTAGATCCCGCTCCCGTTCTGGCTCGAGATGTTGACGATGTATCCCGTCGGCGTGGCCGTCGAGGCAATCGAAAGGCTCGTCAGGCTCGTGTTCGGGGCGCTGATGCTTCCGGCCGTGATCGGTCCAGACACGTTGAGGCCGGCGGCCGCCGTGATCGTGACGGACGACTTGAACAGCCAGGGACCGGGCCCGGATGCTGTCGCCGGGTAGAGGATCGCCGCGATGTTGCCCGTGACCGGGTTGCTCGAGCCGAAGACCAGCCGCTCGTTCTGCGCTCCGTACAGCCCCCCGTTTGTCCCCGCCCACAGGAACAGGTCGGAGTCGGACGAAGCGACGTACGTTGCGGACGACGGCTCGGCGCTGAAAGCGGACTGGCTGTACTGCGAGCTGTTGATTCCGATATCAAGGTAGTACGACGTGTCCGACCCCAGGTCATTGGTGAGCGAAAGGTCGGTCGAAGCCGCATTGCCCGTGAACAGGTTCTGCATCACCCACTGGAAGTAAGAATTCACGTTCCCGGTCATCAGCGTGGAGAACGTGGGGTACGTGTTCGGATTCGTGACGCCCAGCAGGAGCATGCCGGTAGCGGTGAACGTGCTCTTATTGGCTCCGGTTCCGAACTGTGCCGCTCCCGCGACGTCCAGGGTCACCCCGGTCGCGGGCGTAGACGTCCCGATGCCCACCTGAACGGTCTGCGTCGCGACCATGATCGTATTCGCCGAGGCCGGCAACTGCTCCATGATCGTGCGGGAGGCGTAAGCGGGAACTGCCGCCAGGAGCGCCAGGAGGGCCGCCGAAATGATGGATTTGATTTTCATCGGTTGTCCATGCGCTTGAGGTAGTCGAGCGCCGCCTGCTCGTCGTTCTCCGGTATGGCGCCGGCCTGGTGGAGCACCCGCGCCACGTCGGAGAGTGAAGCCTTCCCGCTTCGAGAGACCATCGTCGGCGGCAAGCCCAGCATCCGGACCTGATCGGCCATTGCTCCGGATTTGGTCGGATTCAGAACGTTCGCGGTCAGCACGTTACGGACGGTCCGGGCTTCTTCGGGCGAGAGCGGAGCTCGCGCTGGCGCCTGCGGCTGATCCGGCGGCCCACCGGCCGCGTTAGCTCCGGCCGCGACGGCCGCGCCAGCCGAAGGCAGCGCCCTTGGCACCGCGGCGACGTTCTGGATGATGCCGCCAAAGACGCGCGGAGACGTCAGCGCGGCATTGGCCGCAAAGGGTACGGCTGCGATGGGATGACCCGCAGCGGCAAGGGCCCCGGCCGTTCCCATCTGCCCCATTCCGGCCATCGTCCGCAAAGCGTCGGGGCTTCCAAATTTGTTTTTGGGAAGCCAGTCCGAAAACGCATCCTTGACGTGCGCCCTGAAAAGGTCGGTGGCGGCCTCTCTGATCTTCGGGACCCCATTGTTCTGAAGGTAGTCCATCAGGCCGTCTTTGACTTTAAGTACCTCGCCGATCTGCGACGGGTCCATGGTGCTCGTGTACATCTTGTCGCGCAGGGCCTTATTGATCGTCTGGACTCCCTCAAGGGCGTCCTGCGGGGTGAGAGCCTTAGCCATGTCCTCGTCGATGGGGCTCCCGCGAAGGAGACGCCCAGCGCGGTCAATGGCCGCGTTGTAGTCAGCGGGCGTCACCACGGTCTTATTGAGGCGTTCCGCGATGCTCTGCACCCTGCCCTTGAGCCCCTGGACCGCCTCGACGTATTTCTGCGTCGCCTCATCGATGGATGGGGCGTTTTCCAGGACCTCGGGGTGATCGAGGACGTATTGCGCTGTTCCCAGCGATATTCCGCGCCCCGCCCGCGCTTGGATGAGCGAGGCAAGAACACCTGGCTTGGAAGATGCGACTTTTGCGGCTTCCGTGGCCGCTTTGGCCGCAGGAGTGGCGGTCATCAATGTCGTCGTCGCTCCGAAAATCTGCGGATCGACAGCGGACGCGGCCGGGGCCGCTTCTGCGGCCTCTTCCACAGGCCCCAGGGCATTCAGAAACAGCGCGGGGACATTGCCAGCGGCTTTCATGATCGGTCCAGCGGCCATAAGTCCTGCCGACAGCCTATTTTGGGGGATTGCGGCTTCTGCCAGCGTCCCCGGGATGGCAATCGGCGCCACGTTGGCGATTTGGGCCAGCGTAGACGGGTTTTCACCGTGCAGCGCCTGCCGTCGGCCCATTTCCTCGGCCATGTCGCCGCCCTCTTTGTCGAATTCGGCGTTCAGCTTGCCTCCGGCCTTGGCGATCCAGCCGAGCGGGTCAAAGCCTCCCCCGCCTGGAACGGAGTTGCTCATCGCCTTGTCCCAAAGAGACGGCGGAGGAGGCGCGGGCTTGACGCCGAGGAAGGCGTCGATCTCCGCGGCGGTCGGAGGCGGCACGGCCGCCCCTGCCCCTCCGGGAGAGACCCCAAGGAAAGCGTCGATCTGCGCCTGAGTGGGACCGTCAGCCACCGCTGCCCCCCAGCGCCATCAGTTGCTGCCTTGCCTGCTCGAGAGACAGTTTTCCGGCCGCGACCTGGGCCTTGATGGCCGCCGCTCGCGGGTCGGCGAAAACAGGGTGCGCGGGCGCTCCGCCGGCCGCGGCCGCAGCCGCCGGTACCGCTGCTGGTGCGCTCGCGCTGGCGGAATCCGCGCCCCCCACGATCTTGCGCCACCTGTCGAACTGCTGGTGGTTGAATTCCTTGGTTCCCCCCATGGACCCCATGGCGCCCATGGCGGCTTCGATCTCGGGCCAGTTCGTGCGCCCAGCCACGCCCTTGACCGCGGCCGCGGCGGCCGGGAGAGAGGCGTCCTTGAAATCGTTGGCGTCGGTCCCCTCCACGTGAGACATGAGGGCGTTCTTGAAAAGACCCGGCAAGGCGCCCAAGGTGCTGGCGCCATAGCCCATCTTGTCCCGCGCGGCCTCGGCCTGGTCGATTGCTCGAAGCGCGGCCGACTTGGCGTCGTCTTGCTTGCTTGCGGCGGCGGGTTTGGGCGGCGTGACCCGGCGCCATGCTTTGCCCGTGGCCGTCGGCGTGGCGACATAGGTGATTCCGTTCACGACTTGCGTTTCAGGAGCGGCGCTCCCTTGACCCGCGAGAGCGGCCTTCGTGTCCGCATTCTTTGCAGCGGCTGCCGCGGTCGCTGCTGCGGCATCCGCCCGCTGCTGGGCGATGCTGGCGGCGTCTCCCCAATGGGAGGTCAGGTCGTCCTCGTGCTGGGACTTCTGCCCCAGCATCGAATTGCGCCAGTCGGCCTCATTCTCGAGCTGTTCGCGCCGCAGACCCATCTCCTGCGCGGTCTGAAGCCCATTGGTGAAGCCCTGGATGAGCGAGCCGAGTCCAAGTAGTGGATAAGCCCCCGCCTGGGAGGGGTACGAGACCCCGGGACCCGGCCCCGGAACGGGAAGCGCGTCGTTTGCCATCAGAACCACCTCGAGATGTCATGCCCAAGGTCTTGGACTCCGGTCGCGATGGCGGGACCGATGAAAGCTCCGCCAAGCGCCCCGATGGGCACCGTAAATGGCGCCAGCGGTCCACCAAGAAGGCCGAGCGCCGCTCCGCCAAGTCCGCCAAGTCCGGCTCCGACCTTGTCGGCTGTGTTGTTTCCGAACGTGCGCAGTCCCGCGGTACCTCCGATGTAACCGCCCGCAGCTCCGCCGAGAGCCTCTCCTGCAAGGGCGCCCGCGCCCTGTCCGGCCAATACGCCGGCATCGGTTGCGCTCGCCGCCGGCGCGGTGCCCTGCAAGGCCGCGGTCTCGCTCGCGACGTCGGCTCCGGGGGCCGCGAAGGACCCTGCCGGGGCCACGGAGAAGTCGGTGCCGAGACCGGCGGGCATTCCGGAAACATCGACGGGGGCCGCCGCGAGATCAACGGTCGGAGCGGCGTTAGCCGCCGCCGTGCTGGCGGCTGTAGTGTTCGCCACCGGATCATACGCTTCGGCCGCGTCCACGTAATTCTGAACCTGTGCGTCCTGAAGGCTCTGATAAGCCGCAGCATCCCCGGGAGTCCAGCCCGCGGCCGCAGCCCCGCCCCTGGCTCCAAGAAGACCAAGCTTGCTCGCGGCCGCCAGACCACCGATGGTGCCAAGCCCACCGAGCCCAGCCTGAATCGCCCCCGCTTCCATCGCGGCTTTGCTCTGCTTCGATGCGATGTCCGCGTTCGCCTGGTTCTGCGCCGCCTGTTGCTGAGCCGCGAAGGCCTCCTGCTGCTGAAGCTGTTGGATGGCGGCCGTCTGCTGGGCGCCCTGCGTCGCCATGTTGTAGGCCAACTCTTCGGCGGCCTGCTGTTCGTCGGCCTGGGCTGGCCCCGAGTAGAACATGCCGCGTCCAGCCGCGCCGCGCTGGGCCTGCGCCTGAAGCTGGGCCGTCAGGAACGGAATCATCATCTCCTCGTACTGCGCCGAACCGTACGGGTAGGGCGAGCTCGGGAGCGTGACCGGCTGGATGTCTTGAAGGCTCATAGCGTGTTCTCTCTCATGCGGGGTTCAGCCACGGGGTGCTCGTCGGCGGGCCGTACGGGCTGTAGAAATAACCGGGGCCGCCGTAAAATTCGTCGCTGTTGTTGCCGACGACGAATCCGGGCTCATTCGGGTTTGGGTTTTGTAGGCCGACCAGCCCCATCATGTACATGTTGCCGGTCGATCCGTCGCCAAACGGCTGAGCACCCGCAAGCGGGGCTGGTACATTCTCCCCGATAAGGGCGGGCGCAAAAAATCCATTGGTTGATTGCGGGATAGTCCCCGACAACTTCAGGGTCGGTTGCATCAAAGAGTTAGCCACATCGGGCCCGTATAGTCGTTCGAAGTCCGCGGCCTCGGCGCCGACTGGCGTCAAGTTCGGCGAGATTTGCGATACGTAATCCGTGGCCTCATGCGACATTGACGGCTCGACGCCCGAGAAATCAAGTCCGCGCGATTGCGCCGCCTGCTGAGCACCCTGCCCCACCTTCGCATCCAGGTAATCCGCCTCGGATTGGAGCGATTCGTACGGAAACCACTTGTCGAAATATGGCTGTGCGGAAGTCTCCCCGATAGCCGACGCTGGCTGTGTGATGAACTGCGCGTTTCCGCCGTACTGCGACGGCCCCACGTTCCAGGTCTGAAGATCCGACAGCTCTTCCGTTCCGGTGACGCTTGGCGTCGGCGTGGAGCCAATAATCTGATACGGAGACGGGAGTGCGGCGGGAGTTGGCTCCGGCGTCAAACCGTACCCCCCCTGCGGCATGAGCGAATAAAGCCCAGACTGCTCCTGCGCGGAGAGGTTGTTCTTGTTCAGCGGGTCGATGCCCGCGATGTAGCTGGAAGAGAGCGCGTCCATGTCAGTAGAGCTCGTCGATGATGATGACGCCGCTCCCGCCGGCGCCGCCGACCTCAGTGCCCGTCCCGCCCGTCCCGCCGGCGCCGACGGCGTAGCTGTAGCTCGCGGCCGACTGGTTGATGACCGCCTCGATGTACGCGCCCGCGCCGCCGCCGCCACCGCCGACGGCGACGCCGTTCTCGCCGCCCGACCCGCCGCCGCCGGCGCCCGTGTTGGCCGCC
>Ga0181519_10002931_pt1 | contig 14209 bp, 10 predicted proteins | sample PEATcosm2014_Bin_26_FD_121102 | JGI IMG/M metagenome (GOLD analysis project Ga0181519, IMG submission 121102) | Peatland microbial communities from MTU Mesocosm Facility, Houghton, MI, USA - PEATcosm2014_Bin02_10_metaG | ecosystem: Environmental > Terrestrial > Soil > Wetlands > Peat | place...
CATCGAGTCGAAGAACCCGAGGCCCACGGCGTAGGCCACGGTCAGCACCGGTAGGTGGCGCCAGCGCCGGGTCATGTCGAAGCGGACGAAGGCGTCGATGGTCAGCACGCCCATGGCGAACATGGGCAGGGCGCCGAGGGCGGCCGACCACCACAGGGTCGACGGCACGTAGAGGACGCTCAGGGCGGCCACGGCAAGCAGGGCCACGGCGGCCCACGACGCCCCGAAGAGCAGCTTCAGCAATCGCCAGGTCAAGAGCACGGCCGCCAGGTAGACGACCACCTCGGCCAGGGCGGCCGGCCACCACCGGTAGGGGGCCCACGTCACCAGGGCCCAGTTGGCCAGCCGCCACAGCGGGATGAAGTGGCCGAAGGCCCCGAGCACCATGTAGGAGCCGAGGCTCTGCCCACGGGCCAGCGAGAAGCTGATGTAGTCGTCGGCGTAGAAGGTGGCTCCGTTCACCAGGTAGAGAACCCCCAGCGTGCCGAGGACCATGACGGCTGCCGCGCCGACCGCCGGCGAGGGCCGCCACGGGGGTTCGGCTTCCTCGTCCACGACCACGGACTGGGCCACCGGCGCCACCCCCGGCACCGACGGGGACGGCGGGAGCGCAGCCGCCGGGGGCCCGTCGGGCGGCGGTTGGGAGGGCGGCGGTTGGGGGGGCGGCGGAAGAACCGGGGCCACGGCCAACGGCGGTGGCGTCAGCGCGGCCAGGGTGGGATCGGCCAGGGTGGGATCGGCCGGGATCGGATCGGCCGGGATCGGATCGGCCAGGATCGGATCGGCCGGGATCGGATCGGCCGGGATCGGATCGGCCAGGATCGGACGGCCCGGGGTCGCTTCGGCCGAGGCCGGATCGGCTGGGACCGGATCGGCCGGGACCGGATCAGCCGGGACCGGATCAGCCGGGACGGGATCGGTCGGGGCAGGGCTGCCGGCCGGCGAGGCCGGATCCGAAGGCATGGAGATGTCGGCCTCAACCGGACGTCGGGCACCGGGCCCGTCGCCCAGGAACGCCCGCCCGATCGGTCCACCGGCCTCCGGTCACCCTGAAGGTCGTACCGACCCCGCTGGCCATCTCCCGACTCCTCCTCGTCCGGGGCGATCCTAGGCCGGGCCCGGCGGGCCTACTCAGCGGCAGGTGAACCGGATGTGGTCCGACGCCGCCACCCCGACCGTCCAGGTGACCGGGACTTTCGGCGCCCCGGTCCACACCAGGTGGACGTGCTGCCCGGTGCCGATGGTCCCGCCGGGGACCGGCTGGAAGGTCGGCGAGTAGGCCCGGACGGTGACCAGGGCGTCGAGGTCGGTGGTGGTGACCCACACCCCCGACGACGGCATGGGCGTCTGGGCGATCCCGTCGACCACCGAGACCGGGCAGCCCCCGGCCGGGGTGTCCGACGCCGACACCGACACGACGTGCATGGGCAGGCCCCGGAGCAGCACCGAGTCGACGTGGGCCCGGAGGGCCGGGGCCAGGTGGCCGAGGCTGGCCGGCGAGTCGGCCGGTGAGCCCCAGGCGGCCACGGCGGCCAGGTAGGGCCCGGTGTAGATCTGGGGCATGACCGCCTCGTCGGGTCGGAAGCCGGGGGCCAGGGCCGGTCCGGCCAGCTGCACGGCCGCCAGCTCGGCCCTGGCGATCTGGGCGTCGAGCACCAGGCCGCCGGCCCCGGCGACCATGATCGTCGAGTTCCAGAAGATGGCCAGGGCGCCGTAGGCCACCACCACCACGGCCGCGGCGTCGCCCACCACGGTGGCTGACCACCAGTGCCGGGACCCCGACCGGGCGACGGCGGGCACTCGGAGCAGGCCCGGGACCTCGGCCACGGCCACCAGCACCAGGGCGGCCGCCGGGAAGAGGTAGCGGCTGGAGCCGACGTTGGCGGCACCGCGGTCGTAGGCGGTGATGGCCCAGAAGCTGAGCACCCCGCTGACCGCCATGGCCAGCCGCCCGGCCCGGCCCGGGCTGCGGACCACCGCGGCGACCACGGCCCCGGCCAGCACGACGGCCAGCACGTCGCCCACCCGCTGGCCCCGGCCCACCAGGGCGCCCACGGTGAGCGCCGCCGAGAAGCCGATGTCGTGGGCCATGGCGCTCAGCGTGACGTGCACCGGCGTGTTGTCCTGGCGGCCCTTCTCCACGTACCAGAGGCCGAACAGGATCCCCGGGATGACCGGCACCCACAGCCGGCGCCAGTCGGCCCGGCGCCAGGCCAGCTCGACCGCCGTGCCGATGAGGAAGGGCACGACGATGCCCGAGCAGCAGGCCGCGGCGACCAGGCAGGCGCAGGCCCCGATATCGGCCCGCCGGGTCCGCCGGTCGAGCAGGGTCAGGGCGGCCAGGCCACCGGCCACGCTGCCCACGAACTCGATCTGGAAGGGCCACAGCAGGTCCTGGAAGGCCGGGCCGAGCAGGATGAACACGGCGGCCACGGCCCCGGCCACCACCGGGTGGAGCCGGCGCCGGATGAGGACGAACAGGAACCACCCGCTGGCCACGACCAGGGCCACCAGGGCCAGCTGGTAGGGCCAGAAGTGGTTCAGCCCGGCCACCAGGAACAAGAGCCGGTAGAGGGCGAACGGGAGGACCACCGGGTGGCCGTTGTGCGAGGAGAGGTCGACGCTCCAAAAGCCCACGTTCTTGGTCTGAACGAAATCCCACTCGTCGTAGTAGAAGGTCATGCCCCGGCCGAGCGTCATCAGCCAGGCCACGGCGGTGACCGCGCCGGCCCAGAAGACGGCCAGCCCGGCCCAGTCCCGGGCCGACCGACCGGCCGCCGCGTGACGGCCCCGGCTCGACGGCCGGCCGCCCGACGGGCCGGCGGCCGGTGACCGCGGCGCGGTGTCGGTCGGACCCGGGGTCTCGGTCGGGGCGAGGGCGGCCGAGACCTGGTCGACCTCGGTCACCGAGGGCGGCGGCCGGCCGGCCGGCCGGGGCCGTCGGTCCCGGTCACGGCACCGGGCCGGCCACCGGCGATCCGGGGCCGGCCCTCAGAAGACACGTTCGCCGTAGGGGGGGACGGCCAGCGGGTAGCCGTCGAGGACCGCCGGGTCGGCGGCCAGGCGGTCGCCCAGCGGGCCCCGTCCGAAGATCCGGATCCGGTCGGCCGGTCGGCCCACCAGGGCGGCCACCGACTCGCTGAAGCCCCCCGGGCCGACGGCGAACGAAGCCCGGAAGCCCTGGTAGCGCCCGCTGATGGCCGCTCCCGGGTGGTCGGGGTCGACGACGAAGCGGACCGTGTCGGCGTCGCCCGGGCGCTCGGGCAGGGCGGTGGCCTCGATCTGGTAGCCGTGGTCCCGGGCGGCCGACAGGACCAGGTGCTCGAGGGCCCGACGCTCGATGGCCGCCGGCACCTCGGACTCGACGTAGGCGGCGATCTCGGCCCGGTAGCCCGGATAGCGCAGGTCGATGATGGCCTGGTGGGCGTGGACCAGGTGGTCGCCGGCCCCGATCAGCCCCTCGGCCTTGGTGATGCCGCTCCCGGCGTGCCACACGAAGCACGACGGGGCCAGCACCGACCGGAACCCGGCACCGTGGCTGCGCAGGCACCAGTCGATCTCCTCGGAGTAGCCCCGGCCGAACACCGGGTCCATGAGGCCGACCTGGCGCAGGACAGCCGTCGGGATGGCCATGCAGAAGCCGACGGCCGAGGGCAGGGTCACCACCTCGCCGTCGAACGCCTGGTCCAGCCGGGTCGACACCAGGTCGACCAGCTCGGGCCGCCGACCGAAGCGGTCGGGATCGTCGTTGGGCAAGGAGAAGATGCTCACGTGGGTCGACCAGGCGGTGGTGGACGAGATGCCCGGGTCGCCGATCAGCGGTCGCACCAGGGCCGGCACCAGGTTGGCCGGGACCACGGTGTCCGAGTTGAGCAGGATCACCGCGTCGTAGCCGGCGTCGAGGGCCCGGAGCAGCCCCAGGTTCATGTTGCGGGGGATGCCCAGGTTCCGGGGCGTCCGGTAGTACCCCATGCCCAGGCCCTCGGTCTGCTGGCGGCAGCGCTCGCTCCAGCCCGGAGCCGGGCTGGCGTCGTCGAGCACCAGCACGTCGACCTGGTGGGGATCGGGCTCCAGCCGGGCCAGCGACTCCAGGCACGGCCCGACGAACGACTCGCCGTTGTAGACGAGCAGGGCTACCAGGACCCGCCAGCCCGGCCCGTCAGGGGCGGAGGGCATTGCGGATCGACCAGATGCGGCTGGCCAACCGGAAGGCCTGCGAGCTGCGCATGGCCTCGCTCTCGGCCCGGTAGGCGACGTGTTCGGCCCGCAGTCCCTCGAGCTCCCGGCGCACCGCGTCGAGCTGCTGGCGGGCGTCGACCAGGCGCTCGGTCAGGTCGATGACCCGGGCCTGGGCGGCCTCGGTGTCGATCAGGGCCTGGATCAGCGACACCCGGTCGATCTCCCGCTCGAGATCGTCCGACCCGGCCGGGGCCGGGGGGTCGGTCACGGCGCTGAGCGGCGGGCGACGGTCGGTGTCCTCGGGGCCCAGCTGCGTCTTGCTCAACTCGCCTCCTCGGCGGTCGTGGCTGGTTCAGCGGGGTGGCCGGGCCAGCAGCCGGTGGTACAGGTCGGTCAGGCGGGCGGCGGTCGCCGCCCAAGTGTAGGTGGTGGCGGCGCCCAGGCAGGCGTCGACCTGGGCCCGGGCCAGGGCCGGGTCGTCCAGCAGGCGTTGGGTCGCCGTGGCCAGGGCGTCGGCCGACCAGTCGGGGGCGGTGACCGGGATGTCGGGGGCCAGCTCGGCCAGCGGGCCGAAGCCCACGAACACCGACGGGGTGCCGAAGCGGGCCGCCTCGTAGGGCACCAGCCCGAAGCCTTCGGCCGACGTCGGGTACAGGACCACGGCGGCGTACTTCATGAGCCAGTTCCGCTCGGCCGAGGCCAGGTCGGGCAGGACGTAGAGGTCACGGTCCAACAGCTGGCCCTCGGTGATCCGGCGTTCGGCCTCGGCCCGCCGTGACGAGCCCCGGGGCACGGTCGGCCCGGCCAGCACCAGGGAGCCCTCGAAGCCCCGCCGGCGCAGCTCGGCCAGTGTGGCCAGGGCCAGATCCCGGTTCTTGTGGGTGTAGTCGGTGCCCAGGCACAAGAGGAAGGGGCCGTCGCCGAAGCCCCGGGCCACCAGCTCGGCCGGCATCTCGGCCGCCTCCTGGCCGCCCAGGTGCTCGGTGCCCAGGGCCACCGTCTCGAGGCGCGACGGGTCGACCGGCAGCCGGTCCATCCGGGCCTGGTCGGCCACGTCGGCCGAGATGGTGGTGACGCCGTCGGCCTCGGCCACCCCCCGGCGGATGGTGTCCCGGTAGCGCAGCCACTCGGCCGGCGAGTCGTGGTAGGAGCCGATGCGGTACCCGATCAGGTCGAGCAGGGTGATGACCACCCGGTCGGCGGCCCGCCGCCAGTTGGCCGTGGACCACGAAAGGTCGGGCTGGACCAGGCGGTGGGCCACGTCGCAGCGGCCCAGCAGGTCGAGCTGGTCGAAGGGCACGGCCTGGGCCGTCACCTTGTCGGCGTGCAGCACGGCCTCGGCGTAGGGCGGGATGGGATGGGCCAGGGCCACCACGACCTCGCGCACGTCGTCGCGCCGGCGCAGGGCGTCGATGGTGGCCAGCGTCGAGACCTGGGTCCCCATCTCGCTGGCCGCCAGGTACGACCCGTCGATCAGGACGCGCAGGCCGTAGACCTTGAGCCGGGCCAGCCGCAGGGCCAGGCTCACCGGAGAGGCGGCGTCGTAGGCCTCGGCGTGCAGGAGGGCCAGCTCGGCCGGGTGCTCCTGGTCCAACAGGTGGCGCTCGTGGGGGTGCAGGTCGTCGACCGTCTCGGGCTCCCACGGAGCCGAGATCGGGCTGCGGTGTCGGCCGACGAAGGTGGTGTCGTCCAGCAGGTGCACGAAGCCCCGGTCGCGGGCCCGGGCCGCCAGCTCGGCCAGCGAGTAGTCGAGGCTGCGGCCGGTGCCCGGCGGGCCGGCCCGCAGGCCGCCCACCGCCCCCAGGGCCACCGCCGACAGCAGCACCACCGGGCCCTTGGGCGCCGGCACCGGAGTCGGCGGCCGGTCGGCCAGGCCCTGGCGGAGCCGCCGGGTGACCGAGCGGGCGTCGTGGCCGTGGGGGGGCCGGGGCTCGGGCCGGGCCCGGTGGGGGAAGCTCAGGTACCCGGCGTCGTTGCAGATGAACGACACCGAGGCCACCCGGACGTCGGCGGCCAGCAGGTCGGCTGCCGCATCCAAGAACCCCTCGGGCAGGCTCACCGCGTCGCCCACCGCCAGCACGTCGCACCGGTGTCCGGCGAAGACCTGGTTCACCAGCTCGGCCGCCGTCTCGGCGGCCGAGCAGGTGCAGCCGGCGGCGGCGTACTCGGCCAGGTCGGTCCCCGGGGGCCCGCCGGCCACCACCTCGAGGCCGGCGTCCCGCAGGGCCAGGGCGGCGATGGTCAGATGCTCGGCGTCGGCCGGGGCCACGAAGAGGGCGGCCACCACCGGGCGGTCCCCGGGGGCCGGCGGCCGGTCCGACGGGGGGGCACCGGTGGGGGCGCGGGGCGTCACTGCGGGCAACGTTACTCAGCCCCGGGGGCCGGTCAGCGAAGGCTGGCCGCCAGCCCGTCGAGAATGTCGGACTCCGACACCAGGACCTCGGCGAACCCGAAGCGGGCCATGACCTGGTCGAGCACCAGCATCCCGCCCACGATCACGTCCTCTCGACCCTCCACCATGCCCGGCAACCGGGCTCGGGCGTCCGCCGGCATGGCGGCCAGCCGCCGGGTCCAGCCGGCCACCGCCGAGGCGGCCAGCCGGGCGTGGTGGACCTGGTCCCGGTCGTAGTCGGCCAGTCCCAGGTCGAGCATGGCCGCCGTGGACACCGTGCCGGCCAGGCCGATGAGCCGGCGCCCGGGGGACCCCCCTCCCAGTCGGGGCACCGCCGCCTCGGCCCGGTCCAGCTCCCGGGCGATGGTCGCCCGGGTGGCCGCCAGCTCGTCCTCGGTCGGCGGGTCGTGACGGAGGTGGCGCTCGGTCAGCCGCACGCACCCCAGGTCGACCGACACCGCCTCGATACCGCCCGACCCGCCCACCACCAGCTCGGTCGAGCCGCCGCCGATGTCCAGCACCAGGTCGTCACCGGGCCCGGCGGCCAGGTCGGCCGTGGCCCCGGCGTAGGACAGCCGGCCTTCCTCGTCCCCGGTGAGGAGCTCGGCCGGCACCCCCACCACCCGTCCGGCGGCGGCCAGGAAGTCGGCCCCGTTCCCGGCGTCGCGCACGGCCGAGGTGGCGACCAGCCGGCTCTTCCCCACGCCCAGGTCGTCCATGACCGCCCGGTACTGGCCGAGGACGGCCAGCGTGCGCTCGACCGCCTCGGGGGCCAGCCGCCCGGTGGCGTCCACCCCCTGGCCCAGCCGGGTGATCCGCATGTGCCGGGCCTGGGCCGAACCGTCAGGCCCGACCACCAGCAGGCGGGTGGAGTTGGTCCCGCAGTCCAGGGCGGCCACCGGCGTGTCGGACATCCTCCTTCGATAGCACACGGCACCGGGGGCCCGGCCCGGAGCGGGCCGGGCTACGTCGAGGGACCGGCCGCGCCGTCGGGCGCCGGGGCCAGGCCGAGCTGGAGGGCCACCCACCGGCCCACCGGATCCTCCCCGCCGACCAGCCAGTAGGCCAGGTGGGCGTGGAGGCACTTGACGCCCTGCCGGGTCCCCCCGACGCCGCCCGACGGACGGGGTCCGTGGTGATCGGGGGGCAGCTCGGCGTCCCGGGCCGCGCCGTAGCGCCGGTGGGCGGCGGCCAGGGCCTCGGGGTCCACCTCGGCCTCGGCCCGGCGGACCCCGCCGGTCGACTCGAGCCGGCTGACCGCGTCGTGCAGGTCCGGGTCGACGAGCCAGTACCGGGTGGGCATGGGGGTCCCGTCCCGGAGCAGGGGGGCGTTGGCGATGACCATCGGGGCACCCCGGTCGTCGCGCCGAGCCACCGAGAAGGCGCCGGCCGGTGCCCGACCGAGGCGGGCCGTCACCTGGGCCACGTCGCCCGGGGTGGGCGCCGGACCGGGGGCTCCGGTCCCGGTGGTCAACGCCAGAACTCGAGGGTCTGGACGAGCCGGTTGAAGAACCCCGAGGCGGCCGGGGAGCCGGTCGACCGGTGGGTCCCGGCCGGTGTGGTGGCCGACGGGGACCCGGCGCTCGACGGGCTGGTCCCGCCCGAGGTGGCCGAGCTGGTGGCCGAGCTGGTGGCCGACGTCCCCGGAGGCAGCTCGGAGGACACCGAGGGGGCCACCGGTTGGGCCAGACCGGGGTCGCTCGGGTAGGGGGCGGCGGTGCCGGCCGATCCCGTCGCGTTGGCGCCGTTCGGGGTGAGCACCTGGTAGGCCTGCTGGCCCGGGGCCACCAGCTGGTACTGGGATCGGGCCAGCCGGCCGATCTCCGCCGGCTGGCTCAGGTTCTCCCGCTCGACGCTGAGCGCCCGGTCCTGGGCCTGGAGGGCCGACAGCTGGCTGCCCACCGAGTTGAGGGACCGTCGCTGCTGGACCAGGGCGCTGGCCGGGAACCAGCAGACCACCACGGCGACGGCCAGGCCGACAGCCAGCACCAGGCCCAGTCGGGCTCGGCGGGCCTGGACGGCCCGGCGCCGTTCGACCCGGCTGAGCGGCGGCGAACCGGCCCGGGCCCGGCGAGCGGGACGGGCCGCCGGGGTCGCCCGGTGGGCCGGCCTGCGCCCGGTTCTCCTGAGGGGCCGGGCCTTCGAGGATGGGGCCTTCGAGGAGGGGGCCTTCGACGTGGCGGCCTTCGGGGAGGCGGTGCCCCTCCGGGAGGCGGTGCCCCTCTGGGAGGGAGCCTTCGAGGAGACGGGCGGCCCGGCCCTCCGGGCCGCCCGCTCAGCCCGGGCCACCGGCTCCCCGTCCCGGGGCTCGGTGGGCGGCCAGGGCGGCGTGACCCAGGAAGGCCGCCGATCCGCCCAGCTCCTCTTCGATGCGCAACAACTGGTTGTACTTGGCCACCCGGTCCGAGCGGGCCGGAGCCCCGGACTTGATCTGGCCGGCGTTCACGGCGACGGCCAGGTCGGCGATGGTGGTGTCCTCGGTCTCCCCCGAGCGGTGCGACATGACGCAGCGGTAGCCCGAGCCGGTGGCCAGGGCCACCGCCTCCAGGGTCTCGGTCAGGGTGCCGATCTGGTTGACCTTGACCAGGAGGGCGTTGGCCACCCCGGCCTCGATCCCCCGGGCCAGCAGGTCGACGTTGGTCACGAAGACGTCGTCGCCCACCAGTTGCACCCGGTCGCCCAGGGCCCGGGTCAGGGCGGCCCAGCCGTCCCAGTCCTCCTCGGCCATACCGTCCTCGAGCGAGACGATCGGGTAGCGCCCGCACAGGTCCACCCAGTAGTCGACCATCTCGGCCGGGGACAGGGTGCGGCCCTCCCCGGCCAGGACGTAGGCCCCGTCGTGGAAGATCTCGCTGGTCGCCGGGTCGAGGGCGATGGCCACCTCGTCCCCGGGCACCCGCCCGGCCAGCTCGATGGCCTCCATCAGCACGGTGACGGCGTCCTCGTTGGCCGCCAGGTCGGGGGCGAAGCCCCCCTCGTCGCCGACCGCCGTCGACAGGTCCCGGTCGGCCAGCACCCGGCGCAGGGCGTGGTAGGTCTCGGCCCCCCAGCGCAGGGCCTCGGCGAAGCTGGCCGCCCCCACCGGCATGATCATGAACTCCTGGAAGTCGATGGTGTTGCGGGCGTGGGCGCCGCCGTTGACCACGTTCAGCATGGGCACGGGCAGGACGTGGGCGTTGGCCCCGCCGATGGCCCGGTAGAGCGGGATCTCGAGCTCGGTGGCCAGGGCCCGGGCCACGGCCATGGACGTGGCCACCATGGCGTTGGCCCCGAGATTGGACTTGTCGGGCGTGCCGTCCAGGTCGATCATGGCGTAGTCGACGGCCCGCTGGTCGAGGGCGTCGAAGCCGACCAGGACCGAGCTGATGGGCCCGTTGACGTTGGCCACGGCCCGGGTGACCCCCTTGCCCCCGAAGCGCGCCCCGCCGTCGCGCAGCTCGACCGCCTCGTGGATCCCGGTGGAGGCACCCGACGGGGCGATGGCCCGGCCCCGGGCCCCGGTGTCGAGGACCACCTCGACCTCCACGGTGGGGTTGCCGCGGGAATCGAGGACCTCGCGGCCCATTGCCTGCTCGATCGTGCTCACGCGGTCGCTCCCTGGGCCCCTCCCCTGGCGAGGGGCCGCTCAACCAGGTTAGTTCGTGTCCGACCCCGGATCGGGGGAGCCCCCGGCGGCCCGCTCGGCCGCCCGGACCTGCTCGGCGAAGGCCAGGGCGGCCCGGCGCAAGGCTTCTTCGGGGTCGACGTCGGCCCGCCGGGCCAGATCGGTCAGCGCCCACAGCATCTGGCCCACCCGGTCGGCGTCGGCCGGGGTCGACCCGGACCGGTCGATCTCGGCCAGCCCGGCGGCCACCGGGGCCGCCAGCGGGCTGGGGGGGACGGCCAGCCCGGCCCCGACCGCCTTCTTCTGTAGCTTGACCGCCAGGGCCAGGGCCGGCTGCCCGGTGGGGATGCCGTCGGTCACGCTGGTCCGGCCCTTCTCCTTGGCCTTGATGACCTCCCAGTTGGCCGCCACGGCGTCGGGCGAGTCGGCCACCACGTCGGCGAAGACGTGGGGGTGCCGGCCGATGAGCTTGTCCCGGACCTGGCGGGCCACGTCGGCCAGGGTGAACCGGCCCTCCTCGGCGGCCAGGCAGGCGTGGAAGTACACCTGGAACAACAGGTCCCCCAGCTCCTCCTCGAGGTGTTCCACGGCGACGTCGAGGTCGGCCCCGGGACCGCCCCCGGGTGGGCCGGGATCCACACGGTGGTCGGCCGTCGGGTCGATGGCCGCCTCGGCGGCCACCAGGGCATCGATGGCGTCGAGCACCTCGTAGCTCTCCTCCAGGAGGTGCCGACGGAGCGAGGCGTGGGTCTGGGCCTGGTCCCAGGGGCAGCGGGCCCGCAGCACGTGGACCAGCTCGTCCAGGACCACCAGCTCGGCCCCCACCGGGTCGGCCAGCTCGGGGATGTAGAGGGTCGTCAGGTGGTCGGGTCGGACCTGGCGGTCGAGCTCGTCCCAGGGCACGGCCCGGATCTCCTGGTCGGGCAGGCCCAGGTGGTGGAGCACGGTCACCGCCGGCCGCCCCCGGGCCTCGGTCTCGTCGAGCGAGAGCTTGATCTCGCTCAGCACCGCCGACGACCAGCACTGGGCCACCAGCAGCGGACCCCGCTCCCCGGCCGCCGCCTCGGCGAACCGGGTCCCGTCGACCAACCGGACGCCGGCGGTCAGGGGGTCGATGCCCAGCGCCGCCCACGCCAGGTCCAGGAACGACAGTCCGGGCACCACCTCGAGGGCCACCCGGGGGTCAGCCCGGAGCAGCTCGACCGTGCGCTCGGCCACCAGGGGCGAGCCGGGAACGGCGTACACCGGGGCCGGCCGTCCGGCCCCGGCCTGGGCCGCCGCCGCCACCACCAGCGCCTCGACGATCCCCCGGTAGACCTGGTCGAACGAGTCGGCCGTCTCGTAGAGGTGGTCGAAGGTGGGCCGGCCGGCGAACCCGGCGGCCGCCGGGTGCCGGTCGGTGCGCAAGAAGGCCGTCGGCGCCCCGGACAGGGCGTCCCGGGCGGCCACGCTCATGAGCTCGGCGCCGGCCGGGCCGAGGCCCACGACGACCAGCGGCGCCGGGCCGGTCACCGGTCGGGGGCGGCGTCCGGGCGGGGCACGGTCAGCCCGAGGCCGACGGGTCGTTGGCCACCGGATTGAGCACCAGCGAGGTGCGGGGCTGGCGGGGCAGGGCGATCAGCGAAGCCCCCGGGCGCCAGGTCCCGTAGCGGGGGTCCACGGTGACCTCGGCCCGCCGGACGGCGGCGACCAGCGCGTCGTCGGCCTTCTTGGAGCCGCCGGTCAGCAGGGCGTCGCGGACCGCCGACCCCGACTCGGCGAAGGTGGCCGCGGTCCGGCTGGTCAACTGCAAGAGGGCGTAGGCCCCCTGGGTGGTGCTGGACGACTGCTGGAGGGTGAGGACGCTCGACAGCTGGCCCGGGGTCAGCCCGTCGACGGCCTGGAAGACCGAGGAGTAGTTGGAGTCCGCCGGGGTCACGCAGCCCGAGTCCACGGTGGTGTCGGCGGCCGCCGCCGCCTGGGCGAAGGTGCTGCCCGCTTTCACGGCGGCCACGATCTGGTTGGCCGTGGCCTCGGTGCCCACCTCGACCTCGCTGGCGCAGATCTTCTGGAAGTTGGTCGGGTGGTCGTCGAAGTACTGCTGCAGGTCGGCCGACGACAGGCCGTAACCGGCTTCATGGGCCAACAGGGCGTCCTCGTTGGCCTGGGTCAGCACCTGGGCGTTCACGAACCACCCGGGCAGGCTGTCCAGCACCTCTTGGGCCGAGCTGGGCTGGACCGGACAGGTCAGGCTCTGCTGCTCGCCCTCGCCCAGCACCCCGGTGATCTGCTCGAGCAGGGTGGCCCGGCCGGCCGAGAGATCGTCGGGGGTGATGGTCACGCCCCGCTCGGCCACCAGGCCGGCGATGAGCTGGCCCTCGACCAGCTGGCTCAGCCAGGCGTTGGCGGCCACCGTGTTGTAGGTCGACGAGCCGCCCACCCCGTAGACGGGGGTGACCGCCGAGCCGTTGTTCAAGGCGGCGTCCACGGCCAGGTAGCACTGATAGCCCGAGCTGGACCCGATGGCCGCCAGGTCGCTGTTGACGGTGGCGTTGGTGATGGCGGCGCCGTTGACCGTGGCCGCGTTGGAGTCCACGGTGAAGGCGGCCACGGCCACCACGGCGGCCACCACCACGAGGAGAACGATGAGCCGCTTCACGCCGGGCGCATGCTACCGGCTGGGCCGGCGGGACCCGGAATCGGCCAGCGCCGGTTCGCCGGCCTCGACCGCCGGGGCCGGGAACAGCTCCTCGAGCAGGCGCCGCAGGACCTCGGCCGGCCGCTCGGCCGTGGCCAACGGGACCACCAGCTGGTGCAGGTCCTCACGGTAGGTGGCCTCGCGGTGCAGGCGGCGCAGGCGCATCTGGGCACTGGCCGAGAGCACGACCGGGGAGAGGCGGGACGTGGGCCGGGCCGAGCCCCCGACCCGGGCCGGCAGGACGGCCACGTCGGTGACCCCGGTGCGCAGGGCCTCGACCCGCAGCCGGGCCAGGGCCAGCAGGCCCTCGGCGGCCGGGGGCGGCGGGCCGTAGCGGTCGACCCACTCGGCGGCCACGTCGTCCACGTCGGCCTGGGTGGTGACGGCGGCCAGCCGGCGGTAGGCCTCCAGCCGGGCGTCCTCGGCGGCCACGTAGGCCGGGGGCAGGTGGGCGTCGCCCGGCACGTCCAGGGAGATCTGGGGGGGCGCCGGCCGGGGCTCGCCCCGGGCCTCGGCCACCGCCTCGGCCACCAGCTGGACGTAGAGGTCGTAGCCCACGGCGGCGATGTGGCCCGACTGGTCGGCCCCCAGCAGGTTGCCGGCCCCCCGGATCTCGAGGTCGCGCATGGCGATCTTGAAGCCCGAGCCCAACTCGGTGTGCTCGCCGATGGTCCGCAACCGCTCGTAGGCCTGCTCGGAGAGCACCCGGTCGGCCGGGTGGAAGAGGTAGGCGTAGGCCCGCTGGTCGGCCCGGCCCACCCGGCCCCGGATCTGGTGGAGCTGGCCCAGGCCGAGCAGGTCGGCCCGGTCCACCACCAACGTGTTGACCGAGGGCATGTCGATGCCCGACTCGATGATGGTCGTGCAGACCAGCAGGTCGTACCGGCGCTCCCAGAAGTCCAGCACGATCTGCTCCAGGCTGCCCTCGTCCATCTGGCCGTGGGCCACGGCCACCCGGGCCTCGGGCACCAGGGCCGACAGCCGACGGGCCACGGCGTCGATGTCCGACACCCGGTTGTGCACGTAGAAGACCTGGCCCTCCCGGAGGAGCTCCCGGCGGACGGCCTCGGACACCGCCGCCTCCTCGTACTCGCCCACGTAGGTCAAGATGGGCCGGCGGTCGGCGGGTGGCGTGTTGACCATCGACAGGTCGCGGATGCCGGTGAGGGCCATCTCCAGGGTCCGGGGGATGGGGCTGGCCGTCAAGGTGAGCACGTCGACCCCCTCGGACAGGCGCTTCACCGCCTCCTTGTGCGACACCTCTAAGCTCTGCTCCTCGTCGACCACCAAGAGGCCGAGGTTCTTGAAGCGGATGTCCTGGCCCAACAGGCGGTGGGTGCCGATGACCACGTCGACC
>Ga0181519_10002933_pt1 | contig 14201 bp, 14 predicted proteins | sample PEATcosm2014_Bin_26_FD_121102 | JGI IMG/M metagenome (GOLD analysis project Ga0181519, IMG submission 121102) | Peatland microbial communities from MTU Mesocosm Facility, Houghton, MI, USA - PEATcosm2014_Bin02_10_metaG | ecosystem: Environmental > Terrestrial > Soil > Wetlands > Peat | place...
TCCGTCTTTGCGAGCGAAGCGAAGCAATCCAGAGCCGGCGGCTGGGACACCTGGTTTGCTTCGCTTTGCTCGCAATGACGGCGACCAGTTGTAACACGGTCGGCGTTGCAGCATTTATTGATGCGGCTGCTTAGCGTCGGAGAACCGAGCGGCCGAGGCGGTGCGCGAGCGGTGCGGAGGAGCCTGGACCATGTATGTTGCCGGACTCGTGATTCCTGTCCCCGAAGACAAGTTGGACGCCTACAAGGCATGGGCCGAGAACGGGGCGAAGATCTTCAAGGACTATGGGTGTCTGGAGATCGTCGAATGCTGGGAGGATTTCGTTCCCGATGGGAAACAGACCGACTTCCGGCGCGCCGTCGCGGCGAAGCCGGGCGAGAAGATCGTGTTCTGCTGGCAGATCTGGCCGGACAAGGCGAGCTTCTACGCTGCCGAAGAGAAGATGCACGAGGACGGGCGTCTCGACGCCTATGGCGAGCCGCCCTTCGACGCGAAGCGCCTGATTCTCGGCTGTTTCGCGCCGATCTTCTCGATGGGCAGGCGGTGACGGGCGCGATCGGGCGGAAGCTGCGGTTTCTCCTGCAACGCCGATCGGCGGCGGTCCTGGCGCCGCTACTGCCGCCGCCAGCGCGCCGTGAAGGATGAGAAGAGCCGCTTGCCCGGCAGGCGGTTGAATCCGGCTTCGAGCGCCATCAGCGGCGGCGAGACGGCGCGCTTGACGCCCGGCGGCAGCCGGAACACCAGGCTGTTATAGACCAGGAAAAACGCCGGCCCGCCGAAATAGCGGACCCGTTCGGCCGTGAAGGCGCCGCCGGCCCGGCGCAGCAGATCGCCATGCGCAAGACCGTCTTCGTTGCCGGCATCGAAATACCCGTCGATCCGGTACCAGAGGTCGCGGGCGAATTGCAGCACATATTCACGGTTGGGCTCGAACATCAGGAAGACGGCGCCGGGCTTGAGCAAGCCGGCGACATTGGCCAGGGTCGCATCCAGATCGGCCACGCAATGATGCAGCCCGCCCATGATGATCGCGGCATCGAAACGCGGCTCGGGCGGCCGGGGCTGCGTGAGGTCGATGATGTGGCACGGCCGGCCGACCCGCGCCGTATAGGTCTCGCACGCCTTGGGCGAGATATCGAAGCCGGTGAGTTGCGCGCCGGGGAAGCGCCGCCGCAGCGACAGCGAGGTCGAGCCGCTGCCGCAGGCGAGATCGGCGACGGCAAGACCGTTCAGATCCAGCCCGTCGAGCAGCGGGCCGATGATGAAGCGTTCGCGATAGGCCGTCGACTGAATGTCGTAATAATGCCGGTCGTAGTCGGACAGGATCCGGTCGTAATGCCGGGCTTGGCGATGCGCGCTGACCTCGGCCATGCTGAAACTCTCCGGATGCTGCCGGCGAACCATCGCGGGCCGTGCCGCGCGCGTCAAGGCGGCGGCGTCGAACCATGCGCTTCCGGCCTGTTGCTCTGCCGCGCAGTGCGCTCGCCGACATCGATGCGGTTGCCGTCCGGGTCGGCGAAGACGAAAGCGTGCTGCCCGTATTCCTGGAGCTTCAGGGATTTGACGATCCGGACGCCGGCCGCCTCACAGGCGGCATGGACGGCGGCCACATCCGCGACGAACAGATGCGCCACATTGGTCGTGGACGGCAGATGATCGCGTTTCAGGTTGAGATGCAACTCGGCCGCATCCTTCACAAGGATCATGAACCCCACCGGGTCGCCATTCTCGAAGACCTTCCGGAATCCGAGGACGTTCGAGTAGAACGCACAGGCGGCCTCGATATCCCGCACACAGATGCCGGGCGCCATGCGCCCGAATTTGACCTGCGATAATGGCAAATCTGCCATGGCTCTATTCCCATTGGGCAGAGGCGGCGATGCGCGTGCCGGAGGTGCGGAGCGGTGTCCCGGCTGCAGGCTGCGTCAGGGGCGGCACCGTGTCAACCCGGCGGCGCATCGCGACCCGGAACTCCGTGACAGTCGCGCCGGCCGAGCGCCTGAGCTCCGTCGGCGCGGCTTGACGATAGTCCCGCCGCCCGCGAATAGTCGGATCGACCGTCACCGAAACTTCACGATAACGCCGCGATGTCCTCATTTTCACTGCGCACCTTCGATCCGCAAGATCTGTCCCTCGCGGGAGCGGCGGCGTGACGGTTGGGGTCGAGATCGACGGGCTGAGCAAGAGCTTTATCGCCGGCCGCAAGGCGCTGGACGGGGTCGACCTCGCCGTCGGTGCGGGCGAGATGGTGGCGCTGATCGGCGCGTCAGGCTCGGGGAAATCGACCTTGCTGCGGCTCATGGCCGGTTTGGTGGCCGGCGACCGGAGCGGCGGCTCGATCCGGGTCGGCGGTGCCGTCGTGCAGCGGCGCGGCCGGATCGCCCGCGACATCCGCCGGCAGCGCGCCCGGATCGGCTTCGTGTTCCAGCACTTCAACCTGGTCGACCGGCTGTCGATCGAGACCAATGTGCTGGCCGGGCTGCTCGGCCTCGTGCCGTTCTGGCGCTCGCTCGTCTTCGGGTTCACCGGCGCCGAGCGGCAGCTCGCGGCGGCGGCGCTGGCGCGGGTCGGCATTGCCGAGCATGCCGGGCGGCGCGCCTCGACCCTGTCCGGCGGGCAGCAGCAGCGCGCCGCCATCGCCCGCACGCTGGTGCGACGCGCCGGCCTCATCCTGGCCGACGAGCCGATCGCCTCGCTCGACCCCGAAGCGGCCCGCAACATCATGGAAATCCTGCGCGACATCAACCGGCGCGACGGTGTCACCGTGATCGTGTCGCTGCACCAGATCGAGGCCGCGCGCCGCTATTGCCCGCGTATCGTCGCCTTGAAAGCCGGCGCCGTCATGTTCGACGGACCCGGCGCGGCGCTCACCGACGAGCGGCTGTATCAGATCTATGGCGGCGAGGCCGCCCTGCTGCACGCGCCGGGCGACTGGATGCTGGCCGCCACCGCCTGAAAACTGAAGGAGATTGCCCGCAATGCCGAGATATCTTTGGACCTGCGGCCTGGCCGCAGCGCTGGCGGCGCTTGCCGGTCCCGCGCTGGCCGACGAGCCGGCGGAAATCAATTTCGGCGTCAAATCGATCGAGGCGTCGTCAGCGTTGAAACCGGTCTGGGAGCCGCTGCTGGCCGATCTCGCTAAGGCGATCGGCCACCCGGTCAAGGGGTTCTACGCGACCGACTATGCCGGCATGATCGAGGGCATGCGCTTCGACAAGGTCCAGATCGCCTGGTTCGGCAATGCCGGCGCCATCGAGGCGGTCGACCGGTCGAACGGCGAGGTCTTCGCCCATATCGTCTTCGCCAACGGTGCCCAAGGCTATTATTCGCTCCTGATCGTCAATAAGGACAGCCCGCTCGGCAGTCTCGACGATCTCCTGAACAGCCCGGGCAAATATACTTTCGGCAATGGCGATCCGAATTCGACCTCGGGCTATCTGATCCCGGGTTATTATCTCTGGGCCAAGAACAAGATCGACATCCGGAAATTCTTCACGCGCGTGGTTTCGGCCAATCACGAGACCAATCTGCTGGCCGTCGCCAATCACCAGATCGATGTCGCGACCAACAACACGGAGAATATGGACCTGGTGCGCGTCAGCGCGCCACAGACGGCCGACAAGGTCAAAATCATCTGGCAATCGCCGCTCATTCCCAGCGATCCGATCGTCTGGCGCAAGGACCTGCCCGCCGAGCTCAAGGCCAGGATCAAGGATTTCTTCCTGGGCTACGGCAACAAGGGAACGCCGGAGGAAATCGCGCATGCGAAATCGGTGTTGCAGCGGATGACCTGGTCGGGCTTCGTCGAATCCTCCGATGCGCAGCTATTGCCGATCCGCCAGACCAAGCTGTTCGCGGAAAAGGTCAAGATCGAGAATGACGACGCGCTCTCGCCCGAGGACAAGCAGGCGAAGATCGCGCCGATCGATCTGCAATTGGCGGCGCTGGCCGCACAAATCCGGTAACCGGCGGGTTGAGGGATCGTTAAGCCGGGCGTGTTCTGCTCATTGCCGAGAGCAAAGACCGAGGACGCGGCAGATGAGCGCGATGACGGCAGGCGAGCCGATCCGATTGGGCGACCCGGTGCCATGGTTCGGCGCGCCGACCTTGGCCGGCGGCTCCGTCGATCTGCATGTCCAGGCCGGGCGTTGGGTCGTGCTCGCCTTCATGGGCGATCTTTCGGCCCCGCGCGCCGCGCAGGAGCTGGCCGCGCTGATGGGCGAGGCGGCGCTCTTCGTCGAGGACAAGCTCGTCGTCTACGCCGTCCTGACCGTGCCGCCGCCGGCGCCGCTCGTCCGGGCGCTCGCCGAGGCCAGCCACAAGGCACTGGGTTTTCTCGCCGATTACGACGGCGCCGTCAGCAGCGCCTATGGCGCCCTCGGCAGCCCGCGCAGCATCGTGCTCGACCCGATGCTGCGCGCCGTGGCGAATATCGCCTGGGACGACGGCATGACGCATGCGGCGACCTTGTCCGGCTTCCTGCGCCAATTGCCCGATGTCGACGCTTGCGCGGGCGTCGAGATGTCGGCGCCGCTGCTGATCGTGCCGCGCGTCTTCGAATTCGATTTCTGCGATTTTCTGGTGAGCCTGCACGAAGAATCGGGCGGCACCGATTCCGGCTTCCTGTTCGACCGCGACGGCCGGACGACGACCGTGATCGACCATGCGTTGAAGCGCAGGCAGGATGTCGTGATCGGCGATCCGCAATTGTGCCAGATCATCCGCGACCGCGTCGTGCGCCGGCTGCTGCCGCCGATCGAGCGCTTCTTCCAGTTCCAGGCGACGCGCATGGATCGGACCATGGTGAGCTGCTACGACAGCGCGCTCGGCGGGCATTTCTTCCGGCACCGCGACAACGTCAATTTCGGCGCGCAGCACCGGCGCTTCGCCGTGTCGATCAATCTCAACAAGGATTACGATGGCTGCGACCTGATTTTCCCGGAATTCGGGCGGCGCCGCTATCGGGCGCCGTGCGGCGGCGCCGCCATCTTCTCCTGCGGCGCGCTGCATGAGGTGACGCCGATCACCCGCGGCAAGCGCTATGCCTTCGTGCCGTTTCTCTACGGCGAAGCGGACGCCGCCTTGCGCGAGGCCAACAATGCGCGGCTCCAGCCCGGCGAGGCGCCCTATATCGGCGGCCCCGACCGGCTGTTTCCGGAAGGGTGAGGCCGTGGAACTGTCGGATCTGGCGCAGTGGACGCCGATCCGCCTGATCCTGCAGCCGCCCGAGCCGGCGGTCGAGTGGTGCGATCTGCGCGGCATCCGCTTCACCGAGCCCTTCTTCGACCAGACCGTGCTGCGCTGGACGCAAGGCGCCGATGCGCGGGCGACCCTGCGCACGAGCCTGCGCGAATTGGCGGCGCTCGACGGCGAGGCGTCGCTCGATCCTGCGGGCTTCGTGTTCCACCTGTCGCGCTGCGGCTCGACCCTGGTGTCGCGCCTGCTGGCGACCCTGCCGGGCATGATCGTCTCGTCCGAGCCGGGGCCGGTCAACGCCTTGCTCGAACTCGACCCGTCCCTGGTCGACGAGGCGGCGCGCGCCGGGGTGCTGCGGCTCGTGATCCGGGCGCTCGGCCGCATCCGCTCGGGCGACGAGACCCGGCATGTGGTCAAGCTGTCGAGCTGGAACCTCCGGCTGCTGCCGCTGTTCCGCCAGGCCTTTCCGCAGGTGCCCTGGGCCTTCGTGCATCGCGCGCCGGCCGAGATCCTGGCCTCGATCCTGGCCGGGCCGCCCGGCTGGGCGCGGCTGCAGCGCTTTCCGCCGCGCGCGGCCGCGCTGTTCGGTCTCGATCGGGACGCGGTGGCGGCGGCCACCCCTGAGGAGTTCTGCGCCATGGCGCTGGGCGCGATGCTCGCGGCCTGGCAGGACGAGGCCGATGCATCGGCGCTCGTGGTCGACTACCGCGATCTGCCGGACGCGGTCTGGCGCCGGATCGCCCCGCATTTCGGCATCGACGTGGACGCTGCCGACATTGCGCGCATGGCGGAAGAGGCGCGCTACTCCGCCAAGGAGCCGGGCCGGCTCGCCTTCGACGCGGGGCGGGTGCGCATGCCGTCGGACGAAGTCCGCGCGCTCGCCGCCCGCTTCGTCGATCCGGCCTATGCGCGGCTGACATAAAACCGTCATCGACCGGGCCGCAGATTGGCGCATATTCCGGAGTTCTTGACGCGAGACCGACATGGCCGACCGCGCCGCCGCGCTTGCCGATACGCCGATGCCCGCATGGCTGCGCCGCGGCCGGTCCGGCGGCGTCACGCTCGTAGCCGTCCTGATCCTCGCCTGGGCCTGGCGCGGCGCCGAGATCGATCCGCCGGCGCTGTTCCGCGATGCCGGCAATTCGGTGGCGATCGCGCGCGAATTCATGAAGCCCGATTTCCATCAATGGCGCTTCTACCTCGGCGAACTCACGGTCACGATCCAGATGGCGCTCTGGGGCACGGTTCTGGCGATCGTCTGCGCCGTGCCGTTCGGCCTGCTCAGCGCCGAGAATCTCGTGCCCTGGTGGGTCCATCAGCCGGTGCGCCGGCTGATGGATGTCTTCCGCTCGATCAACGAGATGGTGTTCGCCATGCTGTTCGTGGTCGCGGTCGGGCCGGGACCGTTTTCCGGCGTGCTGGCGCTGTTCGTGCACACGACCGGCACCCTGGCCAAGCTCTTCTCGGAAGCGGTCGAGGCGATCGATCCGCAGCCGGTCGAGGGCATCCGCGCGACCGGCGCCAGCGCGCTCGAAGAGATCGTCTACGGCGTCGTCCCGCAGGTGGCGCCGCTCTGGATCTCCTATTCGCTCTATCGCTTCGAAGCGAATGTTCGCGCCGCCACCGTGCTCGGCCTGACCGGCGCCGGCGGCATCGGTGTGGTCTTGTGGGAAGACATCCGCGGCTTCCATTTCGACGCCGCCTCGGCCGAAATGCTGATGATCGTGGCGGCGGTGACTGCCATCGATCTGGCCTCGGTGCGGCTGCGGAAAATGTTCATCTGAGCCGCAGCGCAAGCGGCGGCTCAGATGAGCGGGCGGCCGCGCCCCGGCGATCAGCCGATCGCGGGCCGGACGAGGCCGCGCGGCTGGACGACGCCGAGATCGAGATGGGTGATGACGCCGGGCCTGGCGTCGCACACCGCGGGCACGGCGGTGGCGCCGAGCAGCCCGGTCCAGGGCAGGCCGTGGAACGGCCGGCGCCCGTCCTCCTCCACGCCGCCCATCAGCCGCACTTCGAGCGGCGGATCGCCCTTGATCACGACGCGATAGCAGCTATCGCCATTGTCCCATTTGGGTTCGATGTTGTCGCCCATGGTCCAGTAGAAGTGATAGGTGATCAGCGGGATGCCTTCCGACCACCCGGTCCATTCATAATGCTGGCCGGCGACCGTGCCGGTGCGGATGACGCCGTTCGGGTAGGGGATGTCCTGCGTAGCCTTCGCGACTTCGAGCTTGGTCGTCAGATTGTCGATCTTCTTGCCCAGACCTTCGACGACCATGGTCATGGATTGCGCGAAGATGAGCGGCGCCAGCGCCGAGCGGCTCGGCTTGGCCAGCAGCTCGTCCGGATCGCGGCCGAAGCCCATGACCTCGATATAGATCATCGGGTTTCTGAGCTTGTCGATGACCTCGGTGATCTCGATGCGATCGATCCGGTTCATCAGCCGCGCGAGGGTGAGCGGCAGGAGATCGCCGGAGAAGCCGGGATGGATGCCGCAGCCGTGATACGACGTCCCGCCGTCGCGTCCGGCCGCCTCGAGCCGGTCGAATTCCTCGCGAAAGCGGTCGTTCGGGAAGAACGGGCCGGACGGGCAGACCACGTTCTTGCCGGAGCGCAGCAGCCGGCACACGATATCGAGATTCTGCATGAGCGGCGAAAAGAGGACGCAATCGGCGTCGAGCGCCACGATCTTCTCGATATCGTCGGTCGCGATCACGCCGGTCGGCGGCAGGCCGACCAGCTCGCCGGCATCCTTGCCGACCTTCTCGGGATTGGTGACGTACACGCCCGCGAGTTCGAAAACCGGGTTCTCGATGAAATGCCGAAGCGCCGTCTTGCCGACCGTTCCGGTGGCCCATTGAATGACGCGATAGGTTTGTTTAGACACGATCTGCGCTGCCTTCGTTACGGGGTTGCGGGCCATGATTCGTGACCGCGGAGCAATCGCCTTGCGGTCCCGGGCTCAGTTGACCGAACGGATCTGTCCGCCGTCGACGCGATAATTCGCGCCCGTGACGAAGCCCGAGAGCGGGCTGGCGAGCATGCAGGCGACGACCGCGATATCCCGCGGGATGCCGAGCCTTCCGGCCGGCGGCAGGTCGAAGATCTTCTCGCCGACCATGCGCTCCGTGACCTCCTCGATCGTCAGCGTGTCGTCGCCATATTTCTTGCGGCCCCACCGGATCATGCCGTCGACCATGATGATGCCGGGCGAGACCGTGTTGACGGTCACCCCGGCGCCCTTGAGCGAGCCGGCCAGGCTGACGGTGAAATTGTTCAGCGCCGCCTTCGCGACCGAATAATCGGACCCGAGATTGTTCGGCTGGACGGCGACGGCGCTCGAAACCTGAATGACGCGCCCGAATTTGGCGGCGACCATGTCCGGCACGGCGTGCAGGCACAGCCGCACCGATGACAGCGCGTTGGCGTTGTAGTTCGAGATCCAGTCGGGCAGGGGGATGCTGAGCGGCGGCCGCGCCGAATTGCCGGTCGAGCTGCCGCCGGCATTGTTGATGAGGATCTCGATGCTGCCGCCGAGCGCTGCCCGCGTCTGGGCATAGACTTCGGCCGCACCCTCATCCGTCGACAGATCGCCGATCGCGACACCGGCGGCCTTGATCTCGGCCGCGACCGCCTCGGCGCGCTCGCGATTGCGGCCATGCACGACCACCGCGGCCCCCTCCTCGGCGAGCATGCGGGCGATCGCCTCGCCGATGCCGCTGCTGCTGCCGGTGACGAGCGCGCGCCGGCCCTTGAGCTGCAAATCCATTTCAGTTCCTCCCCGTTGACGCGTCTTTCGACCCGATGCACCGCTCACTCGATCCGGCGGTTGGTTCCGTAACATTCCATCGGCGGCCGGTCAGGGGCCATCCCGTCGGGACGGGTGTCGCGGCATCCGACCGATGCAGGCCTTCCGCATGGCGGAGACCTTCGCCCCGGCGCCGGCTCCGGTTGCCGAGCTGGCCAATTTATGGCCAGGGACAGGGCGGCGAGTCCATGCCGAGCTGCGGTGAAAACGCCCCCGCAGTTTTCTCGCTTGCAATACGCAACCGCCACTATAGCGTCGGTAGTCGAGGGAGTCCGTTATCGAAACTGCGCCGGCGGGTGGGGCGCGTGTCTCGCCCGCGCCGCTGGCGAGTGGATCGCTGCCGAATTTCCCATCCCTATTATCACGCTGGATCATGACGGAAACTCGAAAACGCATTGCTCGTCGCAGCCGAGATACGGAATGCCGCGCCTCGGCCGCGCGGAACCCAGATATCCTGGCGCCCAGGTGATGATTGGCTGCCGATCCGGTGGTCCGGCATAGCCGAGACCGCCGGATCGGGCCGTTGCGTTTGAGCGAGCCGTTGCTCAGAAGACGGCGACGCCGTGTATCTTGGCAGCCGGATTGACGGTTCGGATCGGCGTGCCAATTCCCACTTCCGTCAGCGAGTTGCCATCCCCGCCGACCTGCAGAACATGCAGCTTGTTGGCGATTGTCGCTGGCGTGGTCGGCGGTGTCGTGGCCGAGCCGCCGATGGCATTGCTCTGACTGATCACATAGACGAAAGCGTCGGTCGGATCGACCTCCATCATGAGGGTTGCGGTCCCTTGCGGGCCACCAATCTTCGCAGAGTCCGACAAATCGATCGGGAGGGCAGGATCGGTGACGACGTCAAGGGTCTCGATCGTATGCGAGCCGGTGTTCGACGCGTAGACCCGGGTTCCGGCGTGGTTGACCCGAACCCAGCAGACCGCCGTGCCTTTGAGCGGTACGAGGTTCTGGAAAATCGGGTTCCCCTCGCCGTCCCAGGTAAAGCTGGCGAGCGCGCTTTGTCCCGTAACCCCGACATAGATCTCGCGGGCAATCGGATTGGCCCACGAACCGAGCGGGGACGCCGTCAGCGTCCCCGGAGAGGCGGTCGAGGTAAAGGCGACGGCCGGGTTGTTGCCGGGCGTCGGGGTCAGCGCGCCGGTGGGTGACAGACTATAGGAGGCGAGCGCCCCGACCGGAAAGGGCTGCTTCGCGGGCGCCTGGGCAGGCGGTGCGAATTCGGGATCGAAGACAAAGGCGCCGGTATTGGTCGTCAGCGCCTGCGAGGGCGAGCTGCCTTGTGGCAGAGCGAGGGTCGTGTCGCCGTCCAATTCGACGAGGCTGCCATCCGCGGCGATGTGGCGCGTGACGATGGTTGAGGTCTGTCCGTTGACGGCAGCCGGGTCCGCCTGGTTCTGGTTCTGATTGATGACGACGACTTGGTCGCCGCGCAGGCCGATGCTGATGGGGTTTATTCCGCCCGACGGAAACGGCGAGCCTTGCACGGGAACGAGACGGCCGTCGCCGGGCACGATGTGAAACACGGCGATCGTGTTGGAGCCGGCATTGACGGCGAAGAGCAGGAAGCGATCGCGATCGACGGCGACCTCTTGGTCCGCGTCGAAGGGTCCCAAAATGCCGGCAGTATTGAACACGCCGGTGCCCCCGGTCGCGAAGGGCGAGCCTGGTACTGGGGTAAGATTTCCAAATTGGTCGCGGCGAAAAGCGACGACAGCATTCGGCGAGTCATTGGTCTGGGTGTAGACGAAGTGATCCGAGATTCTTGGCACATCGTTGAAGTCGCCAGAAAAGTCTTCGGCAGACGCCGGTAGCGCGTGCGTCGCCAGAATGGCGCAGAAAAGCGCGTAAATCGACACATTGGCAACGTGTCGATACCTGAAGAAATTCATATGAGATCTCCAAAACGCAATATGGCCGCTTTTGCTGCCACGAGCGAATGTTCGAAAGGAGACGCGTTTTGTTACGCCGAGTCTCTTTCACAATAAAGTGATGGTTCCGGGACGACACCGGGCAATCGCGGATCCTTGCCCGAGCAGCGGTATTCGACCCCAAGGCCACCCTTCCAGCGCGGGGCAGCCCGTCCGGACCGCAGTCATCGGCGAGGTTGGTCAGAGAGCCGCTCGCGATGCGTTGCGGTCGTGGCGGGGGATCCGGCTGTGCAGTCGCCGGCTTCGATGAACAACCTCGCCGAAGGGATCAGCGCTGGTGGGCAGAGCGTTTGGTGTTCTGGTCATCGCGCCAGCCATCGGACATGCGGGACGCCGGCGCCTGATATTTCGGCGGCTATTTTAGGTCCGGGTTCGACGCGCCTGGGGTGAGGTGTATGACCGCTATATTGAGGCCCGCCTCAGCGACCAACACGGTCTCGGCACCGCCGAATCTGGCTTCCGACCAGCGCTCCAGCCCGGCCATCAGGGCGCTGTGGTCCGCATCGGCCAGCGCCCAAAGCTTCGATCTGTCGCGCTCGCGATAACTGCGCAGCACTTCGCCGAGGCTCTCCTCAATTCGCCAGCGTGCCAAGCGATACACCGACAATGCTGCAGGCGGCAAATGAAGGTGGTGCAAGACGCCCTCCGCGGTCGCTCCGCGCCGCGGCGTTGGCACGAGATCGCGTTCCTTCATCAACTGATTCCATTGGGTGCCGAAGGCTTCGCGCAGGCCGCCGCCATAGTCGACTACATGAATGTAATATCCGCCCGGTCTCACCACGCGTTTAATCTCGTCGATCGCTCGCCGCCAGTCGGGCAGCAAATGCAAGAGGTACGCGGTTATCGCCGCATCACAACTTGCGTCGGGCAGGGGCAGCGCCTCGGCACGGGCCTCCCGAAGCACGATTCGGCCGGCCAGCCAAGGTTCGGCGCTGAGCTTCTCACGGAGCCTGTCGAGCATCAGCCGAGAAACGTCGACGCCGACATATTCTGCGCCCTGCCGCAAGAGCGGCAGCGCCAAGCGGCCTGTGCCCACTCCCGGCTCGACGAAGCGGGTGCCCATCCGGCCTCTGATCGCTGTCATGATGCCGAGAGCAATGCGATTCTGCTGCTCCGGCGGAAGCGTGCGCGTGGCGTCGTAGCGCTCCGAGATCCGGTCAAACGATATCGGGTCTGGTAAATTCAACATCCACGATTTATCTCGAAATGGTACAAATATAGCGATCATTCAATATTTGTCGGCAATTCGGGCGAGCGGCCAATGACAATTGTCAGTCATCGCCCCGGCGGATCGGCAGATCCCTGGAGCGGTCGTGGGGTAGCGTTTCTCGCCATCCCAATGCAGAATCTCAACCTGACCCACGATCCGTCAGCCGCTCAAACCGGAACCCCGCGCCGCGACGGCCCTGTCCAGCCCTACGGCGCGCGGCCGGTATCCGTCTGCACCACATGCGGCATCGGCCACCTTCGGCCGACGGCGCCGCGCGAGGTTCCCCAGGTCAGAACCGCGGCGACCGGATGGCGGAATTCCGTGTCGGCGTCGCTGCGGCGCCGGCCATCGGGGTAGATCGCGAAGCCGGCATCGACGAGTTCGTCCGAGCGCACGGCGCGGATGGCGGCCGCGGGGTTGAGCGTGCCTTCGGCCACGGCGGCTTCGAGGAGGGCGGCCGGTGCGGCGCGCGGCACGACGAACAGGGTCCGCTTCAGCTTGCCGCGCTCGATCAGCAATTGCAGCGCCTGGAGCAGCGGCGGCGTCGCCTCCCGCGCGTCGACCACGACCAGGCTGCACAGATCGGCGAGTTCCGCGGCCAGCCATTGCCGGTCGGCCGCGTCCACCGTGCGCAGCGCGTCGGCGCCGACCGAATTGCGGCGGTAGATGCCGCCATTGAGGGCTTGCCAGGCCGGCGCCTCGGTCAAGGTCACGACGCGCAGATCGTGCAATGTCCAGGCGAATTCGAGATAGGCGACGAGGCCGTCATGCCGCGGCGGCGTCAGATACAGGATGTCGGGCGGCCGATAGACGGCGGTATAGGCGCGCCAATAGGTCGTAGCGCAATAGCAGCAGAAGAGGCCGGTCGACACGGCGAGGGACGACATCAGCAGCCGGGCCGGAATGCCCAACAGCAACTCGCCCAATTCGGCCGAGGAGGCCAGGGCGAAAACCGCGCCGCCGCCGAGCATGAGCAGGCAGGGCAGGCTGGCTTCCGGATCGACCGACAGGGTGCCGAGCGCCCGCGCATGCCGGACGATGGCGCGGGTGCGGCGCACCGCATCGCGCAGGCGGTCGCCGCGCAGCCGCCGCGCGGACAGCCATCTGCGCAGTTGAAAGCTGACGCAGCCGGCGACGATGAAGGCCAGCGTAAAGCTCAATCCCAGGCCGATCAGCGGCAAGGCCCGGCCGAATTCCGGCGGCCGATAGGCGCAGCCCCACCAGCCGATCGCAGCGAGACCGACGAACAATGTCGCCCACACACCGTAATAGCGGAACCATGCGCGGCTGTAGCGGGCGCGATGGCGCCGCCGGCTTTCGATCAGCAGACGAAAGATCGTCTCCCGGTCGATCGACAGATCCGGCGCCGCCGGCGATGTCGCGCGCCCGCCGCTCACATCACACGCTCGCCCGCCGCCCACACGCCGCGCACCAGCGGCACATGCCGGTCTTCGCGCACCCGAATCAGATCGGCGCGCAAGCCCGGTGCGATCCGGCCGCGATCGGCGAGGCCGACTCGACCGGCAGGCTCCGTGGCGACGGCACGGACGGCGCGCGGCAGGTCCCACCCCGAAGCCGTCTCGGCCAGGATGAAAGCGCCGTGCAGCAGGCTCTGCGGTACGTAATCCGAACTCAACACGTCAAGCAGCCCGGTCTCGGCAAGATCAAGCGCCGACACGTTACCAGAATGCGACCCGCCGCGCACGACATTGGGCGCACCCATAAGGATAGCCATGCCGGCGGCGCGCGACGCGGCGGCGGCGCCGCGGGTCGTCGGAAACTCGGCGATGGTCATGCCGGACGCGACCGCTTCCTCGACATGCGCCGCCGTGGCGTCGTCGTGACTGGCCAGCGCCACACCGTTTTCCCGGGCCAGGCGGACGACCAGCGCCCGGTTGCCCGGGCCGAAGCGGCGCGACGCCTCGATCTGGCGCTCGACGAAAGCCTGGAACTCGGCCTCCGACAGCCCGTGCTTCTTGCTGTAATAGAAGCGGTAGCTCTCCAGCGTGGTGAATTGCCGCTGGCCCGGCGTGTGGTCCATGACCGA
>Ga0181519_10002938_pt1 | contig 14197 bp, 11 predicted proteins | sample PEATcosm2014_Bin_26_FD_121102 | JGI IMG/M metagenome (GOLD analysis project Ga0181519, IMG submission 121102) | Peatland microbial communities from MTU Mesocosm Facility, Houghton, MI, USA - PEATcosm2014_Bin02_10_metaG | ecosystem: Environmental > Terrestrial > Soil > Wetlands > Peat | place...
CCGCCGACGATGCAGCGGTTGAGGAACAGCTCGACGGAGATGCGCAGGTAGAGGTCGCGGTCGAGGGCGTTGTGATGGGTCGTGAACGGCCGCGAGCCGGCGCCCCCGGCGAGCGACTGCAGCGCCGGAGTTTCGATCTCGACGAAGTTCCGCTCGGCGAGCCATTCGCGGATCGCCAGGATGATCCTGTTGCGGGTGATGAACAGCTCGCGGGTGGCCTCGTTGGCCAGCAGGTCAAGCTCGCGATAGCGATAGCGCGTGCCCGTGTCCCCGAGGCCGTGGTGCTTGTCCGGAGGCGGGCGCAGGGCCTTGGTCAGCAGCGTGCACTCGATCGCCTCGAGCGCCAGCTGGCCGCGCTGGGTCACATAGACGCAGCCGTCGACGCTGAGGATGTCGCCGATGTCGAGGTTGAGGACCCGGTCGTAGGCCTCCTGCCCGAGCGAGTCCACGCGCAGGACGACCTGCACGGTGCCCGACAGGTCACGGACGTCGAGGAAGGCCGTCTTGCCGTGGCCGCGACGCGAGATCAGCCGCCCGGCAATCGTGTAGCGGAGCTCCGGATGCTCGCCCGCGCCCAGCTCGGCGGGATCGTGGGCGCAGAGGACATCGGCGATCCTGGTGCGCGTGTTCCACAGCGTCACCGCCGGGTAGGGCTCGATTCCCTCGGCCCGCATCCGTTCCATCTTCGCGCGGCGTTCGTCGAATTCGACGATCCCGTCGGCGGGTGGCCCGGCCGGATCCTCGGGCTGATTCTCAGGCTCTGTTTCCTGCTGCTCGGGTACGGACATTTCGAAGACGATCCTCCAGTTGGCGTGTCCTTGTCAAGCGTCCCGGGGCGCTGCGCCGGTGCGCCGAGACGGGGCCGCGGGCGGGTGCCCGGCGGGGGAGAAGGGGCATGTCGCCGGCGGCGCGGGCCTTCGCTCAGGCCATCGGCAGCGACATGCCCACGGGTTTCCGGCTCTCTTCCGGGGCCGCCGCGACGGCGACCTCGACGAGCGGCAGGGTGGGAAGCGCTGGAGGGGCGATTGCAAGCAGCCCGCGGGCCGTCTGGCGGATCGCCTGAGCGGCCGGGTCGTCGGGGTTCTCGGCGACCAGCGGCGAGCCGGCATCGGCCTGCTCGCGTAGTGGCATCGTCAGGGGGACCTTGCCCAGCAGCGGCACGTCGAGCTCGTCGGCGAGCTCCTGGCCGCCGCCCTCCCCGAAGATCTGGAAGCGCTCGCCGGAGGGGGTGGTGAAGCCGGACATGTTCTCGACGACACCCGCGATCTCGAGGTCGACCTTCTCCGCCATCTGGGCCGAGCGGCGGGCGACTTTCTGGGCGGTCGGTTGTGGTGTCGTGACGATCAGGAATTTCGCCTGGGGCAGCAGCTGGGCGAGCGTCATCGAGACGTCCCCGGTGCCCGGCGGGAGGTCTACCAGGAGGTAGTCCAGGGCACCCCAGTCGACGTCCTGGAGGAACTGGGTCAGGGCCTTGTGGAGCATCGGCCCGCGCCATACGACGGCGGCGTCCTCCTCGACGAAGAAGCCGATCGACATGACCTTCACGCCGTGGGATTCGAGCGGGATGATCTTGCGCTGGGCCGAGACGTCCGGCCGGGTGGCCCCGAGACCGAACATGCGCGGGATCGAGTAGCCCCAGACGTCGGCGTCGAGAACGCCGACCCGCTTGCCCTCGGCGCTCAGTGCCGCCGCCAGGTTTGCCGTCAGCGTCGACTTGCCGACGCCGCCCTTGCCGGAGCCGACGCAGATCACGTTTGCCACCTGGGCCAGGGAGCCCGCCGGGAGGCTGCCGCGGCCGAGCTTCTGCTGCAGCGCCGCCTTCTGGGTGTCGGTCAGGACGTCGAAGTAGACGTTGACGTGGGTCACGCCCTCGAGGGCCGAGACGGCCTCGGCCACAGAGCTCTGGAAGTGCCCCTTGATCGGGCATCCCGGCGTCGTCAGCGAGACCGTCACGTCGACGACCCCGTTGGAGCTGATCTCGATCGAGCGGACCATGTCCAGCTCGACGATGGAGCGGTGCAGCTCGGGGTCGATGACGACCTCGAGGGCCCGGCGGATCTCGTCCTTGTCGATCACAGCGCCCATTGTGGCAAACCGCGACCGCCGGACCGGTGGCCGAGACGTGAACGACCGCAAAAAAATGACCCGCGGGCAGTGGGGGCCGCCCGCGGGTCGAGGGAGGAGAGGGTGCTACTACTGCCGACGGGATATGAGGTCGGCAGACTCTCCCGGGTCCGGCCCTCTCCGGGCCGGTCGGGGTAAGGGGGTCTTAGACCAGGCTGAGAATCCGCTCCTGGACCTCGGTCACGATCTCGGGGACGCGGTTGGCGATGTCGCTGCCGTTCTTCACGATTCGCTCGCGGCGGCCGTCGATCTCGCTGACGGTGTCGTTGAGCGTCGTCCCGATGTTCTTGCGGCGCTGGCGCAGTTCGCGCTCGACCCGGACGCGGGCTTTGCGGACCTCGCGCTCGAGCCTTTTGCGGGCCGTGGCGCCGCGGCGCTCGAAGCGGCGCAGCTGCGCCTGGGCCTTGGTGCTCGAGGAGTAGCTGGAGACGGTGTCGGTCACTGTCGAGACGACTTTTTCGCGGGCGATCAGCGCGGCGCCGACCGGGATCAGAACTGCGCGCTCGGCGTACTCGCCGACGACGTCGGCGGTGTCGCGGGCGGCGTGCTCCGCCTGGCGAGCGGTGGCCTGCGCCTGGCGGGCGGTCGACTCGGCCTGGTGGACCGTGCGGGTCCGTGAGGCTTTGGCCTTGGTCGTCGCTTTGGCTTTGCTGGGGCTGCGACGGGCAGCGGTCGCTTTGGCCGGTTTGCGCGCGGCTTTGGCGCGGGGTTTTGCGGAAGTGGTGTTGGCGGTAGGCATCTTGAGGGCGATCTCCTGTTTCGGTCCTCGCCGGGTGCGAGGTGCGGTCTGGGTTTCTGTTCGTATCCTCGCCTCGGGCTTCAAGAGGCGAACACCTGTTTGTAACCCGCTCCGGAAAGATCGTTACAGCCGGATCCTACCACTCTGTGAACAGCCCGTAACCACGGGAGATCGCAATCAGGAGCTTGTGACAGGTGGAACGTGCGTTCGGTCCCGCAAACGGGGGAGTTTCAGGCGGCGAGGCGCCCGACGCGCTCGATCCATACGAGCGGCTGTTCGAGCTCGGCCATCTCCGGCAGCGCCTCCGGCCCGCTCCAGGCACGGGCCAGCGTCTCGGGCCCCCCGGCGTCGACGACCGCGTCGCAGAAGCGCCTGCCGACCTCGTACTGGCGCATCTTCAGCTCCAGGCCGAGCAGCCGCTCGAGGACCCGCCAGGGCAGGCCTTTGCTGCTCCGCCGGCGGTTCATCGCGGCCCGCAGGCGCGGCAGCGTGGGGAGCACCTCGGCTCCGACCGCATCCATCGTGTGCTCGGCATGGCCCTCGATCAGGGACATCGCCGCCTGCATCCGCTCGACCAGCAGCCAGCGGTCCTCGCCCAGGGTCAGGCGCAGCAGCTCGCCGCTGCGGGCGCGCTCGAGCATCTGGCGCAGCTCGCCCGGGTCGGGCAGCCTCCCGATCAGCCCGCCGCCCCCGCTCTCCTCGTCCCGATCACCGTTCCCGACGCCGCCGATCACCGACATCTGCAACCCGTCGATCAGCTCGCGAAGCATCCCGCCGATGTGCTCCCGCAGCCAGGGGGCGCCGGAGAACTGGACGGCATGGGTGATCTCGTGGATCGTCACCCACAGAACGAGCTCGTCACGGTCGAGTGACTGGTTGCGGGCGGCCTGGGCGAGGTTGGGTGCGACCAGCAGCAGGCGCGGGGCGACCGTGGCGTCGAGCAGCGCGAGGTCGTACTGGCCGAGGACCCGCTGGGAGAGCATCCCCGTCAGTGCGCCGACCTGGGCGCCGAGCATCAGCCCGGAGGCCGAGCGCATCGGCCCGGCGAGCAGGCCGCGCTGTTCGCCCAGGCGATCGGTCATCGGCGCCAGCAGCGGCCGCATCGTCTTGAGGTTCGCGGCGATCCACGCGGGGCGGTCGACGAATTCCAGCGGCGGCAGCTCGCCGGTCAGCTCGAGCAGGCTGTAGGAGCTGACGCGGGCGGCGAAGTCGCGGGCCAGCGGCTCGACGGTGGCGGTGCCGGGGCCGCCGTAGCCGGTTTCTGACGCGCCCTCCCCGCCGGCGGTGCCGACGCCGGCGATCAGCTCTCCGATCCGCTGGGCGGCGCCCCAATCGATGACGTCCACCTGCAGAGCGTAGCCGTGCGCCGCCACCGTGCCCGCGTATCCTTGGAACGTGCCAATCTCGAGGATCGCCACAGCGTCGCCGGCGATCTCGCCGGGCGAGACCGGCGTGCCGGGGGTCGATCTGCAGGCGGGCCGCTTCCTCAAGCGCGCAGAGGTCCGGGACGTGCTGGCCTGGATGCGGCTGCTGGTCGACCCGCAGGATGCGGCGGCCGTGGTCCGCGCGCTGACTCGACCTCCGATCGGGCTGCGACAGGTCGATCTCGCGCGCGTGATCCAGGTCGCCCGGCGGCGCAAGCTCGATCTCGTCGTGGGACTCGCCGCCGCGACCGAGGCGCCGCAGGTCCCGCCCGAGGCCCGCGAACGGATCCAGCGCTTCGTCGAGCTTCACAGGGGCGCCTCGGCCGACCTGGACGCCTACCCGCCCGACGTCTTCCTGGCCCGGCTGATCGAGCGCCTCGAGGTCCCCGGTCGCTCGCTGCTGCACCCCGAGCAGGCTCAGGAGCGCCGGGAGAGCCTCGAACGGCTGCTCGATCTGGGCCGCGAGCTGGTCGCGCGCGACCCCGCCGCAGGGACGCGCGAGCTGGCGCGCCATCTGGCCGCCGTGCTCCCCGAGCCGGGCGAGCGCCCGGCCCCCCAGGCCGCCTCGGAGCACCTCGAGACGACGCTGGCGCTGCTCCGTGAGGAGCTGCTCGGCGGCGTGGCGCGGATCGCCGGGCGCCTCGGCGAGCTGCGGCTGGACACCGACCTCGACATCTCCCACGGAGTCGTCCGCTATCTGGAGCTGGTCAAGGTGGCGGCGCTGATGCAGCGGCCCGAGGGCCAGGGCATCGAGGAGGCGCTCTCGGACATCAACGTGAGGCTGCTGGCAGCGGCGACGCCGATGCAGCGCGAGATCCTGCAGACCTCGACGCTCGACGAGAGCCTGCTGGGCGCCGAGCGCGAGGACGGCTCCCCGGCACAGCCGGTCGGCTTCCGCGAGGAGCACTCGCTGGGCCCGTTCCTGCCGCGGCGGGGGGAGGGGCTGGCCCTGTCGGCCTCGGACATCCAGACCTACCGCAGCTGCCCGCTGCGCTACAAGTTCGCCCGCGTCCTGCGGATCCCCACCGAGCAGACGATCCACCAGCGCTTCGGTATCGCCGTCCATCAGGTCCTGGAGCGCTACCACTCCGAGGGCGGCACCACCCTGACCCAGATGCTCGAGCTGCTCGACGCCGGCTGGCGGCGGGGAGGGTTCGGTCAGGAGGGGGCCGACGGCGAGCTGTTCCAGAAGGCCCGCGACGCCCTGACCACCTACCACGCCCGCCTCCATGGACAGGACTCCGAGCCGGTCTGGTTCGAGCGCGGCTTCTCGTTCCGGCTCGGCCCCCACCACCTTCGCGGCAGGGTCGACCGCGTCGACCGGCTGGCCGAGGGGGCCGAGGCCGAGTACGAGCTGATCGACTACAAGACCTCGCGCCCCAAGACCGCGGAGCAGCTCGAGGATGACATCCAGCTCTCGCTCTATGCGCTCGCGGCGCGCGAGGACTGGAAGCTCGAGTCATCGCGCCAGGCCTATTACTACGTCCTCGACGACGTCCGCGTGCCGGTCCCGCGGAGCGACAGTGACGCCGACGCGGTCCGCGAGCTCGTCCTGACGGTCGGGGAGGGGATCCTGGGGCAGGACTTCGAGCCGACGCCCTCCCCCGGGGCCTGCGCGATCTGCGACTACCGGATCGTCTGCCCGGCGGCCGAGGGCTGAGCCGCTAGCGGCCCTCGCGTCCGCGCTGGCGCAGGAAGCGCTGGAATTCGCGGGCGATGGCGTCCCCTGAGGGAACCTCGGCCGGGGAGGCCTCCTCCTCGCGGGCGGCCTGCTCGAGGCGCTCGACAAAAGCCTGGATGTCGGGGTCGCTCTGCACCGCAAGGCCCACCTGCCGTTCATAGTCCGCGGCCGCCGACTCGAGCTCGGAGACGTCGATCGAGACGCCGATCAGGACTTCGACGCGGCGCAGCAGCGCCAGGGCGGCCTTGGGGTTTGCGGCGGCGGCGACGTAGTGGGGGACCGCCGCCCAGAGGCTGGCGGAGGGCAGCCCGGCGTCCGCGCAGGCGGCGTGCAGGACGCCGACGATCCCCGTCGGGCCCTCGTAGGCCGAGGGCTGGATCCCCAGGCGCTCGAACATCGAGGCATCCGAGGCGTGCCCTGACAGCGGGACCGGGCGGGTGTGGGGAACGTCGCCGAGCAGTGCGCCCAGGGTGAGGACCACCTGCACCCCCAGCGCCTCGGCCAGGTCGACGATGTGCCCGCAGAAGGAGCGCCAGCGCATCGAGGGCTCGGTGCCCTGGACCAGCACTAGGTCGCGCGGCGCCCGCGGCGCCTTCGCTTCGAAGATCTCGACCGTCGGCCAGCTGATCTTCCGCTGCTGGTTCTCGCCCAGCCGGATGTTGGGCCGGTTGGACTGGAAGTCGTAGAAGTCCTCGGAGTCCAGGCGGGCGAAGCGCTTCGCCTCGAGCGAGCCGGCGAGGAAGGAGACGGCGCTCGAAGCGGCGTCGCCGGCGTCATTCCAGCCCTGGAAGGCGCACACCATCGCCGGGGCCCTGAGGCCACTCGGGCGCCGGTCCCAGATCAGGGGTTGCATCCGAATCACCGTACATCATGGGGTGATCGCCTTCGCCACCTCGACAACCGCCGACGATGCCCAGACGGTCGCGACGCTTCGCGCGGGCGACGAGCTCGACGGGATCTTTGCCTGCACCCGCAAGGAGCGCCAGATGACACGTGGCGGGGCGCCCTTCCTGACCGTCGAGCTGCGCGACAGCACCGGCTCGATCGTCGGCCGGGCGTTCCGTGACGCGGACCTGCTGGCGGGCCGTTTCGAGCGCGGCGAGCTCGTGCGGGTGGCCGGTCGTGTCGAGCGGTTCCGCGAGCAGCTGCAGGTGGACGTCCGCGAGATCGCCCGGGCCGAGGGCGCCGATCCGCGCAGCTTCCTGCCGAGCGCCTACCGCGATCTGGATGAGCTCGAGGGGTTCCTCGAGCACCTTGCGCGGGAGATCTACGACCCGGGCCTGCGGGGGCTGGTGGACGCGATCCTGGCCGATCAGGCGCTGCGCGAGCAGATCCGCCTGGCACCCTGCTCCCCGCCGAGCCCTCCCGGGGCGCCGGGACGTGGCGCCGCGGGCTCCCACCACGCCTACCTCGGCGGGCTGCTCGAGCACACGGTCGCCGTCGCCCAGCTGGCACTCGAGCTTTGCCCGCTGCACCCGCGGCTCGACCGCGACCTGCTGCTGAGCGCGGCGATCGTCCACGACCTGGGCAAGACGCGCGAGTTCACCTACGGGGCCGAGATCGAGCGCACCGCCGAGGGAGCGCTGCTGGGCCACATCGAGCTGGGGCTGCGGCTGATCGCCCGGTACGCCCCGCCGTCGCTGCAGGCCGAGCGCCGTCTGGCGCTCGAGCACTGCGTGATCAGCCATCACGGAGCCGACGCGGCCGCGGGCCAGCGATTCGCCTCGCCGGAGGCGATCGCGCTCTACCGGCTCAACGCGCTCGATGCCCAGGTGAAGGGCGCGATCGAGCACGGGCTCGGCCGGTCACCACGCTGACGCGTTCCTCTCAAAACCCGCTCATCCCTGTCAAGACGGGCTCTGGGGGTGCCGATAGGGATGGTGATGGGCGACGCCATGCAATTCATCACCAACAAGGTGAAATCGACTCTCGAGCCCAAGCAGGAATCGGGCGAACGGCACGAGACCGTCGTCGCAGGCCCCGCCGCGGGAGCGACCGTCGCTGCGCCAGGTTCCCCCGACCCGTTGCCGGGGGCCCCCGACGATGGGCCAAGCGCGCCCCGTTCGCCGAACCCCCCGTCCCACTACCGGGTTCCGCCCGCCGCGCCGGCCGCTCCCGAGCCCCCGGCCAAATACCACGTCGAGGCGCCGGCGCCGGCGCCGGCTGACACAGAGCCGCCGGCGAAATACCACGTCGGCACCAAGGTCTCCGAGCCGCCCGCCGACGGGGGCGAGGCAGAGGACGGTGCCGATAGGCAGCCGCCGCCCGAGTCTCCCGAGCCTCCCGAGCCGCCCAAGAAGGCCAAGGCCAAGGTCGAGCCCGAGCGGGCCCCGGAGGACGAGCGCCGCGAGAAGCCGCGAGAGGGCCGCGGGGGTGACCACGGCCTGTACCCGCCCAAGAAGATCGGGCGCTCCACGCGGATGATCGGCGAGGTGGCCGTCGACCTCGGATTCGCCGACCTCGAGACCGTCGAGGAGGCCGTCGCTGCGGCGCGTGCCCAGGGCCGGCCGACGGGCCTGGTGCTGGTCGAGCGGGGGATCCTGCGCCACGACCAGCTCGCCCGTGTCGTGGCCGAGCGTTTCGGCCTGGACTTCGTCGATCTCTCGGTCTATGACCTCGACATGGGTGCGGTGAACCTCCTCAGCGTCGAGACGGCCAAGCGCTACCAGGCCGTTCCGGTGGGCTATTCCGACGACGGCGCCCTGGTGCTGGCGATGGCCAACCCCACGAACGTCCTCACGATCGACGACGTGGGCATGATGACCGGGCGGCGGATCCGCCCCGCCGCGGCGTCGGTCGAGGACCTCAACCTGCTGCTGGCGCGCCTGACGCAGATGGACGCGTCGATCGAAGACCTCGTCGAGGAGGAGGACGGCGAGGACGCCGCCAGCATGCTCGTCGACGAGGCCGACAACGACGCGCCGATCATCAAGCTCGTCCATTCGATCGTCGCCCAGGCGATCCAGCAGGGTGCCTCCGACATCCACGTCAACCCCGAGGAGGGCGACACCAAGGTCCTGTTCCGGGTCGACGGCGTCCTGGCCCCGGCGGCGACCGTCAAGCGCAAGATGGCGGCCGGCGTCGTCTCGCGCATCAAGATCCTCGCGGACCTCGACATCTCCGAGCGGCGGATCCCCCAGGACGGGCGCTTCGCCCTGACCGTCGACGGGCGCCGGGTGGACATCCGTGTCGTCACGCTGCCGCTGGTCCACGGCGAGGGTGCCGTCATGCGCGTGCTCGACAAGTCCGTCGTCGTCGACGGGCTCGAGTCCCTGGGCATGCAGCCGGCCGAGCTGAAACGGTTCAGCGAGGCGGTCCAGCGTCCCAACGGCGCGGTTCTCGTGACCGGCCCGACCGGGTCGGGCAAGTCCACGACGCTCTATGCGGCGCTGCATGTCGTCAACGACGGCGAGCGCAGCATCCTGACCATCGAGGACCCTGTCGAGCAGCGGATCCCGGGGATCAAGCAGATGCAGATCGCCACCAAGGCCGGTGTGACCTTCGACGTCGGCCTGCGCTCGATGCTGCGGGCCGACCCCGACGTGATCATGGTCGGCGAGATCCGCGACCGGGAGACCGCTCACATCGCCGTCGAGGCCGCCCTGACGGGCCACCTGGTCCTCTCGACGCTCCACACCCGAGACGCGCCCAGCGCCCTCGGCCGGCTGATCGACATGGGCATCGAGCCGTTCCTCGTCTCCTCCGCGGTCGACTGCATCGTCGCCCAGCGGCTGGTGCGCGCGCTCTGCGCGCACTGCAAGCGCCCCCAGAAGGTCTCCGACTCGGTCCTCGCCGAGCATGGCCTGGCGGGCGCCGAACCGTTCGAGCCCGTCGGGTGCTCGCGCTGCTCCGGGTCGGGCTACCGCGGGCGGGTCGGCATCTATGAGGTGATGACCGTCAGCGAGAAGATCCGCTCGATGATCCTCGAGCACGCCTCGGTCGACGACATGGTTGCGGTGGCGCTCTCGGAAGGGATGAAGCGCCTGCGCGACGACGGGCTGCAGAAGGTCCGCGAAGGACTGACCTCGATCGCCGAGGTCGAACGGATGACGACCAGCCTGCTGTAGGAGAACCCCGCCCCGGGCGCCGCCGATCTTCGCGGCACCGCCCGGGGCTGGAGGTGGGGGCTAGTGCTTCGCCGCCTTGTGGGCCGGCTTCTTCGCCGGCGAGTGCGAGGACTTCTTGGCCGACTTCTTGGCCGACTTCTTCTTGTGCTTCTTGCTCGGCTTCTTGTGGGTGATGATCAGCGGCTTCGGGTTCAGGCGGGTGCTGCCCGAGTAGGCATCCGGCGGGCAGCCGGCCGGACGGCCGAGATCGAATGGACCGGCGATCGCCTGGGTGATGACGCCCTTTTCCAGATACGCGTAGGTGACCGTCAAGAGCGGGTCCACGCGCGGCTCGACGCAGAGCTTTTTGCCGATCGCGAACTGGCCGCTGATCAGCTCGTAGCCGTTTTTGGTCGGCGTGCCGACGCAGTTGAGCGCGTAGCCGGGAACTTCACCCGAGCAGGAGAACGTGTCCGTCAGCGCCTTGCCGCCGCCGGCCAGGAGCGCCGGTGCGGTCAGTTCGGTGACCAGCGGCGGGCTCGAGATGCCCGTCAGGGGCACCTGGGCCGCGAGCTGATAGCCGGTGATCTGGCCATCGCAGTAGAAGGAGTAGGCGACCTGCTGTTCTTCGCTGCCTTCTTCCGGGGTCCCCGCTTTGAGCTGGCCGATGCAGTTGTAGTTGTTGGGATTGGATTCTTCGGCCTGGCTGACCGCGGGCGCAGCCAGCAGCAGTGCGAGCGAGCCCACGATCAGGGCAAGCCACAGGGCGGCCTTGGGGTGGGCTGGTTGTGATGGGTGCAACGGGGTCTCCGTTCGGTTCGTTGACTGGTCTTCCTCAGTGCAGGAGCGCTTCGAGGCTCTGCCTGGGTGAAGTCGCGTTGAAGCTCGCCTTCGAGCGCAGCCCCGCCTTGGCGAACGGGGACAGGACCGCCGCTCCGGCGGGTGGCTGGTAGGTGAGGGTCGCCGTCGAGGCGCCGGCGGGGAGTTCGGATTGCGAGGCCACACCGACCGAGGCGAACGTGATCACGATCACGCCGTGTTCCTTGTAGAGGGCCGTGTTCGTGATCGTTGCCAGGGTGCTCTTGAGAAAGTCGTCGGCGGCCGTGATCTGGCCGGGTGTTTCCGGCGCGCACGCGGCACCTGCGGCGCCTTCGGGACAGGGCGGCTGGACGATCGAGTGCAAAAGCGGCGGCGATGAGCCCGCCGCCGGCGGGACCGCAAGCGCCGCCTCGGTTGCGAACGCGCCGGCCTGCAGCGCGGACCACCCGCCGAGGAAGGTCGCCGCCGGGATCAGCTGGGTGTCGATGTAGGGGGCCGCGGCCGGCTGGGACTCCGCGGCTTCGAAGCCCGTTCCCGCCAGCTCGATCAGCCACACGTTGGTGATCGCCGGCAGGGTCGATTTCTTGGTCTTTTCCTTTGCTTCCGATTTCGTCGCTTCTTCTTCGGCCGCCGGTGCCGCTGCGGATGATTTCGCCGGTTTGCGCGTGACGGCGGCCGGTGTCGCCTGGGGGGTTATCGCCGGCGGTTCGATCGTCGGCGCCGTCGTGGCGGATTTCGCCGCCGCGGCGCGTGCCGCCAGCTGCTCGGCCAGCAGCAGCGGCAGCCGTTTGCCGAATCCATCCTGGCCGGCGAGCGAGGCATCGGGCGCCGGGCCGATCGCCGCCCCGAGCGCCACCCCGACCGCCAGCATCACGGCGGCCAAGATCGCGCCGGCCCGCTTCGAGGGCAGCTTCACGGGCCGCTGCTCGGCGGCCCGGCTGATGGGGGTCTCTGGGGTCTCGGACACGGTGGGTCAGCTCACGGGTTGTGGGTTGAAAAACCCGCGTGGTGCATCATAATCACAAATAAGAGTATCTGGATCGAAACTATCGGGATTATGGTATGTTCCAGCGACTGTCCTGTCAATCATTTGTCAACGACCCGAACGGAGTTCCTCGCAAAATGACTCGCATCCGCCGTCTCTCCGCCGCCCTTGTGGCGGCCGGTGTGCTCGGGGTCGCGGCGCCTGCGGGCGCCTCTGCGATCACCACGATCACGATCAGCGGCGCCACCGCCTCCTACCCGCTGGTCAACCTGCTCGCCCAGAAGTACGTGAAAGTGCACCCGAACAAAGTCAAGTTCAGGATCGCCCAGGGCGGGGCGCAGATCGGCATCAACGACGTCAAAGCCGGCAAGGTGACGATCGCCGACGTCTCGCGTGACCCGCTGCCGACGGACACGGGGCTGACCTTCTACCCCATCGCCCGCTACGGCATCTGCATCATCACCAACAAGTCGAACACGCTCTCGAACCTCACGACGGCTCAGGCGATCTCGATCTTCACGGGTAAGACGCGTACCTGGAGCGGCGTCCCCGGCGCGACCGCGACCGGCACGATCGACCTGATCAGCCGGACGTCCGTCGCAGGGGTGCTGACCAGCTTCCAGACCAACCTGCTGGAAGGCAAGAAAGTCTCGTCGCTGGCCGCCGAAGAGGCCTCCGAGGGACTGCTCCGCCAGCAGGTCGAAAACGACCCCTCCTCGATCGGCTTCGTGTCGAACTACCAGTCCGACAAAGGCACGGTCAACGCGGTCGGCCTCAACGGGGTCGCCTGCAACCGCTCGACGGTGGTCTCCGGGCAGTACTCCGGGACGGCCCGCTTCTACGAGGTGACCAAGGGCAACGCGACCGGCGCGGCGCTGGCCTTCATCGGCTGGATCAAAGCCTCCTCGGCCGCCAGGAAGATCATCTCGACCCAGTGGGTCCCGATCACCTAGCTCCCGATGCTGGACCGACTGCGCCAACCCTGGCAGGACAACCGCGCCGAGCGTTCGCTCGGCGCGGTTGCCGTTCTGATCGCAGTCGGCGTCGTCGCCATGGTCGCGTTCGTCGCGGTCCACGCCTGGCCGACGTTCAGCCACGACGGCCTCTCCTGGCTTGGGCCGGCGCCCAAGGGCACGAGCCTCGAAGAACAGATCGCCACGATGCAGGCGACGGGCGTCAACGCGCCGGCCGCCGCCTACCACCTGTCGGCCTGGCCGCTCATCTACGGGACGATCCTCTGCACCGTCCCGGCGGTCCTGATCGGCCTGGCGGTCGCGATCCTCTCCTCGATCTTCATCGTCGAGCTGGCGCCCGGGCGCCTGCGGCGGATCGCGATCCCGGTGATCCGCCTGCTGGCGTCGGTCCCCTCGGTCGTCTACGGGCTGATCGGCATTCTCGTGCTGGTTCCGTTCGTCGGCAACCACCTGATCACGGCCTCGGAGAAGACCTCGGTCCAGAACACCGTCGAGCTGACCGGTGCCGGGCTGCTCGTGGCGATCGTGATCCTGACGGTGATGATCACGCCGATTATGGTCGCGCTGATCTGCGAGGCGCTGGTCTCGGTTCCGAGCTCCTGGCGCGAGGGGGCGATCGCGCTGGGCGTGAACCCCGTCAGGGCGATGCTGGCCGTCAGCCTGCGGGCGGCGCGTCCGGCGATCGTCGCTGCGGCGGTGCTCGCGACCGCCCGGGCCCTCGGCGAGGCGATCATGATCTCGATGGTCTCCGGCTCGCGCGACTTCGCGCCCCGGATCAGCGACGGGCTGACGTTCCTGTATGAGCCGTTCCGCTCGCTGGCCTCGGCGATCGTCGACTACCACGAAGGGATCGGCGCGCCGGCCCTGAGCTCGGCGCTCTACGCGTTCGCGCTGCTGCTGCTGTTCTCGGCCCTCGTGCTGTCCGTCGGCGGCTACCTGATCAAGCTTCCCCTGCGCAGGTACCAGGTGCGCGGATGAGCGCCGTGTATGTGGATCCGATGCGCCCGCGGCGCGAGATGAAGAGCGGTCCCGGCCGGCGCTCCTCGCCGATGAGCTGGCGCTGGACCGACCGCCTCGCGCTCGCCTTCGCCTGGCTGGCGGGAATCGGGCTGTGCCTGGTCGCGGCGGCGATCGTCCTTTACATGGGCTACCGGGGGATCGAGTACCTGCGCCCCAAGCTGATCGTCACGCGGCCGGACATCAGCCTCTCCCAGAGCGGCACCGGAGGCTTCCTCGACCCCCTGCTCGGCTCGGCGATCCTGGTCGTGATCGGGCTCGTCCTGGCCATCCCGCTCGGGGTCCTCAGCGCCCTGTGGGTCGCCGAGTACGGCCGCCCCAGCTGGCTGGCGCGCGTGGTGGAGTCGAGCATCGAGGTCGTCGCGGGCACGCCCGACATCGTGATCGC
>Ga0181519_10002939_pt1 | contig 14190 bp, 8 predicted proteins | sample PEATcosm2014_Bin_26_FD_121102 | JGI IMG/M metagenome (GOLD analysis project Ga0181519, IMG submission 121102) | Peatland microbial communities from MTU Mesocosm Facility, Houghton, MI, USA - PEATcosm2014_Bin02_10_metaG | ecosystem: Environmental > Terrestrial > Soil > Wetlands > Peat | place...
GCTCTTTGACCGCGCCCGGCAACAGTGGACCACACTGACCACGCATGGCGCTGGCGACCCGACTTGGTCGCGCAACAGCCGTTATCTCTTCTTTCAGGATTTCCTTGAAACAGGCAAGCCCATCTATCGCATAGCGATTCCAACGGGGCTGACCGAAGCAGTGGCCACCATGGCCAATCTGCGTCCCATCGCCGCCACCGACTACCGGCTGATTGGACTCGCGCCCGGCGACCTGCCGGTGGTGAGCGGGCATACCTCTACAGTGAATCTCTACAGCGTAGATTTGAACGAGCGCTGAGGCGGTTCAGCGGAAGGGCCGGCTTTTCACGATTCCCTGCCCTTCACGGATGGTGATGAGCTGGTTGGCAGCGAGTCCGGGATATTTTTCTACCAGACCAAGCGGCCAATGAATCTCAATATCCGCAGTGGTTGCTGCACCGAGGCCGAAGTGGAGACGCGGATCGTTGGCGGAGAGAAAGCTGGACTGGCTGAGCTGTTCCTGCACCTGCACTTTTCCTCCGTAATGCGCCAGCACCCGCGCGCCGATACCGCTGCGATTGCTCTTTGTGCCTTCGAGACGAATCTTGATCCAGTGATTGCCGCGAGGGGCGTCATTGCGAAGCAGAGAGGGCGGCTCATTTACATTCATGATCAGCACATCGATGTCGCCGTCGTTGTCGAAGTCGCCAAAGGCCGCGCCCCGGCCGCAGTGTGGCATGGTGATGCCGGGACCCGCCTCTGCGCCTAATTCAATGAATGTGCCGTCGCCCTGGTTGCGAAAGAGAAGATTGGGGCTGTGTGCGGGAAACCGTGGACTGACGCGGGCCACCTCGGGGTAAACACTGCCGGTGGATGCCAGCAGGTCGGGAAAGCCATCGTTATCGAAATCGGCAAGCCCAATGCCGAAGACCACGAAGCGGTTTTCCTTGCCGAGACCGGCCTCGATGGTCACATCGTCGTAATTGCCCTTGCCGTCGCTGCGGTAGAGTCCCGTAGCCTGATTGTAAAAGTGAGTCTTCGCCAGGTCCGTATGGCCGTCGAGGTTGTAATCGCCGGCGCAAGCGCCCATGCCGCCCATCTTGCGCCCCTCGCCGCTCAGCGCCAAGCCGCGGAACAATGCTTCTTCGCGAAAGGTGCCGTCGTGGTTGTTCATCAGCAGCAGAGAAGGTGTGGAATCGCAGGCCACAAAGATATCCGGCCATCCGTCTTCATCGGCATCAATGGCAAGCGTCGACAACGCGTAGGATCCGCCAAAACCGGCGACACCCGATTCTTTTGATACATCGGTAAAAGTGCCGTCGCCGTTGTTGCGGTAGAGATAGTTCTGCGCCTTGGGGAATCCCTGCGGGCCGCACATCACCGGCACTCCCTCATAATTGCAATTCGGCACGGCCAGCGAGGGCTTGGGAGCATTGGCCAGATCGATCTCAAGGTAGTTCGACACAAATAGATCCAGCAGCCCGTCGCGATTGTAATCAACAAATGTGCAGCCGGTGCTGTAGCGCGTTTTGGGGTGCAGTAAGCCAGCCTTGGCCGTCACGTCGGTAAAGGTTCCGTCACCGTTGTTGCGATAAAGGATATTTTGCCCGTAATTCGAGATAAAGATATCTTCAAAGCCGTCATTGTTATAGTCGCCGATGCAAACTCCCTGCGCCCACCCGTTGCGGTTCAAACCAGCTTTGACAGTTACATCGGTGAAAGTGCCATCACGATTGTTCTTATACAGGCGGTTGGTTGCGTTTGGCGGAGTATTTTCAAGCCTGCGCCCGCAGAGAATAAACAGATCCATCCAACCGTCGTTATCGTAGTCGATGAAGGCGCATCCTGCGCCCATCGATTCGACGATATAAGTAAAGCTGTCGATCTCGCCGTAGACCGTCGGATCGGCGAGTCCCGCTGCATGGGCCACATCCACAAAGCGGGAAAACGGCGTGGAAAGTTTTGCCGGAAGCCCGCACAGAACGCCTGGAACCAGTAGTGGAGCCAGAGCAGCAGGGATGCTGCCGAGCAGCCGGCGGCGAGTCCAGGATGCGGTGCTTTGAGATGCAATCCGATTTTTCCTGCTCCCAGGCAAACATCCTCCTCAACGGCGCGGCTTCAATGTTCGCGTGGATCCTGCGCAAGTTTGTTGCTCAGCGAAAGCGCTCCGGCGTTTTCCGGCTCCAGCATCAGAGCCGTAGTGACAGCCTCTCTCGCCTCCTTGATGCGCGCCTCGGTGGCCAAGGTCGCCGCCAGTGAGACCCACGCTCGCGCATTGGCTGGAGCGAGCTTGACCACGAGCCGGAACTGCTCCTCCGCAGCGGGGTTATTGCCACCCCTGAACTCCAGGTAGCCCAGATCGTAATGCGCAAGCACAAAATTTGGATTGGCTCGGATCGCCTGCTCCAGCGCCTCACGCTGTCCTTTACTATCGCCCATCGCTTCCATCACCTGCGAGAGCCGGTAAGCGAGCCCGGCATCCTTCGGCTCCGCTGTGCAGGCCTCGCGATATAAATCGGCGGCCTTCCGGTTGTCTCCGTCTTTCGCTGCCTGCGCGGCCTCGGTTGCCTTCAGCACAGCCAATGATTGATCCGCTTCATCCTTGACAGCCTGCTGATAGAGCCTGAGCTGCTGTTGTGCCTCGTCGGTCTTACCCAGTGTGCGTAAAGCCCTGGCTAATTCAAAGCGCACCTGCGGCTCCGTTGCACCCAGCTCAACGGCCTTTTCTAGTTGTTCTGCCGCGCCTGCGGGTTCATGAAGCTGCGCCAGCACCAGGCCGAGGTTGACGCGGGAGTTGAAATCGCTGGGATTGAAAGCAACAGCTTGCTCAAGATGCCTGCGCGCTGCGGGATAATCGCCCGCCTTACGCTCCAGCAACCCGTTGAGGTTCAGCAGGTCCGCATCCTGCGGAGCCTGTGCCAGCAGTTTGCTCCCGAGTGGCGCTGCCTTTTCGTTGTCGCCGACCACTATCAGCGTACGCAGGTAAATACGCTGCGCTTCGATGTCATCGGGCTTCGCGCGCGCGATCTCTTCGGCTAGTTTTTCTGCTGCTGCAAAGTGGGATTGATGCACTTCGAGCGAGACCAGCGCGCTGGTCAGCCCGTCGGAGTGAGGATCGCTCTTCAGCGCCTCCGTCAATACTTGTGCGGACTCGTCGAACATCTCCGATTTGCGGTAGGCGCTGGCCAGATCGAGAGTGAGCGCTTCGTCGCGCGGAATAGAGCCGAGCCGCGCGATTACTGCCGCATAATCTCCAGTCGCAATCAACGATCGGGCCAACCCGTCCAACGCTGTTTTCGACGAGGGGTCAATCTTCAACGCGGCCTCCCACTCAGCCAAAGCCTCGTTGTCGTGGCCAAGAGCTGCCAACGCTGCGCCCAATCGCAGGTGGAGCCGGGCCGATCCTGGTTCCAGATTGAGTCCGGAGTGAAAAGCCTCTACCGCGCAGGCCAGTTTGCGATTCTCGCTGAACCATTCACCGAGAACGGCGTATGTATCGGCGCTCGGGTGTACGCGGAGTTGGGCCTCCAATACCGATGGTCCGGAGCAGGTTTCCGCCCCAGCTGGCGGCGTTGCTGCCAGACCGGCCACTCCCAGGCAGCCGGTAAGACAAGCAGAGAAAATCAGCCAACCGCGGACACGCGCACGGAATGCGATGATCGTGTCGATTGAACTCCGGATATAAGAGACGCGCATCATTCCCAAGGCCCGAGGATAATCGAGCGCTGATACCCCGCGCAAGAAAGCATTAATACCGGGAGAGGCGGATGCAATCTTCGGAACCAACCAGCAGCGGAGTTCCGATCCTGCAAGAGTTCTCGGTCTACGTCCCGCAGACGTAAACAGCTTGCACCTGTTCCGACAGGCAGACCGGTTCCGTTAGGGTCCGGTCTCCTTGTTCGCGAAAGACCGTCACTTTCGACGGATACCGTTTGAATGGCTCCCCGAAGGGAAGCATGTTTTAAGCCTGAGAATTCCGGCGTGAATCTGATCTTCGTTGACTCCGCCGTAGCCAAAAATGAGTCCCCCTCTAACCGGAGGTTTTGCTGAACAGGCGCTCAACGGTACAACAGAGATGCCAACTGCGGCTGCAGCCCGCGCCACGGCGACATCGTCTACTCTGCGCGGCAGCAGCGCCACCAGGTGCATCCCCGCCTCCGCGCCAATCACTTCCAGAAGATTCGGCATCTCGTCTTGGATTGCTTCAACCAGCGCCGTTCGCCGCTCCATGTAGAGCATTCTCATGCGGCGAATGTGACGGGCGAAATGTCCTTCGCGGATGAAGTCGGTCATGACCAGTTGATAGAACGTCGAGGAGAAAATATCGGAGGCTTCCCGTGCCGCGGCGAAGGCAGGAACCAGGTCTCGGGGAACCACCAGGTACCCCAGGCGCAAAGCTGGAAACAGAACCTTGCTGAATGTTCCTATGTAAATCACTCTGCCGGCTGTATCCAGGCCCTGCAAGGACGCAACCGGACGGCTCGCAAACCGGTATTCGCTGTCGTAGTCGTCTTCAATCACCCATGCTCCCGCCTCGGCGGCCCATTGCAGCAGAGCGATACGCCGCGCGGCGCTCATCGTCATCCCGGTGGGATATTGATGCGAAGGGGTAATGTAAACAACGCGGGCGCTTCCCTTGCGGCGAATGAACCTAGGCACGTCCATGCCTTCCTCATCCACTCCCGCCGTGACCACTTTCGCTCCGCTCGCGACAAAGGCATTCCGCGCGCCGGGGTAGCCCGGTTCTTCCATGCAGATGCGGTCCCCGGGGTCTAGCAGGACATGCGCGCAGATCTGCAAGGCCTGCTGCGACCCGGTTGTCACCATAATCTGCGAGGGATCGCACCGCACCGCGCGGCTTGCGCCAAGGTACTCCGCAATAGCCTCTCGAAACGGTAGGTATCCCATCGCATCTCCGTAACCCATTGCGCTAACTGACAGCTTCCGAGAGTGGCGAACAGACAGCTTTGACCAGAGATCCAGAGGAAACTGATCGAGGGCAGGCAGGCTCACCCGAAACGCGCCCAGAATACTCAGCCCCGATTCCACTGGCGTTTGCACCAAAGCCGCGCCGCGCTGCGATATCCGGCGAGGGCCGCGTTGCTCTGGGTTCGCGCTCGCCTCTTTGCCTGCTTTTCCCGCAGCCGGACGCAGGGATTCATCCGGGATCAGCCGCGCCACAGAAGTGCCCGCCCCGGCAAAACTCTCCAGATACCCCTCGGCGAGCAACTGCTCGTAAGCATTCAACACGGGGATTCGGGATATCTTCAGTTCAACCGCCAAAGCTCTTGTGGACGGCACGCGTTGGCCGGGCCGCATGCGGCCATCCAGAATGGCTCCGCGAATCCAGTCATACAACTGCCGATAGATCGGAGTGGTCACGCTCCGGTCAAATGCGATGGGCGAGAGAAAACTGTCAGAGACGCGCTTCATGCGAAATCAAAGTGGTTATAGAAGATTTTCCTTATCTGGTTATTGTAGATGACCACTACGCAAGCTAATGTTTACCTGACCGGCGGCGTGAAGACGGCGTCCCGTGTGAACAACAAGGAGGAAATCTTGAATACTTTGAAATTCATCCCCGCTCTTCTCCTGGCATGCGGGATAACTAGCCTTTTGCAGCCAATACGCGCTGTTGCGCAACAAGACACAGCAAAGGCGAGTTCTCAACCAGCCGCGCGCGATGGACAACACGATTTCGACTTCGTTGTAGGCTCCTGGAAGATCCACCTGAAGAAGCTGGAGAAGCCTCTCACCGGCTCGACTACCTGGACGGAGTATGACGGCAAAGACAGCGCGCGCCAATTCTGGGATGGTCGCTGCGTCTTCGACCAACTCGAAACGGACGGACCCGCCGGCCACATCGACGGGATGACCGTTCGCCTCTACAATCCGCAATCGCATCAGTGGAGCATCTATTGGGCCAATGCCAAAGACGGCGCGATCAGCCTTCCCGCAACGGTCGGCGAATTCAAGAACGGCTCCGGCGAGTTTTACGACCAGGAACCTTTTCACGGGCGTATGATCTTTGTCCGCTATGTTTGGTCGCAAATTACGCCGAATTCAGCCCACTTTGAGCAATCATTCTCCGATGACGGCGGCAAGACATGGGAGGTTAACTGGATCACCGATCAGACGCGGATCAGCGACGAATCGGCAAACATGCATTGAAGCCCGCGCCATTCAAATCATTCGCACTTCTGCTCCGGAAACTTGTGCCCAAGTTTCCGGAGCGGTTCTCAGACGGCTTGCGCCGGAGTCTGCTGCCAGTAGACCGAATAGCGTTCGTCCATCACCTTATACAGCGGCTTGAGCGCGAAGTCCTTGCCTTGCCCCGCAGCGTGGAAGAGCAGCGACTCGTCTTCGCTCTTCTTCACCCACGCGGGGCTTTCTCCCGCTGCTTTGTCGCCGTTGAATGTCGGCATTGGCAGCGCAGGCAAGCGGCCCATATCCGGCCCTTGCCCGCCATCGATCATGTCCTGGCTCAGGCCATCGCGGCCCATGCAGGCAACCAGTACCAGCGGCCCATACGCCAGGCTTGCCAGCTCCGGACTGCCCGGCACTGCCTCTTGCCGCAGCGCCATCGGCAGCTCCACTTCGACACGGTCTCCGCCTTTCCAGCTTCGATGCAGAGTCAGATAGCCGTCGCCCCCGGCAGATGCTTTTTCCAGTTGCCCGTTGACACGCACTTCGATTCCCTGCGCCCAGTGCGGAGCGCGCACCTTGAGCGCAAAGGCTGCGGGCTGCTCCGCATGAATCACTAGCACAGTGCGCTCTTCTTCTGGGAAGCTGGTCTGCTGCATTACGCGCACATGCTTCTCAGGCCAATGCACGGACGCGGCGATGAACTGATTCACATAGAGGCTGTTCTCATCGTGAAAGAAGATCGTATCAACCAGCTTGGCATATTCCTCCGAGCCTGTTCCCGTGCAACACAAGTTTGAATCCCAGGGATCGTCGAAGGTCTTCCAGCCGCCGGGGATTGTGGCGACGTAGTACATCAGCCTGCCGTTGTCGTTCTGGGTGCCGGCGCGCACATTCCACAATAGCTTTTCGTAATAGTCCATCCAGCGCGCCTCGGGCTGCCAGCCAAACAGGTGCCGGGTGAGCTTGAGCATGTTGTAGCTGCAACAGCACTCTTGCCCACCGGGCGCGAGATGTGTGCCCGCCGTATCCGGCTCGCTCCAACCCTCGTTGTTGTTCGAGGTGCCTCCGGGAGCAAAGCTGTGATGCTCGACAACGGTGTGCCAGAAGTATTCGGATATATTCTTGTAGCGTTCGTCTCCGGTCAGCTCGTAGCCTCGAGCCGCACCCACAACTTTGGGAATATTGGTGTTGGAGTGATTTCCCGCCAGCTTGTCCTCACGCGCGGCCAGTGGATCGAAGAAGCGCTTGTGCTCAAAGCGGTAGCCGGCGTCGAGATACTTCTTTTCGCCGGTAATGGCGTAGAGGTTGAACATTACCTCGTTCATGCCGCCATGCTCAACCATCTGGACCTTGGCCAGTTCGTCGTCGCTCAGCGGCTCAATCCACTTGATCGCCCACTCGGCCATCCGCTGCGAGGTATGGAAGGCGGTCAGGCTGCCGCAGTGCGTGTACATGTCCAGATGGCCGGCCATGATCTTGTGATAGGTGTAGAAGGGCGCCCATATCGGATCGTGCTTCTTCAGCTTGTCGTAGGCGCTCTCCGGATACGCGCCCAGGTAGCCATTCGGCTGCTGGCACTCGGCCAAGATGCCCACAAGCGCTTCGGCCTTCAGGCGCAGCGATTCATCGCCGGTTGAGGCATACATCAGCGCGCAGGCGGAGAGATAATGGCCGCCCGCGAGATGGCCGCGCAGCTCACAATCAGGCGCTTCCCATCCGCCCAGCGGTTGAGTGGTCGAGGGCTTGCCCGCAGTTAGCCGGAAGCTGTGCGCCAGCCGGTCATTGGGCAACATATAGAGGTACACGCGGTCGCGCTCCTGCATGTCTTTGAGAAAACCGGGCAACAGTCGCACCTGCTCCATGGGGAAGGGCTTTGCCTTCCATGCGACCTTCTCATTGCCCACATGGTTGATGGCTTTTGGCAGATCGACGACAGCATCCTGGCCGAGCGCCCGGAGAGAGTGTGGCAGGAGGGCTGCGCCAGTGGCGGCCAGCGCCGAGTTACGCAAAAAACCTCTGCGTGATTGCAGTTTATCGCTCATTTCGTCTCCTTTGCCGGGGCGGTTTTCGCTGCTCCCAGGCGCACGCTGACAGTTGTTTTTCCGAGCGGAATCCGGTAGGCTCCGCGCTCCATCCGCAGCTCCTGAAGCGGCGCAAGCGGACCGGCCGTTGCAGTCTGGGCGGTTTGTTCAATGCGTAGCAGTGCATGGTCAGTGTACGCATCGGCAGCTTCGAGATGTACTTCTAATTCTCCGCTCTGCTTGTCGTAGATGATCTTCTCAAAGCGGCCGCAGTCGAGCGTGAGCCACAGGCCCAGCGGCGCCCAGAAGACACGCTGGCGGAAGCTGTCGCGCGGCTCAACAAGTATAGCCTTCTCCGTAGCGCTCACGTTGCCACCAAAGGCCAGCCAGCCGAACTCGGCATCCTGTGCGACGTACGTCCCCGTTGCCCATGCATGGCCGAAAAAGTTCGGGCCGTAGTCGCCACTGTACGGGTCAAACTGCATCTTGTCCGGGTAGCTATGGAAGGCCGCTGAGGCAAAGCCTTCCTGATCGATGCCGCTGAGCGCGCCCATGTTGCCGCCAAAACCCACGCGCAGCAGGTACAAATCCTTGGGATCGCGGCGGTACGCATCCAGCACCGGAATCGCGTTCAGCCCAGATCCGTAGTGGTGCAGTTGCCGCTCCAGGCGCGGGTATTTGCCGCCATACAAGAAATCCCAGTAGCGCCGCGCGTTGCCGTTGTACCCCCAGTTGGGAATCGTTGGCATGTAGCCGGTAATGGCGTCCAGCGTCACCTGCGCTTTGTCGTCCATGCCGAAGCGCCGGCTCCAGGCATAGACCTCTTCCTGCCCAGTCGAGTCCCACGGCATCTCGCTGCCGAAGGGATACAATTCATGCTTCCAGCTCTCGGCCCGACTGCGCATCGCAGCTTCCAGCTTGTCGGCCTGTACGGTCATCTGCTCCCGGCGCAGATCGTCGAGTACGCCCACAAAGACGCTGCCTTCCATCTGCCCCAACCCCGACTGGCCTTCGGCAAAGTGCGTCATCGCCAAGATCGTTTCGTAGGCTTGGTTCAGATACCAGTTGGCGTCGTGATGCGTCGCCAGCCCCTGATGGTTGCGGGCGATGCGATAGAGCGCCCAGTAAGCCGCCACCACATGCGGGTAATTGTACGAACGCCAGACGCCCTCGCTGTCTTCCTTCGTCCAGCTCTCCCAGGTGGTCCAGTCAATCTCCTTGCGGTAGAAGCCGGCCGGCAGCTTGTCCGGTTGATAGTAAAAAAGACTACGTCGCACACCGAACTTCTTCTCGCCATCCTTGTACTGGATTCCGCCCCACAGCACACCGTCAACAAACTCCTCCAACTGCTCGACCTGCTGTTTGTCAGAGCGTCCGTACTCTTTCATCGCCGCGGCCAGCCACGAACCCGCGCCAGCCTCGTCGCTCAGGCCGGCAATCCAGGCGCGCTGGTCCTGCGTAACCTGTGCATTGGCCTCGCGGTCGTAGCTGATGATCGAAGGATTACGGTGAAAGGGATCGTCTTTGACGTCAAACCACTGCTTGGTGAAGAGGAAATGCCCCAGATCGTCAACCGCCTCGGCCTCCGGCTTGATCACGCGATATTGCACCGTCTGCACAGTGTCGTCACCGTAAGTGATTGTCAGCCGCGCCCGTCCCCAGGCTCGACCACGCAGCGTGTAGCGCTGCCAGCCGTGCTCGGTCGCAGCGGCGGGGGTGATTTCGATTGCGCCCTTCGGCTCGACTTCGATCTTCTCGACCGGTTTTCCATACTTCAAAAAGAGGCTTGCGTCGATATCCTCGGGGAGCACATAGCCCGGCACGCCCACCGCGACCGGACGGCCGTTCTCCGCAAGGGTTTTCTCAATCGAGCGAATCGACTCCGCCACCAGAAAGCGTAGCCCAACTGTGCGCTCTTCTCCCGGCGCAATCACAAAGCTCGTCGCCGGATTCCACTCTTCCACGCCCTTCCACTCGTTCTGCTGATACGCCGCCGAGGCTGCCATCCACTCGTAGAAGCCCTCGAAGGTCTGCATCCGCGGCGTCTTTTCCTTGAATAGCTCGTCTCCGCCGGGCCGCCTGTCTACCTGATCCAATGGCCGATAGGCTTCGAGCGGAGTTTTGCCCTCGGGAACGACAACCAGCGCCGGCCCATGCCCGTCCAGACGCGTCACCTGCACATAGCCGCCGTCCAACGCGATAGAAGGATCAGAGAAGTTGCACAGCGCATGTGCATCCTCCAGCGACTTGCCGGTAATCAGGTTATTGAAGACCAGCGGAATCCCCAGCGCGCCCACTTCGATAGGATGGTTGCTGGGATTGTGCAGCGTAAAGCGCAGAGCCAGCTTGCCATCCACGACCGCCCAACTGCGCGTCACCTGCAGCGGGAAATCCCCGGGCAGCGTGGGAGCCAGGTTGTCGCGCTCCAGCTCTCCCTGTTCAACCGGCAGCGAGATCACCGGATGCCTGTCGAGAGCCGTCGAATAGCCGCTCCACTCCGTCTGCCCCTCGCGGCGCAGGCGCAGGTTCAGGTCGCCCAGATGAAAATATCCATTCACCGAGCGCTCGGCCAGGTGATCGAAGGGAGTAAAGTCGTAATCCTGCGATTGTCGGCCCGGCCTGCCTCGTCCGCCTAGTCTACCCTGGTCGCCTGACGCAGTCGCCTGTTTGGCTTCCAGCTCAGCGACCGTTCCCGAAGAGCGCATCAAGACCAGCTTCAGCTCCGGCGTCTGGTAGCGCGCCACTCCCTGATCGAAGAGCGGCCCAAGTTGCGGGGCGCGCCCGGCGGGGTAGAACTGGGCCGCGGCAGTTGAAGCCGCCAGAGCCAGCAACGCAGCCGCGCAATTTGTCGTTGCAAAATACCGCATCAGCATCCTCGCACGGAGCGCTTCGGCTCCTGGATCAACCAAACGCCTCTTCACCGCTGTCTAAGAGATGAGTACAATTCCGCGAATTTCTGGATAGACGCGAAGCTACGCATGAGAAATTCTCTCCTCCTGCCGATGAAATTACTTATTTTCCAGCTTGCGCATCCAAGAATCGCCAGCTTGGCTTCCAATCCGGAGTGAGCGGCTTCTGCTCCAGGATCGCCCGCAGCATCTCCACCGGCATCATGTTCTCGTGCAGTACAGCGTCGTTGAACTCGCGGTCGGTCATCCGTCCGCTCTCCACCAGTTCGCGGCGCAGGGCGCGGAATTGCATCCCGCCCACCAGGTAAGCCGACTGATAGAGCGGGTCGTAGCTGCCGTTGAAGGAGCGCCGCACCTCGGCCACCGCATTGTCGCGCTCGTGCCCCACCTCATTGACCAGATAATCGATAGCCTGTTCCGGAGTCATCTGCTCCAGGTGGAAGCTGAGTGAGAAGATGATGCGGGCGCAGCGGTGCATCCGCCAGAACAACGCGCCAACCCGCTCTTCCGGCGTGCGGTCGAAGCCGCGATCCCAGAAGGTCATCTCCCAATAAAGAGCGTTGCCCTCCACCCAGAAGCCGGTAGAGAAGAGCTGTCGGTAGGGCCGGTAGCGGGCCGTCGAGTACTCCTGCAGCCAATGGCCGGGGATCAGCTCGTGGAAGACCGTTGCGTGGGCGAAGCCGATATTGTTGCCCCTCATGCTCATCAGTCGCTGATCGATGGTCATTGTGTCCGTGGGATAGCTGACGCTGATCGTATCTCCGCCGGTAAAGAAGGGGTTCACCAACTGCCGCTCGGGCGTCATCATCTCCATACGCCAGCCCTCACGAGCCAACGCCGGCACGGTCACCAGATTGTTCTTCTCGGCAAAGTCCGCGCCCTCCACGGCCAGGTCGTGGATCAACTGCGGCTGCCGGCCCGGCTCCACATACTCGCTCTTCACCTTTTCGAGCGCCTTATGCCAGTCGTCGCCGTAGCCCATCTCGCGGCTGGCCGCGCGCATCTGCTGCTGGCACCATGCCATCTGCTCCCGGGCCATGGCAATCAACTCCTCCGGCGAATACGGAATCATCTCGCCCGCGAGCTGGTCAACCAGCGCCTGCCGTCCCACCGGCATTCCAATCACCGTAGCCTTATCGTCGGGCGCAACCCCGGCCATCTTCTCCCGCAGAAAGGCCGCATAGTCCTTCAAGGCCCCGTCCAACTGCTTGTACGGCTGCGCCGCCCACCAGGAAAACCGGGGGTCGTAGCCGTTGTAAAACTCAAACCAGCGATGCAGTTGATCGTGCAACTCATCCAGATCTTCCGCTGCCCGCCAGGCGTCAATGCGGCTGGGGCGCGCGTTGGCTGGGCGCGCTTCGAGATCCTTGCGGGCAGACGCCAGCTTTGCGGTCATCGCGTTCAGCCGCAGCGCGATTCTCTCGCCGTCGGGCGGCGCAATTGCCCGGCGCTCACCCTCCAGCGCGAAGATCTCCGCCGCCACCGGCAGCAGCGGTTCAACCTGCTTCCATTGCGCCTCTTCGAGCGCCAGCAGGTGCTCTTCGCGGGTCAGGTGGTTGGCCAGCAGCAAATAGTCCGCCTTGCCCTCCTGGTCCAGCGACTCGAAGCGAACCCCGGCCAACTGCTTACGCGTTTCCACAATGAAGCGGCCCATCCGCTCTCGCGTAACCGGCGACAGCGGATCGTTATAGACGTTTGTGAGCAGGTCGTGATCCGTCGAATAGCGCTCGATCAGCACCTGGACCGGGTTGCCGGAACCAGCGTTGGGCTGGGAAGGCACCGCAGCGGCCAGCAAGGCAGGAAAGCAGGTAAGCAGCGCAGTACAACAGCAGAGAAGAGCACGGAAAACGAGGCGCGAATGCGGCAGCGTCAAGGGAAGTCTCCTGGGCGAAAACTCTATCAGCAGAGGGCTGTGCTGGCTGTCAGAATTCATAGTATACGAAAATGAATGCATTGCGGAAAACCAAAAAAACAGAAACCTTTTTCGACAGCTCTACATCATTCTGAAAACACGCTCTGCGGCGAAGTCTGGTTTTTCAGATTCCGATTTCCTCCATTGTTTCACACGTAAATCAGGTTTTATTCCCGGTTTTGCAGACCTTTCCGGTTGCAGAATATGGGTTTCAAGGTAAAATCGCATCAACGTATGCAATTTTGTAGACAATTTTATGCGTAATTCTTCCCTGCCGCTTCGTATCGAAGTGGTTGACTCGCACACCGGTGGCGAGCCGACCCGTTGTGTGCTCTCCGGCGGTCCGCATCTTGGGGTCGGCCCACTGGCCGGACGCCTGGAGAAACTGCGCGCAGAGCACGATATCTTCCGCCGCGCCGTACTCTGCGAACCGCGCGGCTCCGAGGTGCTGGTCGGCGCGCTGCTCATCGAGCCGGTCGATCCAGCTGCGGCCACCGGCGTCATTTTTTTCAACAATGCAGGCTACCTGGGCATGTGCGGCCACGGCGCTATCGGCGTCACCGCCACGCTTGCGTATCTGGGCCGCATCGTTCCGGGAGTGCATTTGCTCGAGACTCCGGTCGGCGATATTTCTGTGACGCTCGATGAGAACAACGAGATCACCATCTCCAACGTGGATTCCTATCGCTACCGCGCGCGTGTGCCGGTCGAACTCACCGGCTACGGCGTGGTTCACGGCGATGTGGCCTGGGGCGGCAACTGGTTTTTCCTCATCGAGGAACATCCCTTCACGCTGACCCTCGACTACGAACCGCAGTTGACGGCTTTTACCTGGCAGGTGCGTCAGGCGTTGACCGCTCAGGGCATTACCGGAGCCAACGGCGCGGAGATTGACCATATTGAGCTGTTTACCGCGGCCCACAACCCGGCCAATCAAAGCCGCAACTTCGTGCTCTGCCCCGGCAAGGAATACGACCGCTCCCCGTGCGGAACCGGCACTTCGGCGAAGATGGCCTGCCTGGTTGCCGACGGCAAGCTTTCGCCCGGCCAGTTGTGGCGGCAGGAAGGCATCCTCGACACCGTCTTTACCGGCCGCGTGGAGCTGGCCGGAGACCGGATTCTGCCCTACATCACCGGTTCGGCCTATGTGACCGCGGAGTCCTCGCTGATCTTCCAGCCCGACGATCCCTTCCGCAACGGCATTGCGCACTGTGGGGAATTA